>Ga0302314_10000347_pt1 | contig 84327 bp, 81 predicted proteins | sample III_Palsa_N2_3_FD_200533 | JGI IMG/M metagenome (GOLD analysis project Ga0302314, IMG submission 200533) | Peat permafrost microbial communities from Stordalen Mire near Abisko, Sweden - III_Palsa_N2_3 | ecosystem: Environmental > Terrestrial > Soil > Palsa > Peat permafrost | place: Sweden...
CAACGCTTCGCTCATGACACACTCCTAGGCATAAACCTGGACGGGGGACATTTCCAGGCGCTGCGAGTCTGTGCGAATCCCGGGCGAGCGAGGGGCTTAACTTTCCGACAAATCGAGGCTAACTTTCGGACAAACTCAGGGTTCACCGATTGCAAGTAACAACTTCCGGACAAACCTCGCTAACTTCCTGACAAAACTGGAGATTGGCCCCTTTCGCCCTTCCACTGTGCTACCGTCAGAAGTCCGAGTTCGAGGGTGTACCGCAGCCAACATCATGAACGGAGCCCCCACGCCCCAGCGCGCGCTCCTCGGCTTCGATGATGTCGAAGCCGCTCCTCGGACGCGCAAGCCGTCTTTCGGGATATGTCATGGCGAATTCGGGCTCACTCTCGCCTTGTCTCGAAAAGGGGATGACGGTTGTCGGCAAAGTGACCTCCTCCACGATCTGAGTGCGCCATTCACGAACGGACCACACCGTGACCCAGAATTGGCCAGGCAGATTCTCAGAAATCGGGGGAAGTTCTACTCCGGCGTCGACAAGCTTCTGGAAAACATCGAGCCGACGCCGGCGCGAATCGTCAGAAGCATGCATCACCATCCCCGCGTCTTCATCACGGAGGCGGGGACTCACTTGGTCGAAAAAACCATCGCCAGGTTCCCAGAAGCTGCGGACATTGTTTGGCTGATGCGCGAGTACTACCGAATCCTTGGAAGCAGAAAGCATCCGCGCCTTTTGGACGCTGCGGCGCTCAAGGCGCTGGGCTTCAAGTTGCGATCCATTTGAGGCCAAGGCCCAGTTGACTGCCCGATGAAAGCCCATTTTGTGAACCGCATGGCCGATCGCAACACTGAACGAAGGTGCAATACATGACCACGATTCAGCTCAAGCAATGCATCTGTCGAGCCGCCCAGTTGCTCGACGCCGATCTGGTCTTTCCGGACGATCCGAGTTCATCTGTACGAGAATTCTATCTGACAGTTTGGACTTCCGATGTAGAAACGATTCCAGCGGAAGATCAACCGTATTTCGTAGATAGCCTTTTTGACGAGGCCCGAACTCTCAACAAGCGTTTTCGTGCGCGTCAGAAAAGGATATCAATCTCCAAAGCAAAAGGTGCGGCGAAGGCGATTTCAGGCCAGAACCTTGCTGATGATCGTCGGCTAGCTGCACTTCTCACAGTTGCCGCCTCACCTTGCTTGATTCAAGCGAATACTGGGTCAGGCAAAAGCGCATTGCTGCGTTCTTTGATTGCCAGCAACATGCCGGATGCAATTTGCGAGCCTGTGGACATAGAGAGCAAGCGCCAACCCATGCGCCGCGATTTTCCTGTCCGTCGTGGGCCACAGTGGCAAGCAAATCGAAGCCAATTGAGTTTTGACTTTGGAGATACCGGAGTCCATCCACTTCTGGTGGATTCAAGCGGCGTTCGGTATCCCAGGATGTGGCGATCAACGCAAGACCGTCAACACTCAACTGGTCACACTCCTTCGGAGATTCGAGTAATTGGAGTGGGTGGTGCGGGATGCAGATTCGTCGAGCTTGTATCCAAAGCTGGACTCGAAGCAAGCTCGATCGCCATAAATACCAACAAAGCTACGCTAGATAAATGCGAAGCCAATGTGGTCCTACAACTGGGCGAAAGTCTGACGAATGGATTCGGTACTGGATCAAATCCAGAGGTTGGCCGCAAGGCTGCTGAAAGTGATGCGACCAATATCAGGAAACTTCTGGTCGGTGCCGATTTGGTAATTGTCGCAGTAGGCCTTGGAGGAGGAACTGGGTCTGGAGCGACGCCTGTGATTACGCAAATTGCGCGTGATCTTAATATTCTGACGATGGCGCTTGTAACAACCCCACTCGAATACGAAGCGCAATCACGATTTGAAAACGCAAAGCGTTGCCTTTCCGAGTTAGAGAAGATCGCGGATTCTTTGATGGTCGTTCCGAATTTGGGAAGTCGGTGCTACCGATATCCGTCTCCAGAAGGGTTTGGATTCGGATCTGATCAAATCCTATCGAATGCAATGAGAGGGGTTTCAGAGCTGTTTCATCGCCCCGGAATGTCTCACTTGCTTAGCATTGCCGAAATCAGGTCAAAGTTCGCAACGCATTGGGGACATTCAGTAGTCGGCTTAGGATCAAGCTCGGGCTTTGATCGAGCTCAAAGGGCACTAAAGGATGCTCTACAGATGTGGGATCTTTCAAGCACCAAGGCCAGGGTGAAAAATATATTGGTCAGTTTGGCATGTGATGAAAGCCTGACCATGGAAGAACTTGAAGCGATCGACGCCGGACTTAGGAGCTTGGCTGCCCCTGGGGCTTACATCATGGGCGGTGCGAGTTATGACAGAACACTCAATGGCGAGCTTCGTCTAGCTGTTCTAGCGGGCGGTATAGAAAGCTGTGCCGCTTGATCTCTGGGATTCTGGATGACAGATGCCAGTTCCGTCCGCTTCTATCTGAATACGGCGTCCCCGGGTCCGCTCCCGCCACCAATGTATTCCATTTCCAAATCCGCTCCGGGCTACGCATTGCGGACATGAGCTACATTTCGCAGTAGCGGTCGTTGGTGCGGGTGGCATTTGCGCATGGAGCCGACGTCTTCGGCGTGGCTCAAGCTTCCTTCTAAATGGAGCAGTAGTTTGTTCTGGACAAGTCCGAGTTTATCGGTGGCCGAATCGGATTACGCGGCGACGGATGTTGTCCGATGCCGCGTAAGCTCATCGTCAATGCAGTCGGTCCATTCCTGCATCATCGTCCGTCTCCGTTCGATTAGCTGGCTGTGGTTGTACGTGCCTCGAACCTTGTCCTCGTCGCCGTGCGCGAGTTGGCGCTCAACGTCATCAGCGTCGTAGCCTCGTTCGTTCAGTTCTGTGCTGATGAGATGCCGAAACCCGTGCCCGGTCTGTTTTCCGTTATAGCCTAGGCGCCGAAACATCGAACTCAACGAATTATCCGACATGGGCACGTTGCTATCGTCTCTGCTCGGAAACATCAAATCTCTCTTGCCGGAAATCACTTGTAGTTCCTTCAAGAGAGAGACTGCCTGGCGGGGAAGGGGAACCGTATGCTCGCGCCGCATCTTCATGCGCTGGGCGGGTATGACCCATACGTTTCGCTTGAAGTCGACCTCGGCCCATAGGCCGCGGCGCACTTCGCCCGGACGAAGGCCGGTCACGACCAGGAGCCTTGCAGCGATTTTCACGAGTGCGCTGCCGCCGTAGCCGTCGATAGCAAAAAGCAAGCCGGCAAGCTGGCCGAATGGAAGGTGCGCGTATGGGGTGCTGCGCTTCTTCTTGACAGTGATCGCGATGAGCTTGTCGGCCGGATTTTCTGTCATGCGCCCCAGTGCTATTGCGTAGTCGAACATCGAGTTCAGCCAACCCCTGATTTTGTCCGCAGCTTCTGGTGCTCGGGCATCGATCTCTCTGATCAGTTCAGCCAGCTCGGTGCGCTGCAGCGACTTCAGCGATCGATTCCGGTACTTCGGCAGCAGGTCGCGGCGGAAGTAGAAAGTTGCCTTGGACTGGCTCGCCTCGCCCCAATGCCCGCCGGTCTTCTTGTGCTGTAGCCATTCGTTCCAAAGCCCCTCGAAAGTATTTGCGCGCTCCGCGGCACGTTCGCGTTCGTCAGCCTTTCTCTTTTCGCCTGGGTCGATTCCTTCGGCAAGCTGACGGCGCATACGGTCGCGGAGGTCACGCGCGCCATCGATCCATGTTCCGTTCACGCCGCGATCCATGCGCCCAATCAGTGGAACTTGAGGATAGGTTCCAAGGGACAGATCTTTCTGTGGTCCACCTGCAGGGAAGCGATAACGGAACCGCCACCACTTGCCGCCGTTTGGCGTAACCACCAGGACCAAGCCTGCGCCATCGCTCAGCTTGTATTGCTTGGCCTTCGGCGCGGCTTTTCGAATGGCCGCGTCAGTCAGTTTGCAATTGTGGGTAACTTTATTGGGTGTCAAAATCATACCCACATTGTTACCCGCACTCTGCCGGGATTTCAAGGCGCGCAGAAGTATGTTGCGGTATGCAGGAATACCAGAAAAACCTAATACTAATAGGCAATTAAGTACAAGATGGAGGTTTTCAGGGATGCCCCGTTATTTAGCGGTATTGAACCGCTGGTGCCTAAGGAGAGACTCGAACTCTCACGAGGGGTTGCCTCGGCGGATTTTGAGTCCGCTGCGTCTACCGATTCCGCCACTCAGGCTTTGGGCAGCGGATTATAGCCGGCCGGGCCGGTCCCTTGCAGGCATGGACCGGCGCGGCTTGCGGCCGGGTACAATCGCGCCCCATGCGCCGCTCCGACTTCGACTACCCGCTGCCCCCCGAGCTGATCGCCCAGCGCCCGGCCGAGCGCCGCAGTGCCAGCCGGCTGCTGTGCCTGAATACCGATGGCACCCTGGCCGACCGCCACATGCCGGATTTTGCCGAAATGCTGGTGCCCGGCGACTTGCTGTTGTTCAACGACGCGCGGGTCATTCCGGCCCGGCTGCGCGGGGTCAAGGACAGCGGCGGCCAGATCGAAGTGCTGATCGAGCGGGTGCTGGATGCCACCCATGCCCTGGCCCAGATACGCGCCAGCAAGCCGCCCAGGCCCGGCTCGAAGCTGCTGCTGGCCAGGGACGCCCTGGTGGCGACGGTGGAAGGGCGCGAAGGCGAGTTCTATCGCCTCGTATTCGATACCGACGATCTGCACGCCGCGCTGGAGCAGCATGGCGAACTGCCGCTTCCGCCGTATATCGAGCATCCCGCCGGCAGCGACGACCGCGAACGCTACCAGACCGTGTTCGCCCGCGTGCCGGGTGCCGTGGCGGCGCCCACCGCCGGCCTGCATTTCGACGACAGCCTGCTCGCCGCCATCGCCGCGCGCGGCGTGGAAACCGGCTTCATCACCCTGCATGTCGGCGCGGGCACCTTCCAGCCGGTGCGGGTCGATGCGCTGGACGAGCACCGCATGCACGCCGAGCGCCTCAGCGTCAGCGCCGATCTCGCCAGCCGCATCAACGCCGCGCGTGCGCGCGGCAGCCGCATCGTCGCCGTCGGCACCACCGTGGTGCGGGCGCTGGAGTCGGCCACCGCGGAAGATGGCCTGACCCACGCCTTCGACGGCGAAACGCGCCTGTTCATCACCCCTGGCTATCGCTTCCGCACGGTGGACGCATTGCTCACCAATTTCCACCTGCCGGAGAGCACCCTGCTGATGCTGGTCAGCGCCTTCGGTGGTTACGAACGGGTGATGGCGGCCTACCGCCATGCCGTGGCGGCGCGGTACCGCTTCTTCAGCTACGGCGATGCCATGTGGATGCCGGTGCGGGCGTCGCTCTAGGCCTGTTCAGGCCGGAACCTTATCGGCCGTCCCGAACCATTCTGGACATTCCCGGCGCTCTTCGGCGGTTCAAAATGCCCTACCGTTCGTCGACCCCCTCATGCTCGCCATCACCAAACCATGGCATACATGGCACGCATGGAGGAAATGCCCTTATCGAGCCGCCGCATGCGCCTCGAACAGGAACTCCGGAATCCGCTGCTCCAGCCAGTACATCGGCCGCCCGCCGTCGCCTGCGGCGATGAAGCCGATATGGCCGCCGTGCTGCGCCAGCTCCAGCGTCACCTGCGGCGCCAGCTTTGTGGGCTCGGGAATGATGGAGGGGTCCATGAAAGGGTCGTCCGCCGCATTGATCACCAGCGTCGGCCTGCGCACGCCCTTGAGGAACTGCCCGCAGGAAGCCTGCTTGTAGTAGCTGATGGCATCGGTGTAGCCGTTCACCGGCGCGGTGTAGGCATCGTCGAAGGCGAAGAAATCCGCGGCGGTGAGCGCCGCCTGCAGGTCCGCCGTCGGCAGCACCGGCACCGGCCCGTGCTTGCGCCTGAGGATCGCGCCCAAGCCCTTGATCAGGTGGTTCTGGTAAACGCGTGGAAAGCCCCGCCGCAGCCGCTCGGCGCAAATCTGCAACTCGAACGGCGCGCAGGATGCCGCCGCCGCGGTCAGCAGCGAGCGGTCCCCGCTTTCGCCCAACGCCTTGAGCAGGATGTTTGCCCCCATCGACCAGCCCACCGCGAACAGCGGCGTCGCCGGCTCGCGTTCGCGCAGCACCCGGCACAGCGTATGGAAGTCCTCGGTGTCGCCATGGTTGTAGCAGCGCGGCAGGCGGTTGGTATCGGGCCCGCTGCCGCGCAATTGCAGCGCCACCGTGCGCCAGCCGCGGGCGATCAGCCGCCGCGCCGTGCCGCGCAGGTATTTCGACTCGAAGCCGCCGGTGAGCCCGTGCAGCAGGATCGCCAGCGGACCAGTGCCCTGCGTATTGCCGCTCCAGCCTAGGTCGACAAAATCGCCGTCCGCCAGCTCCAGCCGCTCGCGGCGGAACTCCAGCGGCGGCAACGGCCGCAGCAGCGAGGGGAAGATGGTTTGCAGGTGCTTGTTGCGCAGCAGCGGATGCGGCCGGAAGCCGCTGGCGATGATGCAGCCGTGGCTGGCGCTGACCTTGGGTGCGGGTCCTTCCATGGGATGCGGTATTGGGGATTGCGCCCGTAGCTTTATCGGCCAAAGCAAGACTGTCAATGGCCGCCGGCACACGCCGCCAGCCGTTTCGTGATCCACGGCACGCCCGCGCGCCGCAGACGCTACCAGTGCCCCTTGCTGCGGTTCCATCGATACAGCAGGCGCGCGAATGCCTTGTAGGCCAGCTGTGCCAGCCCATGCAGCAGCGGCAACCGCACCAGGCTGGCCAGCCAGCGCTGGCCCTCGGTACGCGACCACAGCGCGGCAAAAGCATCGGCGCCCCGGGCGATTTCGCCGTCCGCGCCTTTCACATGCAGCGTCTCGCGCACGCTTTCCAGGTCCGCACCCACTTCCTGCACCGCCTGCGGATTGTTGTGCACATCGATCCACTCGACGTCGGTCGCGCCGCAAGCTTCCATCCGCTCGCGCTGGCCTTTGATGCCGGCGTTGCACACCGGGCAGGCGCTGTTGTAGTAAACCTTCGCCGGCGCAGGCGGCTGCTCCATCTCAAGTCTCGGGTTGTGCCGTCACCGGCTGCGCTGGCCGCGCCGCTTGCAAGGCCAGCAGCAACGCCACCAGCAATAACAGTGCGGCCAGGAAGAACGGTGCCCCGGGCAGAGTCCAGGCACGGCTCTTGTCGATGAAGTGGGCGAAGGACAGGGTGAACAGTCCCGGCCCGATCATGCCGGCGATGCCCATGATGCTGGCGTTGGCGCCCTGCAGCTTGCCCTGCTCATAAGTCGCCACGCGCTTCGACATCAGGCTTTGCAGCCCCGGAGAGAACAGGCCCATCAAGGCGAATACCGGCAGCGACGCCCACATCCAGAATGCGCTGGGTGCCAGGGCGAAACCGGCAAAGCCGGCCATGCCGAACAGCAGCCCTGTATAAAGCGAACCCCGCTCCCCCAGGTGCCGCACCGCCGGTTTCACCAGGCCGCCCTGCACGATGATGCTGAACACGCCCACCGCCATCAAGGTGAAGCCCACCGTGCTGCTGCTCCAGCCATAGCGATAGCCGGTGTACAGCACGAACACGCTGGGCAACACGCAATGGGCGATCTGAAACAGCAGGTTGATGCCGGCGAAACCCAGCAGGTCCGGATGCGAGCGCAGCAGCGTCAGCGAGCCGACCGGGTTGGCTTTCTTCCAGGAAAACACGTCGCGGCGCTCGCGCGGCAGCGATTCGGGCAGCACGAACAGGCCGTAGCTGGCATTGATCAGCGCCAGCGTCGCCGCGCCCCAGAACGGCAGGCGCGGATTGATGTCGCCGAGCACCCCGCCCAGCGCCGGCCCGAGCACGAAGCCCACGCCGAAGGCGGCGCCGATCAGGCCGAAAGCCTGCGCCCGCTTTTCCGGCGGGCTGACATCGGCGATATAGGCGCCCGCGGTGCTGAAGTTGGAGGCGCAGATGCCGGAGATGATGCGGCCGACGAACAGCCAGCCGACGCCGGGTGCCAGGGCCATCACGATGTAGTCCAGCCCCAGTCCAAAGCAGGAAATGAGGATCACCTTGCGACGCCCGAAACGGTCGGAAATTGCGCCGAGCAGCGGCGCGAACAGGAACTGCATCAGCGACCAGGCGGTGCCGAAAACGCCATACATCAGGGCGGCGCGCCCGGCATCTCCACCCATGAATTGCTGAACCAGTTTCGGCAACACCGGGATGATCAGGCCGAAGCCCAGCACATCGATCACCACGGTGATGAAAATGAAGATCACCGCGGCGCGGCGGCCTGCGGCGGGTGCGGATTGCTCTGGTGCGGACATCGGCTGTTTTCCCGTTATTGGTCTGTCACCGCATGCTAGGCGGATGCTGCTGACAGCCTTCCGTCAGCATTGATTCGTGCGGCGTCGTTGCCGCCCGCGGCCGTTCCGGCCATGCGCTATTTGCCCGATTCTAATGGCTGGAGATGGTCCAGATGTGCCCGCTGGGGTCTTGCACCCGGCTGCGGCGGCCGTCCTGGGCCGACTGCTCCACCGGACGCAGCAGCTTGCCGCCAGCGGCCAGCGCGCGTTCGGTGACCGCTTCCACGTCATCCACCGTGAGCCAGAACTGGCAGCCGCTGCCCCCCAGGGACAGCGGGCTGCGCAGGCCGATCTCGCTCGTTTCCGGATATTCGTCGGCCAGAAAGATCGAGCGCTCGCCGATGCGGATCTCGGCATGGCCGATCTTGCCGTTGTCCGGGTCGACCCAGCGCATCATCTCCACCGCGCCGAAGGCCGCCTGGTAGAAATCCAGGGCCGCGCGGGCGTCGCTGACGCTCAGATAAGGGGCGACCAGGGGCCGCGGTTTGCGCTTGCTGGAGTGGGGCATGAGGACGATCCGTTCCTTGGGTATGCGGCATTGTCATCGCAAGGCCGATGCCGGGGATTGTAAAAATTTGCCCGCAGCCCTTTGCCGGCCCGCGTCAGTCCCACAGGGGAACGTGATTGATGCGCTCATCCCGCACTCTCAGGTAGGCGGAAGGGTTGAAGCCGGAAAAGGCGCGGAAATCACGAATGAAATGCGCCTGGTCGTAATAGCCACAGCCCGCGGCAACATCGGCCCAGTCCACCTGCCGCTGTTGCTGCACGGTTTGCAGCACGCGCTGGAAGCGCTGCACCCGGCAATACAGTTTCGGCGTCAGGCCCACCTGCTGGGTGAACAAGCGAATGAAGCGCTTGGGGCTGAGACCCATGCGTTCGGTCAAGGCGGAGATGGTGTGCAGATGCGGCGCGCTGTCCAGGCATTTCAGCGCATGCGCCACCGCCGCGTGCGGCTCCGGGTAGCGGCTGATCCGCGACAGCAGCGTGCTTTCCAGCACGGCGAACTTGGCTTCCGCAGTCGGCGCCTGCAGCAGTTGCTCGCGCAGTTGGGCGGCTCCCATGCCCCAGATTGCGTCGAGCCCCACATGGGCATCGCGGAACTCATCCACCGGAGGAGCGAGGAAGGGGAAAGCGCCGCCCGGCTTGAAATGGATGCCGATCACGTCATTCTGCTCGGTGGTATCCAGCACGAAGAAGCGCGAATGCGCTCCGATCACCACACTGCCGGGGTGGTGGCGGCAGACCTCGGTATTGTCCGGATCGTAAGTGCGCACCTGATCTTCGCGCAAATTGACCACCAACTCGACGGTGCCGGTCGGCAACAGCCGCTCCTTGGCGTGCGGCCGCACGAAACCGGAGTAATACCAGAACAGATCGACGAAGGCCGACAAAGGCGCGGCGGGGCGGTAATGCCGGGCGATCACGGCCTGGGCCTCCCCTAGCTGGGACCGGTATCGCAGAAATCGAGCAGCTGCCCCTGCGAAGTCCAGTGACCGTCCTTCTGCACGAATTTATAGGCTTCGGAGCCGCCGCAACCCGGGCTGGTCAGGCCGCGCGCGTAGTAGCAGGCGACAACCTGTTCCGGTCCCTTGCTCAGCCACACCATCTGGCTGTCGGCGGGCAGGTTTTCCTGCGCCAGCAACTGCGTCGCATTGGACGGTGGCTGGCTCAGCGGGCTCCAGCCGGGGCCGGCCAGTTTGGTGCAGTTCCTGACGGTGCCGGTGGAGCAGCCGGACAACAGGACCAGAACCAGCGGGATAAGGGTGAGGCGCATGAGTCTCCGTCAGTCGAACAGCGGCACGCTTCCGCTGCGTAGGGGAGAAGTATACGGATTCCGACCTGCCGTTGGCTTTCAGCCCGCATCTGTTGCGGACTAGCCCACCGGAGCGGGACGAAACCGCGATACCAGTTTGAATACCAAGGGATTGATGGTGATCGACAGCAGGGCGCCGGCCAGAATATAGCTCTGCCCCTGCGGCGGCAGCAGCTTCAGGTTGACGCCCATCACCGCCAGGATGAAGGAGAACTCGCCGATCTGCGCCAGCGCCGCCGATACAGTGAGTGCGGTGCTCAGCGGACGCTTCAGCAGCAGCACGATGCCCAGTGCCGCCAGGGACTTGCCGACCACGATAATGGCCAGTACCGCGACCACTTCCAGCGGATGCTGCAGCAGCACCAGCGGATCGAACAGCATGCCCACGGCGACGAAGAACAGCGCCGCGAAGATGTCCTGCATCGGCTGCAGGTAAGTCGAGGCGCGGTGGCTCAGCTCTGAGCCATTCAGCACCATGCCGGCGAAGAAAGCACCCAGCGCCACCGACACATCGAACAGCTTGGCCGAGCCATAAGCCACCCCCAGCGCCAGGGCAATCGCGGCCAGCGTGAACAGCTCGCGCGAATTGGTGCGCGCCACGCGTTTCAGCACCCAGGGGAATACTCGCGCGCCGACCACCAGCATCAGCACCACGAACAGGGCCACTTTGCCCAGAGTGATACCGAGGGTGCGCCACAGATCCACCGATGCGCCGCCGTCACCGGCCGGTGCCTCGCCGCCGAGCACCCCCGCCAGTGCCGGCAGCAGCACCAGGGCCAGCACCATCACCAGATCCTCGACGATGAGCCAGCCCACCGCAATGCGGCCGTCCGCCGATTCCAGCGTGCCCTGCTGCTCCAGCGCGCGCAGCAGCACCACCGTGCTGGCCACCGACAGGGCCAGGCCGAACACGATGCCGGCGCCCAGCGACCAGCCCCACAGATGCGCGGCGCCAGCGCCGAGCGCGGTGGCCACCAGGATCTGCGCGATCGCGCCGGGCAGGGCGATGCCCTTCACCGACATCAGGTCGCGCAGCGAGAAATGCGTGCCCACCCCGAACATCAGCAGCATCACCCCGATCTCGGCCAGTTGCGGCGCCAGGTGCACATCGGCTTCCAGCCCCGGCGTATAAGGGCCGAGCACGATGCCGGCCAGCAGATAACCCACCAGCGCCGGCAGCCGCAGCCGCACCGCCACCAAGCCGAAGACGAACGCCAGCGCCAGGCTCAAGGCAAGGGTGGCAATCAGCGTTTCTTCATGCGGCACGGCGCACCATCGGCGGTCGGAATTGTGGCGGTCAGCTTAGCCGTCCGCGGCGCCTGTTACGAGTCCGGATTAGTGCGCCACCGACTTCGAAAATCCGTTCAGCATGACTACCCCTGCGATGATCAGCGCCATCCCGGCGATGGCCGGCGCATCCAGCGTCTGGCCGTAGACCAGCCAGGCGATCAGCGACACCAGGGCGATGCCGACGCCGGACCACACCGCGTAGGCGACACCCACCGGCAGCGTGCGCAGGGTCAGCGACAGGAAATAGAACGCCACCAGATAGCCGGCCGCCACCACCAGCGAGGGCCACAGGCGGCTGAATCCCTGCGTTGCCTTCATGGTCGACGTGGCGATCACCTCGGCGACGATGGCGATGCCCAGATATAGCCATTGCGTGTTCACCATGCCCTCCGCTTGTGGGGTGGAGCGGTCCCATGGCCGCCGCATTCACTTTACCGCCCGCGCCTGCTGATAGGGCAAACCGGCCCAATCCGGCATAATCTGCGCCCAATTACATCCCCGGCGTCCCGAACGCCTTGAAGTCCGCTCCGTGAAATACGAACTGCTCGCCACTTCCGGCTCCGCCCGCCGCGGCCGCATCAGCTTTGCCCGCGGCGTCATCGACACGCCGCAGTTCATGCCGGTGGGCACCTACGGCACGGTCAAGGCGATGACGCCGGAGGAGCTGAAGCTGGCCGGGGCGCAGATCATCCTCGGCAACACCTTCCATCTGATGCTGCGGCCGGGCGAGCAGATCGTGAAAAAGCTCGGCGGCCTGCACCAGTTCATGCACTGGGACGGCCCCATCCTCACCGATTCCGGCGGTTTCCAGGTGTGGAGCCTGGCCGAGTTGCGCAAGCTATCCGAGAAAGGCGTGGAATTCGCCTCGCCGATCAACGGCGACCGCATTTTCCTTTCGCCCGAACGCTCTGTCGAAGTGCAGCTGGCCCTGGGCAGCGACATCATCATGCAGTTCGACGAATGCACGCCGTATCCGGCCACGCAGGAGCAGGCCGGCGAATCGCTGCGCCTGTCGGCGCGCTGGGGCGCGCGCTGCAAGGCCGCGCATGCGGGCGGCGAGGGCGCCCTGTTCGGCATCGTGCAGGGCGGCATGTATCCGGAACTGCGCGACGAGTCGCTGGCCCGCCTCACCGAGATCGGCTTCGACGGCTACGCCCTGGGCGGCCTGTCCGTCGGCGAGACCGAAGTCGAGCGCCTGCACGTGCTGGACGGCATCGCCGGCAAGCTGCCGGCCGACCGTCCGCGTTATGTCATGGGCGTGGGCACGCCGCGCGATCTGGTGCAGGCGGTGGCGCGCGGCATCGACCTGTTCGATTGCGTCATGCCCACCCGCAACGCCCGCAACGGCCACCTGTTCACCTCCGAAGGCGTGATCAAGATCCGCAATGCGCGCCATCGCGACGATGCCGGCCCGCTCGATCCGGTCTGCTCCTGCTACACCTGCGCCAACTACTCGCGCGCCTATCTGCATCACCTCGACCGCTGCGACGAGATCCTCGGCGCGCGGCTCAATACCGTTCACAACCTGCATTACTACCTGGGTTTGATGAAGCGCATCCGCGGCGCGATAGAAGCCGGGCGCTATGACGCGTTTTCAGCCGAATTCCTGAGCGGGCCGGAAGGCGGCGCTTCGCGCAGCGCCGCCGGACCGGAACAGCCGCCGGCCGACTGACAATCCCGCTCCGGCGGCGCGCTACAATTGGCGCGGCACCAACCGGGAGAGCGGCCATGCGCTGGGGCGACGCGAGACGCAGCGACAACGTGGAAGACCGGCGTGGCGGCATCGGCGTCGGTCATATTGGCATCGGCGGCGTCGTCATTGCCCTGCTGCTGAGCTGGGTCACCGGCACCAATCCCCTGCAGATGCTGGGTCTGGTCAGCCAAGTGGAGCAGGGCGTATCGCCGCCCGCCGCCACCGCCCTAGCCAACCCCAACGATCCAGGCGTGGATTTCGTCCGCGCCATTCTCGGCGATACCGAAGACACCTGGGGCGCGATCTTCCAGAAGGCCGGGCGGGATTACACCCCGCCGCACCTGGTGCTGTTCAGCGGCTCGGTGCAGTCGGCCTGCGGCGGCGCCGGCGCGGCATCCGGGCCGTTCTATTGTCCGGAGGATCAGCGGGTCTATCTCGACATGAGTTTTTTCCAGGAGATGCGCCAGCATCTCGGCGGCGGCGGGGATTTCGCCCAGGCTTACGTCATCGCCCATGAAGTCGGCCACCACGTGCAGAGCCTGCTGGGAATCTCGCAGAAGGTCAGCGCCTCACACCAGGACACCAGCGGCGCCAACGGTCTGTCTGTGCGCCTGGAGTTGCAGGCGGACTGCCTGGCCGGGGTCTGGGCCAATCAGGCGCAGCAGCGCCATCAATGGCTCGATCAGGGCGATGTCGAGCAGGCGCTGAGCACAGCCACCGCCATCGGCGACGACCGCCTGCAGCAGCAGGCGCAAGGCAGCGTCACGCCGGACAGCTTCACCCACGGCAGCAGCGAACAGCGGGTGCGCTGGTTCCGCGCGGGATTCGACAGCGGCGACCTCAAACACTGCGACACCTTCGGCGCGCAGAATTTGTAGAAAGTCTCCGTGTAGCCCGGGAAGCGCGAAGCGCTACCCGGGAGCATCCTTGCATGGTGCGCGCGACAGTCCTGGGTAACGCCTGCGCGTTTCCCGGGCTACGTTCAGCGCATCAACGAGGGCAGGCGCAGCACCACGTGCTCGCTCAGGAAATAAGTCAGCACCAGCGCGCCGGTGTAGAAGCTGGTGACGCAGGCCGCTGCGCCGAGCCGCGCCAATGGATTGCTTTCCCGCGTCTGCTCGAAAGCGAAGGCCGCGGCCCAGCCGAGCAGCATCTCCGGCAACAGCACATAGTCCGCCACGCCCATGAACTGGCTTACGTGCTCCGAGTGCCATAACTGCAGCGGACGCGCCGCCCATTCCGCGCCGGCGAAGACCAGCAGGGCCAGCACCGAAGCGGTGACAGTCGAGCGGCCGGCCAGCCACAGGATCCAGAACAAGGGGATCACCCACATGCCGGCCATGTAGGCCGGCACGGCGCCGATGTGCGGGCCGCCCAGGTCCGGAAAGCCGAGAATGCCGAACTGCTGCGTCAGCACCCAGTCCGGCAGAACCTGCAAGACCGAAAGCGGCAGCAGGAAGATCCACAACTCCAGCCAGTCGCGGTGTCCGCTGCGGCTGGCGATCAGCGGCAGCAGCAGATTGTAGACCGCGACCAGGCCGAGGATGCCCCAGCCCAACTCTGGCGGGCGCAGCGCAAAGAACACGCCGACCGCGGCTGCCGCGATAAACAAATGGAACAGCAATGCGTCGCGCCATGCGCGCATAAAGGCACTCCCCTTAAAACGAACCGGCGGCATTCGCCGCCGACCTGCGTCCCTCTCCCGCTCTGCGGGAGAGGGGAGGGCCAATCGCGGAGCGATTAGCGGGGTGAGGGAGAGCCCCCCGGCTCCCCCGAAGGTGTAACTGGTTCTTAGGCGAGCAGCGGCGCAACGTCCTTGTCGATGCTTTCCGGCGTGTCCATCGAGCCGTAGCGCTTCAGCACCTTGCCGGTCTTGTCGACCAGGAACTTGGTGAAGTTCCACTTGATGGCGGTGGTGCCGAGGATGCCCTTCTCCTCGTTCTTGAGGAATTTGTAAAGCGGGTGGGCATCGTCGCCATTGACCTTGATCTTGGCGAACATGGGGAAGTCGACGTCATAGGTCAGCGAGCAGAACTCCTGGATTTCCTTCTCGTCGCCCGGCTCCTGATGGCCGAACTGGTCGCAGGGAAAGCCGAGAATCACCAGGCCCTTGTCCTTGTATTTCTTGTACAGGGCTTCCAGGCCCTTGTATTGCGGCGTGAAGCCGCACTTGCTGGCGACATTGACGATCAGCAGGGTCTTGCCCTTGTAGGCATCGAGCTTGGTGCTTTGGCCGTCAATGGTATTGGCGGTGAAATCGTAAACGGAGGACATCTGGGCATCCTTGATGAGGGCGACTCAACGATGCTAGCACGCCAAACGCCGCGATTGTCCATGCATTGGCCATGGAGACAGGCGAGCTGGAAATATTGCCGAAGTACTGCTCGTCCTCCGCTGCGCAATTGAGGGCCGCGCTCGCGCGATTGACTCACGCGCGGCATGCCGGCGCCTCAGACAACGGCCTGCGCCACCAGCCTTTGCAGGTATTGCAGATGCCTGCCCAGAGCCCGCCGCCCTGGGTCGGCAAGCTTGTACCAGGTCACCGGCTTGCGCTCCTGGAATACCTTGCGCAGCGTGACGTAGCCCTCGTCTTCCAGCTTGCGCAATTGCGCACCAAGATTGCCGTCGGTCTGTTGCAGCAATTCCTTGAAGCGCGAGAAACTGATCTCGTCGGCGCTGGACAAAAGTACGCAGACGGCCAGGCGCACGCGGTGTTCCAGCACCGGGTCGGCGGCGTCGAGCAAGCCCCCATCCGGCAATGTCCCGCCCTGGCTCATCTCAGGCACTCCGCGTGACACGCGCGCTGCGCACGGCTGCGACAATCAGGGACAGCGAAACGATCAGCCCGGTAGTGGTCCACATATAGGGCAGCGGCAGCCATACCAGGGCGGCGTAGCCGAGAAACATGATGATGCCGCTGGGCAGAAAGGCCTTGTCGTGGTCCAGGTGGATGCCGGCCAGGGTGTAAGCCAACGCCGACAGCAACAGCCAGATCGGCACCGTGGTCTGCGCGTCCATGTGTCCGGTCGCGACGCTGGCGCCGAACAGGATGTAGGCCGCCCACATCGCCAGCCAATGCAGGCCATGACGGCGGATCAGCCTGGCGTCGCGCAGGCCGTGGCGGATGGCCATGGTGCGTCCGATCAGCGCGCTGGCGACGCCGCCGAGGATGCCGGCGACCAGCCAGTATGGCGCGCACCAGGACGGCGCAAAGTCGGCCAGGGCGAAGCCGATCGGTACCAGCACCGCCCACAGCGCCAGAATCGTCGGCACCGAGCGGCGTTGGCCGCGATGCACCGCTCCGGCAACATAATTCAGGTCTTCGCGTAGTTCATTCAGATTGGCCACGGCAGATCTCCCTTGACAATGTAAAAGTACTCTAAAAAATAAAGTACTAAATGTCAAATGAACGTGATCGCAAATGGGTTGAACGGAAGGGCCTAGCAGCCCGGACAGTGTGAAGCGCTGTCCGGGCTGCTTTTGAAAACGCCTTAGATCGCGGCGGCGTCGAGCTGCATCAGTTCGCCGGCCGCGCTGCGAACATTGGCGCACAGGCCGTGCACTTGCGGCAGCATGCGCGCGGCGAAAAACTGGGCGGTGGCGAGCTTGCCGCGCTTGAAGTTCTCGTCGCTGCTGGCCGAGGCGGCCTTGGCCATGCGCAGCCAGTTGAAGCCCAGGTAGGTCAGGGAAAAGGCGCGCAGGAAGTCGACCGCGCCAAAGCCGGCGTCGTCCGGGTTGGTCTTGAACGACTCCTGCAGCCACTGCACGGTCTTTTCCAGTTCCTCCACCGCCTCGCGCAGCGGCTTGGCGATGAAGCCCACCGGTGCGTCGGCGGTGCCCTCGGAGCGCACCTTGGCGAAGAAGCGCTGGGCCAGGCGGCCGTTGTGCAGCATCAGCTTGCGCCGCACCAGGTCCATCGCCTGGATGCCGTTGGTGCCTTCATACAGGCACAGGATCTTGGAGTCGCGCACGATCTGCTCCACGCCGTGCTCGCGGATGAAGCCGTGGCCGCCGTAGACCTGCACCGCCAGGCTGCCCAGGTCGAAGGCCGAATCGGTGCAGAAGGCCTTGACCAGCGGCGTGTTCAGCTCCACCCAGTCCTGCGCTTCCTCGCGCACCGCCGGGTCTTCGTGATGGTGGGCCAGGTCGACGTAGATCGCCGTCTCGTAGGCCATCACCCGCGCGCCTTCGGTGGTGGCCTTCATGGTCAGCAGCATGCGGCGCACATCGGGGTGGTTGATGATGGTGTCGCCGCCGTTGAAGGCTTTACCCTGCTTGCGGTCCTTGGCATAGGCGATGGCGTTCTGCGTCGCCAGCTCGCACTGACCCAGGCCCTGGAAGCCGACCAGGATGCGCGCCAGATTCATCATCACGAACATGTTCTGGATGCCGGTATTGGGCTTGCCCACCATCCAGCCCCTGGCGCCGTCGAACTGCATCGAGCAGGTGCAGGAGCCGTGTATGCCCATCTTGTGCTCGATGGCGGAGCAGGTGACCTTGTTGCGCTCGCCCAGAGAGCCGTCCTTGTTGACCAGGAACTTGGGCACCACGAAAGTCGACAGGCCCTTGATGCCGGAGGGAGCGTCGGGCAGGCGGGCCAGGGTGAAGTGGATGATGTTCTCCACCATGGTGTGCTCGCCCGAGGTGATGAAGATCTTGCCGCCCTCCAGGGAGTAGCTGCCGTCCTCATTCGGCGTCGCCCTGGTCTTGACCGAGGCCAGGTCGGAGCCGGCCTGGGGCTCGGTCATGCACATGGTGCCGGTCCACTCGCCGGTGCCCAGCTTGGGCAGGTAGGTCTGCTTCAGCTCGTCCGAGGCGTTGGCCAGGATCGCCTCGAAGCAGCCCATGGTCAGGCCGGGATACAGGGCGAAGGCGACATTGCCGGAGCAGAGGATCTCATCCACCACCTTGGACAAGGTGTAGGGCAGGCCCTGGCCGCCGTACTCGGTGGGGTTGCACAGGCCGACCCAGCCGGCCTGCCAGTACAGCTTATAGGCCTCCGGCATGCCGTCCGGCACCTTCACCTCGCCGTTGTTCCACTTGCAGCCCTGCTGGTCGCCGCTGGCGTTGAGCGGGGCGATTTCCTCCTGCACCAGCTTGGCCGCTTCCTCGATCAGCCCGATCAGGGTGTCCGGGGTGGCATCGGCAAAAGCCGGCAGCTTGGCCAGCTGGCCGACGTTGAGGACATCATTGAGGACAAATTCAATCTCGCGCAGGGGCGCGTTGTAGCTGGCCATCAGGCACTCCGGAGGGGAAGAAGCTCAGCTTTAAAGGCTAGCACAGGCCGGGCGCCGACCGGGCATGGCCCGATACACAGTCCGGTTGGGCATTCATGGCATAATCCGGCGCTCTTTTATCCAGTCTGGAATTTCTCCGTGCAGCTTCTCGATTTGCTGATTTCGCCCGCCTATGCCCAGCAGGGCGCTCCGCAGGGCGGCCAGAGCCTGCTGGTGACGGTATTCCCGTTCATCATCATGATCCCGCTGTTCTATTTCATGCTGATCCGGCCGCAGATGCGCCGCTCCAAGGAAACCCGCCAGATGCTGGGCACCCTGGCCAAGGGCGACGAGATCATCACCACCGGCGGCCTGGCCGGGCGCATCGCCAACATCGGCGAGGTTTATCTGACGGTGGAGATTGCCTCCGGCGTCGAGATCAAGGTGCAGAAGAGCGCGATCACCAGCGTATTGCCCAAGGGCACGCTGAAGACGTTATAACGTCCTGTTCAAGCGCCGGGCCATCCATGGCCCGGACTGTTCAAATAAGCAAGCGCTTGTAGTCCCCATTATTAGAAGCGGGTTCCCGATGCATCAATATCCCCTCTGGAAAACGGTGACGCTGATTGTCGCCACCCTGATCGGCGCCCTGTATGCGCTGCCCAATGTTTATGGCGAAGCCCCGGCGGTGCAGATCGCCACGGTCAGCGGCGATCCGCTGCCGGCGGATTTCGGCGGACAGGTCTCCAAGGCCCTGGCTGCCGACCAGATCAGCGCCGACTCCTCGGTCGAGGAGAAAGGGCAGTGGGTGGTGCGCTTCAGCAGCACCGAGACCCAGCTCAAGGCGGTGGATACGCTGAAACAGGAGTTCGGACAGGGTTACATCGTCGCCCTCAACCTGGTGTCGAAGACGCCGGCCTGGCTGGAGGCGATCGGCGCGCGTCCGATGCGGCTGGGCCTGGACTTGCGCGGCGGTGTGCAGCTGCTGCTGGAAGTGGACATCGACGATGCGCGCAAGGCCGCGGTACAGCGCTATCTCAATGACCTGCCGGCTTTCCTGCGCAAGCAGGACATCCGCTATACCGGCCGCCGCGCCGAAGGCGATGCGGTGGTGCTGGAATTCGCCGACGCGGCCAAGCTGGAAGCGGCCCGCGCCGCCATCAGCAAGGAATACAAGGAACTGACGGTGACGGTGCCGGCCAACGCCGCCACGCCGACCCTGCAGACGCGCATGTCCGACGTCGAGGCCAAGCGCATTGTCGACTACGCTGTGCAGCAGAACCTGATCACCCTGCGCAACCGCGTCAACCGGCTTGGCGTGAGCGAGCCGATCGTGCAGCGGCAGGGCGCGGATCGCATCCTGCTGCAGCTGCCGGGCGTGCAGGATCCGACCCGGGTCAAGGAAATCCTCGGCTCCACCGCTACCCTCGAATACCGTGCGGTGGATGAAACCGTGGGCGCGGCGGAGAGCGCTGCCCAGACCGGCATCGTGCCGCCGGACGACGATCTTTTCTATAGGCGCGACAGTCATCAACCGGTCTTGCTGAAGAAGGACGTCATCGCCAGCGGCCCGCAGCTGGTGGATGCTGCGCCCATCATTGATCAGCAGAGCGGCACGCCCGCGGTCAGCGTGACGCTGGACAGCACCGGTGCTGCCAAGATGTTCGACTTCACCCGCCAGAACGTGGGCAAGCCGATGGCGGTGCTGTACAAGGAAACCGTCTACGACACCAACTACAACGCGCAGGGCGAGGCCATCCGTGAGCGCCGCGACGTGGCCGATGTCATCAGCGTCGCCAGCGTCCGCGAGCCGTTCGGCAAGCGCTTCCAGACCACCGGCCTGGGCCAGAAAGAAGCGCACGACCTGTCCGAACTGCTCAAGTCGGGCGCGCTGGCGGCGCCGGTCGCCATCGTCGAGGAGCGCACCGTCGGCCCCAGCCTGGGCGCCGACAACATCCGCCGCGGCACCATCGCCGCGGTAGCCGGCTTCTGCCTGGTGGTGGTGTTCATGGCGGTGTACTACACCGTGTTCGGCCTGTTCGCCGACATCGCCCTGCTGCTCAACGTGATCATCCTGGTCGCCCTGCTGTCGATCCTTCAGGCTACGCTGACCATGCCCGGCATCGCCGGCATGGTGCTGACCCTGGGCATGGCGGTGGACGCCAACGTGCTGATCAATGAGCGCATCCGCGAGGAATTGCGGCTGGGGCTGTCGCCGCATGCGGCGATGAATGCCGGTTACGAGCGCGCCTTCCTCACCATCGCCGACTCCAACGTCACCACCTTCATCGCCGCCTTCGTGCTGTTCCTGCTCGGTCAGGGCGCGGTCAAGGGCTTCGCGGTGACGCTGATGATCGGCCTCGCCACTTCCATGTTCACCGCCACTGTGGGCACGCGCACCATTGCGCACTATGTCTTCAAGGGCCGCAAGCTGAAGGACCTGCCGGTTTAAGCCGGTTACAGGTCCGGAGAAAGATCATGCGTGTATTTTCCAGAGTTCCGAAGTTCGACTTCATGGCCCAGCGCAAGGTCGCGCTCGGGCTGTCCATCCTGCTGTCCCTCATCGCCATCGGCACCCTGATCGGGCGCGGCCTCAACTTCGGCATCGACTTCAAGGGCGGCGTGCTGGTCGAGGTGGTGTATCCGCAGACCGTGCAGCTCGACGATATGCGCGCCTCGCTGACCAAGGGCGGCTACCCGGATGCGGTGGTGCAGTACTTCGGCGGCACCAACGACGTGCTGATCCGCCTGCTGCCGCAGGCCGGATCCGATGCCGATTCCAAGAACGCTTCGGCGCAGATCAGCACCAAGGTGCTGCAGGCGCTGGATGCGCAAAAGAACAATGTGCAGCTGCGGCGCATCGAGTTCGTCGGTCCGGAGGTAGGCAAGGAACTGTCCGAGGACGGCGTCATCGCCCTGCTCGCCGCGTTCACCGGCATCTTTTTCTACGTCATGTTCCGTTTCGAGTGGAAATTCTCGGCCGGTTCCATCGCGGCGCTGACCCACGACGCGATCATGACCATCGGCTTCCTGTCGCTGATCCAGGAAGAGTTCGACCTGACCACCCTGGCCGGCGTGCTGGCCATGCTCGGCTATTCGAACAACGAAACCATCGTCATCTTCGACCGCGTGCGCGAGAACCTGATCAACCTGCGCAAGCAGCCGGTGCTGGACATCATCAACCTGTCCATCAACCAGACCCTGCTGCGCTCGATCATCACCCACTTCACCGTGCTGATGGTGCTGTTCTGCCTGTTCTTCTTCGGCGGCAAGAGCGTGCACAGCTTCGCGGTGGCGATGATCGTCGGCGTGATCGTGGCGACCTATTCCTCGATCTACATCTCCAGCGGCGTCACCGTACTGCTGAAGATCAAGCGCGAGGATCTGGTGCCGCCGGAAGATCACACTCTGGCGGAGAAGCGCAACAAGGATGGCGCGGTCGTCTAGATCTTCGATGCCTTGATCTCCTCTCCCTTTGCGGGAGAGGAGATCAGGACGAAGCAATCTCTCTCGGATGTGCTGAGCGTAGCGAAGCGCATCAATCGAGCGCAGTGCCGCGGTAAACGATGCGCTTCGCTACGCTCAGCACATCCTACCCACGGATCTGGCTAGCTTTTCTTCAAAGCCCCGCCCAGCACCAGCACACCGCCCAGCACCAGGCCGGCAATGCCCAGCCACTGCGGTGCGGACTGCTGTTCCTGCACCTTGGCCGAGAGATCGCCGATCTTCAGCACTTCCTTGTCCTGGGTGTACTGGAACTTGCCCATCAGCACGGCCACGCTGAGGGCGGCGATCAACAGTCCGCCAACGATCAATCCTATGCGCATCGGTACTCTCCCTGTGGCTGAAACAGCGAACTTAGCAGTTTGAGGCCGGTTCGGGGCTGAACAGCTCAGCCTTCGCGCTGTTCCTGGGCGGCAGCAGCGCGGGCGACGCCGGCAAGGGCGTCCACCAGCATCGGGTGCAGCTTGGGATTGGCGGCCAGCACGTTGCCGGTCTCGAGCGCATCCTCGGCGCCGTAGATTTCGCTGATCATGCCCCCGGCTTCCTGCACCAGCACCAGGCCGGCGGCGATGTCCCAGGGTTTCAGGCCCAGTTCCCAGAAAGCGTCGAGGCGGCCGGCGGCGACATAGGCCAGGTCCAGTGCGGCGGAACCGGCGCGGCGCACGCCGGCGGTGCTCTCCACCACGGCGCGCAGCATCGGCAGGTAGGCATCGAGGTTGGCAGCCCTGATCGGCACGCCAGTGCCGATCAGGGCGCTGTCCATGTCCTTGGTGCCGCTGACACGGATGCGGCGGTTGTTGAGGGTGGCGCCGCCGCCGCGCGTGGCGCAGTACAGATCCTGGGTATTGGGGGCGTAGATCACGCCGTGTTCCAGCTTGCCGCGCACCTGGATGCCGATGGACACGGCGTAATGCGGCAGGCCATGCAGGAAATTGGTGGTGCCGTCGAGTGGATCGATGATCCACAGCACTTCGTTGTCGCCGTCCTGGCCGCCTTCCTCGCCCAGCACGGCGTGCTGCGGATAGGCCTTGCGGATGATCTTGATGATTTCGCTTTCCGCGCCGCGGTCCACCTGGGTAACAAAGTCGTTGCGGCCCTTGCGCTCGATCAGCAACTGATCGACGCGATCGGCGTTGCGCATGATGAAGTTGCCGGCGGAACGCGCGGCGGAAACAGCGATGTTGACGAGCGGATGCATGGGCAGCAGTTTCCAGTTTCCAAAAGAACGGTTTCCGGTCCGGAAACAGGCCCCGGGGCTGGAAACCACGGGCCGGAAAGCGGAAACTCCGGCGCCGTCGGCAGATTTTTAAGATAGCAACGAATACAACTAATGTCCCTATTATCCCGCATTCGCGTGGTTCTCGTCGGCACCCAGCACCCCGGCAACATCGGTTCGGCAGCGCGGGCGATGAAAACCATGGGCCTCAACAACCTGGTGCTGGTGGCGCCGGAAATCTTCCCCGATCCCCGCGCCGATGCCCTCGCGGTAGGGGCGGTGGACCTGCTGCAGCAGGCCCGGGTCTGCGCCGATCTGGACCAGGCGCTGGCGGGCTGCACCCGGGTAGCCGCCACCACCGCGCGCCAGCGTCACATCTCGGCGCAGACCTATCAGCCGCGCGAGTGGGCGCAGCGCCTGACGCAAAGCGACATGGCCGGCGATATCGCCTTGATGTTCGGCCGCGAGCGTACTGGCCTGACCAACGAGGAAATCGACCGGGCGCAGGAATTGATCGCCATTCCCACCAGCGCCGACTACACCTCGCTCAACCTCGCCTCGGCGGTGCAGATCCTGGCTTATGAACTGTTTCTGGCTGCCGGGGTGACGTCGCTGGAATTGCCGGTGCACGAACCGGTGGACCAGGTCGAGATGGAGCGCTTCTATGTGCATCTGGAGCAGATTCTGGCGCGCACCCAGTTCATCGACCGCACCAACCCGCGCCTGCTGATGCGCCGCCTGCGCAAGCTCTACGGCCGCGCCGCGCCGGATTCCAATGAAATGAACATCCTGCGCGGCATTCTCACTTCGGTGACGGATGCCCTGGAGCGGGAGCGTAAGGCGCATGAAAAGTAGCCCAAAACCGGGCCTTGGCTTGAGAAGCCACCCCTTCAAGCGCAGAATATCGATATTCCGCCACTTAAATTGGCGGCCGTTTCCCACCGTGACGCAGCAGAACTGAACGTGATGCGCAGCATGCGAATGTCGCAGACGACGCGAATTACCGGCCCGGCCCTCGCCGGGGGCCGGTGTTGTCGTCGTGCTCGCCATTCTTGCCATCCCGTTCTGGAGTTCTCCCGTCATGGATTTGTCGCACAGCTTATTCCCGCATAGTTTTGCCCCCACGGTCCGTTTGGTTCTGGAGGCGGATTTCGACCCGCAATTGCCCGCCCGCGTGCTGGGCCGTTTCGCCGAGTTGGGCCGCCTGCCGTCCAGCTTCCTGTCCCGCAATTTCGACGACGAGTCGCTGCGCCTGGAAGTGGAATTCGCCTCCGAACCCGATGCCGCCCGCCAGTTGTCGCGCCGCCTGCTCAATGTCCCCAGCGTGCGTTCAGTGGCCTTGAGCTTCCATCGCGTGCGGCTGGTGCAAGCCGCTGCCGCATAGACTTTTCATTGAGGTTCGTCCCATGTTCTCCCATATCCGCGAAGACATCCGATCCGTGTTCGATCGCGATCCGGCGGCCCGCACCGCCTGGGAAGTGCTGACCTGCTATCCGGGCTTGCACGCGATTTGGGGGCAACGCTTCAGCCACTGGCTATGGACCCATGGCCTCAAGTGGCTGGCCCGGCTCAACTCCAATCTGGCGCGCTGGCTGACCGGCATCGAGATCCATCCCGGCGCCGTCATCGGCCGGCGCTTCTTCATCGATCACGGCATGGGGGTGGTGATCGGCGAAACCGCGGAAATCGGCGACGACGTCACGCTCTACCAGGGCGTCACGCTCGGCGGTGTCAGCTGGAACAAGGGCAAGCGCCATCCCACTCTGGGCAACAACGTGGTAGTCGGCGCCGGCGCCAAGGTGCTGGGGCCGTTCACGGTGGGGGAGGGCGCCCGTATCGGTTCCAATGCCGTGGTGGTGAAGGAAGTGCCGCCGGGCGCCACCGTGGTCGGCATCCCCGCGCGCGTGGTGCAGGAAGCGCCGCAGCCTTCCGAGAAAGTCGTGGCCATCGCCAGGACGCTCGGCTTCGACGCTTACGGCCTGACTCGCGACATGCCCGATCCCGTGGCCAACGCCATCGGCTCCATGCTGGAGCATATCCAGGTGCTGGATGAGCGCCTGGTACAGGTATGCCGGCTGCTGCACCAGATGGATTCGCGCATGCCGGAGCTGGAACTGTCCAAGCTCGAGCTGCCGGATTTCTGCGGCGAAGGCACGGTTGCCGCCGCGCCGGAACCGGAAACCAAGGTGCGCAGAGTGGTTTGATGCCCATCTACTTCGATCACAACGCCACCACCCCGCTCGATCCGCGGGTGCTGGAGGCAATGCAGCCTTACCTGACCGGGCCCTACGGCAATCCGTCCAGCGTCCATCGCTATGGCCGCGCGGCGCGCGATGCGGTGGAGGCGGCGCGGCTGCAGGTCGCGGCTCTGGCCGGCGCCCAGCCGGCGGAAGTGGTGTGGACTTCAGGGGGTACCGAATCGAACAACCTGGCGCTGCAAGGCGCCGCCGCGGTGGCAGTCAGGCCCAGCCGCATCCTCTATGGCAGCACCGAACATCCCTCGGTGCTGGAAACCGCAGAGTCGCTGCGTCATCGCGGCTGGCAGGTGGAGACCATCGCCATCGACGGCCAGGGCCTGGTCGACTGGCCGGCTTTCGAGACGCAGCTGGCGCGCGGCCCGTTGTGCATCGCTGCGCTGATGGTGGCCAACAACGAGACCGGCGTGATCCAGGATGTGCCGCGCGCGGCTGCGCTGGTGCACGCCGCCGGGGCCTTGCTGTTGGCCGATGCGGTGCAGGCTGCGGGCAAGCTGGCCCTGGACTTCGGCGCCAGCGGCGCCGACCTGATGAGCCTGTCCTCGCACAAGCTGTATGGACCCAAGGGCGTCGGCGCCCTGCTGGTCAAGGCCGGAGTGGAGCTGGCGCCCATGCTGCATGGTGGCGGCCAGGAACGCGGCCTGCGCGGCGGCACCGAGAATGTCGCGGCCATCGTCGGTTTCGGCGCGGCGGCCGAACTGGCCCGGCAGGAACTCGAGGCGCGCGACACCCACCTGCTGGCCCTGCGCGAGCGCCTGAGTGCGGGCCTGCATGCGCTGCCGGGTGTGAGCATCTTCGGCGAGCAGTCGGCACGGCTGTCGAACACGGTTCAATTCGGGCTGAAGGGCTGGGAAGGCGAGGCCCTGCTGATGGCGCTGGACCGCAAGGGTATCGCCGTGTCGAGCGGCTCCGCCTGCTCCAGCGGCAAGGGCGAGCCCAGCCATGTACTGCTCGGTATGGGCCTGCCGCGCGACGTCGCTTACGGCGCCATCCGCGTCAGCCTGGGCCAGGGCAATACCGCCGCGGAAGTCGACCGCTTTCTTGCCGCGCTGGACGAACTGCGGACGGCGGCGCTGGCGGCTTAGAATCGGCTTTGCCATCCGTTTGAAAAGGCCGCAATGACACCCGCACCTCCTTCGCGCCGGCGCTGGCTGAGCCTGGGCCAGCTCGAGCTGAGCGACCTGCTGGTCGAAACCTTCTCGGTGCTGCTCGGCGTGCTGCTGGCCCTGGCGATCAACGCCTGGGTGCAGGCGCGGCAGACCCAGCACCGGCTGGACGAAGCGCGCTCCAGCATTCGTGAGGAACTGCTGGCGGACCGCAAGAGAATTGTCGCTTCCGCCGACTACTACCACCGCATCAATCAGGCGATCGACACGGCGCTGAAAGCCAAACATCCGCCGCAGCACTGCAATGATTTGTCGGAATGGACCGGCCTGATCACGCCGCTGTTCGTGCGCGCCGCCTACGACACTGCCGCCAGCAGCGGCATCTTCGCCGAGATGAACTTCGAGGATACGCGCCGCATCGCCCGCCTCTATGCCGAGCTGGCCCGTTACGAGGCCTTTTCCGGCAAGGTCGAGGACTGGATGGGGCAGAGCATTGCGGTGCACGGCCACAACTTCGGCCTAGCCATGTGCGGCGGCTTTTCCCACGACCTGGAAACCTCCGCGCTGCGGGTGCAGAAGGATTTCGACGACTATCTGGGCGCGGTCGCGGATCCCGCCAAACCCTGATTTCAACTAAGCAAATGATTGTTGGAGACTCAGACGCATGACGCGCAAGGCCGGTGAGGAATCGAAGCGGCTGCACGCCATGGCCGGCGAATGGATCGGCGAGGAGCAGTTGGCGCCCTCGCGCTGGAGCGCCGGCGGCCCGGCCACCGCGCGGGTCAGCGCGCGGGTCGAGCTGGAAGGCTACTACCTGGTGCAGGACTACAGCGAAACGGTGGGCGGCCACCCCGGCATCCAGGTACATGCTGTATTCGCCTGGGACGAGGAGCAACGGCAGTACCTGCTGTACTGGTTCGACAGCTACGGCTTCGCGCCGCAGGCGCCCGGCAGCGGGCAATGGGACGGCGACACGCTGACCCTGACGCGCAGTTCCAGCCGCGGCATGGCCCGCCACAGCTATCGCTTCGAGGGTGCCGACGCCTACCGCCTGAAACTGGAAAACTCCTTCGACGGCGGCCAGACCTGGCAGCCGGCGATGGAAGGCGTCTACCGGCGCCGGTGAGCTTGCGTTTCGCCTGCGCAAAGTCGATCAGCGGGCATGGTCGGGTACATAATTGCCGATGATCTATCTCGACTATGCGGCGACCACGCCGCTCGACCCCCGTGTATTGCAGGCCATGCTGCCGTTTCTGACGGCCGATGGCAGCTTCGCCAATCCCGCTTCGACCCATGGCCCCGGCTACAAGGCGCGCGCCGCCGTGGAGAAGGCGCGCGCGCAGGTGGCCGCGCTGCTCGGCGCCGAGCCGGCCGAAATCGTCTGGACCTCCGGCGCCACCGAATCCAACAACCTGGCCATCAAAGGCGCGCTGGAATTCCATGGCGGCGGGGCGCGCAAGGCCCACATCGTTACCTCGCGCACCGAGCACAAATGCGTGCTCGATACCTGCCGCCACCTGGAAACCCAGGGCGTGCGCGTCAGCTTCCTCAAGCCCGGAGCGGACGGCATCGTCAGCCCGGAGCAGGTGCTGGAGGCGCTGACGCCGGAGACGGTGCTGGTGTCCCTGATGTGGGTCAACAACGAAATCGGCGTGGTGCAGGACGTGCAGAAGCTGGCGCCGCTGCTGCGCGAACGCGGCGTGCTGTTTCACGTCGACGCGGTGCAGGCCGCCGGCAAACTGCCCATTGACCTGCGCGCTACGCCGATCGACCTGCTGTCGGTGTCCGCCCACAAGATCTACGGTCCCAAGGGAGCCGGCGCGCTGTACGTGCGCAAGAAGCCGCGTGCCCGGCTGGCGCCGCAGATGCACGGCGGCGGCCACGAGTGGGGCATGCGCTCCGGCACCCTGGCTACCCACCAGATCGTCGGCATGGGCGCCGCATTTGAAATCGCCGCAGCCCAGTTGCAGTCCGACGCCGAGCAACTGGGCGGCTTGCGCGACCTGTTGTGGCAGCGCTTGCAGGCGCTACCGCGCATCCTGCGCAACGGCGATGCCGAACGAACGGCGCCGCATGTGCTGAACCTCAGTTTCGAGGGCGTCGAGGGCGAGGCGCTGCGCGCTTCTCTGCCGGACCTGGCGGTGTCGAGCGGCTCGGCCTGTTCCTCGGCCACGCAGGAGCCGTCCTACGTGCTGCGCGCCCTGGGCCGTGACGACGAGCTGGCCAACGCCAGCCTGCGTTTCTCGCTGGGGCGCGGCACCACGGCTGAACAGATCGAACGGGCCGCCGAATCGGTGATCAAACAGGTACAGTGGTTGCGGGAGTTATCGCCACTATGGAAGCCGTAAACAGCACAGAAGCCAATCCTTTCGGCTACGCCGAGCCGATCTGGGAACGCTTTACACATCCCCGGCACGTTGGGGAGTTCGCCGCGGGCACGCCGGGGGTGGTCAGCGGCGAGGCCGGCAGCAAGGCGGCGCGGTCGGTGCTGCGCCTGCAACTGCGCTTCGAGGCCGGGCGCGTAGCCGACGTGCGCTTCAGGGCCTACGGCTGCCCCAGCAGCATCGCGGTGGGCGCCTGGATCGTCGAATGGAGCCTGGGCAAGACCGCAGCGGAACTGGCTGCCTTGCGTGCCGCCGATTTGCGCAAAGCGCTTGAAATCGCCGACGATCGCGCCCATTGTGCGTTACTAGGGGAGGACGCGCTCCAGGCCGCCCTCGCCAGTTATGCCGCAAAGTCCTGAAAAATCGAGTAATTTCATGAGCATCGCGTTGACCGAGTCCGCCGCCGTCCGGGTTCAGGCCCAGTTGGCCCGCCGTGGCAAGGGTCTGGGTCTGCGCGTGGGCGTGAAGAAGTCCGGCTGCTCCGGCTATGCCTACACCCTGGACTATGCCGACGCCGCCGGTCCGGAAGACGAGGTATTCGAGTCCAACGGCGCTGCCGTGGTGGTCAAGCGCGAGCATTTGCCGATGCTGCAGGGCTTGACGGTGGACTTCCAGAAGGAAGGCCTGAACGAGGCTTTCAAGTTCCGCAATCCGAACGTCAAGGGCGAGTGTGGCTGTGGCGAGAGCTTCGCCGTCTGAAGCAGTCCCGGCGGTAAACCTTGCTGCAGCGCAACGCATTGCCGGGAAGGCCCTCCTCCCGGTAAAATCCCGTGCTTTTGGTCCATCTGGCGCCTTTCTCGGGCGCGTCCCCCCTCAATAGGCACGGTAAAATATCATGGCGGTTGAACGCACTCTTTCCATCATCAAGCCCGACGCGGTTGCCAAGAACGTCATCGGCGAGATCTACAGCCGCTTCGAGAAGGGCGGCCTGCGCCTCATAGCGGTGCGCATGAAGCACCTGACCCGCACCGAGGCCGAAGGCTTTTACGCGGAGCACCGCGAGCGTCCGTTCTTCAAGGCCCTGGTGGATTTCATGATCACCGGCCCGGTCATCATCCAGGTGCTGGAAGCGGAAAACGCCGTTGCCAAGCATCGCGACCTGATGGGCGCGACCGACCCGAAGAAGGCCTCCCCCGGCACCATTCGCGCGGACTTCGCCGATTCCATCGACGAAAATGCGGTGCACGGCTCCGACAGCGTGGAGAATGCGGCGAAGGAGATTTCCTACTTCTTCCGCTCCACCGAGTTGTGCCCCCGCACCCGTTGAAGCCCCGCTGAAATTCTCTAGTCCATGAGCGAAACCGCCGCCCAGCCCCAGGTGCCCCCGCAGCAAGCGAGCGCCCAGGTGGGCGAGGCGGCGGCGCGTCCGGCCGAGGCTGCGGCGGTGCCGGTTGGCCCGCGGGTCAACCTGTTCGGCCTGGACCGGGAGCGTTTGCGCGAGGAATTCGCCCGCATGGGCGAGGCGGCTTATCGCGCCGACCAGGTGATGCAGTGGATCTACCGCCGCGGCGTGGACGATTTCGACGCGATGAGCAACATCGCCAAGGATCTGCGCGGCCGCATGAAGCAGTACTTCGTGATCCGGCCGCCGGAGCTGGTCACCGAGCAGGTTTCGGTCGACGGCACGCGCAAGTGGGTGTTGCGCCTCGAAAGCGCCGAAGGCAAGCTGGAAACCTACATCGAAACGGTCTACATCCCCGAGACCAATCGCGGCACCCTGTGCATTTCCTCGCAGGCCGGCTGCGCCATGGATTGCAGTTTCTGCTCCACCGCGCAGGGCGGCTTCTCGCGCAACATGAGCACGGCCGAGATCGTGGCCCAGGTCTGGTTCGCCGCCAAAGCCCTCGGCGGCGATTTCCAGAACGAGCGCGTCATCTCCAATGTCGTGTTCATGGGCATGGGCGAGCCGCTGGCCAACTACGGCAACGTGCTGGCGGCGGTGAAGATCCTGCTCGACGATTTCGGCTTCGGCCTGTCCAAGCGCCGCGTCACCGTCTCCACCTCCGGCCTGGTGCCGTTCATGGACCGCTTGCGCGAGGATGTGGATACCGCGCTGGCGGTGTCGCTGCACGCACCCAACGACAAGCTGCGCGATGAGCTGGTGCCGATCAACCGCAAGTACCCGCTGGCGCAATTGATCGAAGCCTGCCGGCGCTATACCAGCAACAAGGACCGCAAGGCCCATATCGTTTACGAATACGTCATGCTCGATGGCGTCAACGACCATCCCGAGCATGCGCGCGAACTGGCCCGCCTGCTCGGCGGCCTGTCGGCCAAGGTCAACCTGATCCCGTTCAATCCCTTTCCGAAGACCCGGTACAAGCGCTCCTCGCCGGAAGCGATCCAGCGTTTCGCCGAGATCCTGCGCGCCAAGCGTATCGTCACCACCACGCGGCGCACGCGCGGCGATGACATCGATGCCGCGTGCGGTCAGCTCGTCGGCAAAGTGCAGTCGCGCCAGAAGCAAAGATTGGGCGACATTCCGGTGAAGGTGCAGTGACGCTGAACATGCTCTGTAAAGATGCTTCGTGCCGGCAGCGCCTGGGCGATATTCCCGTTAAAGTCGACTGATGCCGCCATCCAGTCCTATTGCTCCCCAATTGCTTGCTGGGCTGACCATTCTCAGCCTGACGCTTGCGCTCTGCGGCTGCGTCACCGAAACCCCCGCCGGCTCGCATCAGCCGTCCAAGCCGGATTTCAAGGCGGCGGCGCGCACCAATACCGAGCTTGGCCTGGACTATGCCAGCCAAGGCCGGTTTGATGTGGCGGAGATGAAGCTGAAGAAAGCCATCGAAGAGGACGACAGCATTGCGCAGGCGCATTCCGGTCTGGGCTACGTCTACTGGCAGCGCGGCGATATCGAGGATGCGCAGACCGAGTTCCGGCGCGCCATCAGCATCGACGACCTCGACCCCGAGATCCACAACAATTACGGCGCGTTCCTGTGCGATCAGCACAAGTACGAGGAGGGCGACCGCAACTTCATGCTGGCCCTGAAGAACCGCGATTACGCCACGCCGGCCAAGGCCTGGAACAATGCCGCCGTGTGCGCGCGCCAGGCCGGCGACAAGGAGCGCGCCGAAACCGATTTTCGTCGTGCCTTGCAGACCGATCCGAATTATTATCCGGCGCTGGCGGAAATGGCATCCTTCAACTACCAGCAGCAGAACTACCTGGGCGCCCGTGCTTTTCTGGAGCGCTACCAGAAAGCCGGACCTGAAACCCCGGCCCTGCTTCTGCTCGGTTTCAAGACCGAGCAGGCGCTGGGCAACGATGACGCCGCGCACCAGTATTCGCTTAAATTGATCCGCAGTTACCCCGATTCCGACGAAGCAGCCCAGCTGCTCAAACTACGCTCACCCACTCAATGACCACCGATACGACCGCTTCGACGGCGGCAGCCACTTCGAACGAGGCAGGCCAGGACTCTTCCCGCCAGGGGCCGGGCCGCCTGATCCGCCTGGCGCGCGAGCGCGCCCGCATCGGCATATCGGAACTGGCCGCCCTGACCAAGCTGGCCACGGCTACGCTGGAAGCGCTGGAGCGCGACGATTTCACCGTGCTGAGCGAGCCGGTCTACGTGCGCGGTTACTACCGCAAATGCGCCAAGGCGCTGGCGCTGTCGGAGCAGGACCTGCTCGCGGCCTACGAGAAAGTGGTAACCCCGCGGGCGCCGCAGGCGCCGACCAAGCTGCTGCTCGGCGGCAGCGAAACCGGCAGCAGCCTGAAGAAGACGCGTCGCCGCAGCGGCTCGCCCTGGCTGCTGTGGCTGATCGGCATTGCCGTGCTGGTGGCGATCTGCACCTGGTTCCTGCGCGAAGACCCCAACGGCCGCCGTGCCGTACTGGCCGAAGTGCCGGGTTCGACCAAGCCGGTGGCGGTTGTGGCGGCGGAGTCCGGTGCCGCCGCGCCCGCGGAAACCACGGCCACCAAGCCGCTGTCGACCAATGAGCTGGCGACGACGCCGTCGGAAACTGGCCAGGCCGCCCCGGCCAGCGCCGAACCTGCGGCCCAGTCCGCGCCCCAGCCGACGGCTCCGGCTCCAAACCCGGCGCAGCCCACTCTGGCCACCGAACTGTCCGCCCCGCCTCCCACCCCTGCCGTAGCCGCAACGCCGCCGTCCGCCGCGCCCGGTGCCCTGAGCTTGAGCTTCAAGGCCACCTCCTGGGTGCGGGTCGAGGACAGCAGCGGCAAGGTGCTGCTCTCGGGCGTGGTGCAATCCGGCGATCATCAGGTGCTTGACGGTAAGGCTCCATACTCCCTGTTTCTCGGCAATGCGCCGGGGGTGAGCGTGGAATACCAGGGCCAGGCCGTCGATCTCAAGCCCTTCATCAAGAGCAACGATACGGCGCGCCTGAGCGTCCCCGTCAGCGGTTGATTGCTCCGCTTAAATCTTTCGACTGACATGACCCAGAAGCTGCAAGCCGTCCGCGGCATGAACGATGTATTGCCGGCCGATGCCGCGGCCTGGCAGCACCTGCATGCGGTCGCCGCCGAGGTCTTTGGCGCTTATGGCTACGGTGAATTGCGCCTGCCGGTGGTGGAGCGCACCGAGCTGTTCAAGCGCGCCGTCGGCGAGGTCACCGACGTGGTCGAGAAGGAGATGTACAGCTTCGAGGATCGCGGCGGCGAGAACCTGAGCCTACGCCCCGAGCTGACCGCCGGGGTGGTGCGTGCCGGCATCGAGCACGGCCTGCTCTACAACCAGCAGCAGCGGGTCTGGTGCACCGGCCCGGTATTCCGCTACGAGCGGCCGCAGGCCGGCCGCTATCGCCAGTTCCACCAGCTTGATGTCGAGGCCTTCGGCATCGCCACGCCGGATATCGACGTGGAAGTGATCGCCATTGCCGCCGCGCTGTGGCGGCGGCTGGGTGTGTCCGGCTTTACCCTGCAACTGAATTCCCTCGGCACGCCCGAGGCGCGCGCGCTGTATCGCGCGGCGCTGATCGAATACCTGGGCCGCTACGAATCCTCGCTGGACGAGGACTCCAAACGCCGCTTGCTCAGCAACCCGCTGCGGGTGCTGGACAGCAAGGTGCCGGCCACGCGCGAGATCGTCGCCGGCGCGCCGCGGCTGCTGGATCATCTGGATGCCGTCTCCACTGCCCATTTCGAGGCGGTACAGCGCGGCCTCGGCGATCTGGGCATTGCCTACACCATCAACCAGCGTCTGGTGCGCGGGCTCGATTACTACACCCACACCGTATTCGAGTGGACCACCACCCAGCTCGGCGCGCAGGATGCCGTCTGCGCCGGAGGCCGTTATGACGGCCTGGTGGAACAGCTCGGCGGCCCCGCCACTCCGGGTATCGGCTTCGGCCTTGGCATCGAGCGCCTGATCGCCTTGCTGGCCTTGCAGCAGGCGCCGGTTCCGGGCAATGCCCCCCATGTCTATTTCTGCCGCTTCGGCGCCGAAGCCGAGTCCGCGGCCTCGAAGCTGGCGGAGCAGATGCGCAATCAATTGCCGCGGCTGCGCCTGACTCTCAACGCCGGCGGCGGCGGCCTCAAGTCCCAGCTCAAGCGCGCCGACAACAGCGGCGCCCGCTATGCTTTGATCCTGGGTGACGACGAAGCGGCAAAATCCGTGGTTCAAGTAAAATCCCTGCGCGGCGAGGGCGAACCCTTCATCTGTCCCTGGACCGAGCTGCCGACGCAACTTGTCAGGCTGCTCGCCATCTAAGCCGTTCCCGGCCCCTTTTGTTAACCTTCAAGAAATACTCCGAGAAGACGCTGTGACCGATCATTACGACGAAGAAGCGCAGGTTGAACAGCTGCGCCAATGGCTGCGCGACAACTGGTTCCCGCTGGCTTCCGGCCTGGCGCTGGGCCTGGCTGCGATTTTCGGCTGGCAGGCCTGGGGACAGCACCAGGACAACCATGCCGGCGACGCCTCCCATGTATTCGAGGATCTGGGCCGGGCCGCGACCCAGAACAAGTACGACGACGCCAAGGCCATGGCCGATCGCCTGGTCAAGGATTTCAGCGACACGCCATACGCCGCCGCCGGCGCGCTCAAGCTGGCGGAACTGGGCGTGCTCGACAACAAGCTCGACGATGCCACGGCGCGCCTGCAGTGGGTGGTGGACTTCGAGCAGAACCCCGGCTTCCTGGCCCGCGTTGGCGCGGCGCTGCACCTGCGCAACAAGGCCTATGACCCGGCCCTGCTGCCGCTGGCCCATCTGCGCCTGGCTCAGGTGCTGTGGCAGCAGAACAAGGCCGACGAGGCACTGAAGCAGCTCGACGGCGAGGCCGGCACTTACGCCCCGCTCTATGCCGAGCTGCGTGGCGACATCAAGCTGTCCCAGGGCGATAGCAGCGCCGCCCGTGGCGCCTACCAGCAGGCGCTGCAGTCGCTGAGCCCGGATGATGTGGGCCGTGACGGATTGCAGCGCAAGCTCGACGATCTGGCCGGCGCCGCCGCGGTGAAATCCTGATGGCCGCCGCGCGCGGCATGCGCCTTGCCCTGGCCGTGGCGCTGTCCGCCGTGGCCCTGATGGGCTGCTCCAGCAAGGGTAAAACGCGGGAACCGGCCAAACTGGTTTCGATCAAGAACGAGCAGGCACTTCCCAATGACGTCTGGTCGCGCGACATCGGCGGCGGCAGTGAGGGCTACTACTCCGGCTTCCGCCTGACTCTGGACGAAGACGCCCTGTTTGCCGCCTCCCTGGACGGCAAGGTCTACGCCCTCAATCCCAAGACTGGCGAGGTGATCTGGCGCGCCAGGACCAAGGCGCGCGTGATCTCCGGCCCCGGCGTCAGCGGCGACCTGGTTCTGGTGGGTACGCTCGACGGCGAAATCATCGCGCTGAAGCGCGCCGACGGCAAGGAAGTGTGGCGCGCCAAGGCGCCCAGCGAAGCGCTGGGGCCCCCGGTCGGCTCCGGCGACATCGTCGTCGCCAAATCCGCCGACGGCCGCGAGTACGGTCTTGATGCGACCACCGGCGAACGCAAGTGGAGCTTCGACCGTTACGAGCCGAGCCTGGCGCTGCGTGGTGTTTCCGCGCCGCTGATCGTCGGCAACCGGGTCTATACCGGGCTCGACAACGGCAAGCTGGCGGTGCTCAATCTCGGTGACGGCACCCCGATCTGGGAGCAGACCATCTCGATTGCCACCGGGCGCTCGGTGCTGGATCAGTTGACCGATATCGATGCCGACCTGCTGCCCGGCACGGACGGCCTCTACGTCGTCACCTATGGCGGCGATCTGGCCCTGATCGACTACAACACCGGCGACAGCCGCTGGCGCCGCGGCGTGAAAAGCTACTCCGGCATGGCCCTGGGCGGCGACAAGCTGTTCGTCACCGACGACGACGGCACGGTATGGGCGCTCGATGCCGCCTCCGGTGCCGCGGCCTGGAAGCAACAGGAGCTGAAATACCGCCGCCTGTCGCCGCCGGTGTTCTTCAAGGGCTATGTGGTGGTGGGCGACTACAAGGGCTATCTGCACTGGCTCTCGCCGACGGACGGCAAGATCGTCGGCCGCACCCGCCTTGGCAGCGGCCCCATCGTCACGCCGCTGGTGGCGAGCAGCGACCTGCTGTATGTGATGAACATGGCGGGCAAACTGGTCGCCTACGACCTCAAGCCGCCGCGCTGATTTCATCTGAAATGCCCCCTCTTCCGGACGGAAGAGGGGGCATTGTTTTTTGGCCGAACACAAGGTTTTCATAACGTTTTGGGCCGTAACGTCTACAATCCCTCCATGTCCACCCCAGTTTTTGCACTTGTCGGCCGCCCCAACGTCGGCAAATCGACGCTTTTCAACCGCTTTACCGGCACTCGCGACGCCCTGGTTGCCGACTTTCCCGGCCTGACGCGCGACCGCCAGTACGGCCGGGGCGAGTTCGACGAAAAGCGCTTCATCGTGGTCGATACCGGCGGTCTCAGCCCGGATTCGGCCGACGCCCTGGCGGCCCTGGCCGAGCAGCAGGCGCGGCTGGCCATCGAAGAGGCCGACGAAGTGCTGTTCATCGTCGACGCCCAGGCGGGGGTGATGCCGTCCGACCGCGATATCGCCGACTATCTGCGCAAACTGGGTAAAAAAGTACGCCTGCTGGCCAACAAGGCCGAGGGTATGGGCCGGGCCACCGTTGCCGATTTCTTCGCCTTGGGCCTGGGCGAGCCGCTGCCGATTTCAGCCGAACATGGCGACGGCGTGCCGCCCTTGCTGCGCTCGCTGCTGGCCACCACCGAGCCGACGCCGAAGGAAGACGACAACGGCCGTATCCGCGTTGCCGTGGTGGGGCGGCCCAATGCCGGAAAATCCACCCTGGTCAACCGCCTGCTGGGCGAGGACCGGGTGCTGTCCTCGGACCAGCCCGGTACCACCCGCGACGCCATCAGCGTGTTTTTCGAATGGGAAGGCCGCGAGTTCGAGCTGATCGATACCGCCGGCATCCGGCGCCGCTCGCGCGTCAGCGAGGTGATCGAGAAATTCTCCATCGTCAAGGCGCTGCAGGCGATCGAGCGTGCCCATGTGGTCATCGCCATGGTCGATGCGCGCGAGGAAATCGGCATGCAGGACGCGCGCCTGATGGGCCTCATCGCCCACCACGGCCGCGCCCTGGTTCTGGCGGTGAACAAGTGGGACAGCCTGCCCGGCGACCAGCGCCGCAGCGTCAAGGACCAGGTCGATTTCCGCCTGCCGTTCCTCGATTTCGTATCGCTCGAGTTCATCTCGGCGCTGCACGGCTCAGGCCTGCGCGAGCTGATGGAGGATGTGGTGGAAGCCTACGAGGCCACCACCCGCGATCTGCCCACGCCGGAACTGAACCGGGTGCTGGAGCAGGCGGTGGAGCGGCATGCGCCGCACGCCGTGCTGGGCCGGCATATCAAGCTGCGCTATGCGCATCAGTCGGGGCGCAATCCGCCGTCGATCATGATTCACGGCAACCAGACCGACAAGCTCAAGGATTCCTATAAGAGCTACCTGACCAACGTTTTCCGCGATGCCTTCAAGCTCAAGGGTGTGCCGCTGCGGCTTGAGTTCAAGACCGGCGACAATCCCTTCAAGGACAAGAAGAACGTGCTGACCGGCCGCCAGGTGAAGAAGCGCAAGCGGATGACCGAGCGCTACAGGTAGGAAGCGGCCAAGCCTTGGACCGTTGACCAGATAGCGATCCGTACAGGGCGGGACGCGACTTCCTGACAGCGGCCAAGCCATGCCTGTAGCCCCGCGCCGGCAGCGGGAATTGCAAGCGCTGCTGGTCTATAGCACCATTCAGGAATCCTCCAGCCCGGTTTCCGAAACAGCCGATGAGCCCCCAGCAATGCCCCGGCGATTCTGCGCGTTGACGATGACCCAGTGAATCGCAAGCTGGCGAGCCTGATGCTCGAGCGCCTCGGCTGTAAAAATGTGGATGTGGCGGCGGACTGCTCGCGCCTGGAGCGCATGGTGCCGGATCTAGACAAGGAACAGGGCCATGCCGGCTTTGAAGAGCTGCTGCAATCGATCGACCGGCGTTACATACGATTGGTCGGCGGCTTGACACAATGGCGGAAGCGCCTGCGGGTTGTCGGCGATTAAATATAACTAATGGCGTTGCGTGCAGCCGGGCTCGGTCGTGCGGAGTTGGGACACAGCATCGTTGCGAACAGGGACAGGGATGAGCACGACCAATCCAATCATAATCGTTGCGGACGATCATCCGCTATTTCGCGTGGCATTGCGGCTGATCGTGCGCGACATCAATGCCGCGGCGGTGATCGTCGAGGTCGATTCCTTCGATTCCCTGAGGAGCGCGATGGCGGAGAATCCAGGCGTGGGTCTGGTACTGCTCGACCTGATGATGCCGGGTGTCGAGGGCTTGGCGTCCCTGCAGTTTCTGCACAGCGATTTCCCCGATTTGCGCGTCGCCGTCATTTCCTCCATGTCGCAGCGCTCCTGGGTGCGTTCGGCGCAGGCGCTGGGCGCCGTGGCCTTCGTGCATAAATCGACCACGCCCGAACAGTTGCAAGAGGCCTTGCGCAGCCTGATTGCGGGAGGCAGTTGGTGGCCGCAATCGCTCATGCCAGCCTCGGCCGGCGGTGATGCATTCGAAGACCGGCTGGAGCGCCTGACGCGGCAGGAACTGCAGATTCTGCTGTATCTGAAAGGCGGGCGCCTCAACAAGCAGATCGCCGGAGATCTGCGTATCAGCGAGTCAACGGTGAAGACTCATGTCAGTTCGATCCTGCACAAGCTCGGCCTGCACAGCCGTACGCAGGCCGCGGTGGTGGCGCAGCGGCTGCTGTCCACCGATCTTGCGGGCTGACTGAGCGGGATGCCCGCCGCTGCGTGGGGCTGTTGAAGCGGCGGCCGGTCTCATCGCGGATTCAGGCTAGACACGAGAGATGGATGGCTGCTGCGCCATTGCCGCGACCCCGGTGGGATGGTTCCGGCCCAGTCGGTGCAGAATTGCGGCGATATCGTCCCTGACGGCGGACTCGCTGAGATCCAGATCCTCGGCGATCCTCTTGTTGATGAGACCTTCCTCGAGATAAAGCAGAATCCGCATCTGCTGCCTTGACCAGGATTCCGCTGGCGCTCCGGGTACGCCGTCCCCCAGCCGATCCCCAGGCGCCGCTGTGGATTGCGCCCACCAGTCTGCGCCCGCAAGCAGGCTGCGCAAGGCTGCCCGCAACTGTTCGGGCATGACCGACTTGTGGATGAAGGCGGCAGCGCCCAGCGCCCGAACCGGATCCAGCAACGAGCGCTGTGACAGGGACGAGATGACGGCGACGCGCAAGCCGGGAAAATCGCTGCGCAGGAATTGCAGCGCCGACAGGCCTTCGACACCCGGCATCCCCAGATCGAGCAAGGCCAGTTCCGCCTGCGGATTCGCCGCCATCGCGTCCTTCAGGGAATCGAAGGAATCGGCTTCGACAATGCGGGCTTGCGGCGCGATGCCTCGCACTACCAGCCGCAGCGTGACCCGAAACAGCGGGTGATCGTCAGCAATGATGACCGTTGGATCGACTTTGGGCATCCCCATCTCTTCGGATCAAATGGATTGCCCGGCAACTATGCCGCAGGCAGCGTCTCGGGAGAATGGTACCAAGGGCCTAGTACGAAAGTACTAGTACCAATTCCCGATTGAGCGGCACCCCGTCGTCGGGCCAAATCCCTTACGGCAACAAAAAGGGGATGAGGCAAATGACTGCAAACGGCGCCCGGGGATTCGATGAAAGACGGTTCGCAAGCACGCCTGTACTCGGGCTTGCTGCCTTAATCCGGGCGGCTTTGGGGTCGTCGCTGCCCTCACTCCTTTGCCTCGATCGTTCCGCTTCAGCCAGTTTTCCGCTGCACCGTACGCTGGCCGGCGGCAATACCGATCCCGCTTTGCCCGGAGCGGCCTCGCCCCCAGTTCAGGAAAGCGTCAAGGAGATAGACAGATGAATCGCCACTACAGAATTACCGTCTTTGCGGCACTGTGCGCGCTGTTGCTGGCGCCCGATGCTTTTGCGCTACAGGGCCTTTGTGTCAACTCGCCCGAGAATCCCACCGTGCTGCTGGGTCTGCTCGGCGCCGCCGCAGCGGGTTATCCGATGCTGCGTGACCGAGCCCGCTCCTACTTCAAGCGCAAGGATAGCGCGGACAAACACGAAGATCGGCCATGAGCCTGTCGGTGATCGGCAGTACGCGACTATTCGCCGTGGCGAGTGCTTGCGCCCTGCTCTCGGCTTGCGGCGGCAGTAGCGGCGAAACTGCGCCGACATCTTCGCCGCCCTCGACTTCCCGCAGCCTGGGCCTGATGCAGATCACCATCAGCGGCATCGGCGGTGCGCAGATGATCTCCCGTGCCGAATTGCTGTCCGGTAGTGCCGGGCCGCAGGCGCATGTCGCCTTGCCGACCGCGATTCCCGCCGGCCTGGACGTGCAGCAGGCATCGGCCAGCACGGTCGATATCGGCGTGCGCGGCGCCGGCGGCGAGCGGTACTTCACCGTCGCCTATCAAGTGCGCAATGCGCAGTTCTGCGGCACGCCGGGTACCTGCGCCGCCTACACCAGCGCCAGCCACAACCTCACCCTGGTCGCGGCCAACACCGCGAGCAATATCGCCAACACCGCCATCAGCGCCATCAGCCTGTACGACGGCAGCAGCGACGCCGCCACCCAGGCCCTGGCCACCAGCCTGCTGCCCACGCACGGCATGGAGTTCGATACCGGCAGGGGCGCGGGCGTGATGGTGCAGCCCGGGCTGGAATCGTTGCAGGTTTTCACTGAGGACGAAGTCAGCGCCACCAGCATTCCCCGCGACTCCGGCGCCACCGACCTGTTTCCCTACGGCTACGTGGTCAGCAATGTCCACACCCCGAGCAGCCGCGCGCTGCCGGCCAATCCCGCCAGCAACCAGTGGGACGGCGAGGTCAGCTTCTCCTTCAAGCTACCGCTGCAAAGCGATCCGAAGCAGGACCCCTACAGCATCACCATGATGTTCGACGTCGTCGACGACGCCAACACCCGCGTCACCCAGAGCGCCGAAGAGCAGAACAGCGCCGGCGACGCAGCCGCCAGCCTGCGCGCCGCCACCCTCGGCAGCGTCGACCTCGCGGTCCTGGGCGGTCGCGTGGCACAGACCAATATCGGCGATCCGATCTGCGCGGTGCGCACCGCCGGCACCGCGGGCGCGCCGACGGCCACCCTGGTGAACAACGCCGGCGTCACCGTCGCCAGCGCGTCCTACAACGTGCAGGGCGTGTCCAGCACAATGCCCATCAATGCAGGCTTCTGCGTGCCGATGAGCACGCCGAGCGCGGCCACCTTCGCCGTCAGCGGCAGCCAGTCCGGCCTGCGCACGGCGGCGGGTCCGTACACTGGCAGCTACGACGCCAACGCCCTCGGCAATGTGCTCAGCTTCACGCCGACGCAGCCGTTCTTTCCGGGCGAGACGGTGAGCTATACGCTCGGCGGTGGTCTCGCCGGCAGCGACGGCACGCCGCTGTTGCAGCCTTTCACCGGCAGCTACACCGTGGCTACCGGCGCCGCGGCGGCCGCCGGCCTGCCGTCCGCGACTGGCGCATTCGCGCTCCTGGCCTCACCGGCAGTTGCCAGCGCCAGCTTCAACCTGGCGACGGGCGATTTCGACGGCGACGGCAGGCTGGATATCGCCGTTGCCAGCGCGAGTGCGGGGACCGTCTCGATCCTGCTCAACAACGGCAGCGGCGGGTTCACCCTGGCCGGCACGCCGGTGGCGGGCGCCAATGCCTGGAATCTGGCGGTGGGCGATTTCAACGGAGACGGCCATCCCGACATCGCGGTGGTGAACCAGATCCAGGACGAGGACGGCAACCGCATCGACACGATCTCGATCCTGCTCAACAACGGCAGCGGCGGCTTCAGCCTGAGCCAGACCGTGAACCTGAACGCCGGCGCCGACGCCATCGCAGTGGGCGACTTCAACGGCGACGGCCATCCCGACCTGGCGGTGGGGGCCTACATTTCCGGTGCGACGCCGCAGGACGACGTTTCAGTTGTCGAGATCCTGCTCAACGACGGCAACGGCAGCTTTGCCGTCCATGGCTACGGCGTGGCGCCGGAGGCCGGTAACAGCCTGGCAGTGGGCGACTTCAACGGCGACGGCACACTCGACGTCGCGGAAGTGGGGCAGGGCTCCGGTGTCACGGTGCTGTTCAACGACGGCAAGGGCAATCTCGGAGGAGCCGCCAGCTTCGCCACCGGCGAATCGCCGCGCGCTGTGGTCGCTGCGGATTTCAACGGTGACGGCAAGCTCGACCTGGCCGCCGCCAACTTGTCGGACGGCACGGTTTCAATCCTGCTGGGCGACGGCAAGGGCGGCTTTGCACCGCAGGTTTCCGTATCGGAGGGTCTTTCGGGCTTTCCGTGGCCCCGCGCCATCACCACCGGTGATTTCAACAACGACGGCTATCCGGACCTGGCAGTGGCCAATCTCATGAACAGCAGCGCCTCGATCTTTCTCAACAATGGCCACGGCGGTTTCACCGTTTCCAGCAGCCCCACGGTGGGTTCCAGCGCCGAAGGCGTCGTGACCGGCGACTTCGATGGCGACGGACGGCTGGATCTCGCATTCCAGCTTTTTGGCGGCACTGTGAAAGTCTTCGGGGGACAACACTGATGTACGCGATTCCTGGGGTGGGAAAGGGGACGGCGCGGGCGTTGTTCGCGGCAGCATCGGCGGCCTGCCTGCTGCTGATGGCGTGCGGCGGCGGTGGAAGCGGTGGCGGCGATGCCGCAACACCGCCGCCGGCTACTTCGCAAAGCCTGGGCCTGATGCGCATCACCATCAACGGCATCGGCGGCGGGCAGGTGAGTTCACACGCCGAGATGCTGTCCGGCGTTTCCGGGCCGCAAGCCCACGTCGCTATGCCGACGGCAATGCCGCAAGGCCTGGACGTGCAACAGACTTCGGCCAGCACGGTGGACATCGGCACTCGCGGCAAAGACGGCGAGCGTTATTTCACCGTGGTCTACCAGGTGCGCAACGCGCCGTTCTGCGATACCCCGGGGATTTGCACGCCGTACACCGCGGCCAGCCACAATCTCACGCTGGTCGCCGCCAACGTCCCCGGCAACATCGCCGACACGGCAATCAGCAACATCAGCCTGTATGACGGCAGCAGCAGCGACGACACCCAGGCCCTGGCGCCCAGCCTGCTGCCGACCCACGGCATGCAGTTCAACACCGGGACCGGCGCGGGCGTGCTGGTGCAGCCGGGACTGGAATCCCTCCAGGTCTTCACCGAGGGCGAAGTCGGTGCCATCCCCCGCGATCCGGGCGCGACCGACCTGTTCCCCTACGGCTACGTGGTTAGCAACGTCCACACGCCGGGCAGCCGCGCCCTGCCGGCCAGCCCGGCCAATAACCAGTGGGACGGCGAAGTCAGCTTCTCCTTCAAGCTGCCGCTGCAAAGCAACGCGAAACTGGATCCCTACAGCATCACCATGATCTTCCAGGTGATCGACGACGCCAACACCCGCGTCACCCAGAGCGCCGAAGAGCAGAACCAGGCCGGCGACCTCGCCGCCAACCTGCGCGCGGCAACGCTGGGCAGCGTGGACCTGGCCGTACTCGGCGGCCGGGTGGCGCAGACCAATATCGGCGATCCCATCTGTACCGTGCGCATCGCCGGCGCCGCGGCAGCGCCCACGGCTTACCTCGCGAACAATGCCGGCATCAGCGTGGGCAGCGCGCCGTTCGCCCTCACCGGCGTCAGCCAGTCGGCGCCGATCAACGTCGGCTTTTGCACGCCGATGAACGCGGCGGACTTCAGCAACTTCATCGTGTCCGGCAGCCAGTCCGGTTTGCGCGCCAGCGGCGCGCCCTACAGCGGCAGCTACAGTCTGAGCACGCCCGGCAATGTGCTCAGCTTCACCCCGGACAAGCCGTTCCTGGCGGGCGAGACCGTGAGCTACACCATGACCACGGGACTGACCGCCAGCGCCGGCGGCGCACTGCCGCAGCCCTACAGCGGCAGCTATGTCGTCGGCGGCCTGAAACCGTCCTCGGGATACACGGTTTCCCTGTTCCCGGGCGGCAATTATCCGGATTCGGTGGTGACAGCCGATTTCAACGGCGACGGCAAGCCCGATTTCGCTATTGACACGGGGAACGACAACACGGTGATCGTGGAGCTCAACAACGGCGACGGCACCTTCACTGCCGGCGCACCGATTCCGCTCATCAGCGGCTTGGCCCCGTTCGTACAGCCGACGCAGATCGCCACCGCTGATTTCAACGGCGATGGCCATCCCGACCTGTTGTCGGTCAACTACGGCTACGACCCGAACGGTGTGCCATCGAACCTCACCATCCTCATCAACAACGGTTCGGGCGGCTTCAGCATCGGCAGCGTGATACCGGTGCCGACAATCGATTCAGGAGAGTTGGCGGCGGTGGGTGATTTCAACGGCGACGGCTATCCGGATGTGGCGATGACGGACCGTACCAACGGCCGGGTACTGATCCTGTTCAACGACGGCCACGGTAATTTCAGCACTACGAACTCACTCTCGGTGCCGGATGGCAATCTCCCCGAGGAGATTGTGGCCGCGGACTTCAACGGCGATGGTGCTCTGGATCTTGCCGTGTCCCATACCGTCCCTTCCGCCGGCCTCAGCATCCTGCTCAATGACGGCCACGGCCATTTCACCCCGGGCAGCGTGACACAGATCCTCTCGCCTTCCTACCTGGCAACGGGCGACTTCAACGGCGACGGTATCCCGGACCTCGTCGCCTTGCCCAACGACGACTCGCATCAGGTCGTGGTGCTGTTCGGCGACGGCAAGGGCGGCCTGATCACGGGCCAGCGGCTCGACGTAGGCCAGGTCTTGATGATCGCGGTGGCCGACGTCAACGGCGACGGCCATGCCGATCTGATGATACCCAACGCCAATGCCGGCACGGTCGAAATCTTTCTGGGTGACGGCAAAGGTGGCTTTGCCAATCCCAATCCGGTGCCGGTGTCCGGGCCCAACTGGGTGGCGAGCGCGGACTTCAACGGCGATGGCCTGCTCGACTTCGTCGCTTCAATCAGCAGCCGGAACCAGGTCGCCGTGGCGATCGCTCATCCCTGAGCGGGGAGGGTACCGGGCGGTTCTGGATTTTGGCGTGAGAGCGGGTGGATTTTTAGTGCGGACATCAGGGGCAGGGACGAAATGAACAAATACGGCAAGGTAACGGGATCTATCATGGTGTGGGGCGCGATGGCGGCCGCCTGTGCTGTTTTCTCGGGTTGCGGCGGCGGAAGCAGCGGGGGTGACAGCGAGACCACCACGCCGCCGCCCGCCACTTCGGCAAGCCTGGGCCTGATGCGCATCACCATCAACGGCATCGGCGACGGGCAGATGACCTCGCACGCCGAAATGCTGTCCGGCACTTCCGGCCTGCAGGCGCACGTCGCCCTGCCGACACCGGTCGCCGCTGGCCTGGACGTGCAGCAGGTCTCCGCCAGCACCATCGACGTCGGTAGCCGCGGCGCTGGCGGGCAGCGCTACTTCACCGTGGTCTACCAGGTACGCAACGCGCAGTTCTGCAATACGCCCGGAAGCTGCACGCCCTACGGCACCGCCAGCCATAACCTGAGCCTGGTCGCGGCCAACGTGCCCGGCAACATCAACAACACCGCCATCAGCAACCTCACTCTCTACGACGGCACCAGCAATGGCGACACGCAAGCACTCGCCACCAGTCTGCTTCCGACCCATGGCATGGCGTTCAACAGCGACGCCGGCAGCGGCGTGCTGGTCCGTAGCGGACTGGAGTCGCTGCAAGTCTTCACCGAGGACGAAGTCGCCGCTATTCCGCTCGATCCGGGTGCCACCGACCTGTTCCCCTACGGCTACGTCGTGCGCAACGTCAACACGCCTGCCACCCGTGCCCTGCCGGCCAGCCCGGCAAACAATCAGTGGGACGGTGAAGTCAGTTTCTCCTTCAAGCTGCCGCTGCAGGCCACCGCCAAGCAGGATCCCTACAGCATCACCATGATCTTCCAGGTGGTCGATGACGCCAACACCCGCGTCACCGAGAGCGTGGAGGAGCAGAATCCCGCCGGCGATATCGCCGCCGATCTGCGCGCCACCACCCTGGGCAGCATCGATCTCGCCGTACTGGGCGGCCGCGTGGCGCAGACCAGCGTCGGCGATCCCATCTGCACCGTGCGCATCGCCGGCCCTGCGGCCACACCCACCGCCTACCTGGCCAACAACGCCGGCCTCACCCTGGCCGCCGCTCCCTATGGCATCAGCGGCGTCAGCCCCAGTGCGCCGGTCAACGTCGGCTTCTGCGCGCCGATGAACGTGGCGGGCTTCAGCAGCTTCATCGTCTCGGGCAGCGAATCCGGGCTGCGCGCCAGCGCCGGGCCTTACGGCGGCAGCTATGGCGTGAGCACGGCGGGCACTGTGCTCAGCCTCGCCCCGGACAAGCCCTTCCTGGCGGGCGAGACGGTGAGCTACACCCTGACCACTGGCCTGAGCGGAGTCGGCGGCGGCGCCTTGGCGCAGGCCTTCACCGGCAGCTACGTGGTGGGCGGCGTGGTTCCGTCCTCCGCTAGCTACGTGCTGTCGGCCCCCATCAGCGGCGGCACCTTGGCGTATTGGGTGGCCGCGGGCGACTTCAACGGCGACGGCAAGCCGGACTTCGCCATCGCCTGGGTCGACAGCAACAACGTCCAGGTAATGATCAACAACGGCGACGGCACCTTCACCCCCGGCCCGCTGATCGGCGGGTTCGATCAGCCGTCCGCGCTCGCCGTCGGCGATTTCAACGGCGACGGCCACCTCGATCTGGTGGTGACGAGCTACGGCTTCAGTTCGTCGCCGATCGCGAGCGTCCTTCTCAATGACGGCGCGGGCAATCTTTCGGTGGCCAGCACCGCGCCGACGGGTGGTTTACCGCAGAACCCCGTGGTCGTTGATTTCAACGGCGACGGATATCCCGATGTGGCGGTGGTGAACGGCTTCGACGACAGCGTGTCGATCCTGCTCAACGACGGTAGCGGCCATCTCACCACCCAGCCGGCGCTGGCGGTCGGCTCTAGTGCGGAGGTGCTGGCGGTGGCGGATTTCAACGGCGACGGCAAGCTGGATCTGGCGGTGTCCCTGCAGGGCGACAACGCGGTGCGGCTCCTGCTCAATGACGGCCACGCGAATTTCACCGTGGCCCCCGAGCTCCCGGTCGGTCGTTTCCCCTACGGGCTGGCGGCAGGCGATCTGAACGGCGACGGCATTCCCGATCTGGCGGTCAGCATCCTGGGCGCGCGTCCGGGCTCCGTCGTGCCGCTGCTCGGCGACGGCAAGGGCGGTTTCACCGCCGGCGCTGCCGTGGTGGTCGGGGAGGCTCCAACCAATATCCTCATCGGCGATTTCAACGGCGACGGGAAGCCCGATCTGGCGGTCAGCAATCAGGGCGACCCCGGCAATGTTCCCGGCAGCCTCAGCATCCTGCTCGGCGATGGCAAGGGCGGCCTCTCCGCTCCCCGCAACACCACCGCCGGTCAAGACCTGAATTCCATCGCCGCCGCCGACTTCAACGGCGACGGCCGGCTCGACTTCGTAGGGGCGAATACCAATGACAGCAACGTCGTTATTTTCACTTCGCAGCCCTGAGCCGCGGATGAATCCAAGAGCCGGACAGGGACCAGGAAAAGTATTGTGAGCAAGCACTTCGACATGAGCCGTCCGACCATCCTGTCCGCGCTGGCGGTCTGCATGGCCCTCACCGGCTGCGGCGGTAGCGGTGGTGGTGGCGGTGATGCCGCTTCCGCGCCACCGGCCGCGCACAGCCTGGGCTTGATGAAGATCACCATCAACGGCATCGGCGGGCAGATGCAATCCCATGCCGAAATGCTCTCCGGCAGTTCGGGGGCGCGGGCACACGTCGCTCTGCCGACGGCGGTCCCCGCGGGCCTGGACGTGCAGCAGGTTTCTGCCAGCACCATCGATGTCGGCAGCCCAGACGCCGGCGGCGAGCGCTACTTCACCGTGGTCTACCAGGTGCGCAACGCGCAGTTCTGCGCTACGCCGGGCACTTGCACCGCTTACGGCACGACCAGCCACAATCTCACGCTGGTCGCAGCCAACACGGCCGGCAACATCGCCGACACCGCGATCAGCAATATCAGCTTGTACGACGGCAGCAGCGATAGCGCAACCCAGGCCCTGGCGCCCAGTCTGCTGCCGACCCACGGCATGCAGTTCAACACCGGTACCGGCGCGGGCGTGCTGGTGCAGCCAGGTTTGGAGTCCCTGCAAGTCTTCACCGAAGACGAAGTCAGCGCGGCAAGCATTCCCCGCGACCCCGGCGCCACCGACCTGTTCCCCTACGGCTACGTGGTCAGCAACATCCACACCCCGGGCAGCCGCGCGCTGCCGGCCAATCCCGCCAACAACCAGTGGGACGGCGAAGTCAGCTTCTCTTTCAAGCTGCCGCTGCAAGGCGATCCGAAGCGGGACCCCTATAGCATCACCATGATGTTCCAGGTCATCGATGACGCCAACACCCGCGTCACCGAGAGCGCGGAAGAGCAGAACCCCGCGGGCGATATCGCCGCCGACCTGCGCGCCGCCACCCTGGGCAGCGTTGACCTCGCCGTATTAGGTGGCCGCGTGGCGCAGACCAGCGTCGGCGATCCCATCTGCACCGTGCGCACCGCCGGCCCTGCGTCGGCGCCCACCGCCACACTGGCCAACAACGCTGGCGTCAGCCTGGCTGCCGCTCCCTATGGCATCAGCGGCGTAAGCCCATCGGCGCCTGTCAACATCGGCTTCTGTGCGCCGATGAACGCGGCGGGCTTCAGCAGCTTCGCGGTGAGCGGTAGCCAGTCCGGGACGCGCGCTGCCACTGCGCCCTACAGCGGCAGCTATAGCGCCAATGCGCTGAACAACATACTCAGCTTCACCCCGGACCAGCCGTTCCTGCCGGGCGAAACCGTGAGCTATACCCTGACCACCGGCCTGACCGGCAGCGGTGGCGGCGCCTTGGCGCAGGCCTTCACCGGCAGCTACGTGGTGGGTGGCGTGGTGCCCTCCTCGGCCCGCTACGTCCAGTCGGCGTCCATCGGCGGCGGCAGCCAACCTAGCGCCGTAGTCGTGGGCGATTTCAACGGCGATGGCAAGCCAGACTTTGCCACCCTCTATTTCGGCTTCGGCGCCGGCGCTATCCAGCCCCAGATCAACAATGGCGATGGCACTTTCACTCCCGGTCCCGCGATCGGAATTACCAATGCATCTGCGATGGCCGCCGGCGATTTCAACGGCGACGGCCACCTCGACTTGGTGGTGATGAGCGATGGGATCGGTTCGTCGCAGCCGGCAACCTTCCTGCTCAACGACGGCTCGGGCAACTTGTCGGTATCCAGCACGGTGCCGCTGGGCCCCGACCCTGAGACCCCCGTGGTCGGCGATTTCAACGGCGACGGGTACCCGGATGTGGCAGTGGTGGACGGCTTCAACAATACCGTGACGATCCTGCTCAACGATGGCAGCGGCCATTTCACCGCCCAGCCGGCGCTGCCGCTCAGCCAGTCCCCTTACTTGCTGGCGGAGGCGGATTTCAACGGCGACGGCAAGCTCGATTTGGCCGTGGTCGGCCTCGATGCCGACGGTGTCACGGCGGTAGTGCAGATCCTGTTCAATAATGGCAGCCTGAATTTCACCGCGGGTCCCGAGCGCGCGATCGCTGGCTTCCCTTGTTCGCTGGCGGCAGGCGACCTGAACGGCGACGGCATCGCCGATCTTGTGGTCGGCACTGTGATCAGCACTCCGGATTTCGTCACGCCGCTGTACGGCGACGGCAAGGGTGGTTTCACCGCCGGCGCCAATCTGGTGCCCGGCGGGGATACGGTCATCGGGATTCTGATCGGCGACTTCAACGGCGATGGACGTGCCGACCTGGCCATCGCCAACGAGAACCAGGAGACCGAGAATACCGGTGGGTTCAGCAGCATCAGCCTCATGCTTGGCGACGGCAAGGGCGGCTTTTCCGCTGCCAGCGCTACGTCGGCAGGCGAGGGTCTTTATTCCATTGCCGCCGGCGACTTCAACGGCGATGGCCGACTCGACCTGGTGGCGGCGAGCAGCCAGAGCAACAACGTCAGCATCTTCACCTCGCAGCCATGAGCCGCGGATGAATCCAACAGCCACGCAGGAACCAGGAAAAGAATCATGGGCAAGCACTTCGCAATGAGTCGTCCGACCATCCTGTCCGCGCTGGCGGTCTGCATGGCCCTCACCGGCTGCGGCGGTAGCGGTGGCGGTGATGCCGCTACCGCGCCGCCGGCCGCGCACAGCCTGGGCTTGATGAAGATCACCATCAACGACATCGGCGGGCAGCTGCAGTCCCATGCCGAAATGCTCTCCGGCGGTTCAGGTCCGCAGGCACACGTCGCCCTGCCGACAGCGGTCCCCGCGGGCCTGGACGTGCAGCAAGTCTCCGCCAGCACCATCGACGTCGGTACTCGCGGCGCTGGCGGCGAGCGCTACTTCACCGTGGTCTACCAGGTGCGCAACGCACAGTTCTGCGATACGCCGGGCACTTGCACGCCCTACAGCACGGCCAGCCACAACCTGAGCCTGGTCGCGGCCAACGTTCCCGGCAACATCGACAACACCGCCATCAGCAATCTCAGCCTGTACGACGGCAGTAGCGACAGTGATACGCAGGCGCTCGCCGTCAACCTGCTGCCCACGCACGGCATGGAATTCAACAGTGCTGCCGGCACCGGCGTGCTGGTGCGGCCAGGGCTGGAATCCCTCCAGGTCTTTACCGAGGACGAAGTCGCCGTGATCCCGCGCGACCCGGGTGCCACCGACCTGTTCCCCTATGGCTACGTCGTGCGCAACGTCAACACGCCTGCCAGCCGTGCCTTGCCGGCCAGCCCGGCAAACAATCAGTGGGACGGTGAAGTCAGCTTCTCCTTCAAGCTGCCGCTGCAAGCCACCGCCAAGCAGGATCCCTACAGCATCACCCTGATTTTCCAGGTGGTCGACGACGCCAACACGCGCGTCACCGAGAGCGCGGAGGAGCAGACCGTCGCCGGTGACGTCGCCTCCAGCTTGCGTGCCGCCACCCTGGGCAGCGTCGATCTCACCGTCCTCGGCGGCCGCGTGGCACAGACCAATATCGGTGATCCCATCTGCACCGTGCGCACCGCTGGCCCTGTAGCCACACCCACCGCCTATCTGGCCAACAACGCCGGCCTCACCCTGGCCGCCGCTCCCTATGGCATCAGCGGCGTCAGCCCCACTGCGCCGGTCAACGTCGGCTTCTGCGCGCCGATGAACGCGGCGGGCTTCGGCAACTTCATCGTTTCCGGCAACCAATCCGGCCTGCGCGTCAGCGGCGGGCCTTACGGCGGCAGCTACAGCGCCGATGCGCTGAACAACGTCCTCAGCTTCACCCCGGACCAGCCCTTCCTGCCGGGCGAGACGGTGAGCTACACGCTGATCGCCGGCCTGAGCGGAATCAGCGGCGGCGCCCTGGCGCAGGCCTTCACCGGCAGCTACGTGGTGGGTGGCGTAGTGCTGTCCTCGGCCAGCTACGTCCAGTCGACGCCCACCGGCGGCGGCACCGGGCCCGTCGCCGTGGCCGTGGGCGACTTCAACGGCGACGGCAAGCCGGACTACGCTATCGTCTGGCATCAATCCAACGCCATCCAGGTGCGGCTCAACAACGGCGACGGCACTTTCACCGCGGGTCCCTTGATCACCGTGACCACCGCCCCCGTGGCGATCGCCACGGGCGATTTCAACGGCGATGGCCACCTCGACCTGATGGTGGCGAGCGCGGGCTCTCCCCTCATAGGCCAGCCATCGAAGCTGAGCCTGCTCGTCAACAATGGCTCGGGTGCCTTCTCGGTCGCCAGCACGATAACGCTGCCCTCCAGCGCGGATGAACTTGTGGTCGGCGACTTCAACGGCGACGGCCACCCCGATGTGGCGGTGACCGAAATCGGCGGCACCCTGTTGATCGCGCTCAGCGACGGCAGCGGCCATTTCACCTTGATGGCGCCCGTGTCGGTCGGCTCCCTCCCCACCTACGTGCAGGCGGCGGATTTCAACGGCGACGGCAAGCTGGATCTGGCGGTGACCACCCTGGGCGACAACGCGGTGCGGGTGCTGCTCAACGACGGCAGCGCCAATTTCACCGTCGGTCCCGCGCAAGCCATCGGCGATGCGCCCAGCGGCATGGCGGCGGGAGACCTGAACGGCGACGGCATCCCGGACCTGGCCATCTCCACGGGTACCACCGGCTTCATCAGGCTGCTGTTCGGCGACGGCAAGGGTGGTTTCACCGCCGGCGGCAACCTGACCAGCGGCATCGGTTCGGGGGCGGTCGTCATCGCTGACCTCAACGGCGACGGGCATCCCGATCTGGCGGCGGCCACTTCCACCCTGCTCGGAGACGGCAAGGGCGGCTTCGGCGCAGCCCGCACCGCGCCCGCTGCCGTCAACACCAGTATCGTGGGCGCCGGCGCCTTCAACGGCGATGGCCGGATCGACCTGGTGGAGCTCAACAACAGCGCCAACAACGTCGGCATCTTTACTTCGCAGCCCTGAGCCGGGCGATGAACGCAAGACCGATGAACCGGGAAGTGCTCAATCAAGGATCTCAAAGGCTTGAAGTGCAGGAGAAGCTGCGCCTGTTGGAACTGCAGATCCACGCCGCCCGCACCCCGGCGGACCTGCAAAGGGCGCTCGATCGTCTCACCGACCTGCAAGGCCGCTACACGCTGAACAAACTCGAACTCAATGCCTGCCTCAGCAGCTTGAATTTGAAATTCAAGATCGTTTTGATGGATTTGAAAGCTTGAGGCAATGGCAAACGCAAGTCTCATGTTTCCTTTCTCGCGTGTCGCGATACTAGTACTAATGGCCGATTGGGGAGCGTGCGGGAAACCTGTTTAATCAAGACTGCTTTCAGAAACATCGGCACCGGGGCAGGTACACGGAGGATTTTCCATATGAGCGCGAACTACTATGACTCCATCCAGGGCAGGAACCGGATCAAGCGGCGTTACGTCTGGGCCGGCTGCGCTTTCGTGTTCGGAATGATGGCCGGGATGGTCTTGGGCCATCTGCTCTAGGCTGGCTGAACCCTGCAAAAGCTGAGCTTCGCAGGCTGGGATGAAGCGCAGCGAATCCCCGCATGCAAAGCTGGATCTTCCGCTCTGGGACAGTCCGGGACGCCAGCAGTCGCTATCGCCCGTTACCAACATTCCGGAACGTGCAAATCTCAACTTCACACCCTGTGTGGCATCACCAAAGCGATGGCAGGCATGGCATACAGGGTGAAAATGCCGGAAATCCTGCGGATTGCCGGCCCTTTGCGCGTCGCGCAACTGGCGCTACGTTTGAGTCACCGCCGCTTCTCTCACCCGCGCCCCACAATCGACCGCGCGATCACTTCTTTCATGATCTCGCTGGTGCCGCCGTAAATGCGCTGAATGCGTGCGTCGACATAGTAGCGTGATATCGGGTACTCGACCATGTAGCCGTAGCCGCCGAACAATTGCAGGCAGCCGTCGGTGACGCGCGCTTCCAGTTCGGTGGTGGACAGCTTCACCATCGCCGCGGTCGGCACGTCCAGCTTGTGCTCGGCATACAGGCGGATGCACTTTTCGACGAAGGCGTAATGCACCTCGATCTCGGTCTTCATCTCGGCCAGCTTGAAGCGGGTGTTCTGGAAGCTGGCGATGGCGGCGCCGAAGGCCTTGCGGGTGGTGACGTAGTCGATGGTCTTTTCCAGCGCGCCGCGCGAGTGGCCCACGGCGGTCACGGCCAGGCCCAGACGCTCGCGCGGCAGCTCGTCCACCAGATGGCCGAAGCCGTTGCCGACGCGGCCGAGCACGGCGCTGGCCGGCACCCGCACGTTGTCGAAGAACAGCTCGGAAGTGTCGGCGCTGTGCTGGCCGATCTTTTCCAGATTGCGGCCGCGCTTGAAGCCGGGCAGGGTGGCGTCGACCAGGAACAGGGTGGTGCCCTTGGCGCCGGCCTTGGGGTCGGTCTTGGTGGCGAGCACGACGACGTCGGCGTTCTGGCCGTTGGTGATGAAGGTCTTCGAGCCATTGATCAGGTAGCCGCCTTCGCCGTCCGGCAGGGCCGAGGTTTTCATCCCCTGCAGATCGGAGCCTGCGCCCGGCTCGGTCATGGCGATGGCGCCGATGGCCGCGCCGCTGGCCATCTTCGGCAGCCAGTGCTGTTTCTGCTCCTCGGTGCCGAGATGCAGGATGTAGGGCGCGGCGATGTCCGAATGCACCGTCAGGTTGGAGGACAGGGCCAGGAAGCCCATGCGCCCGGCCTCTTCCAGCACGATCATGGAGAACTCGAAGCCGGCGCCGATGCCGCCGTATTCCTCCGGCAGGTCCACCGCCAGCAGGCCGGCATCGCCCATTTTGTAGTAGAACTCGCGCGGCACCCGGCCATCCTTTTCCCACTTGTCGATGTTCGGCTCCACCTCGTCGGCGAAGAAGCGGCGCACGTTGTCGCGGAACAGTTCCAGTTCGGCGGGATCGGCAGCGGGGAGGACGGGGCGGGCGGCTGCGGCGGACATCGGTGCTCCTGACATACGGGTATCTGGGAAGAATGCGAAGAATACCCCGAGGGGGCGCTTGCGTGCATAGCCGGTCTGACTAACACTCTCGCATCCTCTCACAAGTTCTGCCGCTGTTCCCCTCCCTGCGGGGAGGGGTAAGGGTGAGGGGCGAACAACAATTACTCTGGAGGAGCCGTGTCCCTGATTCCCCGCCGCGATCTGGATTTCCTGCTGTACGAATGGCTGGACCTGCCGGCACTGTGCCGGCACGAGCGCTTTGCCGGCCATGATCGCGGCACTTTCGACCAGGTGATCGACGCCGCCAGCAAGCTGGCCGAGGAGAAATTCCTGCCGCATGCGGCCAAAGCCGACGCCAACGAGCCGCATTTCGACGGCACGCGCGTGCACATGATCCCGGAGGTGAAGCAGGCCATCGACGCCTACATCGCCGGCGGCTTTCTTGCCGCAGCGTTCCCGGTCGAGGATGGCGGCCTGGGCCTGCCTTATACCATCGCCGCCGCGGCCAATTCACAGTTCAGCGCGGCCAATGTCGGCACCGCCGGCTATTCCTTCCTGACCGCTGCCGCCGCCAACCTGCTGCGCGTCCACGGCAGCCGCGAGCAGAAAGCGTGCTACATGCAGCCGATGCTGGAAGGGCGCTTCTTCGGCACCATGTGCCTGTCCGAGCCCCAGGCCGGCTCCTCCCTGGCCGACATCAAGACCCGCGCCGTGCCGCAAGAGAACGGCAGCTACCACCTCGTCGGCAACAAGATGTGGATATCCGGCGGCGAGCACGAGCTGTCGGACAACATCGTGCACCTGGTGCTGGCGCGCATCGAAGGCGCCCCGGCCGGCACCAAGGGCATCTCCCTGTTCATCGTACCCAAGTTCCGCCTCGATGCGGATGGCAAACCCGCCGCGCGCAACGGCGTGCGCCTGGCCGGCCTCAACCACAAGATGGGCTATCGCGGCACCACCAATTGCGCCCTCAACTTCGGTGAAACCGAGCCGGCGGTGGGGGAGCTGGTCGGCCGCGAGAACGAGGGCCTGGCCTGCATGTTCCACATGATGAACGAGGCGCGCATCGGCGTCGGCCTCGGCGCCACCGCCCTGGGTATTGCCGGTTACCGCTACTCGCTGGACTACGCCAGAACGCGCCAGCAGGGCCGCCCCGCATCCAACAAGAATCCGGCGAGCAAGCCGGTGGCCATCATTGAGCACGCCGACGTGCGGCGCATGCTGCTGGCGCAGAAAGCCTACGTCGAGGGCGCCCTGGCCCTGGGCCTGTACTGCGCCCGGCTGGTGGATGAGCTGGAAGCGGCGCCGGATTCGAAGGAAGCCGAAGAAACACGCCTGCTGCTGGAGATCCTGACCCCCATCGCCAAGGCCTGGCCCAGCGAGTGGTGCCTGGAAGCCAACAAGCTCGCCATCCAGGTGCTCGGCGGCTACGGCTACACCCGCGACTACCCGGTGGAGCGTTACTACCGCGACAACCGCCTCAATCCGATCCACGAGGGCACCAACGGCATCCAGGCGCTGGACCTGCTCGGCCGCAAGGTGACGATGCAGAACGGCGCGGCCCTGCGCCTGCTGCTGGCGAAGATCGGCGCCACCGCAAAGTCGGCGGCGCACGACACCGAGCTGGGCGAGTACGCCCAGGCGCTGGATCAGGCGATCGAGCTGGCCGCGGCTACCACGCAGGTCCTGGCCGGCGCCGCGCTCAAGGGGCAGGTCGATCTGTTCCTGGCCAATGCCAGCTACTACCTGGACATGCTCGGACACATCGTCCTGGCCTGGATCTGGTTGCAGCAGGCACTGTTGGCGCGGGCCGGAGTGAAATCGGCAGTGGGGGAGAGCCGCGAGTTTTACGAGGGCAAGCTCTACGCCTGCCGCTATTTCTTCCGCTATGAATTACCGCGCGCCCGGCGCTGCGCCGAACTGCTGCAGCGGCTGGACGATACGACCCTGAGCGTGCCGTTGACGGCCTTTTAGAGCCGTCGCCCGGAGCCGCCGCTACTTGCGGATGATGTCGCCGCTGCCGTAGACCTCTGAATTGGCCTGGGGCGCATTGCCGCGCCAGGTGACATCGCCGCTGCCGTGGATGGTGATATCCAGGGTTTTTTCGGCGCTCACCGAGGCGTCGCCGCTGCCGTCGATGCGCACCTGCACGTTGTCGGCGTCGAGTTTGGCCAGATTCGCGTCGCCGGAGCCTTCGATCACCAGGTGCAGATCCCGCACCTGGCCGTCGCCGACCAGATCGCCGGATCCCTCGATTTTCACCCCCAGCTTCTCGCCGGAGAAGCCGCCGAGCTTGACGTCGCCGCTGCCCTGGATGCCCAGCGCGGTCAGTCTGGGCAGGGTGATGTGCACCACTGTGTCGTGCTGGCTGCTCCAGTTACCCTTGGTATCCACCACCAGCGCATCGCCGGAAACCCGGGTGCGGATCACCGGGAGCAGGTTGTCATCCGCCTCCACGCTTACCGCGAACTGCGGCCCGATCTTTATATCCAGATCGATGCTGCCCTTGGACTTGATCACCTCGAAGGAATCCAGTTGCCGCGTTTCAGTCTTGATCACGCCCGAGCCATGTACCGACGGCCCGATGGCGTCGTCGATGAGGTCGTGCAAGGAGCCTGCCGTGGCCGGCTGAACGCAGAACAGGGCCGTGACGGCGAGCAGGGCGATGCGGGAAATTCCAGGTGACATGGGGGCCTCGACTGACGATGACTGATGCAAGTTAGATGCTGCGGCGCTGCAAATGGATGCTTTGGCTGGATTGGCGCCCCGGCAGGGTTGTTACAAGTGTATCCGGGCTGTTCCTCAGGGGTCCTTCTGGGTGTTGGCCGCCTTGAGGAGATCCAGGATCAATTGCAGTTCGCCTTTCTGGTAGCGGGTCATCACCCGGCTCAGGGCGACTTCCGTTCCGGCGAGGTCGAAGTGCGGGAGGAGCGGATCGAGTTGCAGATGCGGCTGAGCAAATGAAGGTGGGCGGCGCCTGATACGGCGCCTCCCTTCGCGCTGGCTGGCATTTGTAGCATTTGTAGGGTGGGCTGAGCGCGGCGAAGCCCATGCTGGCTGCCTCCCCCCCAACAGCATCGTCCGAATGTGTCAGCGTACGTCTGATTGTGCGCGACCACATAAGGTACACACGTCATGCTTCTCCGAATACCTGAATGGATGCTCCTGACATGCCGAGCCGCGAACGCGTGCAGCAACTGGTCGAACTGGTCGAGCAGGGAAAATTCGTCGAAGCGCTGCAGGGATGCTATGCCGATGACGCCACCACGCAGGAAAACCATGAGCCGCCGCGTGTTGGCTTGCCGCGGCTGATCCGCGAGGAGCGCAAGGTCATGGCCAGCTTCAGGAAGATCGAGGCCAGGCTGGTCGATGATTTTCTGATACAGGATCAGCGCGTGGTGATTCACTGGTGTTTCGAGTTCACCCACCCGCTGGGCTTCAGGATCGTTCTCGACGAACTGGCCTATCAGCTGTGGCGTGACGACCGGATCGTCGAGGAGCGTTTCTACTATGACCCGGCGCAACTGCCGTTGAGCGGACTGCGCCGCATCGGGCGGCGCCTGACGCGCCTCTTCGGCAAGTGAGCTTCGCGGACAAAGGGTTTTGCCGCGCCCAGCTTGTCTAGCCTTACTCGGGGCGGCTTGCCGTGATGAGCGAGGTTGACAGCCAGGGGCCGCCCCACCACATGCGCCAGCCAAGATTTGCTTGCACGACGTTACGGGCACCGCTGGCGACCAGGCGCTTGCGATATTGGGCCACGCGAAGAATGTCGGCGATGACCAGGCGCCCGCCCGGACGCAGCACTCTCAGCGCTTCGTCAATGGCCTGATCCCGGCCTGCCGCGCTGCCGATATTGTGGATGGCCATGTTCGACACGACCAGATCGAAGCTGCCGTCGGCAAAGGGCAAGCGGCGCATGTCGGCGGTGTGCAGGTCGACGCGGTCGGCAACGCCTTCGGCCGCGGCGTTGCGCCGGGTCATGTCCGGGCCGTTGCCGGATTGATCGCTGACGCTCCAGATATCGACGCCAACCAACTTGCCGGCCGGTACCTGCGCCGCCGCCATGCACAGGATGGCGCCGCGGCCACAGCCGAGGTCGATGATCTTCTCGTCGCCGTGCAAGCCCAGCCCAGCAAGAATACGAAACCAGATCACGAATTTGCCGCGCAAGGTGGTATACAGGTAGCTGGCTACCACCGGCGCCATGACCACCGCAGCGAGCAGCGGGCCCGAAGTGTGCGTGACCAGCGCTGAAACGAGATTGCCGACGATCGCCAGAACACCCATCAGCGGTATCAGCGGTGCATCGATGCCATAGCGTCCGGCCCGACGCGCACCGATCTTGTTGGAACCATGCGTCCCGGTGAATGTTTCAGACATGCCGCCATCCTCCCTGTGGCCCAATAAGGTGGCATTCGATGTGGAAACCCGCAACCTTCCTCCACGCCGGTTTCCCGGGGCCGCAGAGCGGAGCTTGTTAAAGAGCGGCAATGATCCGCTGCGGCGCCTCCGTCGGCACCCAGTGCCCGATTCCCGGAATCAGCTCCACATCCTGGGTGTAAAAACAGGTCGAGACCCAGCGCGGCAGGTAGGGGTCGTGCTCGCCCCACAGCACCTTCACCGGCACGTGCTGCGCCAGCGCCTGGAAACGCGTTTCCCAGCCGATGAGTTTGGCCGGATCGGCGGAGCGGTACATCTTCAGCACTACGAAGCGCGAGCTGAGTTTGGAGAAAGCGCCGTTATAGGCGTGATCGATCTGCTGCCGCGTCAGCTTGCGCGAGCCGCGGCGCATCTCGCGCCGGAAGATGAAGCGGTTCATCGACAGCATGGCCAGTTCGCCGAGTAGGGGGATGCGCCAGACCCGCGCCCAGAAATGCCATTTGTACAGGTGGGTGAAAACAGTATTGGTGACGACGATGCGGGCGATGCGCTGCGGGTATTTGCAGGCCCAGGCCAGGCCCATCAGGCCCCAGTCGTGCACCACCAGGGTCACGGGTTCGTCGATGCCCAGCGCCTGCACCAGCGCTTCCATCCAGTCGGCGTAGCCGTCGAAGGAGTGGTTGAATTCCGGATTTCGGGCGGAGCGGTGGATGCCCATGAAATCCGCGGCGTGGCAGGTATAGCGGTCCCGCACGCCGGCGATGACGTCCTGCCAGATATCGGCGGTGTCCGGCACGCCATGCACGAACAGAGCTGGCGGCCCCTTGCCGCTGCGCTCGAAGTAAACCTTGTGATGCTGGACCAGGGTTTCCATCAGGTGGACCGATTCATTGTGGTGGCGCTCATGTCCGATTCGCTCTTGGTAGCAGCAGTTCCAGCAGCCTCAGCAACCACTCCATGCGCTGCTTTTCGCTGTGCGGATCGTCGCGCAGGAAGCGGTCCACCGCCTCGCCGTGAAACAGCGTGACCATGGTATCCACCAGGATGGGGAAGTTCGGCAAGCTGCGTGCGCTGTCCGGCAGCAGTGCCACCGCGAATTGCTGGGTGGCTTCATCGCGGCGCTTCCAGATCGGGACCAGCGCCTCGTGCAGCACGCGATCGGTGCGCGCCGCCATCAGCAACTCGAACCAGGCCTGGTGCAGGCGCGATTGTGTATTGGTGCGCAGCAGCTTCAACGCCAGTACCAGTTCATCTGCAGCGGATAGGCGCAGGCGCTCGAAGTCCCTGCGATAGAGTTCGAGCAGTCCGTTGCCGACATCGTCGGCGACGCGGATCAGCAGTTCGATGCGCGAGCTGAAGTGGCGGAACAGGCCGCCATGCGAGACGCCGGCGCGCTTGCAGATTTCCTGCACGCTGGTGTTGGCGTAGCCGACCTCGATCAGCGCCTCGGTCGCCGCGTCGAGCAGCTTGCGCACGGTGGTTTCGCGGCGTTCCTGCTGGGTGCGACGGGCGGGTGTCGGAGTGGCAGCCTTCATGATCGGTTTGATGTATTTGTTGTCATCCTGAGCGCAGCGAAGGATCTGACCGGCACGGCGGGATATCTCAGCGCCCAGCCAGATTCTTCGCTGCGCTCAGAATGACAGGGGCAGATTCAGGCTGCATGGGCCAACGGCGTGGCCTGCGTATCGCGCGCCGGATGCTCGCCCGCGCGCAGGAACCGCCCATAACCCGGCGCCAGCCCGAAGTCCGCGGCGTAAGCCCCTTCGCGATAAGCCACGCGCCCATTGATCACGGTGGCTGTCACCGCTGCATCGTTGCGGTTGACCATGCGCATCAGGCCGTTGAACTCGGCGATGGGCGCTTCGGCATAGGCACCGAGCGAGTCGTCCAGGCCCTGCGGGTCGACGATCACCAGATCGGCGCGGTCGCCCTGGCGCAGGTGCCCGGCGTCGATATCGAACCAGTCGGCCAGTTCGCCGGTGAGGCGCCACACCGCTTTCTCGATCGGCATGAAAGGGCGGCCTTCCTTCTCCGCGTCGTGCACCAGCTTGAGCATGCGCAGCGGGAAATTGTAGAAAGCCATGTTGCGGATATGCGCGCCGGCATCGGAGAAGCTCAATACCGAACCCTTGTCCTGCACGATTTTTTTCAGGCGATGCGGCCGGTAGTTGCCGATCAGGGTGCGCCAGCGCAGCTTCCGGCCGTGCAGTACCACCAGATCGAGGAAAGCGTCCACCGGATGGATGCCGCGCTCGTCCGCCACCTGGCCGAAGCTCTTGCCGACCAGGGAAGTGTCGTCGGGGCAGCCGACGATCTGCGCATCGTGGAAATCGCGGTGCCACACGCGAGGCCCGAACTTGTTCTCGTAGTTCTTGCGGAACCAGCGCCGATAGCTCGCATCCTGCATCAACTGGTTGCGCTCCATTTCGGTTTGCAGGTGCAGCGCCGCCTGGCCGGCGCCGAATTCTTCGAAGATCACCAGATCGATGCCGTCGGAATACACCTCGAACGGGCAGGGTAGCGCCTGCCAGCGGAAATCGGCGTTGAGGAATTTGTTGCAGAAGTGCGCGACCTTGCCCACCACGCGATGCATGATGCCGTCGGACTTCACGTCCATCAGCGTAATCAGCGTGGTCTTCAGTTTCTTGCGGAACAGGCCGAGGCTGGCGCCGAGGAACAGCAGCGTATTCACCTTGGTGACGATGTTCGGCGCCCCTTGGTGGATCTTGCCGCGGCGACGCAGGATCTTGTTGAGCTGGGCGTATTCGCTCCAGCGCGCATAGGTGGTGGGCAGCGAGGCGGAGCGGTAGCGGTCGCCATCCAGCTTGTCCCACTTGGTGGTCATGGTGGAGAGGCCGAGCAGGCCGGCGTCTAGCCCTTGCTCCAGCACCTGTTCCATCTTCTGCATTTCGGCAGCCGTGGGGCGCTGGTCGCGATCCACCGCGCGGCCCAGGCCCATCACCGACACGCGCAGGTCGGAATGGCCGAGGAAGGCGGTGGTGTTCGGCCCCAGCGGCATGCTTTCCAGATGCGCCACATAGCCGGCCGGCGTGTTCCAGGTCTTGGTCTTGCGCAGCAGCGGCAGCACATGTTCGCGCGGAATCGATTCCACCCGCGTGAACATGTCGGAGCAGTCCTCCGCCTCCGAGCAGACCATGCCGATGGAGCAGGAGCCGAACGTCACCGTGGTGACGCCATGCCGTACGCTCTCCTTCAGTCCGGGGCTGGCCAGCAACTCGGCATCGTAATGCGTATGCGTGTCGAGAAAGCCGGGCATGACCCACTTGCCCAGCGCGTCGATCACCTCGGGACAGCCGCTTTCGAGCAGCGGCGTTGCCGAGACGGTGAGCAGCTTGCCGTCTCTGATGCCGAGGTGGCGCACCGCGGCGGGCGCGCCGGTACCGTCGAAATGGCGGCCATTCTTGATGATCAGGTCGTAGCTGCTGGGGGCCATTGCGGGGTCTCCTCCCTTTTGGCTTGTTGGCGCCTTTACTCTACAAAAGTTAGAGAGTGAACGCAATCTAAGTTGTGAAGACCTAGACTCGACGGAGCGCAATTTGTGGGAGGTTTGAGCCGTTATGCCCTTCGGTTTGCCAGTTCTGCTGGTGTCCGCCTTGAGCGCGACGGTGATCGCAACCCTGACGATTTATGCGCCCGGCGACGGTGTGCGTACCTGGGTACGCCGGCTCTTCCTGATTCTGGTGAATCTGAACCCCTGGATGATCGGGACCTGGCGCAAGGATTTCTCCGCACGGGAGACGTTTATGGCCGCCTGGTTTTTCGTATTCGTCGTAGTGCTATTCGGAGCGTCGATGCACGGTAAGCCTTAAGCAAGCCGCGCCTGAAGAAAATCGATGAACACCCGCAGCTTTAATGGCATCTGCGCCCGGCTCGGGTAGTACAGGTAAAGGCCGGGAAAGGGCGGGCACCAGTCTTCCAGCACGCGCACCAGTTCGCCGCTGCGCAGTTCCTCCCGGATCAGCTCTTCCATCACGTGGACCAGGCCCAGACCCTGTTTCGCCGCGGCGACCATCAGGCCGTTGTCGTTGCAGATCAGCGGGCCGTCGACGTCGATCTCGAAGTCCTTGCCGTCGCGGCCGAACTCCCAGCGGTAGATCACGCCGCTGCTGAAGCGGAAACGGAAACAGGGGTGCTCGTGCAGGTCGGCCGGTTCCGCCGGTCGGGGATTGCGGCGGAAATACTCCGGCGAGCCCGCCACCGCGATGCGCTGCTCGCGGGTGGCGCGAATCGCGATCATGTCCTGCGCCAGGCGTTCGCCCAGGCGGATGCCGGCGTCATAGCCCTCGCCAACGAGGTCGACGAAGCGGTCGTCAGCGACCAGGTCGAGGCGGATTTCCGGATAGGCGCGGCAGAACTCGCCCAGGATCGGTGTGAAGATCGTCGCCATCGCCAGGCGCGGCAGGTTGATGCGCAGGGTGCCGGTCGGCTTGCCGCGCAGCTCGTCCAGCTCGCTGAAGGCGGCGCCGAGCTGTTCCAGCGCCGGCAGCACCCGTTGCAGGAATTGCGCGCCGGCCTCGGTGACACCGACGCGCCGCGTGGTGCGGTTGAGCAGGCGCATGCCGAGCTTCGTCTCCAGCGCCCGCACGGTCTGCGACAAGGCCGAGGGGCTTACGCCCAGTTCTGCCGCAGCGCGGGTGAAGCTGGCGTGCTGGGCCACCCGGGCGAAGGCCGCCACCGCCGGTAAATGCTCCGATCCGACCGGTAATCCGCTCATGGGGCCTCTATTGTGAAGTACAGCTTCATAAGGTCTGTAGATAATTCCGGTTTTTCCGCGGAGTCGCAAGGCGCAGGATGCTCGCCATGGATACGGCGAATGATTCGCCGGGTCCGGCAGCCAACAACCAACAAGGAGCGAAACCATGTCGGTCAACCACTACTACACCCTGGGCCGCAGCGGCCTGCGCGTTTCCCGCCTGGCCCTGGGCACCATGACTTTCGGCACCGACTGGGGCTGGGGCTCTGAAGAAAAAGAGGCGCGGGCGATTTTCGACCGCTATCTGGAAGCCGGCGGAAACTTCCTCGACACCGCCGACGGCTACACCGGCGGCAACAGCGAACGCATGCTCGGCAAATTCGTGCGGGAGTCCGCTACGCGTGACCGCATGGTCATCGCGACCAAGTTCACCTTCAACGATGCCTCGGCCGGCGGCCGCCCCAATCCGAACAGCGGCGGCAACCAGCGCAAGAACGTGTTGCGCGCGGTGGAGGGCTCGCTCAAGCGCCTCGGCACCGACTACATCGATCTCTACCTGCTGCACGCCTGGGATCAGGTGACGCCGCCGGAGGAAGTGATGCGCACTTTCGACGACCTGGTCCGCTCCGGCAAGGTGCGCCATGCCGGCTTCTCCAACGTGCCGTCCTGGTATGCGGCGCGGGCGCAGACCCTGGCCGAACTGCGCGGCTGGGAACCTTCCGTGGCGCTGCAGCTCGAATACTCGCTGGTGGAGCGCAACATCGAGCGCGAATACACCAGCCTGGCACAGCAGCTCGGTATGGGCATCATGGTGTGGAGTCCGCTGGCCAGCGGCCTGCTCTCCGGCAAATACAAGGCGGGCAAGGATGGCGAAGGCCGTCTGCAGGCGATGAAGGACAGCGCCAATCCCGCCTTCCAGAAATTCACCGAGCGCAATTGGAAAATCGTGGCGGCGCTGGAACAGGTGGCGCAGCAAACCGGCCACAGCATGGCCCAGGTGGCGCTGAACTGGACCGCCAACCGCCCGGGTGTCGCCTCGGTCATCGTCGGCGCCACCAGGCCGTCGCAGCTCGAGGACAACCTCGGCGCGCTGGACTTCCAGCTGCCGCGGGAACTCAGCGACAAGCTGGACGCCGCCAGCGCGCCGGAACAGCAGTACCCGTACTACTTCTTCGGCGCGGAACTGCAGGGCATGGTCCACGGCGGCGCCAGCGTCGGCGACAAGCCGGTGGGCTACCACCAGCCGGTGCGGGTCAGCGGCGCGGGCGCTGGAGCGAAATGAACCCTGATGCCGGAATGGGTTCTGAACCCTGTGCCCCGGAAAAGGGCATCACGAAAAGGATTTCGCCATGACACTCGCATTGCAAGGCCGCACCGCTTTGATCACCGGTTCCTCGCGCGGTATCGGCGCGGCCATCGCCCGCGAATTGGCGGCGCAGGGGGCCAGGGTGGTGATTCACTGCAACCGCAAGCTCGATTCTGCCCGCGCCTTGCAGGCGGAGATCGAGCAAGCGCGGGGCGCCGCCGCGATACTCCAGGCCGACCTTTCGTCGGCGGAGCAGGCGGTCGATCTGGTGCGCGGCGCGGCGGAAATCTACGGCGGCCTGGACATCCTGGTCAACAACGCCGGCATCATCGCCGGCAAGATGCTCGACACGCTCACCGCCGAACAGATCGATCAGGTGCTGGCGGTGAACGTGCGCGCCCCGCTGCTGACCTCGCGCGAGTTCGCCCGGCTGCGTCCGCAAGGGCGGCCGGGTGGCCGTATCGTCAACATCAGCTCGGTGGCGGCGCGCGTGCCTTCCGGCGGCTCTTCACTGTATGCCGCCAGCAAGGCGGCAGTGGAGTCGCTGACCCGTAGCCATGCCACCGAGCTGGGCCCCGCCGGCATCACAGTCAACGCGGTGGCGCCGGGCACTACCGAGACCGACATGGTGGCGGAGACATTTCCGCAGGCGATGCGCGACATCATTGTGCGCGGCACCGCACTGGGCCGTCTGGGCCAGCCCGCGGATATCGCGCGCGTCGTCGCCTTCCTGTGCAGCGATGCCGCCGGCTGGATCACCGGCCAGGCGATCGGCGCGGACGGCGGCATGGTCACCGGCGCCTTCAACCTGTCGCGTGCCGCCGCACTTCCGGCGTAATCAAAATTTTGCACTTCGCACTTGAATCAAACTTAGGAGTAACACGATGCAAACCCGCAAACTCGGAACACAGGGATTGAAAGTTTCCGCCATCGGCCTGGGCTGCATGAGCCTCGGCATCGCGGATATCTATTCGAGCAGCGTGCGTGACGACCAGTCCGCAGTGGACCTGATCCACCGCGCGCTCGATCTGGGCGTGACCCTGCTCGACACCGCCAATGTCTATGGCGATTCGGAGCTGAAAGTCGGCAAGGCTCTGCGTGGCCGGCGCGATCAGGCGGTACTGGCCACCAAATTCGGGCTCACCGGCGTTGCTGCCGGCCGGGGAGTCAGCGCCCGACCGGAAGACGTACGCCAATCGGCCGAGGAATCGCTCAAGCGTCTGGGAGTCGATCACATCGACCTGTATTACCTGCACCGCATCGACCCCAGCGTGCCGATCGAGGACACCGTCGGCGCCATGGCGGAGCTGGTGAAGCAGGGCAAGGTGCGTTATCTGGGCCTGTCCGAGGCCGCGCCCTCCACCATCCGCCGCGCCCACAAGGTGCACCCGATCTCCGCGCTCCAGACTGAATACTCGCTTTGGAGCCGCGAGCCGGAAGACGAGATCCTGCCGGCGTTGCGCGAGCTGGGCATCGGCTTTGTCCCCTATAGCCCACTGGGCCGAGGCTTTCTCGCCGGCCGCTTCAGCAAGCTCGAAGACCTGGCCGTGGATGACTGGCGCCGCAGCTCGCCGCGTTTCGAGGGCGAGAATTTCGCAAAGAACCTGCAAGTGCTGGAGCAGATCAAGAGCATTGCCGCAGAGAAAGGCTGCACGCCCTCCCAGCTTGCCCTGGCCTGGGTATTGGCGCAGGGTGAGGACCTGGTGCCGATTCCCGGAACCAGCAGCCTCGTACGCCTGGAAGAGAACCTGGCCGCGGCCGGCATCAGGCTGAGCAAGCAGGAGTTGGCCAGTATCGAAGCAGCGGCGCCGCAGGGCGCGATCGCCGGAGCGCGCTACAACCTCGCCGGCACGGCATTGCTGAATCGATAGCACGGAAACGCATCCGCCAATCAAGCAAGGAGCAGTCATGCAACACAAACGTCAACTGGGCAAACAAGGCCCGCAGGTTTCCGCTCTCGGTCTCGGCTGTATGGGACTGTCCGATTTCTATTCCAGCAGCGGCAGCAGCGAAGCCCAAAGCATCGCCCTGATTCATCGCGCGCTTGATCTCGGCGTTACCTTTCTCGATACCGCCGACGTCTACGGCCCGCATACCAACGAGCAAACCGTCGGCAAGGCGCTGAAGGGCCGGCGCGATCAGGTCGTGCTGGCGACCAAGTTCGGCATCGTGCGCCAGCCCGGCAGCAGCTACCGCGGCGTCAGCGGCAGTCCCGAGTATGTGCGGGCTGCCTGCGAGGCCTCGCTGCAGAGGCTCGGCGTCGGTCACATCGACCTTTACTACCAGCACCGGGTCGATCCCAGCGTGCCGATCGAGGACACCGTCGGCGCCATGGCGGAGCTGGTGAAGCAGGGCAAAGTGCGTTATCTGGGACTGTCCGAGGCCGCGCCTTCCACCATTCGCCGCGCCCACAAGGTGCATCCGATCACCGCCTTGCAGACCGAGTATTCGCTGTGGAGCCGCGATCCGGAGGATGAGATCCTGCCGACGCTGCGCGAGCTGGGCATCGGCTTCGTGCCGTACAGCCCGCTGGGCCGCGGCTTCCTCGCCGGGCGCTTCAAGAAGCTGGAGGATCTGGCGGCGGACGACTGGCGGCGCGAGTCGCCGCGTTTCCAGGGCGAGAATTTCGCCAAGAACCTGGAACTGGTGGAGCAGATCAAACTTGCTGCCAAGGAGAAGGGTTGTACCCCTTCGCAACTGGCCCTGGCCTGGCTGCTGACGCAGGGAACCGACATCGTGCCGATTCCCGGCACCACCAGCCTTGCGCGTCTGGAAGAAAACCTGGCCGCGCCCGGCATCGTGCTGACCCCGGCGGAGCTTGAGCACATCGAAGCCGTAGCGCCGCAGGGCGCAGCCTCGGGTCATCGCTACCATGAGGCGATGGCGCACCTGCTCAACGGATAGTGGTGGATCGCAGCTTGGGGTGAGCGCAGCGAGGCTCCACAAGAAAATGGAAACGGCCGCGCCGGTTGGTCAGAGTCTTCAGAAACTGACCTGCCGCCGCGGCCGCTCCACCTTTACCAGCGCCCGCCGGTAAAACTGCCTGTTGAATCCGATAACTTAGTCCCCGTCCATAACCGATTGAATTTCGACGGGGACCTAGTCCCCGCCTACTTGAATTTACAAGGACGGGGACCTAGTCGGCCGCCGCTACCGCGCCGCCGCCGCCCGCCGGCCTGCGCACGATCCAGCACAGCGGGATCAGCAACAGCGCCACCCAGCCGGAGAAGTAGAAAATGTCGAGGCTGGACAGCAGGTAGCCCTGGCTGATCACGCCGCGCATCAGTGATGCGGCCGCGGTCTGATCGTTCATGCCCAGGCCGTGCAGCTGCGTTATCGATTGCTGGTAGGCCGGGTCGTAAGGCGTGACCGACTCGACCAGGCGCGACTGGTGGAAGGCTTCGCGCCGATCCCAGTAGGTGGTGGTCAGCGAAGTGGCGAAGCTGCCGCCGGTGATGCGCAGGAAGTTGTTGAGGCCGGACGCCGCCGGAATGCGGTGCGGCGGCAGGCGGTCGAGCGAGATGGTCAGCATCGCCACGAAGAACATGCCCATGGCGATGCCCTGCACCAGCAGCGGAATGACGAAGGCCCAGAAGCTGGCGTCCGCGGTATACCCGGCGCGCATGAAGTAGGAGATGGCGAAGAAGAAGAACGAGGCGCTGGCAAACCAGCGGGCGTCATAGCGTCCCATGAAGCGCCCGATCAGCGGCGAGATCAGCACCGCCACCACGCCGCTCGGCGCCGCCACCAGGCCGGCCCAAGTGGCGGTGTAGTTGAGCTGGGTCTGCAGCCATAGCGGCATCAGCACGACGTTGCCGAAAAACACCGCGTAGCCCAGACAGACCGCCAGCGTGCCGAGCGCGAAGCTGCGCGACTTGAACAGCGACAGGTCGACGATCGGCTGCTTTTCGTTCAGCTCCCAGATCAGCCAGGCGACGAAGCCGATGGCGGTGGCGATGGCCAGGATCACGATCGGCGTCGATTCGAACCAGTCGAGGTCCTTGCCCTTGTCGAGCATGATCTGCAGTGCGCCGACCCAGACGAACAGCAGGATCAGCCCGACCTTGTCGATCGCCAGCTTGCGCGTCGGCGTCTCGCGGGTCCGCAGGAAGCGCCAGCAGATGAAGGCGCAGAACAGGCCCACCGGCAGGTTGATGAAGAAAATCCAGGGCCAGGGATAGTTGTCGGAAATATAGCCGCCGAGGATCGGGCCGGCGATCGGCGCCACCAGAGTGGTCATCGACCAGATGGCCAGCGCGGTGCCTTTCTTCTCCGGCGGAAACAGCGACATCAGCAGCGCCTGCGAGCCGGGAATCATCGGCCCGGACACCGCACCCTGCAGCACGCGGAAGGCGATCAGCGAGGGCAGGCTCCAGGCGATGCCGCAGAGGAATGAGGCGATGGTGAACATCAGCACCGAGAAAACGAAGGTGCGCACCACGCCGTAGCGCTGCATCAGCCAGCCGGTGAGCGGCACCGACACGCCGTTGGCCACGGCGAACGAGGTGATGACCCAGGTGCCCTGGTCGGCGGAGACGCCCAGATCGCCGGCGATGGTCGGGATCGAGACGTTGGCGATGGTGGTGTCCAGCACCTGCATGAAGGTGCCGAGCGCCAGCGCCAGTGCGGTGATCGCCTTGGCGCTGCCCGCCAATGGTGCCAGCGGGGCGCTGGGTGCCGCACCCGTGGGGGCGGCTCCTGCGGTCGGTGCGGCAGCGCTCACGGCTGGCCTGCATCCACTACTGCGCCGCCGGCCTGCTTGGTCTTTGCCGCTGCGCTGACGCCGGCTGTGCCCGCATTGTCGGCGATGATCTGCGCGATGCGCGCTTCCACCGCCGGATCATCGCCCAGGCTGGCCTGGGCCGGGATCGGCAGGCTGCGCACTTCGCTGGCGACCAGCGGGCCGGAGGTGTCGCGGATATCCACTCTCACCGTCATCGACAGGCCTACCCGCAGCGGATGATCCTTCAGCTCCTTCGGATCGAGCGCGATGCGTACCGGCACGCGCTGCACGATCTTGATCCAGTTGCCGGAGGCGTTCTGCGCCGGCAGCAGGGCGAAGGCGCTGCCGCTGCCCGCGGACAGGCCGACCAGCTTGCCGTGATAGACGGTGTTGCCGCCGTAGAGGTCGGCGTGCAGCTCGACCGGTTGGCCAACGCGCATGTCGGTCAACTGCACTTCCTTGAAGTTGGCGTCGATCCAGACGTTGTCCAGCGGCACCACCGCCATCAGCGGCGTGCCCGGCGCGACGCGCTGGCCCACCTGCACCGAGCGGCGCGCCACCACGCCGGCAACCGGCGCGGTGATGTGAGTGCGGCGCAGCGCCAGCGCGGCGTCGCGCACCGCGGCGGCGGCGGCCAGCACCTGCGGGTTGGTGGCGATGGTGGTGCCGTCGACCTGCACGATGGTGGCGGTGTGCTGCTCGCGGGTGGCGGCGAGGCTGGCCTCGATCTGCGTGACGGTGTCCTTCATGTGGGACAGTTCCTCGCTCGACACGGCGCCGTCGCTGAGCAGGCCGGCGCGGCGCCGGTAGTCGTCCTGCGCGCGCTTCAGCTCGACCTGGCGCTCGTTGATCTGGGCGTGCAGCTGATCGCCCTGGGCGAACAGCGTGCGCACCTGGCGCACGGCGCGGGCCAGGTTGGCCTCGGCGCTAGCCGTCGCCACCCGGGCGTCGGCCGGGTCCAGCTCCAGCAGCGGCTGGTCGAGCTTGACGCTCTGCGTGTCGTCGACGTGCAGGCCGACCACGGTGCCGGGCACCTCGGCGGTGATCTGCACCAGGTCGCCGCTGACATAGGCGTCATCGGTGCTCTGGTAATAGCGCGCATACAGCAGCCACCAGGCGCCATAGCCGATGCCGCAGATGATGACGACCAGCGCCAGGATCAGCAGACCGCGGCGGCGCGAGCCGTTGCCGTTGGCGGGAGCTGTGGGGGTAGCGGTAGGGTTGGGATTGCTCATGGCAGTTCTCTTACCTGAATACGTTTCAAGTGGTGTTATTGATTGGCTGATGCGGTCTGCGCCGGCATCTCCGCCGGTATGGGAGCAGCCGGATCGAAGCTGCCGCCCAGGGCCAGCAGCAGGGTGACGCGGGCGATGGTGTACGCCGAAACCAGATCGACGCGCTGGCGGCGGGCGCTCAGCACCTGGGTCTCGGCGTTGAGTACCGTCAGGTATCCGGTCAGGCCGGCCTTGTAGCGCTCCCCGGCGAGGCGGTAAGCCTGTTCGGCCGCATCCAGCGACTTCTGCTGTTCGCCCAACTCGTAGTTGAGGGCATCGATGGTGCTGAGCTGGTCCGAAACCTGGCGCACCGCCTGCAGCACGGTATTGTTGTAGCCGGCCACGGCATCGTCGATCTCGGCGGTAGCGCCGCGGAAATTGGCCTTGAGGCGGCCGGCGTCGAACAGCGGCAGATGAATCGCCGGGCCCACGCCATAGGCGCCGGAGGCGGCCTCGAACAGGGTCTGGAAGCCGATGGCGGTGGTGCCGGCGAAAGCCGTCAGGCTGACATTGGGATAGAAGGCGGCCTTGGCCGCGACCCGTCCGGCGATGGCGGCTTCGACCCGCTCACGCGCCGCCAGCACATCCGGCCGGCGGCCGAGCAGGTCGGCGGGCAGGGCCTGCGGCAGCGGCAGCGCCGCGTCCAGATTCAGTTGCGGGCGCTTGATCTCGGCATAGGCATCGGCGCCGCGACCGGACAGGGCCGCCAGCTGATGGATCGCCAGCGACACCGAGGCCTGGGCCTGGGTCAGTTCGACATGGGCTTGCGGCACCGCGCCTTCCGCCTCGCGCAGCTCGACATTGGTATCGAGCCCGGCTTTTACCCGGCTCTGCGTGATGTCGAGGATGTGCAGGCGCTGCTCCTCGGTGTGATGCGCCACCTCGGCCAGGGCGAACTGGCGATACAGTTCGACATAGGACTGCGCCACCGCGCCGGCCAGGGCCAGGCGGGCGCTTGCTATATCCAGGTTGGCGGCGGCGGTCTGCGAACGCGTCTGACGGATCAGCGCAGCCTGCTTGCCCCAGAAGTCGATATCCCAGGACAGGTTGAGGCCCTGCTGGCCTTCCCAGTAAACCCCGCCGTTGTAGGGCGGGGGAATGATGTCGTTGTTGCTGAAGCGCTGCCGCGTATCCTTGGCGTCGTAAGACACCGAGGGCAGCAGGCCGGCGTGCGCCGTGTCCGCCATCGCCTGTGCCTCGCGCACCCGCGCCATGGCCTGCGCCAGCGTCGGATTGTGAGCCAGTGTTTCCTCCACCAGCCGATCGAGCTGCGGGTCCTGATAAGCGTGCCACCAGCCGTCGGCAACCGGCGCCGTGGTGGCCGTGCTCAGGCCCAGGGCCGAGTCGCTGATGGCCTGATCGCGCGGTGCATCCTTGGGCGGCAACACGCAGGAACTCAGCAGCGCGGCGCACAGCGCCAGTTTGGGAATGCGCATCATGCGGAAGCTCCGGATTGGGACTCGGCCTGCGTTTGAAAACCGAGAATCAGCTTGTTGAGCAGGCGCAGCAGTTCGTCCATTTCGGCCTGGCTGAAGTCCTGAATGGCGCCGTTGATGCGGTCCACCACCAAAGGCACCGCGGTTTTCAGGGCCGCCTGCCCTTGCGGCGTCAGGTGCAACTCAATGGCGCGGCGGTCCTCGGCGCTGCGGTGGCGCTGCACCAGTCCGCGCGCTTCCAGCTGGTCCAGCACGCGCGTCAGTGCGCCGCTGTCATGGCGCAGCTTGATGCAGATGTCCTTGGCATTGAGCGCCAGATCGTCGCGCAGCGCCATCAGCACGGCGTATTGGGTAAAGGTCAGGCCCTGTTCGCCCAAGCCGGGCTCGATCGAATCCAGACTAAGGCCGTGGGCGCGCTTCACCAGATAGGAGACGCTGTTACGGGTGCTGTAGGTATCGGCGTGGTAATACTGCTTTAACATCTTCTGCCTCGGCATTAACTGCTTTGGCAGCGAATTATCGGGATGGCGCGGGCCGAGTCAAGCGGTTAGAGTCGGATTATTCGTTGACCGCTTGAATCGGAAGGAAAAATTCCGGCGGCCGAAGGCTGGGCAACCCGCTTTCGGCGCTGAAATTGCGTGCCGCTGGCGGTCGCTTTCCATTTTTTGGGGAATCCTGCATGTCCAATGAAAGCGCGATCCGCCGCGACGTCGGCGCCATCGCCCTGATGTTCACCGGCCTGGGCTCGATCATCGGCTCGGGCTGGCTGTTCGGCGCCTGGCGTGCCGCCCAGCTCGCCGGCCCCGGCGCCATCTACGCCTGGATCATCGGCGCGGTGGTGATCCTGTTCGTCGCCTTCACTTATGCCGAACTGGGCGCGATGTTTCCGGAGTCCGGCGGCTCGGTGCGTTACGGCCATTATTCGCATGGCTCGCTGGTCGGCTTCGTCGCCGGCTGGGCTGCCTGGATCGCCATTGTCTCGGTGATCCCGGTGGAGGCCGAAGCCTCGGTGCAGTACATGAGCTCATGGCCCTGGGCCTGGGCGCAGGCGCTGTATGTGCACGCCAACAATGGTCAGGGCGAGCTGACTGTGCCGGGCCTGTCCATTTCCGCCGTGCTGGTGGTGATCTATTTCCTGCTCAATTTCTGGAGCGTGAAGGTTTTTGCCGGCACCAACAGCGCCATCACCTTCTTCAAGCTGATCATCCCGGCGGCCACCGCCATCGCCCTGATCTGCACCGGCTTCCACTGGGAAAACTTCCAGGTCGGCATCCACGGCGGCCAGCATGTGGGCAACGTCGCCGCCATCCTCACCGCGGTCGCCACCAGCGGCATCGTCTTCAGCTACAACGGCTTCCAGAGTCCGGTGAACCTGGCTGGTGAGGCGCGCAACCCGGGGCGCAGCGTGCCCTTCGCCATCTTCGGCTCGATCGCGCTGAGCACCGTGGTCTATCTGATGCTGCAGGTGGCCTTCCTCGGCTCGGTGGCGCCGGAGCATCTGCATGAGGGTTGGGCCGCGCTGGAATACAGCTCGCCGTTCGCCCAGCTGGCGCTGGCGCTGAACCTCAACTGGCTCGCCATCCTGCTCTACTCGGATGCCTTCGTCAGCCCCAGCGGCACCGGCACCACCTATACCGCCACCACCGCGCGCATGATCTACGCCATGGAGCGCAGCGGCACCGTGCCTGCCATCTTCGGCCGCGTCCACCCGCGCTACGGCATCCCGCGCCCGGCGATGTGGCTGAACCTGGTGGTGTCCTTCATCTTCCTGTTCTTCTTCCGCGGCTGGGGCAAGCTGGCGGCGGTGATCTCGGTCGCCACCATCATCACCTACCTGGTGGTGCCGGTCAGCGTCATCGTGCTGCGTCGCACCGCACCCAATATGCACCGCCCCTTGCGCGTGCCTGGCCTGCAGATCCTGGCGCCGATGGCCTTCGTTCTGGCCACGCTGATGTTGTACTGGGCGCGCTGGCCGCACACCGGCGAAATCATCCTGCTGATGGTGGTGGCATTGCCGGTGTACTTCTACTACCAGGCGCGCGGCGGCTGGAGCGACTTCGGCCGCCAGTTGCACGGCTCCTGGTGGCTGATCTGCTATCTGCCCGGCGTCGCCGCGCTGTCCTGGGCGGGCAGCAAGGAATTCGAGGGGCACGACTACATCCCTTACGGCTGGGATCAGCTATGCGTCGCGCTGGCTGCGCTCGGCTTCTATTTCTGGGGCGTGCACAGCGGCTGGCGTACGCCGGCGGTCGAGACCGCCGAAGCACTCGGCAGGCTGCCGGATGACGCGGCGCTTTGATCGCAGGAAGCAATCGTAGTCCGGCAAACGCGCAACCTTAGCCGGTGCGGTCGAGCGTAGTGCGCAATCCCGGGTAGCGCTGGCGCGCTTCCCGGGCTACTAATCGCGAAACCGACGCGTCAGATCCTCATACGCATCGATGCGCCGATCGCGCAGGAACGGCCACCAGCGGCGCACGTTCTCGCTGCGTTCCAGATCCACGTCCACCACCAGCACTTCGTTCTTGTCGGTGCCAGCCTGGCTCAGGAACTCGCCCTGTGGGCCGGCGACGAAGCTGCTGCCCCAGAACTGCGAGCCTTCGGTTTGCCCGGTCGGATCGGGCTCGAAGCCGGTGCGGTTCGCCACCAGCACCGGCAGGCCGTTGGCCACGGCATGGGAACGCTGGATGGTGATCCAGGCCTCGCGCTGGCGCGCCTGTTCGGCGGCGTCATCGGCGGGGTTCCAGCCGATGGCGGTGGGGTAGAGCAGCAGTTCCGCTCCGGCCAGCGCCATCAGGCGCGCGGCTTCCGGATACCACTGGTCCCAGCACACCAGCAGGCCGAGCTTGCCGACACTGGTCTGGATCGGGGTGAAGCCGAGGTCGCCCGGGGTGAAGTAGAACTTCTCGTAGTAGCCCGGATCGTCCGGGATGTGCATCTTGCGGTACTTGCCGGCCAGCGAGCCATCGCGCTCCAGCACCACCGCGGTATTGTGGTACAGCCCCGGCGCGCGCTTCTCGAACAACGAGCCGACGATGACGATGCCGAGTTCCTTCGCCAGCTTGCCCAGGTACTCGGTGGACGGTCCGGGAATCGGCTCGGCCAGGTCGAATAGCGCGGTCGATTCGTGCTGGCAGAAGTACAGGCCAGTGTGCAGTTCCTGCAGTAGGACCAGCTGCGCGCCCCCGGCGGCGGCCTTGCGGATGCAGGCACTGGATTCGGCCAGGTTTTTTTCGCGGTCGGCGGTGCAACTCTGCTGCACCAGGCCCGCGCGCAGGATACGGCTCAAGCCCCCGCCTCCTGCGTATCGTCGGGCAGGCGCTGCTGGCTGAGCCAGGACAGGGCGGCTCCGGTGGCCGCGCCGCCGGCCGCGCCAATGGCGACGAACAGCAGCAGCTTGCCGGCCACCGCGCCGATCAGCACGCCCTTGGCCGCCCCAGTGGCGGCGCCGATCAGGGCGGCCTTGCGCGGGCTGGCCAGGGTTTCGGTGATCAGGTTCATGGTCGTTCTCAGGCTCCGGCGGGAATCTGCATGGTCACGCAATGCAGGCTTCCATACTGGTGGATGAGTGCCCGGCATTCAATAGGCACGATCTCGCGGCCGGGGAAGCAGGGGCGCAGACGCTCCAGTGCGATCGGATCGTTTTTGGCGTCGCAGTAGACCGGCACCAGCACGGCGCCGTTGACGATGAGGAAGTTGGCATAGCCGGCCGGCAGGCGCCGGCCGTCGTCCGCATCGTGCATCGCCGCCGGCAGCGGCAGCGGCACCAGCTTGTAGGGCTTGCCCTTGGATGTACGGAACTTGGCCAGTTCCTTCGCCATCGCCGCCAGGTCGGCGTAATGCGGGTCGCCGCGATCCTCGCAGGCCTGATAGGCAATGGTTTCGGCATCGCAGAAGCGGGCGATGGTATCGATATGGCCGTCGGTATCGTCGCCGAGCAGATCGCCGTGCTTGAGCCAGAGAATGCGGCTGACGCCGAATTTGTCCTTGAGCAGCTTTTCGATCTTGGCCTTGCTCAGCTTGGGGTTGCGCGTCGGCGCCAGCAGGCAGCGCTCGGTGGTAAGCAGGGTGCCGTCGCCGTCGACTTCGATGGCGCCGCCCTCCAGCACGAAGTCCACCGTTTCCACCGGCGCTTTCCAGGCGCCGACCGTGATCAGCCGGCCGGTGAGAGCGTTATCGCGCTCGGCCGGAAATTTGCCGCCCCAGCCATTGAAGGTGAAATCCAGGTGCAGCAATTTGCCGTCGCGCACTACCGTGATCGGGCCGTGATCGCGGGCCCAGACGTCGTCGTTAGGGATGGCGTAAACCTGCAGCCGTTCGTTCGGCACTCCGGCGGCCACCAGGCGGGCCGCCAGGCCCGGGGCGTCCTGCGCGACGTTGACGTGCAGGTTTTCGTGGCGGCCGATAGCGACCGCGATAGCCATGAAGTTCTGTTCCACCGCCTCGAAATGCCGCGCGAAATCGCCATCCCGGCGCGGCCAGGTGAGCATGACGGAGGACTGTGGCGCCCACTCGGGCGGCAGGAATACGGAAGACATGAAGTCGATTCCCTGAAAGGGCAAGCGGCAGTGTGCCGCCGCGAGTTTGCGGCGGGATGACGTCAGCGGGCTTACTTGCTGGAAGCCTGCTGCAACTGTTCGGCGTGATAAAGCTGGGGCGGACGTCCCGGCACTACCGCATCCACCACGTGTGAATGCTCGAAAAATACCGAAAAACCGGCGTAATCCCAGCGCGTGATGGGTGGATGCCTGGGGGCATCGCCGCCAACCGGTGCGTGCTTCTGTTGCGGCTCGCCATAGTGCCTGACCACTTCGGCCATGGTCTGTCCTTTCCCCGGCAGGCTCGCCGGCGCGGCAGGCGCAGGCATGGCAGCTTCGGGCATGGCTGCGGGCATGACGATGTCATCGGCCTGGGCCGTGACACCCAGTGCCAGGGTGCAGCAGAAAAACAGGGCTGGCTTGAGCAAAGTCGTTGATTCCGCAGGCAGTTGACCGAAATATAGCATTCGCTTCGACAGCTTGCAGCAACTCGTCACAAACCTGCCCCGCATCCGTAATGCCGGGAGTAGAGTATTAACTGCGGCACACCCCGGGCGGTACCAGTCTGCGGACGGCCGGACATAAAAGCCGAACGCCTGAAGCTGGTGCGGTACCGGTGGTTGCAGGAGGATGATCGTGTGCAGCGAGCAGGGCCCCCCGGGCCTTGCGAAATGCCACGTGACAAATTCAGCGGCATCACATTATTAGGGCCCATGCGGCCTCGGAGACTTTCATGAAAGTAGCGACCAAGATGAGTGGTATGGCCCTCGCCACCGCGGCTGCGGCCATGTTCCTGGCGGCGCCGATGGCTTATGCCGACGGCTCGGCGAGCACCGGCAAGTGCGTCGGCGGCAACTCCTGCAAGGGCCAGAGCTCCTGCAAGGGCGCCAGCAACTCCTGCAAGGGCCAGAACTCCTGCAAGGGCCAGGGCTTCACCATGGCCACCGCGTCGGACTGCGCCAAGGCCGGCGGCACCATGGCCCCCGCTTCGAAGTAATCGTGACCGGAACCGGCCGCTCGCAAGAGCGGCCGGTTTTCTTTTTTTGCAAGCCGCAGATCCATCATGAATTTCCCATCATGAATTCCACCGATCGCGCCGCCATGCCTGTGCTGGGTTTCGGCTTGGGCCTGCGCACCGATCATTACGAGGCGATCCTTGCTGAGGCGCCAAGGGTCGACTGGTTCGAAGCGCTCAGCGAAAACTACATGGTTGGCGGCGGCAAGCCCTTGCGCTGGCTGGAACGCATCCGTGAACGCTACCCGGTGGTGCTGCACGGCGTGTCGCTGTCGATCGGCAGTACTGCGCCGCTGGACCGCGCCCACCTGATTCAGCTCAAGGCCCTGGCGGAGCGCATCCAGCCGGCCTGGATTTCCGATCACCTGTGCTGGACCGGCATTGCCGGACGCAACCTGCACGACCTGATGCCGTTGCCGCACACCGAGGAAGCGGTGCAGCACATCGCCGCCCGCGTGCGCGAAGTGCAGGACTTCCTCGGCCGCCGCATCCTGCTGGAGAACGTTTCGAGCTATGTCGATTTCGCTCACTCGGCGCTGCCGGAATGGGAATTCCTGAAGGCGGTGGCGGAAGAGGCCGATTGCCTGATCCTGCTCGACGTCAACAACATCTACGTCAACAGCCAGAACCATGGCTTCGATCCGCTGGCCTACCTGCGCGCGATGCCGGCGCGGCGGGTGCAGCAGATCCACCTGGCCGGCCACAGCCGCAACGGCGAACTGCTGATCGACACCCACGATCATCCGGTACCCGATCCGGTATGGGCGCTGTATGCCGAGGCGGTACGCCGCTTCGGCGCCGTCGCCACCATGATCGAGCGCGACGATCACATCCCGCCGCTGGCGGAACTGGTGGAGGAGCTGGACCGGGCCCGCGCCATCGCCGCCAGTAGCTTGGCCGCCGCCGCATGAATGCACCCGTGAAAACTTCCGCCCTGGCAAATTTACAGGGACAGTTCCAGGACTATGTGCTGGGCGCTAAGCCCGGCATCGAAACCGCGGTGATCGGCAACGACAGGGGCGATGCGCGGACCCGCCTCAACGTCTATGCCGACGCCTATCGCCTGCGCCTGCTCGAAGCCCTGGGCAACGACTACGAGGCACTGCGTCTGTTTCTCGGCGCGGACAAGTTCGAGCAACTGGGCCGCGCCTATATCGAAGCGCATCCTTCGGATACCGCGTCGGTGCGCTGGTTCGGCCGCCATCTGCCGGAGTTCCTGGGCGCCACGCCGGGCTATGCCGCCAGACCGGTATTGCGCGAGCTGGCCTTGTTCGAGTGGGGCAAGGGCGAGGTGTTCGACGCCCCGGATGATGCGCCCCTGCTGATCGAGGCGATCGCCGCGGTGCCACCCGAGTCCTGGCCGGAAATGCGCCTGCTGCCGCATCCGACGCTGCGACGGCTGGACCTGCGCTGGAACGTGCCGGCCATCTGTCTTGCCTGCGAGATGCAAAAGAAAGCGCCGAAGGCCAGGGCCAAAGCGCAGGCGGTACCCTGGCTGCTGTGGCGGGATGAAGCGCTCGACATCCGCTGGCGTGCGCTGAGGGCCGATGAAGCGGCGGCCATCGACGCGATGCGTGCCGGCCGCAGTTTCGGTGAACTGTGCGAGCTGCTGTGCGAATGGGTCGAGCCGGAGCAGGCCGCCATGCATGCGGCCGGTCTGCTCAAGCGCTGGGTGTTTGATCGCCTGATCGTGGACCTCGACGTTCCCTCTTTACCCTGAGCTTGCTGACTCGCCACCTTTCCGGGCTACTGTCAGCCGCGGCTTCCCTGACTGGTCAGCGCCTCATGCAGCTTGTCCACCGTCGCCCCCAGCTTCTGCGCGTCGAACACCGGGCTGGAACAGGCCTGGGCGCTGCAGGCATAGGCCGCGGCCTTGGCGAAAGCCGGGTACTTCACATCGGGATTCGGCAGCGGGCCTTCGGCGCGATCCCACCAGTCCACCCGCAGGTAGTCGGCCGGATAGCGCAGGGCGGCGCTGTGCAGGGCCTGCGCCGTGGCGTCGCCCTTGGCGCCTACCACCGTGATATGTACCGGCTCCCGCGCAAACTCGTCGTCGGCCAGCAGCACGCCGGGCAGGAAGCGGCCGGAATCGACCAGGGCCGGAGCGGCGAGATAGCGCAGGCCATGCTCCGCCAGCTTCTGCCAGCGCGCGTCGCCGGTATAGCGGTAAGCCAGATTGGCGGTGCGCGTCACCGCCAGGTTTTCCTCGTACAGCCGCACCGGTTGTGCGAAGACGCCATGCGCCCTGGCGGCCGGCGCCGCGGTATTGAAGCCGCCTTGGGCATTGCGGAAATGCCGCTCGATGAAGTCCAGCGTGGCTAGCGATTGTTGCAGCCAGGTGCGGTCGCCAGTCGAGCGGTACAGGCTCAGCAAGGCCTCGCCCATCGCCGCGCTATCGCCGAGATAGGGGCCACCGCGATCCTGGCTGTCATGACGGAAGCCGCCGCCGGGCAGGGCGCGATTCGCCTTGATCCATAAGGCGGCCCGCGTCGCCGCTTGCAGCGAGGCTGCGTCGCCGCTGACATCGCTGTAGCGGCACAGGGCGGCAATGGCCCAGCCGTTTTCACGGGCGTAGATGTGCCTGTCGACGCGCGGCAGGCCCAGGGCGCGGCGCTGGTCGTCCGCCAGCAGGTAGTACTCGTGGCCGGTGATGGCGGCACTGAGGTCGGCATCCTGGCTGACGTAGAAAGCGCCGTCCGGGCTGCTCAGGAATTTCTCCAGATAGTCCTGGATCGCCTGCGCCGCCTGCAGGTAACGCGGATCGTTCCAGCGTGCGTAGGCCATGGCATAGAGCCGCAGATCGTCGGCCTGGAACGAGATGATTTTCTCGAAATGCGGCGCGCTCCAGTCCTGTTTTTCGGAGTACTGGTAGACGCCGCCCCACACCGGATCGATCAGCTTGAGATTGGCGTCCAGGGTCTGCCGCGCCATCCGCTCGGCCTGCGCATCGCCCTGCTGCGCCTGTTCCAGCGCCAGTTCCATGGCCGGCGCATCGATGAACCTGAAGCCCTCGCCCCAGCCGCCGTTTTCCTTGCTGTAGACCTCGCTGAACTGCTTCGACAACTGCCCGCGCTGCGCTTCGCTCAGCTTGCCCACGGCAGCGGCTTCGACGATTTGCTCCTGCTGCACCGAGGGACCGGGTGAGGGATCGTCGACAATGGCCTGCAGCAGCGAGGCCATGTTCTGCGGCGGGATGAAGCCGCGCCGCTTGACGATCTCGCTGCCGTCCGCAGCGAACACGATGGTGGCTGGCCAGCCCCAGTCGCCATAGCGACTGGACAGCGCCGGATCGGAATCCTGATCCACTTTCACCGCGATGTAGTGTGCGCCGATCAGCTTTGCCACCTGCGCATCGGCATAGGTTTGCTCGTCCATGACATGGCACCAGTGACACCACACCGCCTGCAGGTCGAGCAGCACCATGCGATGTTCGCGCTGGGCCTGGGCGAACAGCGCTTCGTTCCAGCCGGTTTTCCAGTGGATGCCGCTTTCGGCAGCGGATGCGGTACCGGCGCTGCACAGCAAAAGCAAGCCCGCCATGCATGGCAAGAGTCGCGGCAACAGCAATCGAAGGTTCATGCCGCTAGTACGGCAGTGCTGCGCAAACAGATGAGGGCATTGTGATGCGCCGCGCGCTTCACCCGCCCGGTTTGCTCAGGCCTTGCGCTGCGGCGCCGGCTTGGGCGGCGGCTCCAGCCAGCCGCGGCTCAACATCCACCAGTACAACACTTCGTCGGTGAACCAGACCACGATCAGCGCGCCCAGCACGTCGCTGAAGAAATGCCCGCCCTGGGCGATGCGCGCCAGGCCGATCAGGCTGCCGGCGGCGATCCCGACTATGCGCCAGGCCCAGCGCCGCCGCGGCCAGATCCAGGCACCGGTGATGAGGAAGAAGCCGGCGGCGGCATGGCCGCTGGGGAAAGAACAGTTGTGCTGGCATTGCCGGCTCGGCCAAAGCGCCGGTACGAAGCTGCCCTTGCCGCCGAACTCGGCGATCTGTTCCGGGCGCGGTCTGCCCCAATGCTCCTTCAGCAGGCTGTTGACGATCAGGCCGGGACCGATGAGCAGCGCCAGCAGGGCGAAGATCGTGGCGTTGCGGATGCGTCGTGCCTGCGGCGGCCGCGCCAGGCTGGCCCAGGCCAGGGTGGCCAGCAGGGCCAGGGCGATGCCGCCGATCAGCCAGGGTGTGCCCTTGTACAACAGCTGCGCCGGCCAGCCGTTGCCCAGGAAGAAGCCCTCCCCCGGGCGGTAGAACAGGTCGCTCAGCCGCAGGTCGACGGCAGGCGTCAGGTCCAGGGCGATGACCGCGATCAGCACCGCCGGCAAGGCCAGCAGGGTCAGCCGCCAGATCGCGGACAGTATCGATTCGCTTTCTTGTGCTTGCGCGCTCATGGTCTCGCCTTCATGGTCCGGCCTTCGGATATCCCTTGAAATCCTGCAGCAGCCAGACCTTGTAGTCCAGCGCGAAGTCGCGATGCACCGTGACATGCAGCGGCGGCAGCGGTTCGGCCGAGCCGAAACCGCTCAGCACTTCCGGTGCCAGCCTGTCGGCATCGGTGATGTAGAGGAAGTTGCGCCCCAGCTTGTCGTCCATGGTGGTGCTCAGCGCGTAGTGGCTGTCCATCACGTGATGCGGATTCCACAGCACGGCGTCGAACGGATGCGGATGCACGTAATACATCAGCTCGGCCAGCACATCGCGCGAGTCGCCCAGGTACAGCGCGGTCGGGTACTGCGAGTGCAACAGTTGCGCCTGCCGCCCGAGCTCAGCCCAGCCGCGTACCCGCTTGTAGGGATCGGGCAGGGTGATGAACTGGTCGCAGGCCTGCAGCTTGCGCCAGGCGGCCAGGCATTGCCCGATATTGCTCTTGTCGACCTGTTCGATCACGAAATAGCGGGTCCAGGCATCGAAGTGATAGGCAATGGGCATCAGCAGCAGGTTCAGCCCCAGTCCCGCGGCAAGCAGGGTGGTGCGGCCGCGCTGCAGCAGCAGGGCCACCAGGAAGATGGTGGCGCTGGCATAGGCCATCGCGCCCCAGTTGGCATTGGCGCGGCCGGCCAGGGCCTGCAGGCTGATCAGGCCAAGGAAGGGCAGAGCGAAGCAGGCGAGGAAACGGTAGCGCTCGTCGGCGTACCAGCTACTTGGGCGCCACAGGGTCAGCACCAGCCAGGCGGCGAAGAATATCGGCCCCATCACGCCGAACTGGCCGCCAAGGAATTCGCCCAGATGATTCCAGTGCAGGCCGGCGTCGCCATTGAGGTGCGAGATGTCCTCGGTGTGACGCAGCGTGGGCCAGCCATGCTGCGCGTTCCACCACAGGTTGGGCGTCAGGACCAGCAGGGCCAGGGCCATCGCCGCGTAGAGCCGGGGGTTGCGCAAGTGCCGGCGCAACGAGGGTGTCAGCGCCAGGTGCAGCAGCACCGACACGGCAAAGATCACCATGGTGTACTTGGTCAGCAGTCCCAGTCCTGCCGCCGCCCCGGCCAGCAGCCACCAGCCCCAAGATCCAGAAGCGACAGCCGCAGGCTCTTCCACGGCGCGCAGGTAGGCGTACAAGGCCAGCGTCCAGAACAGGAAGAACGGCACGTCGGTGGAGATGATCAGGGATGACAGCGACACGCCCGGCAGCAGCAGGAAGGCCAGCGCGCTCCAGAACGCCACCCGCCCGCCGAACAGGCGTCGGGCAATGGCCCAGATCAGCAGGGTGACCAGGGGGTAGAGCAGCAGGGCGCCGCTCTTGACGCAGAAGGCGCCATCGCCGCAAGCCGAGGTGGTGAGGGCAATCAGGGCGGCGATCACCGGCGGTTTGGAGTAGTAGCCCCAGTCCAGCTTCTGCGCCCAGGTCCAGTATTGGGCCTCGTCGACATACAGGTCCAGGCCGTCGAAATACAGGCTCAGCCCGCGGTAGGCGGTGACCAGCACCAGCAGCGCCAGCAACAGCCACAAACCGTGTTTTTCAGCCCAACCGGACGAGTTGCCGGACGGGTTTGCGCTGCTGGTTGGGGTCAAGGTCATATATAGGAGCTTGTTTGCGGAACATTGTACCCATGCCCTGTGGTCTAATGACGGAATCACCTTATTACCACCATGCGAATTCCCTACGAGCTGCTGACCGGCCTGCGCTATACGCGCGCCAAGCGCCGCAACCA
>Ga0302314_10000350_pt1 | contig 84157 bp, 64 predicted proteins | sample III_Palsa_N2_3_FD_200533 | JGI IMG/M metagenome (GOLD analysis project Ga0302314, IMG submission 200533) | Peat permafrost microbial communities from Stordalen Mire near Abisko, Sweden - III_Palsa_N2_3 | ecosystem: Environmental > Terrestrial > Soil > Palsa > Peat permafrost | place: Sweden...
CCTCGTTGTTCTTCACCGGGATGAAGGCGGCCATGCCGCCCATCGCCTGCGCGCCGCGCTTGTGCGTGGTCTCGCACAGCAGCTTGGAATAGGAGTCGAGGAAGTGCTTGTCCATCGTCACCTGCAGACGGTCCGGCACGATCCAGTCGGAGCGGTCCTTGAGCGTCTTGATGCAGCTGAAGATGTAGTCCCAGCGGCCGCAGTTGAGCGCCACGATGTGATCGCGCAGCTCGTACAGGATCTCGTCCATCTCGAAGGTGCCCCAGATGGTCTCGACCAGCACCGTGGCCTTGATGGTGCCCTTGGGCAAGCCGAGTTCCTTCTGCGCATCGACGAAGATGCTGTTCCACAGCCGCGCTTCCAGATGCGACTGCATCTTCGGCAGGTAGAAGTACGGGCCGCTGCCGCGCTTGATCAGTTCCTTCGCGTTATGGAAGAAGAACAGCGCGAAGTCGAGGATGCCGCCGGAGATCGGCTTGCCGTCGATCAGGATGTGCTTTTCCAGCAGATGCCAGCCGCGCGGACGCACGATCAGGGTGGCCACTTGCGGATTGAGCTTGTATTCCTTGCCTTCCGGCGAGGTGAAGCTGATGCTGCGGCGAATCGCATCGCGCAGATTGATGTGTCCCTGGATCATCAGCTCCCAGGTCGGCGCCGCGGAATCCTCGAAATCCGCCATGAAACACTTGGCGCCGGAATTGAGCGCGTTGATGATCATCTTGCGGTCCACCGGACCGGTGATCTCGACGCGGCGATCCTGCAAGTCGGCGGGGATGCCCTTGATGGTCCACTTGCCGCTGCGGACGCTCTTGGTCTCGGGGAGGAAATTCGGCAGCTTGCCGGCGTCGATCTTCGCCTGGCGCTCTTCACGCAGAGCAAGCAAAGCTTCACGGCGCGGCCCGTGCTTGCGCACCAGCTTGGCCACGAACTTCAGGGCCTCGGGCGTGAGAACCTTGCGATACGCCGGGCTCAGCGCACCAATGACTTCAATACCCTTGTTAACGCTCATCCTAAACTCCTGCCTGTTCTTGGGCGCGCGTTCTGACGACGCCCTTGGGGTGAAGGTACGCCGCGAAAGGCGCGCATTATACTCAAAAATGAATTTTGCATTGCAATGCAACAAAGACAGCCCACAGCGTCACTACAGCCAATGCAGACTGGGGATACAGGGAGAACCCCCGGCGCTTCAAGTCGGGGGAAAACAGAACAAATCAATGGATTCCTTTACTTAGGGCGTCCAATTCAAGCCCGGCATAAAGAAATCGCAGCCGGCTCAAGACAGCGCCGCTGCCTGTTCCGGCACCGCGGGGCCCAGGCGCTTGTGCAACTCGCGCCGCAGGAACCACAGGTTCATCGACATCTGCACCACGGTGGCGGCGACCGACAGCATCCAGATCCACAGCGGCCGAAAACCGGCGTGGTAGGACAGCAGCCATGCCGGCCCCACCACCAGGGCGATGCGCGTGGCCGAACTGATCAGGGTAGGCAGGGTATTGCCCAGGCCGGACAGCACGCCGAAGCAGGAAAACGCCACCGTCACCGCGATCAGGTTGAGCGACAGCACGCGCAGGAACTCGATGCCGCCCGCCACCACCGCCGGCTCGCTGGAGAAGCCGCGGATCAGCTCGCCGGGAAACAGCTGCGCCAGAATGCACATCGGCACCGTGCAGCACAGGCCCAGCTTGAGCGCGGCGGCAAAGGTCTCGCGCACGCGATGGCCCAGCCGCGCGCCGTAATTCTGTCCGGCCAGGGCCGAGGCGGCAAAACTGATCGACATGACCGGCATCATCCCGGCCTGCAACAGGCGCTGGCCGATGCCGAAGGCAGCCTGCTCGGCGGCGCCGAACGGACGCAGCACCACCGTGATGAACAACAGGTAGCAGCCCATCAGGGCGAATTCCACCGCCGAGGGCAGGCCGATCTTGATGATGCGCCACCAGGTCGCCCACTGCGCCGCCCACTGGCGCGGACGCACCCGCAGATAAGTCGCGGGCCGCAGGAAGTACAGCCATAGGCCGACAGTGGCCGCGGCCACCGCCACCAGGGTGGCCAGGCCGGCACCCTCCACGCCCAGACGGGGGAAGCCGAGCCAGCCGAAGATCAGCAGCGGCGCCAGCGCGATATTGAGCAGCACGCTGCAGATCTGCGCCAGCGTGCCCGGCTTCATGTTGCCGGTGCCGCGCAGCGCGGCGCCCATCGCCATCATCGGAAACTGCAGGGCCATCGACGGCACGAACCAGCGCAGGTAGGCCATGGTGAAGACCGCCGTTTCGGCGTCGGCGCTGAAGGCGCGGCTATAGGCGCCCTGCATCAGCCCGACCAGGATCCCGAACGCCACCATCGCGCTCAGGCCCATGCCCAGCGCCTGGTTGAACAGAAAGTGCGCCTCCTCGTGATCCTTGCGCCCCACCGCCTGCGCCACCAGGGCGCCGGTGCCGGCGCCGAGCATCTGCGACAGCGCCATGGTCAGCATCATCATGTTGCCGCCCAGGGTCACTGCCGCCTGCGCGCTGGCGCCGAGCCGGCCGACCCAGTACAGATCGATCAGGCTGTAGAGGATCTGCACGATCATGCCGATCATCATGAAGCCCGCCAGGCCGAGCAGCTGCCGGGTCACGGGGCCTTGCGTTAGATCTTTCATCGCCTGGACAGGGGTAACTGGAAGCGGCGTAGGCTACTCGCCCGCCTCATCCACCACAACTGCTTTGGGATGACCGGCGCAGGGGACGCACCGGACTTCGGCTATTCGGTGAAGTCGACGGCAGCGTCGACCGGGCAACTCTCCACTTCCACCACCCGAAACGCGGGATTCTTCTGCCGGTCGTCCATGACCCAGCAATCGTTCAGCACCGAGCAGTAGCAGATACGCAGTTCCGCCGATTTGTCGCCATAAATCGCCTGGGTGAAATCGGCGTCGCTGGCAAACCTGAGCAGGTGCAACTCCTCGCCGGGCGAAATCACCACGGAACCGATGGTCGACGACTTCGGCGGAGCCGAAAGTTTGTAGCCCTGGGCGGCGACTACATGATCCCAGTCCGGCTGCGGCCGGCCATCGACATAAACCTGCACGCTGCGCACGATAGCCGGGCCCATACCCTTGTTGTAGATCACCACCAGGCGGTCTGCCGGCCGGTCTCCGACCAGCAGCCTGGGCCACACCTGGGCCCGGGTCTGCTGTCGCTGGATATAGGCGGTATAGGCCGACACCATCAAGGCGAGGAAGCCGACCAGGGCGGCGATCACCGCCGCCAGGCCGTTCCAGTTGCTTCGCGAGGCGGCGGCCATGCCCGGCTTCAGCCGTGGATCGGCTGCTCCGAAACCACGATGCCGTCGGCATCGGCGTAAAGCCAGGCGCCGGGTTTGAAAGTCACGCCGGCAAACGTCACCACCTTGTCGGCATGGGCCGAGTGCAGCCCTTTCTCGCTCTTGCGCGGGTGCAGGCCCAGCGCCTTGACGCCGATGTCCTGGGCGGCAATCTCTTCCGAATCGCGGATGCAGCCGTTGACCACGATGCCGGCCCAGCCGTTCTTCACCCCCAGCGCCCCCAGGTTGCCGCCAACCAGTGCGCAGCGCCGCGAGCCGCCGCCGTCCACCACCAGCACCCGACCTTCCCCCGGGGTTTCCAGGGTGGCGCGGACCAGGGCATTGTCCTCGAATACTTTCAGCGTCTTGATGGCCCCGTGAAAAGCCAGGTTGCCGCCGAAATCGCCGAATTCAGGCTCGCAGACCTGGGCTTCGGGATGGGCGTCGGAGAGATCGGTGGTGGCGAAGGACATTGGGGAAGCTCCGTAGGGGGTCGGTATGCGGGAGAAGTGATCAGTGGCTAGTGATTGGTGATTAGTAAGGACTCCGCTTTTGCCTTTGCTTTTACTAATCACTAACGACTAATCACTGACCACTATCTTCTTCTTGCCAGCAGCGGCATGGCCAGGGCGAACAGGCTCAGGCCGATGAAGGCGAACAGGGTCCATTCCGGCAGGGCGATGCCGAGCCACTGCGCGTCGATCTTGGCGCAGCTGCCCTCGCCCTTCAGCACATAGCTGACCACGTTCTGCAGCGGCATCATTTTCATCAGGTAACCCAGGGTCGGCCCGCAGGCCGGCACCTGGTCCGCCGGCAGGGACTGCAGCCACACCTGGCGCCCGGAGATGCCGGCGCCGATGACCGCCGCCAGCCCCGCCAGCAAGGCATAGGTCCAGCGGCCGCCGGCCTTGGGACCATGCAGCGCCCCGAGCAGGAAAAACACGGCGGCACTGGTCATGGCGATACGCTGGAAGATGCACATCGGGCAGGGCTCGAAGCCCTTCACATGCTGCAGATACAGGGCGAACGCCATGCCGCCGGCACAGGCCAGCAGGCCAAGCGCGGACAGACCGCGGAAACTGAGTCTCGTCATGAGGGCAAGAGCCGGGTGATAAGCAGTTAAGGGAGATGCCGCCGATGTGGCGCAATGGACCGCAGATTAGCGGCTGGAGTTCCGGCTCGCAACGCCGGAAAAAGCCATATCAGGGACGCCGCATCGCCCGGCTGTACGCCGCGCAGTCGAAAGCGGATACTCCCCCACGGCAGGAGGAGACCAAAAAGAATGAAGCCATTAAGCCCGATGGACGCGATGTTCCTGTGGATGGAGCATCGGCGCCAGCCGATGCATGTCGCCGGTTTGCAGCTATACACGCCGCCTCCGGGCGCGGGCCCGGACTTCATCCAGGAACTGGTGGAAAAGTTTCGCAAGCACACCGAGGCCAAGCAGCCGTTCAACCTGCGCCCGGTGTTCAAGCTCGGCCACTGGTTCTGGGAGGAGGACGAGGACTTCGAGCTGGACTGGCACCTGCGCCACTCCGCCCTGCCCCGCCCCGGCCGAATCCGCGAACTGCTGGCCCTGGTATCGCGCCTGCACGGCACCCTGATGGACCGCAGCCGCCCGCTGTGGGAGATGAACATCATCGAGGGCCTGGCCGACGGCCGCGTCGCGGTCTACGTCAAGCTGCACCACGCCATGTTCGACGGCGTCGCCGCCACCAAGATGCTGCAGAGCACCCTGTCCGAAGACCCGCACGAGGACAAGCCGCCGCCCTGGGCGCAGACCCCGCGCCGGCGCGAGGCCAAGGCCGTGACCGCCCCGGCCGCCGCGCGCAAGCTGCTGCAGCCGCTGTTCGACGCGGTGAAGGTGGGCCGCGACATCGCGCCCGGCATCCGCAGCGGCCTGTGGGAGATCGTGCGCTCCTCGCAGTCCAATCCGGCCGATGCCCAGCCGTTCCACGCACCGCCGACCATGTTCAACGTCAAGATTTCCGGCTCGCGCCGCTTCGCCGCGCAGTCCTACTCGCTGGAGCGGCTGAAGAAGCTGAGCAAGCGCCACGGCGCCACCATCAACGACGTCAGTCTGGCGATCTGCGCCGGAGCGCTGCGCAAGTACCTGGAGGCGCACGACGCCCTGCCGGACAAGCCGCTGATCGCCATGGTGCCGGTGTCGATCCGCGCCGAAGGCCAGGAAGGCGGCAACCAGGTCGGCATGATCCTGGCGAACCTGGCCACCCACGTCGAGGATCCGGTAGAGCGGTTGCAGCTGATCATGCAGTCCACCACCCAGGCCAAGCAGCGCATCGCCAAGATGTCGCGCCTGCAGCAGATGGCCCATACCGCCGCCATGGCCACGCCACTGGGACCGAGCATGCTCACCGGCCAGGCCGGCAAGCACCCGATCTTCAACGTCGTCATCTCCAACGTGCCGGGGCCGAAGCACCCGCTGTACATGAACGGCTTCCACCTCGACGAGACCTACCCCATCTCCATCCCCATCGACTACGCCGCGCTCAACATCACCCTCAATGGCCTCTGCGACCAACTCGGCTTCGGCTACACCGCCTGCCGCAAATCGGTACCCGGCCTGCAGCGCATGCTGGATTACACCGAGGAATCGCTGGAGGAGCTGGAAGCCATCTGACAGCGCCGTGTCACCGCGTTACGCTGTGCGCCTTCGCCTGAACCCGAGGGAACAAGGATGAGCCTGAGCGTACGCATCGAACAGCACGGCGGCCCGGAAGTGATGCAGTTGGTGGACACGACGCCGCAGCCGCCCGCAGCGGGCCAGCTGCAGCTGCGGCACCAGGCTATCGGCCTCAACTTCATCGACATCTACCAGCGCGCCGGCCTCTACAAGCTGCCCCTGCCCAGCGGCATGGGTTCGGAAGCCGCCGGAACCGTCACCGCCGTCGGCCCTGGGGTCAGCGGCTTCGCCGTCGGCGACCGCATCGCCTATGCCGGCGGACCGCCCGGCGCCTACAGCGAGGAGCGCCTGCTGCCCGCCGCCAACGCCGTGAAACTGCCGGCGAACGTCAGCGCCGAAGCCGCCGCCGCCCTGATGCTCAAGGGCATGACCGCCTGGTACCTGCTGCACCGAACCTTCCCGGTGCGCGCCGGCACCACGCTGCTGATGCACGCCGCGGCCGGCGGCGTCGGCAGCGTCCTGGTGCCCTGGGCCAGGCATCTGGGCGCCACCGTGATCGGCACCGCCGGCTCGGCGGAGAAAGCCCGGCTGGCGCGCGAGGCAGGCTGCGACCACGTCATCCTCTACCGCGAGCAGGACTTCGCCGCCGAAGTCAGAAAACTCACCGGCGGCACAGGCGTCGACGTGGTCTACGACTCGGTGGGCAAGGACACCTTTGCCGGCTCGCTCGACTCGCTGCGGCGTCGCGGCACCATGGTCACGTTCGGCAACGCCTCCGGCAAGGTCCCGCCGTTCGAGCCGGCCCTGCTGGCGGACAAGGGATCGCTGTTTCTGACCCGCCCCAAGCTGGCCGACCACATCGCCACACGGGAGGAGCTGGAAACGGCGGCGAACGCCCTGTTCGCGGTAATCGGCAGCGGCGTGGTCAAACCGGAAATCCGCCAGCGCTACCCGCTGCGGGAAGCAGCCCGGGCGCATGCCGAAATGGAAGCGCGGCAGACCACGGGAACGAGTCTGCTGTTACCCTAAAAAAACAAAAGCATCTCGCGCAAAGACGCAAAGCCGCAGGGGAAAAAGGATTTCTTGGCGGCTTTGCGTCTTTGCGCGAGAACGCTTTTTCCTATCGGTAGGGGTTTCAGGCCGCCGCGTAAATCTGATGGCTGTGGTGCGTCTTCGGCTCCCACATCTCGATGCCGCGCTCGATCTCCGCGATCTGGATCAGGCTGTCGCCGGTACGCGAGGCGGTATCGACGAAGGCCGCTTCCAGCACGCGGATCACGCCGCGGATATTGCCGTGCCAGCGGCACTCGCGCATCAGCTTCCAGCTTTCCAGGCTGAGGCCGGTGGGGGCCTTCCAGTCCTTGCACGGAGCGGCCAGCTTGGCCAGGGCGCCGGCGACGACCGCGATCATGTCCTCTTCGCGCCGGTGCAGTTCCGGCACTTCCAGGCGCGCCGCGCCCATGCGGGTGAACTCGTCGAGATTGACGCCGCTCTGCAGGTGCGCCCAACTGCGGTTGGTGGCATAGAGCAGGGCGCATTCCATCTGCCGCTTGGCCGAGGCGCCGTAAGGCATGTACTGGTTCTGGTCCAGCACTTCCATCAGCACTTCCATCACGGCGCCGGCGATTTCATGGCTCTCGTCCATGAAGCAGACGCCGTCGCGGGCAGTGGTCAACGCGCCGTTGCGCGCGGCGGCGCCGGGGAAGGCGCCCGAAACGTGGCCGCACAGCAGCGACTTGATCGCCGCCTTGTCGCCGACGTTTTCCGCCGCCAGGTTAACCGAGACCCACTGACCGAGGCCGCGCACCAGATAATAGTAATAGGCCAGCGTGGTCTTGCCGCTGCCGGGGCCGCCCATCAGGATGGCCTTGGTCACGCCGTTGCGGGCAAAGCCGCGCACCCGCGCCACCAGGGTCTGCAGCTCCGGGCTGAACACGTAGAAATTCTTGTAGGCGCTGTTTTCGATGTCGGTCGAGGTCGGCATGCGGATGACATTTTCTTCCGTCACTTTCCGCAGCCGCTCCGGCAGCTGCTTGGCGATGGCGCCGATGTCGCCGCCGACCATCAAGCGGACCCCGGACAGGCGCCCTTCGATGGCGCGCTTGTCGAGCCAGTTGCCCAGGGCCACCAACTGCGAAGCGTAAATGGCCACGATCAGCACGGTATGGCGGCCATTCTTGCGCGCTTCCATCACCTTGTCGGCGATGCCATCGAGCTGCGACGGATCGATGAACAGGCTCAGCACGAACTCGCCGTCCAGCCGCTGGTCGGCGCCGCGCTCAAGCGGGGAAATGAATTCGAAACGCTGGCCTTCCGGCACGTGCTTCTGCAGCAGCGCCAAGCCTTCGCGGTCAGCCCGCAGAACCTCCTGGCCGACCACCGTCAGATAAGCCGGCGGACGCGTATCGGCCGCTTGCGGCTGCTCTACCTTGGAACCTATACGAAACATCGCCGCATCTCCCTGACTATCTGCCAATGCACCAAGGCTAAAGGACGCGGTCGGCAAGCCCCAGGACTGCCGACGAACAGGGCCCCCATCCCGACGAGCGGTTCAGGTTTCCTGCCCCCTATTACGTCCATCCGCCGCGCGGGTTGTTCGACCGCCGAGCGGCGCAAACTCTGCGAGTGCCAGCCATTGTCGCGCAATGCCTGCGCCGACAGCTGCCTGACAGTTCACGCTTGCAGAAAGAATACCAGCACCGCGCCCCGTGCGCCTGGCCTGGTTTGGCCAACTTTTCGATCCTGAGGCGTTGCCGCAGGGAGTGTTATCCCCCACCTGCCCCCGGCCCCTTGATGCCCCCGGTGGTCAGCCCGGCCGGATCGAGCAGTTCCTTCAGCTCGTCGGCGTGCAGCTTAGTGTTCTCCTTGGCCACATCGAGAATCGGCCGGCCTTCCTTGTAGGCCTGCTTGGCGATGGCCGCGCCCTTCTCGTAACCGATGACGCTGTTGAGGGCGGTGATCAGGATGGGATTGCGCGCCAGTGCCGCCTTGATCTGCGCCTCGCCGACGGTGAAGCCGGCGATGGCCGAATCGGCCAGCAGGCGCGACACATTGGCCAGCAGCTCGATCGACTGCAGCAGGTTGTAGGCGATCACCGGCAGCATCACGTTGAGCTGGAAATTGCCAGCCTGGCCGGCGATGGTGATGGTGGCGTCGTTGCCGATCACCTGCGCCGCCACCATCACGGTGGCCTCCGGGATCACCGGGTTGACCTTGCCCGGCATGATGCTGGAGCCGGGTTGCAGGGCCGGCAGGGCGATTTCGCCGAGGCCGGCGAGCGGGCCGGAGTTCATCCAGCGCAGGTCGTTGGAGATTTTGGTCAGGGACACCGCCACGGTCTTCAGCGCGCCGGACAGCTCCACTGCGGCGTCCTGGCTCGACAGGCTTTCGAAATAATCCGGGCTGGCCTCGAAGGCGACGCCGGTGCGCTTGGCCAGCAGCTTGGCGAATTTCACCCCGAACTTGGGGTGGGCATTGATGCCGGTGCCCACCGCGGTGCCGCCCTGCGCCAGCCGGCGGATGCGCGGGCCGCAGGCCTTGAGGCGGTCGACGCCGTTGTGGATCTGCTGCGACCAGCCGCCCAGTTCCTGGTCGAAGCGCACCGGCATGGCGTCCATCAGGTGGGTGCGGCCGGTCTTGGTCACCCCTTTGAGGCTCTTGGCCTTCTTGTCGATGGCCTTGCCCAGGTGCTTCAGCGCCGGCACCAGTTGCTCGCGCAGGGCCAGCGCGGCGGCGACGTGGATGGCGGTGGGAATGGTGTCGTTGGAGGACTGGCCCAGGTTGACGTGGTCATTGGGGTGCACCTTGTCGCGCACCACCCGGCTGGCGAGGTGGGCGATGACCTCGTTGGCATTCATGTTGGTGGAGGTGCCGGAGCCGGTCTGGAACACGTCGATGGGAAACTGGGCGTCGTACTTGCCGCCCGCCACCTCCAGCGAAGCCGCCACGATGGCCTGGGCGATGGCGTCGTCGAGCAGGCCCAGTTCGGCGTTGACCTCGGCCGCGGTGGCCTTGATCAGCCCCAGGGCGCGGATCATGCCGCGCGGCATGCGCAGCCCGGAAACCGGGAAATTGTCGACCGCGCGCTGGGTCTGGGCGCCCCACAGGGCCTGCTCGGGCACGCGCAACTCGCCCATGCTGTCGTGCTCGACACGGAAACCGCTGTTTGCAGCCTGTTTGGTCATCAGTCCGGCCCCCGGTTGCTGGTATTTTCAGGGGCACGCGAACCGATACGACGCCCCGGTCAGCTAAAATGCGCCCGAATCTTATCAAACGCAGATGACACGATGAATTTGACCTCGCTGACCGCGCTTTCGCCGATCGACGGACGCTATGCCGAAAAGACCTACGGCCTGCGCAAGATCTTCAGCGAGTATGGCCTGATCCGTTACCGCGTGCAGGTGGAAGCGCGCTGGCTGGAGGCCCTCGCCGCCCACCCCGGCATCCCCGAAGTGCCGGCCCTGTCGGCCGAGGCGGTGCAGCGCCTCAACGTCATCGCCGACCAGATCGAGGTGGAGGATGCCCACCGGGTCAAGGCGATCGAGGCCACCACCAACCACGACGTCAAGGCGGTGGAGTACTACCTCAAGGAAAAGATCGCCAATAGCGAGGAACTGTCCGCGATCAAGGAATTCATCCATTTCGCCTGCACCTCCGAGGACATCAACAACCTCGCCTACGCCCTGATGCTGCGCGACGCGCGCAGCCAGGTGCTGCTGCCGGCCCTGGACAAGCTGATCGGCTCGCTGTCGACTCTGGCGCGGCGCTACGCCGAGCAGCCGATGCTGGCCCGCACCCACGGCCAGCCGGCCAGCCCCACCACCCTGGGCAAGGAAATGGCGGTGTTCGCGCAGCGCCTCAAGCGCCAGCGCCAGCAGCTCGCCGAGGTGTCGATCCTGGGCAAGATCAACGGCGCGGTCGGCAACTACAACGCCCACATGGCGGCCTATCCGGAAGTGGACTGGGCCCAATTCGGCGGTGATTTCGTGCGCAGCCTGGGCCTCGAGCCCAGCCCGGCCACCACCCAGATCGAGCCGCACGACTTCATCGCCGAGTATTTCCACGCGCTGATGCGCGCCAACACCATCCTGATCGACTTCTGCCGCGACATCTGGGCCTATATCTCGGTCGGCTATTTCGGCCAGAAGACGGTGGAAGGCGAAGTCGGCAGCTCGACCATGCCGCACAAGGTCAATCCAATCGACTTCGAGAACGCCGAAGGCAATCTGGGCCTGGCCAACGCCATCCTCGGCCACCTCACCGAGAAGCTGCCGATCTCGCGCTGGCAGCGCGACCTCACCGACTCCACCGTGCTGCGCAACCTCGGCGTCGGCGTGGCCCACACCGTGGTTGCCTTCCAGGCCATGGACAAGGGCATCGGCAAGCTCACCGCCGACGCTTACCGCATGGGCCGCGATCTCGACGACAACTGGGAAGTGCTGGGCGAGGCGATCCAGACCGTGATGCGCCGCCACGGCCTGCCCGAACCCTACGAGCAGCTCAAGCGCCTGACCCGCGGCCAGAAGCTGGGCCGCGAGGCGATCCGCGCCTTCGTGCAGGAGCTGGCGCTGCCCGAAGCCGACAAGCAGCGCCTGCTGGAGATGACTCCCGCCAGCTATATCGGTAACGCCAGCGAGCAGGCCAAGGCCCTCAAGTAAACCGCGAGCCCGGGATAGCCGCTTGAACGACGCCAGCGCCAACCTGCCGCAACTTCTGGATGGTCACGCCGCCTTCGCCGCCAAGGCGCTGGAACTGGTGCGCGCCGCCCGCGGCGAACTGTTCCTGCTCAGCGATGCGCTGGAGCGCAGCCTGTACGGCAACGAGGATTTCGCCGATGCGGTGAAGTCCTTCCTGCTCGGCAGCGAGCGCGCCCGCCTCTGCGTGTTCGTCAACCAGCCGCAGCAAGCGGTGCAGAACGTACCGCGCCTGGCCGAGCTGAGCCGGCGCATCAGCAGCCGCTTCGAGTTCCGCGAGCCTTCGCCGGAGCAGGGCAGCGGCGGCCAGCATAGCGAATGGCTGCTGGCCGACCGCCGCGTGCTGCTGGAGCGGCGCGAACCGGAAAGCCTGCAAGCCCAGTTCTGGGCACAGGAGCCGCAGCGCGGCAAGCTCCGCGCCGAAGCCTTCGAGGCCATCTGGAACGAAGCGCAGCCGGCGCAGTACCTGCGCAGCCTGGATCTCTGATCTCAGCGTAGGGCAGGCCGCGCCCGCAGCGCAGCCTTCGCGGAACCTGCCTGCAATGGCCGCCCTTGGGCCAGGCCCTCAGGGCTTCTGCTTCACCGCTCCGGCAACCGACTGCACCGCGTCGGCCATGGCCTTGGCGATCTCCGCCGATGTGGTCGCGTCCCCTGCGTCGGATTGCAGGCTCATGCCGCATTGCGGTTTAACCGTCAGGCTGCCTTTCACCGGCAGCGCAATCGACTGCACGTAGCGCGGATCGGAGAAGCGGAAGTGCAGGGTGTGCATGACCAGTTTCGGCGGCGTGCCCGTCTTGGACACCACGCCGGCCTTGGACAAGGTGCTCCAATACTGCACGGTCGCATTGCGGCAGGCCGGGAACAGGAACACATTCTTTACCGCGGCGAGCACGTACTGCGCGTTGTGCCCGTCCAGTCTCATTGCGGAAGCCGGCGGCGGGTCGACCGTCAGCACCGCTACCGCAGGCACGCCGTCTTCGGCAAAGCCCAGCAGCCGCGGCGGCACCTGTTCCGTCGACAGGCCCGGGCAGCCGCGATCGAGCTGCCGCAGGAAGCTGTACACGTTGAGTTCTTCGTCGAAGGCGGCATCCGCCGCCACGACCGGTACCTTGTCGGATTGCGAACAGGGATTCGGACCCAAGCCTCCCGGCGCCCGCACCGCTGTCAGACCCGTCACCGCCAGCTCCGACGCCGTGGTGATATAGCTCGCCAGATGATCGGTCACCGTGACGTTAACCGTGCTCAGCACATCCGAATCGGCCGCCGTGACCAGGGTCAGCGCCGTGGTCTTGTACCAGTGGTCCTGGCCGGCAATCATCAGCAGGTTGGTCCGCGCGGGGTCCGCCGCCGTGGCGGCGGTGACCGTCATCTCGCCGCTGGCGTCCTTCTTGAAATGCAGCGCGGTGGTCCAGAGTGCGTACTGGCTTCGCGTTTCATTCAGGTCTTTCGGACCGACGACATTGTCCCTGCCCTGGCTATAGTCGACCACCGGCGTGCTGGAACAGCCGGCCACGCCGAACACCGCGCCCACGCTGATCAAGGCAGCAAGGCCGAGGCCCGCACGCAGCATCACTCCCTTCGACAGTTTCATGGCACTCCCCAATGCGCTGCAGACAGCAGCCCCTCGCTTGCTGTCGGGCCGGATCAGTCAGCCCCAGGGCCCCAGGCACTACCCCAAAGCCCACCTGTTCGCAATTATTTGATCGTGGCGTCCAAATAACTGTGAACAGGTTCCGGGTCACCGCCTATTCTTCCGGTGCCACCGCTTCACGCGCGCGAATCCAGGCTCGCACCGACTCCGGTATCGGCAGGGTCTTCTGCGCCGCGTAGTCGAACCACACCATCACGCCGCGCAGCACCGCCACCACCTTCCCCTCCTGGAAGATCGCAGTCTGCATGTTCAGGCTGCTGCGGCCCAGGCGCGTCACCCGCGTGCCGATCTCCAGCTCCGCCGGGTAATGCACCTGCGCCAGGAAATCACAGGCCATGCTGGCCAGGATGATGCCGTACTCCTTCCAGAACTTCGGGTCTTCTTTTTCCAATACATCGAAATAGGCGATGCGGCCCGATTCGCCGTAGCGGAAATACTGCACATTGTTGACATGGCCGAGCGCATCCATGTCGCCCCAGCGCACCGTCATCGGAATGAACTGCCGGAATTCCTCGCGGGTCGGCGCGCTCATCAGCGAGCTGTCTTGCCGAGCGGCTGCGGCTGCATCAGCGCCAGACGCTCGCGCGCGGCGGCGACAATGCGCAGCTTGATTTCAGGCGCCGCGACGCTCCAGTTGACGATCTCGTCGATATGACGGCCACAGCCCAGACAGATGTCTTTGCTGTCCAGGGAACACACATCGATACAGGGAGAGGGCACGTCCATGCGCCTATTATCGCCCAGCGCCGAAGCAGTGTCCTGTGCACGCCCCCCAGTCAGCCGCCACGCTTGCCTCTCCCCTTGGGGGAGAGGTCGCGCCGAACGGCGCGGGTGAGGGGTGCGGCATCCACAACAATGCGCACTTCGATCCTGATCGCCCCTAGTCCCCTCTCCCGCCTGCGGGAGAGGGTGGCCCGCAGGGCCGGGAGAGGGCCGTCGCAGCAATCAAAGCCCCTCTCCCCTCCCACGCAGACTTCCTGCGGCGGCGAGTGGACAAGGGAACATGCCCAATTTCCCGCTCCTACTCCTCGTCCCCACCCTTCCTGCGCGAGGTCTTCCAGAACTGGATCCGCGGCAATCCCCCCGCAATATCCTCGGTGTGCCCCGCCATGCGGCTGGCATGCACGGCCAGCCTGAATATCGCCAGACACAGCTCCAGCGCCACCCGCACACAGGTGACCATGCTCAGGAAGGCCAGCGGCCCGATCAACAACAGGCGCACCAGGCCCTCGACCAGCGAGGTTGAAAAGCCCCGGGCGGCATAGGCCACCACCCATAGCGCGCTGGCGATGATGGCCAGCACGAACAGCGTCGGCAGCATGCGCGGCGTCAGCAGCCGGCGGAACTGCAGGTCGAACAGGTTGCGCAGGAATTCGCCGGCCTTGGCCGGCCAGTCCTTCCAGTTGGTACCGTTATCCTCGTCCGTGGCCATCACCGGCACCTCTCTCCTGCCCATGGCTCTTAGAGCGTCGCCGCCAGGCGGCTGGCCTGGTTGATGGCGCGCTTGGCATCCAGCTCGGTGGCGACATCGGCGCCGCCGATGCGATGCGGCTTCAGTCCCGCCGCCAGCAGCGGCGCTTCCAGTTCGCGCAGCGGCTCCTGTCCCGAACAGAGCACCACCGTATCGACTTCCAGCAGCTGCGCGTTTTCGCGCTTCTCGCCGTAGCTGATCAGCAGGCCGCGCTCGTCGATGGCCTCGTAGTTCACGCCGGCCAGCATTTCGACCTTCTTCATTTGCAGCGCGGCGCGATGAATCCAGCCGGTGGTCTTGCCCAGCCCTGCGCCGGGCTTGCTGGCCTTGCGCTGCAACAGATATACCTGCCGCGCCGGCGGCTCCACCTGCGGCCGGCCGCGCGCCACGCCGCCGCGCTCCAGCGCCGGATCGGTGACGCCCCACTCCTTTTCCCAGGCCTTGAGGTCCAGCGTCGGCGAATGGCCGTCGCCCACCAGAAACTCAGAAATATCGAAGCCGATGCCGCCGGCGCCGACCACGGCGACCCGCTTGCCCACCGGCTTGTTACGCAGCAGCACGTCGACATAGGACAGCACCTTGCCGGACTGTTCCGCCTCGGCTTGGCCCTTGATCTTCGGATCGCGCGGCGACACCCCGGTGGCGATCACCACCTCGTCGTACTTGCCCTGGATCAGATCCTCGGCCGCGACGCGCCGGTTGAGATGCAGCTTGACTCCGGTAGTCTCGATCTTGCGGCGGAAGTAGCGCAGGGTTTCATGGAACTCTTCCTTGCCCGGAATGCGCTTGGCCATGTTGAACTGGCCGCCGATCTCGCCGCTGGCCTCGAACAGGTCCACCGCGTGGCCGCGCTCCGCCAGCACCGTGGAGCAGGCCAGGCCGGCCGGCCCGGCACCGATCACCGCGATGCGCTTCTTATGCTGCGCCGGCTCATAGTTCAGCTCGGTCTCGTGGCAGGCACGCGGGTTGACCAGGCAAGTCGCGGTCTTCAACTGGAAGGCATGATCCAGGCAGGCCTGGTTGCAGGCGATGCAGGTATTGATCTCGTCGGCGCGGTTCTGCGCCGCCTTGTTGACGAAGTCCGCATCGGCCAGCAGCGGCCGCGCCATCGACACCATGTCGGCGCAACCGTCGACCAGCACCTGCTCCGCCACGTCCGGCGCATTGATGCGGTTGGTGGTGCACAGCGGAATGCCGACTTCCCCCTTGAGCTTCTTCGTCACCCAGGCGAAAGCCGCGCGCGGCACCGACGTGGCGATGGTCGGCACCCTTGCTTCGTGCCAGCCGATGCCGGTGTTGATGATGGTGGCGCCAGCCTTCTCCACTGCCTTGGCCAGGCTCACCACTTCTTCCCAGCTCTGCCCGTCCGGAATCAGATCCAGCATCGACAGGCGGTAAATGATGATGAAATCCTTGCCCACCTTCTCGCGCATGCGCTCCAGGATCTCCACCGGCAGGCGCATGCGGTTGGCATAGGGGCCGCCCCACTCGTCGCTGCGCTTATTGGTATGGGTGACCAGGAACTGATTGATGAAATAACCTTCCGATCCCATCACCTCGACGCCGTCATAGCCGGCTTCGCGCGCCAGCTGGGCGCAGCGCACGAAGGCGTCGATCTGCTTCTCCACCCCGCGCGACGACAGGCCGCGCGGCGTGAACGGCGTGATCGGACTCTTGATGCGCGAGGCCGAAACCGAAAACGGGTGATAGCCGTAGCGGCCGGAATGCAGGATCTGCAAGGCGATCTTGCCGCCCTCGCGATGCACCGCCCCGGTGATCTGCTGATGCTCCTTCGCCGCGCCGCTGCTGCTCAGCTTGGAAGCGAAGGGCGAGACCCAGCCGGCGATATTCGGCGAGAAGCCGCCGGTGACGATCAGGCCGACGCCGCCGCGCGCGCGCTCCCCGAAATAAGCGGCCAGCCGCGGCAGGTGTTTGCTGCGATCCTCCAGCCCGGTGTGCATCGAGCCCATCAGCACGCGGTTGCGCAGCGTGGTGAAGCCCAGGTCGAGCGGGGCCAGCAGGTGCGGATAAGCCGTGGTAGACAACGGATACTCCCGAATTAATTTGCTTGTTTCAACAGTCCGCGCCATGGATGGCGCGGTGCTTGGTCAGGACGACATACCGCCGCGGTGCTTGTCAGGACGACATACTCCCGCGGATATTAGCCGCTTGCCGGCGCCCCGCGTTGGCTGCGCGGACGCTCGCGCCTTGCGCCAGGGCCATGCTGCCGGTCTTCCCTCAAGGCCCAGAATGGTGCATGGAACAAATCATCAATGGACGCGTGCGGCTGGAAGTCAGGGACAGCATCGCCTGGGTGCGCCTGTCGCGCCCGGATAAATTCAACGGCCTGGACTGGGACATGCTGCAAGGCCTGGTCGGCGCGGCCCGCGCCATCCGCCGCAGCCCAGAAGTGCGGGCCGTGATCCTGCACGGCGAAGGCCCCGCCTTCAGCTCCGGACTGGACTTCGGCACCTTCGGCAAGCAGCCGCTGCGCGCAGTGCGCGCCTTCCTCAAATACGGCAGGGACACCAACCTGTTCCAGGAGGCTTGCTGGTGCTGGCGCAAGCTGCCGCTGCCGGTGATCGCCGCCCTGCACGGCCGCTGCTACGGCGGCGGCTTCCAGATCGCGCTGGCGGCGGACTTCCGCATCGCCACGCCGGATTGCGAATGCTCAATCATGGAAATCAAATGGGGCCTGATCCCCGACATGACCGGCACCGTAACCCTGCGCGAACTGGTGCCGATCGACGTCGCCAAGCATCTGAGCATGACCGGCCGCCCGTTCAGCGGCGCCGAAGCGAAACAGATGAACCTGGTGACCCAGGTCGCCGACGATCCCCTCGCCGCCGCCGAAGCCATGGCGGCCGAGCTGATGACACGCTCGCCCGATGCCGTGGCCGCCGCCAAGTCCCTGTTCCACCAGACCTGGTTCGCCAGCGTGCGGCGCGCCTTCAACATCGAAAGCGGCATCCAGTTCCGGCTGCTGCGCGGCGCCAACCAACGCATCGCCATGCGCGCCAATTTCGCCAAACAGACTCCCGTTTTCAAAAACCGCAGTTTCAAGGACTAATGCCGCGAAACAGAGCAACGGAAACATGCCTCTCCCAAGGGCGCTCGCAAAGGCACTCCCCTCTCCCACTTGTGGGAGAGGGGCTGGGGGAGAGGGGCCGTTCACTCACGCACTACCCTCTCCCTCAAGCACGAGAGCCAACGCATTAGCCTCGTTAGCTTTTCAGAAACCAATGTGCCGCAGCACCAGGAAGGATCGCCTCAACTCATGAAGAAACCCGCCAACGCCCTGCAGAAACTCGTCGCCGCTGCTGCTCGCCTGCCCGCCCCGCTGCGCAGCCGCGCCATCACCGCCGCCTTCACCTACCGCGTGCGCTTCGCCGGCACCGGCGGCGTCCGCTTCGAAGTGCTGGAAGAAGGCCGCGCCGTGGCCGTGATCGGCAACCGCGGCAAGGTGCGCAACCACATCGGCGGCGTCCATGCCGCCGCCATGGCCCTGCTTGCGGAAACCACCACCGGCGCCGTATTCGGCCTGAGCCTGCCGGTCGACAAACTGCCCCTGCTGAAAAGCATGCAGGTCGATTACATCAAACGCGCCCAGGGCGGCCTTCGCGCCGAGGCCACCCTGGCCCTGCCGCAGCGCCGCGCGCTGGCCGGCAAGGAACGCGGCGAGATCGTGGTGCCGGTGCAGGTCACCGACGAAAGCGGCGAAGAGCCGATCAAGTGCAGGATGACCTGGGCCTGGGTGCCGAAGAAGCGTAGCGAGGACTAGCTAGGACATCGCACAGATTACCCGCCCGTTTGCCTCTCCCTCCGGGACAGGCCGCGCCGCCAGGCGCGGGTGAGGGCCGCGCGCAGCGCTGTGTAGCGAGATACCCGACCGTCAGTCCCGGTACCAGGACGTCCTTCCCCCGCTGTCATCCTGAGCGCAGCGGGACCTAGCAAGGCGCCTCGCAAACTCATCACACAAAGCACCCGCACCTTTGCTCCCCCCTGAAACCGACTAGCTGAGCCGGCCAAAATTGACGGACCGAACAAGCGCGCCGCTGGTGCTATTGCCTGATGGAAACCATGGCTGACCGGTAGGCGCCAATAGCGCTACCGAGCCGCCCTCATCAGAAAGTGCTTTTCCTGAAAGCCAATGGCAAGCCCAGCTTTTTTATCCATAGAGCCCTTGCCATCCGTGGGCTACCACACAGACAGAAGGGCGCTCAATCGGTTGTAGTGCAAGATTGATAACTAATAAGTTCAAAACGTACCGAAATGTCAGTCAAACCCCAGCCTCAGCAGAATCATCTTCTAGCAGCCTTGATGCCTGACGTTCAGAGCCGTTTGTTCCCATACTTGGAACTAGTGCCACTGCCGTTGCGCGCACTCCTGTATGAATCCAGGCGCCCCATGCGTCACGTCTACTTTCCCACCGATTCGATCGTCTCGCTGCAGTACGTGATGGAAAACGGGGCATCGACCGCGATCCTCGTGGTGGGCAATGAGGGATTGCTGGGCATCACTCTGTTTATGGGCGGGGAGAGTACGCCGAGCCGGTCGCTGGTACAGAGCGCCGGTTACGCATATCGACTCCCCAGACAGCGGGTGAAGGAAGAGTTCAACCGCCACGGCCAGTTGCTGATGCTGATGCTGCGCTACACACAGGCGCTGATTACGCAAATCTCTCAGACCGCGGTTTGCAACCGGCAGCATTCGATCGACCAGCAGCTCTGCCGCTGGCTCCTGCTTTCCATGGATCGCTTGTCACATAATCATTTGACGATGACGCAGGAATTCATCGGTAACATGCTCGGCGTTCGCCGCGAAGGCATCACCCAAGCCGCGTTAAAATTGCAGCAGCTAGGCGTGATTTCCTACTCGCGTGGATTGATCAAGGTGCTTGACCGCCCAAAACTTGAAACTCTGAGCTGCGAGTGCTACAGCGTGGTCAAGAAGGAAACAGATCTGCTGCTTGATTACCTGCCGCAGAAACACGTGATTGCGAACACGGACTCCATCCCCACCGTGACGCTTCCAACGCAGTAGTCAATGCCGCTTCGCCGCGGGTGACTTGAATTGGCGCAGTCGCGAATCGTGCTCGGCATAGACCGGCCGAACGCAACCACTTTAGACGCAGTCTCTGCGTTCGGTGCGTCAGGATTTAAGTCTGTGGCTCGAGTGGTTGACGTCATGCGGGGCATCGCCCCTCGGGCCAAGCCGGGGGCAGCAACGTGCCAATCAGCGACATTCGGCACCTTGATTTTGTTGCCGAAGAGCTGCCAGACAAGCGATCAGTGCGGAATTCGGAATCTTATGACCAAATGAACGCCAACGAAGCTGAAAGGGCATTTTGTGAAATAGCCATAGCTACGGGATGGGCAAATGCGTTCCGATCACACGGATCCACGATTACTCGAAGTCACTGCAACGGTAGAAGGTGACTCAGCGAGTGGCACAAAACGTCTAGCCCCGTCGAGCGCATTGATGCTGCCCGTCTCGATATCGTAGACCCAGCCGTGCAGGTTCATGCGCCCCTGTTCGAGCGCGAGCGCCACCGACGGATGCGTACGCAGGTTCGCCAGTTGCGCGATCACATTTTCACGCACCAGGCCGTCGAGCTTGGCGCGAGGGGAATCGAACTGATGCGCGGCATTGATCACCTTGGCGGCATCCGCATGGCGCAGCCAGTTCGCGACTGCCGGCAAATGATCGAGGCAGGTGCAACGCGAAATCGCGCCCATCGCGCCACAGTCCGAGTGGCCGCAGATCACAATGTCCCGCACACCCAGTACCGCGACCGCATATTCTACGGTGGCCGATACCCCGCCCGGCTCTGGACCATACGATGGCACGATGTTGCCCGCGTTGCGGATCACGAATAGTTCGCCCGGCTCGCGCTGCGTAAGGAGCTCGGGCACGACGCGGCTGTCCGAGCAGGTGACGAACAGCGCCTTCGGGTTTTGCGTCGTGGCGAGCTGCTTAAAAAGCTCGATGCGTTGCGGGTAGACTTCGCGCTGAAAGCGCAGAAAGCCGTCGATGATGTCGCGCATGGCTCCCTCTGAGTTCGAATTCAGGATGCTCGCACGAGCGATCGCTAAGCGGTCGTGCCGGTGCGGTCGTTATTATCGCTGAAATCGAGCGTTGGGCGATTGTTGGCAGGTGGCCCGACACATCTTGCCGTCGCCGCGCGACCGATGCTTGATCGACGACGGGGGCGAATGACCGGTTCTGTCCAGGCAAAGTCAAGATAGCAACCGTCCGCTGCTAGCCCACCGGAGACTTGGCGCTCAATGCCCGATAGCGGACACCCACTGACAAATTTTGCCTTCTATCGCCGGGGATGCCCTCACCGCAGAGTGGCTGCTTCGGGCCGAATATGGCCGGTCATTACTGGTCGCGAAAGGCCAGGCAAGCAATCCGGCACAATAGAGCGATTCGCCGAACGGAGACGCAGATGGCTACCTCTCCCCGCTTTCATCAGGTGCAGCAGCACCGGCTGGCTGTAGCCGGAATCGAAGCCACCACGCTGACCTCGAACCACCATTTCCCCCGCCACTCGCACGACCAGCTCGGCATCGGCGTGGTGGCATTCGGCGCACAGCGCTCCTGGAGCTGCCTTGGGCAGATCGAGGCAGGAGCCGGCGACGTGATCATGGTCAATCCCGGCGAAATTCACGATGGCGTGCCCCTGGATGGCCGGCCGCGCGGATGGCGCATGCTCTACCTCGACCCGGCCCTGGTGGCGCGCGAACAGCGGGACGAAGTCCCCGGTTCGGTCGGGCTGGTGCGCCCCGTCGCCCGTGACCCGCACCTTGCGCTGCTCTTCGCGCGACTGTTCGCCTGCCTCACCGCTTCCTCGCCGGATGATCTGGCGCAGGAAGAGAATCTGCTCCTCTCCCTGATGCATGTCCTGCGCAGCCACGGGATGGCGCGGCCAGCGTCCACCAGTGCGGTGCCCAGCGTCACCCGGGCCTTGCAGCGGCTTGATTCGGCGCCGGAGCTTGCCGTCACCCTGGCCGAACTGGCCGCGCTTTCCGGCGTCAGCCGCTTCCAGCTGTTGCGCGGCTTCGCGCGCGCGACTGGTGTCACGCCGCATGCCTACCTGGTGCAGCGACGGGTGCTGCTCGCCCGTCGTCTGCTCGCCCGTGGCCAGACGCCGGCACAGGCCGCGCTGCAAGCCGGCTTCGCCGACCAGAGCCATCTGACCCGCGCCTTCGTTCGCCAGTGTGGCATTACGCCGGGCCATTACCGGGCCGCCATCGCCTGAGCCGGGCAAGGGCCTGCAATCCCGTTCAAGACGCGCCGGGCCCGGTACATGAATCATGGGACGCACGACTACAGTGGCCGCGGCAGACCGGATTCATCTCTCGTGCAACGGTCGCAGCGCCGCGCCGAAGGAATGGGCATTGATGATCCGCCGCTGCGACAAAGACGACTTCGACGTAATCCTCGCCGTCATCAACGACGGCGCCCGCGCCTATGAGGGGATCATCCCGGCGGACCGCTGGACCGAGCCCTACATGTCCCGCGCTGCCCTGGCGCATGAAATCGAAGAGCGCGTCAGGTTCTGGGGTCATGAGGAAGACGGAGCGCTGAGCGGCGTCATGGGGCTGCAGCAAGTCCGCGACGTCACCCTGATCCGCCATGCCTACGTCCGTACCGGTAGCCAGAAGCGCGGCATCGGCGCACAGCTGCTGGCGCAACTGCGGCAGCAGACAACCGGCCCGATCCTGATCGGCACCTGGGCCGCCGCGTCCTGGGCCATCCGCTTCTATCAAAGTCACGGCTTCCGCCTGGTCGGCGCCGAGGAAAAGAACCGGCTTCTCAAAAAATACTGGGCCATCCCCGAGCGCCAGATCGAAACATCCGTGGTGCTGACGGATCAGAGCTGACGCACAGCGCGGAAGGCATCCACCTTATCCGCCAGCCCTCAAGCCTTCGGCTTGCGGAATTTGAAAATGAACTGGTCGGTATGTCCGCGAATCGACTTGTCGAACACGGTGGCGGTGTGCGGATCGGCCGGGTTGGCCAGGACACTGCTCTCGCCCTCGAACTTGAAGCCCGCGGCCTCGACCTCGCGCCGCACCGTCGCCGGCTCGATGCGATGCAGCGTGTCGGTCACATCCGCCGGCGCGCCCTTGGCGGCGGCGTGGTCCAGCACCAGATAGACCCCACCCGGCTTGAGCGCCGCATAAACCGCCTGGTTGAACGCGGCCATGTCGACCGGGCCCATGAAGCTATCGTGCAGGTCGTGGTAGTTCTGGGAGATCCAGAACAGATCCAACTTGTCCGGGTACTTCACCGCTTCCAGCGCCGACGCCACGCTCACCGTGACATTGGGGTGAGTGCCGGCAAAGGTCGAGATTTCAGCGGTGCCCTTGACGATATTCGGGTAGATGAAGAGGCTGCCCGGCACCATGGCGTAAACATGGCCGCTCGGCCCGACCACGTCGGCGAACAATCGGGTGAAATAGCCGCCGCCGGCGGCATAGTCGGCCACCTTGTCGCCGGGCTTGACCCCGGCGAAGGCCAGGCTTTCAGCCGGCTTGCGATCGGCGTCCTTTGCGCTGTCCTCGGCAGGCCGCGTGGCATCGGCCACCGCTGCGGCAATCGCCGGCGAAATCTCCGGCGCGCCGCCCGCGAACGCCTGCCCCAGGCTTAATCCCGAGGCGACGAGCGCCGAGACCGTACAAACCAGAACGAATTGACGCATAAACACACTCCTCTGGATGGGCCGGCTTGCGGCACGGCTTGCGGAATTTGAAGACGGATTGGCTGGCGACGCTGACTCGCGAGGTCGGGCACCAGCTTGGACGGATGACGCCTTGATTTCGTTTATAGCGGGGGCGAAATCCTGCTTCGGCCGCCTCTTGTTGGTGCACTACCCCTACCGTTCGTCAGGCACCGCATGCATGCCATCACCAAACCCTGGCGCACATGGCACACATGGTGAAAAACCTCGGCCGGCCCCTGAAACGGGTGCCCTCTACCGCCCCGCCCGCAACTCCGCGCTGAGGCTATCCTGCCCGCGATGCCACAGCTCGACGAATTCCGGCAAGGTCGGTGAAGGTTCATTCCAGCCGATCAGGCCCATCACTTCCGCCGGCGTGGGGCGGGAACCGTCGCGCGCCACAAACAGATAACGCACCACGATCACCGCGTGGACCCGCGCACCCACCGAGAAGCGATGCTCGGCGAACAGCCACTTGCTGTTCCAGCCGACCATGCGGGTTTGCAGCTCGTATTTCTGGAACGCCTGCAACTCCCGACTGAAGCGTGCGTTGGCGTCTCCCGCCATCGGCCGCCAACCGCGCGCCAGGGCCTTGTGCCAGAGGCCGCTGCGCACCCACCAGTCAAGCCGGCCGAGATCGGCGGCTGAGAAATAGCGGCCGTTGTTCATGTGGACATTGAAGTCCAGATCATTGGGCCAGACCCGCATGGAGAATTGGCTGGCCGCGTCCGCCGCAATGCGCTGGCGCATGCGCGAAATCCACCAGACGCGAACAAATCTGAGCATCATCACCATGGAAAGGGCATCCGGCTTGCTGTTGCGGCGGGGATCGGCAAAGGCGCCCATGTTGCCGCAACGCGAGCGTCCCGGCGACGATTTCACGCCGATTGCCGCAATGCAGCACTGGCGAGTTCGACAGGTGCGATTGGCCGCAGAGCCATGGCGCGGAAACCTCGCAGCGGCAAAGCTTGCGCACCGCTGCCGCCCTGTCAGGCCGCAGCGATCCCTCAACAAGATCCACTCAGGGCAAGCACACATGAGCGACCGTTACCTGGAACTGGCGCAGTCCTCGCTGGGCCGCCAGTTCTTCTCCGCGCTGAACCTGCCGGGGCCGCCGCGTCTGCTGCGCGAGCCGCAGGCCTACAACGCACAGCCGCTGGCCGGCAAGGGCGCCATCGTCGGCGGCGTGGCGCAGGCGCGCTATCGCAGCGGTGTGGAAGCCGTGCTGCGCGGCGCCGGCGCCACCCTGGCCGAGTCCGCCGCGCCGCTGCTGGTGTTCGACGCCGCTGGCGCCAGCGGACCGGCGGAACTGAAAACGCTCTACTCGTTCTTCCACCAGAACCTGGAAGGGCTGCCCTCCGGCGCCCGCATCGTGGTCATCGGCCGCGCCGCCTCGAGCTGTGAAAGCGCGGCGGAAGCGGCTACCGCCGGCGCCCTCTCCGGCTTCGTCAAGAGCCTGGCCAAGGAGATCGGCCGCAAGGGTTCCGCCGCCAACCTGATCACCGTGGCCGACGGCGCCGAGCCCTGGCTCGATGGCGCCCTGCGCTTCCTGCTCAGTGGCCACTCCGCCTACGTCACCGGCCAGGTGCTGCCGCTGACGCCGAGCGCCAAGAGCCTCCAGCCGGGCGATTTCAGCCGGCCACTGAGCGGCAAGACGGCCCTGGTCACCGGCGCCGCGCGCGGCATCGGCGCGGCCATAGCCCAGACCCTGGCGCGTGAAGGCGCCCAGGTGATCGGTGTCGATCGCCCGCAGGAAGAGGAAGCCCTCAATGCCACCCTGCATCCTCTCGGCGGACGCGCTGTGCTACTCGACGTCACCGCCGCCGATGCCGGCGCGCGCATCGCCGAAGCCGCCGGCAAGCTCGACCTGCTGGTGCACAACGCCGGCGTGACGCGCGACAAGCTGCTGCGCAAGATGCCGGAACACTATTGGGACATGGTGCTGGGCATCAATCTCGAAGCCATCGTGCGCATCAACGAACAGCTGCTGGCCGGCAATCTCAAGCCGCAGGCGCGCCTGGTCTGCATCGCCTCGATCGGCGGCATCGCCGGCAATGCCGGGCAGACCAACTACGCCGCCACCAAGTCCGGCGTGATCAGCTACGTCGCCGCCCTGGCGCCGCAACTGGCCGAACGCGGCATGGCGATCAATGCCGTGGCGCCGGGCTTCATCGAAACGCAGATGACCGCCTCCATCCCCGCCGCCAACCGCTTCTTCGGCCGCCGCATGAGCGCGCTGCTGCAGGGCGGCCTGCCGGAAGACATCGCCGAGGCGGTGACCTTCCTCGGCGCGGCACCGCTGTCCGGCGGCGTCAACGGCGCCACCCTGCGCGTCTGCGGCCAGAACTGGCTCGGCGCGTAACAGCAACAACATGTCTCGCGCAAAGCCGCAAAGAACGCAAAGCTTTTTTATGAACTGCTTTTCTTTCTTGGCGTCTTCGCGGCTTTGCGCGATAAAGCCTTTTGCCTTTTCAAATCTGAAAGTAATCGCCAGGAACTCACCATGACCCAGACCGTCCGCAAGGTCGCCATTCTCGGCGGCTCGCGCATCCCCTTCAGCCGCTCCAACTCGGCCTATTCGCACAAGTCCAACCAGGACATGCTCACCGCCGCGCTGCGCGGCCTGGTCGACAAGTACCAGTTGCACGGCGAGCGCCTCGGCGAAGTCGCCGCCGGCGCGGTACTGAAGCACTCGCGCGATTTCAACCTGACCCGCGAATCGGTGCTGTCATCCGGCCTGGCGCCGGAAACCCCGGCTTATGACGTGCAGCAGGCCTGCGGCACCGGCCTGGAAACCGCCATCCTGGTCGGCAACAAGATCGCGCTGGGGCAGATCGAAGCCGGCATCGCCGGCGGCGTCGACACCGCCTCCGATGCGCCGATCGCGCTGAATGACCGCCTGCGCAAGATCCTGCTCGATGCCAACCGCGCCAAGACCAACGGCCAGAAGCTGGCTGCCATCGCCAGGATCCGCCCCTCCATGCTGGTGCCGGCCATTCCCACCAACGGCGAGCCGCGCACCCGTCTGTCGATGGGCCAGCACTGCGAACTGATGGCCAAGGAATGGCAGATCCCGCGCGAGGAGCAGGATCAGCTCGCCTACGAATCGCACAAGAAAGCCGCCGCCGCTTACGACGCCGGCTTCTACGACGATCTGCTGGTCGAGTTCGGCGGCCTCAAGCGCGACAACAATCTGCGCCCCGAAATCTCGGTCGAGAAACTGGCTTCGCTGAATCCCGCTTTCGATCGCAAGGGCGGCACTCTCACCGCCGGCAACAGCACGCCGCTCACCGACGGCGCTTCCGCGGTGCTGCTCGCCTCGGAAGAATGGGCCAAGCAGCACGGCCTCAAGCCGCTGGCCTACCTGACCCACAGCGAAACCTCCGCCGTCGACTTCGTCGGCAAGAAGGAAGGCCTGCTGATGGCGCCGGCCTACGCCGTGCCGCGCATGCTGCAGCGCGCCGGGCTGACCCTGCAGGATTTCGATTTCTACGAAATCCACGAGGCCTTCGCCGCACAGGTGCTGTGCACGCTCAAGGCCTGGGAAGACCCCAAGTTCTGCAAGGAGCGCCTGGGCCTGGACCAGCCGCTGGGCTCGATCGACCGCAGCAAGCTCAACGTCAAGGGCGGCAGCCTGGCTTCCGGCCATCCTTTCGCCGCCACCGGTGGCCGCATCCTCGCCACCCTGGCCAAGATCATCGACGAGAATGTCAGGAACGGCGGCAAGGGCGGACGCGGCCTGATCTCGATCTGCGCGGCCGGCGGCATGGGCGTAGTGGCCATCATCGAGAGGTAATCCCGAAAAGCCGGGATTTCCGCGATAATCCCCAACATAAAACCATTGGGGGAGCCAGCATGAATGCATCCGCTTCGCTGTTCGAGCCGCACGACTTTGTTTACGATGGGCACCGTCTGGCCTATGAAACGGTCGGCGAAGGGATGCCGTTCGTGCTGCTGCACGGCATCCTGCTCGATGCCCACATCAACCGCGAGCTGGCGACGCGCTTCGCGGTGGAAGGCTACCGGGTGATCCTGCTCGACCTGCTCGGCCACGGCCGCAGCGACAAGAGCAGCGATCCCAAGGACCACCGCGCCGATTTCTATGCCGACCAGGTGATCGCGCTGCTCGATCATCTCGGCATCGAGCAGGCCATGGTCGGCGGCGTCTCGCTGGGCTGCATCGTCTCGCTGCATGTGGCGGCGAAAGCGCCGCAGCGGGTGGCCGGGCTATTCCTGGAAATGCCGGTGATGGAATGGTCCGCCCCCTGGGCCGCTGCCCTGCTATCACCCCTGCTGCTGGCGGCGCGCTTCATGCGCCCCGGCTACGCTTCGTTCGCCCGCATGGTGCGCGCGCTGCCGCGTCCGCATCAGCTCAAATACGAGTGGCTGGCCGGCATCATGAACACGCTGTCGCTGGAACCCTCGGTGGTGGCGGCCATCCTGCACGGCGTACTGGTCGGCCCCATCGTTCCGTCCGAACAGCAGCGACGCAATCTGACCATGCCGGCGCTGGTGATCGGTCACGCGCGCGACAAGCTGCACGAGTTCCGCGACGCCCATGTGCTGAGCCAGCAACTCCCCAACGCACACCTGCTCGAAGCGCGGCACATCCTGGAACTGCGCACCCGCCCCGACCGCATGTGGCCGCAAATCAGCCAGTTCCTGCGCGAAGTCCAGGAAAGCGCCCTGGTCACAACGATGGCCGCGCCGGTGCCGTCGGCAGTTGCATCCTCTGTTCCGAACAAGGAGGCAGCCGTGCCCAAGGACGACCTGAAACAGCGTTTCCAGCAGGCCGTGGAGAAGGTACGCACGGCGCCGGAAGATGGTCCGTTCAAACCTTCCAATGAACTCAAGCTGAAGATGTACGCACTCTATCGCCAGGCCATCGACGGCGATGTGCAGGGCAAGCGCCCCGGCATGCTCGACATCGTCGCCCGCTACAAGTACGACGCCTGGACCATGGCCAAGGGCCTGTCGGCCGAAGACGCGATGCGCAAGTATCTTGAGGAAGTGGCGAAGGTCGAGCAGAAGTACGGCTGAGCCTTGCGTACGACGCGGCAAAGCGGCGTCGCCACTTCATCACATCATCGGCGCCGGTAGTCCTAGAAGGCCCGGCTCATGCAGGGCATGCATGAGCCGGGAAGACCGTTTTGGGCATGCCCGACACTGGGGGGTGCCAGTGAGCAGGCAAGATCGTCCCCGTCAACGGCAAGGCGCGTCACTCATGCCGCGATTTCATCAAGCGATTCGTACAAGGGCTGGGTCAGGAAGTCCGTGAATACCTCGGCCAGGGACATCCTCTCGAATATCGTCGCGGCGCGCTCATAGGTAATGGTCGGCTCTTTCTTGGCGCCCACTGTTTCCTTGACCTTCTCCAGTTCCTCGCCGATCAGGATGCGCACCAGCTGGCTATCGATGTTGCGGCCATCATCGAGAATGCCTTTGGGACTCACCACCCATTGCCAGACTTGGCTGCGCGCGATCTCCGCTGTTGCCGCGTCTTCCATCAGGTTATGAATTGGCACGCAGCCATTGCCGGCCAACCAGCTGCCCAGGTAGTGGATGCCGACGTTGATGTTGTTGCGCAAGCCGGTTTCGGTGATGGGCTGCTCCGGAACGAAATTGAGAAAATCCGCCGACTGAAATACCTCATCCCGTTTTCGGTCCCATTGATTGGGACGGTCACCCAGAACCTTGACGAACTCCTCCATGGCGATTGGCACCAGTCCCGGATGCGCAACCCAGCCGCCGTCGAAGCCATCCCTGGCGTCGCGCGCCTTGTCGTGCCGGATGCCGGCCAGGGCTTTCTCGTTGGCATGTGCATCGTCTTTTATGGGAATGAGTGCGCTCATCCCGCCGATTGCCGGTGCACAGCGACGGTGACAAGCCTTGATCAAGGCAAGCGAGTAGCTGCGCATGAACGGTACTTCCATCGTAATGGCTGTACGGTTCGCCAGACAGAAGTCCCTGCGCCTTCTGAATTTCTTGATCGCGCTGAAGATATAGTCCCAGCGCCCGGCATTGAGACCCGCCGAGTGCTCGCGCAGCTCATAGAGAATTTCATCCATTTCGAAGCTGGCAAGAATGGTTTCCAACAGCACCGTCGCCTTGATGGTGCCGCGCGGCAATCCCAATTCTTCCTGTGCGAACAGGAAAATGTCGTTCCACAAACGTGCTTCCCGGTGTCCCTCAAGCTTCGGAAGGTAGTAGAACGGACCCGCACCGCGGGCGATCTGCTCCCTCGCGTTGTGAAAAAAAGCCAGGGCAAAATCGAATAGCCCGCCGGAAACGCGCTGGCCATCGACCAGCATGTGTTTCTCGTCCAGATGCCAGCCGCGCGGCCGGATCTGCAGCGTGGCGATCTTGTCGTTGAGCCGATAAACCTTGCCGGCTTCATTGGTGTGGCTGATTTCGCGACGAATGGCGTCCTTGAGATTGATCTGCCCCTGAATCTGGTTGACCCAGCTCGGTGTATTGGAGTCTTCGAAGTCCGCCATGTAGGAGTCCGCGCCGGAATTGAGCGCGTTGATGATCATCTTGCGCTCCACCGGTCCCGTGATCTCGACGCGCCGGCACATCAGGGCCGGCGGCAGCGGCGCGATCTTCCAATCACCCTCGCGGATATGCAGGGTGCTGGGCAGGAAGTCCGGCTGTTCGCCGGCGTCAATGCGGGCCTGTCGATCGACGCGCGCTTGAAGCAAGCCCTGGCGCCGGCCCTCGAAAGCCCGATGCAGCCTGGCGACGAAGCCCAGGGCTTCAGAAGTCAGGATTTCATCACAACGCGCGATCTGCGGCGCCAGAATCTGCACGCCAGCTGGAATTTTTTGGTTCATCTTCAATGCTCGGTTAACGGGGCATATGTGGTTGTCAAGCGTCTTGCTTTGCAAGCGGTCCAGCCCGGGATTTACTCGGTGTGTTCTCTCTCGCTTCGACGGCGCCCTTATCCGCCATGCGCCGCAACATCAGCATGATGCTGCGGCGCTGGCGCGTAGTGAACGAAGCCAGCGGGATCAGGCCGGGATCCCACAGCAGCTCCTGCGCGATGTGAGCCAGCGCGATGCGTTCGAAGGGTTTCATCGCCGGTTCTTTCGCGCTCATGACGGCTGCTCCTGAAGCGGGCGTGCCGGCCGGAACAGCCCCAGCAGCTTGAACAGCCACAGGTTGAGCCGCGGCGCCAGCTGGAAGCTGCGTATCGCGGCACGCAGGGTGAAAGGGAAGATGTGTTCGCGCAGGTTGTTGCAAATGGCCCACACCACTTCGTGGGCGACGCGTTCCGGCTGTAGCGTCGGAAACATCGAAGACATGCGCGGATACCAGCGGAAGTCCGCGTCGTTGCGCTCGAAGTAGCCGGTATCGACTTTCGACGGGCACACCAGGGATACGCCGACGCCGTGCTGTTCCAACTCTTCGCGCAGGCCCAGCGACAGGCCCAGCATGGCGTGCCGGCTGGCGGTATAGGGCACCATGTACGGCAGAGGAAAGTAAGAGGCCGGGCTGGTCAGGTTGACGATCTGTCCCTCGCGCCGCGCGATCATGCCGGGCACTACCGCATGGCTGGCCGCGACGGCGGCGCCGAACGGCAGGTCGACGGTGAGCATGGCTTCCTGCAGCGTCATCCGGCTCAGCGGTTTGAAGGTGCCAGCGCCGGCATTGTTGACCAGGATCGCCACCGGCCCCAGTTCATCCTCCACCGCCCTCACGGCATCGGCCACGGCCTGCGCGTCGTTCATGTCGCAGGGGAAGATGCCGGCGCTGCCGCCGGCAGCGTGTATTTCCGCCGCCACCCGCTCCAGCGCACCGCGGGTGCGGGCCAGCAGCGCCACCGCACAGCCCTGGTGCGCCAGCTCCCTGGCGATGGCGGCGCCGATGCCCATGGACGCGCCGGTCACCAGCGCGACTTTTCCATTCAGGTTCTGCATGTGATGTTCCCTGTTGTCTGTTGTTGTCGAAGCGGCACCGGCAGCGACCTCAGGCGGCCATCCCGGTAAAGGCGAAGTCCAGCTCCGGCTTGCGTCCGCAGACGATGTCGGCGATGGCCTTGCCGGAGCCACAGCCGTGGGTCCAGCCCAGGGTGCCGTGGCCGGTGTTGAGGAACAGGTTGGGGATCTTGCTGCGCCCGATATAGGGCACGTTTGACGGCGTCGCTGGCCGCAGGCCGCTCCAGTAGGTCGCCTGTGTGCTGTCGCCGGCGCCAGGAAACAGTTGCTCGACGCGGCGCACGATCGCTTCGCAGCGCACTTGGTTGAGCTGGCGGTCGTAACCGTTCAGCTCGGCAGTGCCGGCGATGCGCAGCTTGTCACCGAGGCGGGAGAACACGAGCTTGTACTCATCGTCGGTCAGCGAGACCTGGTGCGCCATCGCGGCATCCTTGACCGGCATCGTCACCGAATACCCCTTCGCCGGATAGATGTTCAGGCGCACGCCGAGCCGCTCAGCCAGCAAAGGGCTGAAGCTGCCCAGCGACAGGACGTAGGCATCAGCCTCGCAGCGGACATAGCGGCCCTCCGCATCGGTGGCTTCGATGCCGGCAACACGACCGCCATCTTCCCGCAATGTACTGACCTGATGATTCATCAGGAACTTCACACCGCGCGTGCGGCACAGCTCGGCCAGGGACCGGGTGAACAGCTGCGCATCGCCGGACTCGTCCGCCGCCGTATAGGTCGCTCCGGCCAGCTGCGGCCGGATGTGATTGAGCGCCGGTTCGATCGCCACTGCCTCGTCGGCCGAGATCAGGCGGCGTTCGCAGCCCAGCTCCACCATCTGCCGCGTCGGGCCGATGGCGGCTTCGAATTCACGCGGATCGGTGTAGAAATGCAGGATGCCCTGCGTGCGCTGACTGTATTCCAGTCCTTCCCCGGCGCGCAGGGTTTGCAGCATGCCGCGGCTGTAGGTGCCGAGGTTGACGATCTGGCGGATGTTATGGCGCGTGCGATGCGGCAGGCACTCATACAGGAAGCGCAATCCCCAGCGCCATTGCAGCAGATCGGCGCGCAGGCGGAATAACAGCGGCGCGTCCTCCCGCCCCAGCCATTTCAATACTTTCAGCGGCGCGCCCGGGTTGGCCCAGGGCTCGGCATGGCTGACCGAGATCTGGCCGCCGTTGGCAAAGCTGGTCTCGGCCGCTGGATAGCGCTGGCGGTCGATGACGGTGACCTCGCAGCCCAGCTGGTTCAGGTAGTACGCCGAGGCAATGCCGACGACGCCGGCACCCAATACGATGACTCTCATGATCGTCTCCACAAGACAACGGGCAAGACGGCGCTGCCACCCCAAAGGGGTACTGGCGCCGCTCCCGCTGTCCTGGGGCCTGAGAGTTTCCGCGGGGAGACCCCGCGTTGCTTCTTCGGCGGACCCGCGTCGTTGATCCGCGGGTCGCTCTTCAGACGGCTATGTGCGTATGCAGTACTGGAACCTGAGCGTTCATGGGAGATTGCGCCTTCGGTAGGGCCGACGTTTGCGCGTCAGTCCGTTCTCCTGCGTACGTTTTTAGAATAGCAGGTGCACAGGCGAATTCTTGACATCTGGCGCCACGCATCTGCCGGCGCGTTATGAAACTCCCTAGCCGATGCCGGCCGCTCCCGCGACGCTACGAGTACAACGCCTGGAACACGGTCGAAGGCCGGTCGGCCGAAGCCCCGGCACGCAAGTATCTTGCGGAAGCGGCCAGGGTCGAACAGCAGTACGGCTGAGCGACCCGGCCAGGCCTGGTCAGGCGCTGAGCGGCGGCCAGTAGTCGATGATCTTGCCGCCGCGCATCGCCACCAGATCGCCGAACTGCAGCAGCACGCCTTCGACGATCTCCGGGCGCAGGAATACCTGGTCGTTTACTTTCAAACCGGTAGCCGGCGAACCGCTGACGTTTTCCTGGTTGGCACTGACGCCAAGTATTTTGTTGAATTGCAGCCCCTTTGGCGATTCGTACTCCGCTCTCCAAAAGCCGCCATAGATGTAATACAGGTCGCGCTGGTTGACATCCCACCAGGAGAAAATCCTGGACTTGTCATCCAGCGCGGGAATCTCGATCGGGCCTACCGCCTTGATCACCGGCGTGGCGATGAACACCGCGGGCACATGCGCGGTCAGGGTGGGGATGTCGTAGTGGGTCGGTTTGAGCAGGGCCGTGCCGGTGCTGATCTCACTACTGATTTTCTCCTGATCGTGCAGCGGATAGCTGGGGCTGCCGCCGGCGTTGAAAGTCAGATCGTCGCGCCACAGCTTGGGATATTGGTTGCGGACGAAATCGACGTGGCTCTGGTACTCCGCCATGGCCTTGCCCAGCAACTCCCGGGGTGTGCCAAGGACAGGCGGCACGCCGAAACCGACATGGGCGTCGTAACCCATGAAGCCGGCGAACTCGAGTTGCTGCGGATTCGCCGCGATCAGGTCCAGCATCTGGCCGAGCGTCGCATTGTTGTTGACGCCGCCGCGGTGCAGGCCGACGTCGATCTCGATGTTGATGCGCATGCGCGTGCCGAGGCCGCGAGCCAGTTCCAGGTATTCCTGCACTCGCTGCGGCGTGTCGTTCAGCCACTGCAGTTGGCGCGTCGGGTCGAAGGACCCCTTGAGATTCTTGTAGAACAGCTCCGCCGAGCGCACCGGCAGCGGCTTGCCCAGCAGCAGGTCGGCATCGGGGAACAACACCGCGTCGTCGTTGAGGAAGGGTTGGTGGAACGACATCAGGCGGCGCGAGCCGGAGCGCTTGCTGATGTAGTCGATCAGCTTGGGCGAAGGCAGCGACTTCTCGACGATGCGATAGTTCTTGCCGGCGCGGCCAAGCGTTCCCGTTACCAGATCGAGGTTGCGGTCCATCCGATCAAGATCGATGACCAGGCAGGGCCGCATCGGACCATTCTTTTTCAACTCTTCGTTGAGGGCGCTGAAGTACGCGTCATACGGCTTGCCATGATCGGACGGACGCGCCAGCAGGCCACCACCGACGACCACAGCGCCGACACCGGCGGCGCCCAGCATGAATTTGCGGCGGTTCATTGATCGAAGCCCTTGTTAACAGGTGACGCCGAAGACGGAGCGCAGATGCCCGTTGAGGAATTTGCCGCCCGGGTCGAGCGCGGCGCGCACATCGAGGAAGTCCTGCCAGTGCGGGTAGAGCTTGGAGAACTGGTTGTGATTGAGGTTGTGCAGCTTGCCCCAGTGCGGACGGCCCTCGTACTTCCAGAAAATCGGCTCGATCTGCGCAAAAAAATTGTGATAGTCGAGGCGGTAGTCCTGATGCACCGAGATGGCACAGGTATCGCGGCCGTTGAACATGCTCAGCGGGATGTCGTCGCCCTTGACGTAGCGGTATTCCAGCGGAAAGAAGCTGTTCAGGTTCTGCTCGCGCACTGTCTTGAGGATCTCGCGCACGCAGGCTGGCCCTGCCTCGGCCGGCAACTCGTATTCCATTTCGTTGAAACGCTGGTCGCGCACATGAGAAAAGACGCGGAAGGAATCGTCCACCACGTCCGAGCCGATCATGCGCTTGACGAAGGTGTCCAGCAGCCAGGCCTGGACGTCCGGGTGGTTGCGGGCGTAGGTGTTGATCGCCATCAGTGCGGAAACGCCGTCACCGTCGCCGCCACCCTGTTGAGCCTTGGTATGCGGGTCGGTGGTCTCGTTGGTGGCGGTGGCCAACGCCACGTCGGAGTGCAGGATCGGGTTGATCTCGAAGTGATCGTTCTCCGCGATCAGTTTCGGCATGTCCTCCAGCAGTTCCTCGGTGTTCTGCACCCAGATCTTCTCGTGCAGCCGGAACGCCTTGCGGTTCTGCAGGCGCACGCGGGTGATGATGCCGAGCGCCCCGAGCGAAGTCCGGGCGACGTTGAAGATCTCGGGATGGTTTTTTGCGTCGCAGTCGATGATGTCGCCGCTGGCCGTGACCAGGCGCAGCCCGACCACGGTGCTGGAATAGGAGCCGAACTTGGGCCCGGTGCCATGGGTCGAGGTGCTGATGGCGCCGGCGATGGTCTGGTAGTCGATGTCGGCCATATTGAACATGGCCAGGCCGGCCTTGAGCAGGGGCTCGCCCATGTCGGCGACGCGGGTGCCCCCCCAGAATTCGGACTGCAGCGACGCGGCATCAGAGCTGATCATGCCGCTCATATTGCTCAGCGACAGCAGGGTGCCATCGGTGGGCACCAGGGCGCTGAATGAATGGCCGGAGCCGACGGCGCGGATCGCGCCCTTGGTGCCGCGCACCACTTCGGCCAATGCCGCCTCGTCCTCCGGCGCAACGCGCACCGCCGGGATACAGGCCTGGCCGCCGGACCAGTTATGCCAGGGGATGATGCGCTCCGACGAGGCCCGCGCCAGTCCGGCCAGAGTGCCGCCGGCGCCGAGCAGGCCCAGCGCGCCGGCATGCTTCATCACTTCTCTGCGTGTCAGACCCATGTTCGATCCCTTCAGCCTTATTGCAGCTTGGCGCCGGACATGTATTCGGTGACGGCGATGAAGTCGTCTTCCGAACACTGCATGCACATGCCCATCGGCGGCATGCCCTTGTAGCCGTTGATGATGTGGTTGACCACGATCTCTTTGCCCTGCGCCACCCGCGGCGCCCAGGCCGCGGCATCGCCCGCGTGCGGCGCACCGGTACCCGGCTTGCCGTGGCAGTTGCTGCAAGTGCTGTCGTAGATCTTCTGGATCGCCGGGCTGGCCGCAACCAGTGGGGCCGCAGGCGTTGTCGCCGCAGTCGCCGCAGTCGCCGCGGATTTGCTGTCCTGGCCACTGCCGCAAGCGGCAAGCAGCAACACAGCGCCGCACGAGGCAGCGCGCGCAATGAAGATGAATCTGCTCATGACTTTGCCTTTTTGCTGATGGTTTTGCCGCGCCGCGCGGCCTTGTCGACAACGGCTGACGCCGCTGCTTCCGTTTCAGGGGCCGGGCCTTGTTCGGCCATCCGCACCAGCACGCGCACCATTTGGGCGCGCTGACGCGCGGTGAAAGGGGACAACTGCAACAACTCCTGTGTCCACAGGCCTTCCGTCGCCAGGTAGACCAGCGCGGCCTGCTCGAAAGGCACGTCCTGCACCAGCCTGGCAAAGCGGCCGCTGAAATATTCCGCTACCGGAGCCAACAAGGCGCGATCGCTGTTGAGCGCCGCCAGCAAGGCCCCGCTGACGCGATCGTCTACGTCCAGGGCCCGCACCGAGTTCAGCACATAGGCCTTGAGGCTGCGACCCGGCCGATCAGGCAAGCCGGCGGTGACCTGGGCATGGGCATGGCGGTTGTGTTCGACCAGCCGCTCGATCATGGCCTTGAGCAGGGCTTCCTTGGTCGGAAAGTTGTACATCACCCCGCCCTTGCTGACCCCGGCGCGCTTGGCCACCGCATCCAGCGTCAGCTTGCCGGCGCCGCCCTCCAGCACCACGTCCTGCGCAGCGTCGAGCATTGCCTCGCGCGAGTTGGGACGGCCCCTGGTTTTCAGGGGCTCGGGCGTTTTCAGGATTTTCGGCATCGAACCACCATTGATCTTGTTCGAATAGTGTACCGGCTGGTCGGCAACGCCAGTGCCGGCGCCGGACTCCGCCCGCCGCACCCGAAGGCTGCGGCTATCCTGCGTCACCTGGTCTGGGCCGTCGAGGCTGTTCATGACGCAATCTAATCACTGCACAAAGGCCTGCGCTTGACAGCCGACGACAGTTTTCGGTTCCGGTACGAACAATTCGCCACTCCCCGAATCGGCGCGGACAGGAACCAAGTCCCCGTCCGAACCTATTCAGTTTATGGACGGGGATTAGGCAGAAATATACTTGGGGGTGACAGCCGAAGTAGCTTGAATTACTTTACCGTCCAGTCGGCATAGTAAATGCTATAGAAAATCCCGTCCACGGGATCGCTGACCGCGAATCTGTTCGCAGTGCGGAGGAGGGAATCATGCTGCAAGCCGTATCCAGGGCCCCGGTGCGCGAGGCCACCATGCGTTGTGCCTCACTGGTCGGGCTCGATGCCCTGCTGGCGCGCCGGGGCGCCAGCCTGAGCCAGGTCTGCGCCCACGTCGGCGTGGATATGAGGCTGCTGTCCCAGCCGGAAGGGCGCCTGCCGGTGCATCGTTTCGTGGCGCTGCTGGAGGAAGCCGCTCGCGCTTCCGGCGATGAAACCATTGGCCTGCGCCTCGGCTGCTCCCATGGACCGGCCAGCTTCGGACCGCTCGGCGACGCCATTGTGCATGCGCCGGACATCGCCGGCGCCATCGCCAACGTGGCGCGCTATTTCTTCCTGCATCAGGAAGGCGCCTGCCTGGAACTGCGTATCGAGGGCCGCAACGCTGTCATTACTTATGGCATCCGCGATGCCGCGATTCTGGACTACCGGCAGGATGCCGAACTGTCGATTGCGAAAATGATGAACTTCACCCGCATCGCCACCGGCTGCCGCAACTGGACACCGTCGGCGGTCTACTTCGAGCATCCGGAACCGCGCGACAGCAGCGAGCATCGGCGCATCTTTGGCGCACCGGTGTATTTCTCGCAGCCCTACAACGCCCTGGTGGCGCCGCGCGAGTTTCTCGCCATGCGCATCAACGGCGCCGATGTCGGCGGCCTGGCGCAACTGCAAAGCCTGGCCGAAGCGCAGGCTGCACAGTCACCGCCGGGGGACGATCTGCTGGCCGGCGTGAGCCAACACATCCTGCGCGGCCTGCGCGCCGGCGGCGTCTCCATCGAGAAAGTGGCGGCGGCGTTGGACCTGAGCGAGCGCACCCTGCAACGGCGCCTCGGCGAATGCGGCGCCACCTTCAACGAACTGGTGGAGCGCATGCGTTTCGAGTTGTCGCAGCGCTACCTGCGCCAGGATCACCTGTCCCTCACCGAGATCGGCTATCTGCTCGGCTATTCCGAACTGAGCGCCTTCAGCCGTGCCTTCCGCCGCTGGGCCGGGGTCAGCCCAATCGAGTTCCGCAAGGTGAGTTGCGCTTGAATCGGATACGAATGGAGGCACCGGCACTGGACGACTCGGCGCGGGCGGGACAGCCGGAGACTGCGGCGATGCCCGAGCCGCTACAGATTGCTGAAGCGCCAATAATCAATATGCAGGCAAATTCAAAACCTGTGGTCCTCATCACCGGCGCCTCATCCGGTATCGGCAAAGTCTGCGCCGAGCATCTGCACGCCAGAGGCTATCGGGTTTACGGCACCAGCCGCCGCGCAGCCGAAACGGGTGCACCCACATCCGACAGCTTCCGGCTCATCGCCATGGACGTCACCTCCGAGGATTCGGTGGAGCGCGCCATGCAGTTGATCCTGTCGCGCGAAGGCCGACTCGATGTAGTGTTCAACAATGCCGGCGACGGCATCGCCGGTTCGGTGGAAGACACCAGCATCGAGGAAGCGCGGCAGCAACTCGATACCAATTTCTTCGGCGTGCTGCGCGTCTGCCGCGCCGCCCTGCCGATCATGCGTCAGCAGGGCGCCGGCCTGATCGTCAACGTCAGTTCGCTCGGCGGCCTGGTCGGCCTGCCCTTCCAGGGGCTGTACAGCGCCAGCAAGTTCGCGGTCGAGGGCATGACCGAAGTGTTGCGCATGGAAGTGCGCCCCTTCGGCGTGCGCGTAGCGCTGGTCGAGCCCGGCGACTTTCGTACCGGCTTCACTGCACAGCGACGCAAGGTAGCGGCGGCACGACTGGATGGCGCCTATTCGGAGCGCTTCGGCAAGGCGCTGGAGGTGATGGAGCACGATGAAACCAATGGCGCCGACCCGGTGGCGGTAGCACGCCTGCTGGAGCGCCTCATCACCAGCCGATCGCCCCGGCCGCGCTACAAGGTGGGCGGCTTTGTCCAGAAGCTATCGGTGGGCCTGCTCAGGAAAATCCTGCCGCAGAAGTTGTTCGAGTACTTTCTGATGATGAGCTACGGCATTGCCTGATGCCCGTGTTGCAAAGGCGGCGCGCATGGCGTCAGATGTCAAGATGGCAGGCAGGCGATCAGGGATAGTTTCACCAACCCGAGTCATGCAACATCGCGCGTGAAGCGCGCATCGCTATACGGAGTCGAAGATGCTCATCAGCAGACACAAAACCAGCCGGCTGTTTGTCGCAGCGGCTGCCGCTCTCCTCAGCGGCGCCGCGATGGCCGCGCCGGATGCACAGATCGCCAGACTGGGCCAGGATCTGACTCCGATCGGCGCGGACAAGGCGGGCAACAAGGACGGCAGCATTCCCGCCTGGAAGGGCGGCGAAATGACCGCGCCCGCGGGCTGGAAGCCGGGCCAGGTGCGCCCCGACCCTTACGCCGGCGAAAAGCCGCTGCTCTCGATCAATGCCGGTAACGTGGAGCAGTACAAGAACAGGCTGACGCCGGGCCAGATCGAGCTGCTGAAAACGATCAAGGGCTATCGCATGGACGTCTATCCGACGCACCGCTCTTGCGGCTACCCGGATATCGTCTACCAGCGCAGCAAGGAAAACGCCAAGATCGCCGCCATCGCCGGCGATGGCTTCGGGCTTGCTTCCGCTACCGGCTCCGGCTTCCCCTTCCCGATCCCGGGCAGCGGAGTTGAAGCGATATGGAACCACAAGCTGCGCTATGAAGGCCAGGGCCGCATCGAGCCGAACTACACCATGCTGTCGCCGTCCAGGGGCGGCTCGGATTTCACCAAAATCGAATACATCGCCAAGTACCTGGTGCCGTTCCAGTCGCCCAACACCAAGACCATCGCCGACGCCAACGGCGTGGAGTTCTATTTCTATCAGGAAACCACCACGCCGCCGGCCCTGGCAGGAACGCTCGATGCGGGCGTCTACTACCTGCAGAAGCTCAACGAGGGCTGGCAGTACTTCCCCGGCCAGCGCCGCGTGCGCCGCCTCTCCACCTACGCCTACGACGCGCCGCTGATCGGCCTGGAAAACACCTACTACGTCGACCAGGCCTGGATGTACAACGGCAACCTCGACCGCTACACCTACAAGCTGGTGGGCAAGCAGGAGTTGTACATTCCCTACAACAGCTATGCGCTGCGCGACGGCACGAAATTCAGCGACAAGACCGAATTCCTGCCTGATCACCTCAACCCCGACGCGCGCCGCTACGAGCTGCACCGCGTATGGAAGGTGGAAGCCGATGTGCGCCCCGGTCAGCGCCACTCCGCACCGCACCGCGTGTTCTATCTGGACGAGGACACCTGGGGCATCATCGTGGTGGACCTGTACGACGCGCAGGGCAAGATCCAGCGCGTGCAGGAAGGCAGCGTCACGCCGATCTGGGAGATCGGCGCCTGCGACAGCAGCCAGGACTATGTCAGCTACGATCTGCCCAGCGGCCGCTACTGGGGTGACATCTTCACCATCGGCCAGCCGGAAACCGACTGGCTTGCGGGCAAGGAAGGCCGGGTCAAGCCCGACATGTTCACCGAGGATTACCTGCGCAGACAGGGCGCCCGCTAAGCTTATTTGGCATCAAATCAGCGTGATCGGCTCAGGGACAACAATTGCCCGCACAGCGGGCGCCGATCCGGGAACTGGCAGAAACCGAGCCAGCAAACGGGATAGTGATTGGGGGTAGGGATGAAACAACAAACTGCAGGTATGCGTAAGCGACAGGTTTTTCGGCGCAGGTTGGCGGTGTGCGCGGCCGCGGGAACATTGGCCAGCGTGGCAATGCCGGCGGCGGCGTTCAAGTTCGATCTGGGCGGCGGCTTCAATGGCGCCTTCGATTCCACCATTTCCTACGGCATACAGATGCGCATGCAGGGACAGGCCTGCGGCCTGATCGCGCGCGACAACGGCGGCTGCGCCTCGCTCACCGCGGCCCTGCCCGAAGCGTCGGAAGACGCCTACTTCCTCAATGCCGACGACGGCGACCAGAACTACAACAAGTACGACCTGGTTTCCGAGGTGGTCAAGGACACCAGCGAACTGCAACTGAAGATGCCGTACGACTTCAGCTTCTTCGGCCGCGTCTCCGGGCTGTATGACTGGCGCATCGGCGAGACCGAACGCACCCCCCTGCTGCCGGAAGCGCGGCGCTTCTCGGTCTACAACTTTCAGCCGCTCGACGCCTATCTGAACAAGAACTTCGAGTGGTTCGATCACAGCGCGCGCATCCGCGCCGGCTATCAGGTGATGAGCTGGGGCGAGGATATCTTCGTGCTGGGCGGCATCAACTCGATCAACGCCATCGACGTGCGCCGCGCCCATGTCGCGGGCACCCAGGTCAAGGAAATCCTGCGGCCCGCGCCGATGGTCTCGATCAGCAGCGACCTGATCTCGCACTGGAGCACCGAAGCCTATTACCAGTGGCACTGGAATCCTTTCCAGCTCGACCCCTCCGGCACTTATTTCTCCAGTGCCGACCCGGTCGGCCGGGGCAACACCGGCGCCATCTTCATCCCCACGGCCTCGATCAACGCGGGGCTGCAAGCCAATCCCGCCACCGCCGCCCTGCTCGGGCTGGGATTGATCCATCCGCTGCCTTTCGGCACGTTCGGCGATGAGGGCAGCACCGGCCTGACCACGGCGCAGCTGTCGAACAAGACCTACGCGCGGCAGCGCATGGCGGCCGGCTTCGAGAAAGGCGGCACGCCGGCGCTGCTGGCCAACACCATTGCCGCCGTTGCCCTGAGTTCCGGCACGGTGATTCCGCTGACCGAGGACAACGGCGGCAGCAATCATGGCCAGTACGGCATGTCGCTGCGTTACCGGCCGGACTGGGTCGACGCTTCGTTCGGCTTCTACTACGAGCGCTTCAACTCGAAGATCCCCTTCGTCACCTACACCGTCGATACCAATAATCCGACCTACACCGCCGCCAACCCGGTGTCCGCTGCCTACAAGATCCAGTATCCCAGCGGCATCGATCTGTACGGTGTGTCCTACAACACCAACGTCGGCGACTGGGCACTGGGCGGCGAGCTGTCCTGGCGCCCGCGCGATGCCGTGGCGATCGATCCGTCAGTGCCCCTCGGCGACAATCCGAGCAGCGCGCCTTATGCCTGCGTCAATGCCGGAGGCGAGGCCGCCGGCAAGTACTGCAAGGGATGGGTCGATCGCTCCAAGTTGCAGTTGCAGCAGTCGGCCATCCAGATTTTTTCGCCCAACGACAGTTTGGGCGGATTGATCCTCACCGCGCTCGGCGCCAACGAGGGCTACTTCCTCGGCGAAGTCGGCGCCACCGACTATCCCGGCCTGGATCGCCTCGGCGGCGTGCCCTGGTCGCTGCCGGCCTATGCCCTGCCCAACAAGTTCTCCGCCGGCTATACCTTCGAGAGCCAGGTCACCTATGCCAACGTGATGAATCTGGGTTTCGACTGGCTGCCGCAGATCGACTGGTCGCAGGGCATCATCGGCAATACGCCCAATGCCCTGCCCTGGCAGCAAGGCGTGAAGTCGGCCACCGCCACGCTCAATTTCAATCGCCACAACATCATCACCTCGGCCATTGCCTACAGTTGGTTCTTTGGCGGCGGCACGCAGAACCAGACCAGCGACCGCGATTTCCTGAGCTTCACCCTGGCTTACAACTTCTGAAGATGCTGACATGTTGACTGTGCTGGTGCGCCGGCTTGAAAATTTTCTGTTCGGCCATCGCGGCACCGTGTTGGCGATCTTCGCAGCGCTCACCTTGGTCATGGGCTGGGAAGCCTCGAAGCTGCGCATTTCCGCCGGCTTCGACAAGCTGCTGCCGTCCGGTCATGAGTACATCAAGACCTTCGACGACTACCGCGGCCAGCTGCACGATGCCAACGGCATCGCCGTGGTGGTGCACCCGCGCCATGGCGACATCTGGAACGCAGCGACGCTGAAGACCCTGCTCGATGTGACCCAGGCGGTGACCTTCCTGCCCGGCATCAACCGCGGCAGCGTCACCTCGCTGTGGACCCCCAACATCTTCGTCACCCAGATCACCGAAGATGGCTTCACTTCCGATCTGCTGATCCCCGGCACCACCACGCCGGATGCGCTGACCCCCGACGTGATCGGCCAGATCCGCGATCGCGTGGTCAAGGGCGACTACATCGGCAAACTGGTGGCCAAGGACGGTTCCAGCGCCCTGATCGCCGCGGAGGTGATGGACCCCGACCCGCACACCGGCGAGCCGCTTGACTACATCGCCTTCGGCCACTCCCTCGAAGATCAGATCCGCAAAAAATTCGAGAATCAGGATGTCGAGATCCAGATCATCGGCTTCGCCAAGGAAGTGTCGGACATCGCCGACGGCGCCCAGGGCGTGCTGGTGTTCTGCGGCATCGCCCTGGTTCTGACCATCCTGGCGGTGTACTGGTACTGCCGCTCTTGGACCCTGACCTTTCAGAAGATCATCTGCTCGATGACCACCCTGATCTGGCAGTTCGGCACGGTGCACCTGCTCGGCCTGGGCCTGGACCCGCTGGCCATCCTGGTGCCGTTCCTGATCTTCGCCATCGGCGTATCGCACGGCGTGCAGCAGATCAATTTCATGGTGCGCGAGGTGGCCGGCGGCGCCGACATGTACACGGCCGCAAGACGCAGCTTCAGCGGCCTTCTGATTCCCGGGGTGCTGGCCCTGGCCACCACCCTGGTCAGCTTCATCACCATGGTGCTGGTGCCGATCCCGATGATCCGCGAGCTGGCCGTGGTGGCTTCCATCGGCATCGCCTACAAGGTGGTCAGCAATCTGATCATGCTGCCGCTGGCGGCTTCCTATTCCAAGGTCACCAAGGAATGGGGACAGCTGTCGCAGCAGCGGCGCGAAAGCCGCGGCGACCTGATGTCGCGCATCGCCAGAATCGCCGAGCCGCGCAATGCCTGGATCATGTGCGCTCTCACCGGGGTGATCTTCGTCTCCGCCGTGCTGCTTTCCCAAGGACGCGTCATCGGCAGCCTGCAGCCTGGCTCACCGGAGCTGCGCGCCGACTCACGCTACAACGTCGATTCGCGCGCCATTGCCGCGAGCTTCGATGTCGGCCTGGACTGGCTCACTACGGTCATCGAAGTCCCGGCGGAATCCTGCGGCAACGTTGAGTTGTTGAAACTGGTGGACGAGTTCGGCTGGGAGATGCAGAACGTGCCGGGGGTGATCTCGGCCGAGTCGGTGGCCTCGCTGACCAAGCTGTACAACTCTGGCCTCAACGAAGGCCAGCCGAAGATGTCCACCATCCCCCGCGACAGCCATACGCTCAGCTACAACATCGCGCAGGCGCACGAAGCCGGCGCCATCACCGGCAAGGGCTGCAAGTGGATGGCGGTGAACCTGTATCTGACCGACCACAAGGCTACGACCATCCAGGGCGTGGTCGCGGCGGTGAAGCAGTTCCGTATTACACATGCCACGGAGGGAGTGGAGTTTCGCCTCGCCAGCGGCAATGCTGGTGTCGAGGCCGCCACCAACGAGGTCCTGGCCAGTGAAGAGCTGCCGATGCTGCTGTACGTATTCGGCGCGATCCTGCTGCTGGTGTTCCTGGCTTACCGCGACTGGCGCGCCATGCTGGCCTGCTGCCTGCCCTTGGCGGTGGCGACTTATATCGGCTATGCCTTCATGAAGCTGCTGGATATCGGCCTGACGGTCGCCACCCTGCCGGTGATGGTGCTGTCGGTCGGCGTCGGCGTGGATTACGCTTTCTACATCTACAACCGCCTGCAGCTGCATATGGCCAGGGGCGAGAATATCGTCGATTCGTTCGAGCATGCCTTGAAGGAGACTGGCGTTGCCACGGTGTTCACCGCCATCACCCTGTCGGTGGGCGTGGCGACCTGGAGCTTCTCGGCGCTGAAGTTCCAGGCCGACATGGGCAAGCTGCTGGCCTTCATGTTCATGGTCAACATGGTGATGGCGATTACCGCTCTGCCTGCTTTCGCCGTCGTCCTCGAACGGCTATTCCCCCGCAAAGGGCCGGTGCATATGCCGGGATTGGCACATGAATAAGCCGCAATCGAAGCGCAGCTGGGGGCTGCTGGAAGCCTTCGCGCTGCTGGCCGGAATCTCCATTGGCGCCGGATTCTGGTACGAACACACAATGCAAAGCGCGGCTCCGTCCTCCTCCGGCGAAGCTGCGGCGATCGCCGAGCCGGCCGTAGCGAGCAAGGGCAGTGCGCAGAAGCCCGCCGCATCCGTGGCCGATGCCGTTCACGCGCCCTTGCTGGCAGCCGCGCACGCCGGCAAACGCGTGGTCGCCGTGGGCGAGCATGGCGTGATCCTGCTGTCCGACGATGACGGCAAGACTTTCCGCCAGGCCAGGGCGGTGCCGACGCAGGCGCTGCTGACCAGCCTGTGCTTTGTCGACGACCAGCAGGGCTGGGCGGCCGGGCATGACGGCGTGGTGCTGCATACCGGCGACGGCGGCGATACCTGGGTGCTCCAGCGCGAAGACCTGGCTGGCGACAAACCCCTGCTCTCGATCTTCTTCAAGGATGCCAGCAAGGGCTTCGCCGTGGGGCTGTTCGGCACCGCGACGCAGACCGCCGATGGCGGCAAAAGCTGGACGCCGCTGACTGTCGAGAGCGGCGAAGAGAACGACCATCACCTTTACGCTATCTTCGGCGATCCGGCGACGGCCCTGTACATCGCCGGCGAGACCGGGCTGATCTATCGCTCTGCCGATGGCGGCGCCACCTGGACCACTATCAAGACTTCAAATCCCGGCTCATTCTGGGCCGGTGCCCAGCTCAAGGACGGCAGCCTGCTCGCCGCCGGCCAGCGCGGGCATCTGTTCGCCAGTCACGACCAGGGTGCGAGCTGGACGGAAATCCCTTCCGGTACCGACCAGTCCCTGACCAGCATCGTGCAGGGTGCGGACGGCAGCATTCTGATCACCGGCCTTGCCGGAACCACAGTCAGCAGCAGCGATGACGGCAAAACCTTCGCCGTGCAGACCCGCGGCGATCGCGTGCCCTTGAATGCGGCGCTGATTCAAGCCGGCGCGGCCGCACTGCTGTTTGGCGACAAGGGAGTGCTGACACAGCCGAACGGCTGAACAGTCCAGCGGCTATCCGCAGGAGCGCGTGAGCGGCCCCAAACCCAGTCGGTGCGCAAGCCCCGGCCCACTGCCGGTGGAAATGGCGAAGGCGGGCTGAAACGTCCGCAAAGCGGGCGCGGCGGCTGGCGTCAACTGTCAATGCGCCCTGCTGCCAGTTCGCCGATAGTGGGCTTATAGTACTTGCAGAAAATCCTGCCGCGGTGGGGTCGCCCGAGCGCACCCCGTCGCGGCAGGAACCAAGTAGTGCCAAACCGGCATCGAAGCTTCAGGGGGATGCAATATGCAACAGTCGGATCGAATTTCTTCCGTGCGCCTGATCGAGCCTGCCGTGCGCGGCGGACGTCTTGCCTTCCTGCTCGGCGCCGGCCTTGCGCTTGCCGCCTGCGGCTCCAGTTCGCCGGTGTCGGGCACTGCCGGAAGCTCCGGTTCCAACGGCGGCGGCGGCACTTCGGGCGGCCCACCCAGCGGCACCCTGAGCCCCGGTGACGGCAGCAGCATCTACCTCAACGTGCTGCCCCCCGGCAGCAACGGCGATTCTGCCGGTGGCGTCGGCCTGCCGGTGGCGGGCACCCCTGCAACCTATCCCGCCAATTACAACGATCAGGCCACTATGTACGGCGATCTGAGCTACGCCAAGCAGGGGCTGACCACGACGCCGTGCACGCCGCCCACCGACCTGAGCCAGCACGTCGCCTCTTCCAACCTGGGCTGCAATTATTTCAAGCACGACGGCCTGACGCCGGATACGGTGGTTTCGACCGAGACCCTCACCACCCCCTACGGCGGCACCGTCACCATCCAGCACGACGGCTGGGGCGTTCCCTTCATCACCGCCAGCAACCGCCGCGACGCCATGTACGGCATCGGCTATGCCCAGGCCGAAGACCGCCTGTGGATCATGGATGTGCTGCGCCATTTCGGCCGCGGCGAGCTGAGCCAGTTCCTCGGGCCAGCGCCGGAGTTCTACCAATACGATGCCGCCCTGGCGGTCACCGCCGGCTACAGCGAAGACGAGATCACGCAGATGGTCGACCAGCTGTCCGCCAAGTTCGGCGATCTGGGTGTGCTGGTGCTGCAGGACGTCGACGCCAATGTCGCCGGCATCAATGCCTATATCAAGACGCTGACCGGCGCCAACGCGGCCCAGGTGCCCACCGAATATGCACTGCTCAAGAACGGCGGCTATCCGCCGCCGGATTTCAACCGCAACGACGTCGTCGCCTCGGCCATCCTGCTGCAATCGATCTTCGCCGTGGGCGGCGGCAGCGAAGTCACCAACGAGGCGTTCCTGCAGCAGCTCGACCCGACCGTCACCGGCGGCAACCTGAACCTGCCGGTCGCCGCCTGCCAGCTATGGCGCGACCTGCGCCACGCCAATGATCCAGACGCCACGCGCACCGTCAGCGCCACCTTCCACGAATCTCCCGCCTCGCTCAACGAGTCCTGCCCGCAGACCCTGCCGGCTGGCGCCGCCATCTGGGATGTGGGTAGCTACCAGGTGTTCGACGCCTACGACGCCGACGGCACCAACGAAAACCTGCCGCTGCCCCCGGTGACCGCGACGGCGCGCGCGGACGGCGCCAAAACCCTTCTGGCGCAACTGCTTTTCGGCAAGCCCAAGGATGCCGGCAAGAGCATCGAAGCCGCCCGCGCCACGCTGCTGGCCAGTCTGCACGCCAGGAGCCGGCCAGCGGCGCCGATGCAGGCGAATCTGCACCAGCCCGCCAGGAACCAGGGCAAGCGGCCGCAGGTTCAGGTGGCACTGGGCCCTTACGCCATGCTGCACAACGCGGCCAGCGCCTTCGGCGTGCCGCCGAGCATGTCCAACTGGATGGCGGTGACGGCGGCGAATACCGTGGACGGCCATCCCATCGGCGTGATGGGGCCGCAGATCGGCTACTTCCAGCCGCACATTATCTGGGAATACTCGGTGCATTCCAGCGGCGGCACGCCGACCGATCTGGACGGCCGCGGCATGGCGGTGGCCGGCATCCCTTATGTGCTGATCGGCCGCGGCACCGACTACGCCTGGAGCGCCACCTCCAACGACAGCGACATCGTCGACACGCGCGTCTCCAAGATGTGCAACCTCGACGGTTCCGCGCCCTCGCTGAAGCTGGTCAACGGTTTCCCCAGCGCCGACGGCTATCTCTACGACATGAACGACGGCAAGGGCCCGCAGTGCCGCCGCTTCTACAAGCGCACCGACAGCTGGACGGCGTCGCCGACGCTGGCCTCCATCGCCAGCGGCGGCTCGGTGCTGCCGGCTTCGGTGCATCGCTACGTGCTGCGCACCCACTACGGGCCGGTATTCGCCACCGCCACCGTCAGCGGCGCGCCGGTGGTGATCTCCCTGCAGCGCAGCAACTTCTTCGGCGAGCTGGATGGCGCCTCCATGTTCGCGCTGGCATCCACGCCGACGGTGCACGGGGCCAGCAGTTTCCAGCATTTGTTCAACGGCTATACCGGCACTTTCAACTGGCTGTATGTCGACAAGCAGGATGTCGGCTACATCGCCACCGGCCTGCTGCCGGTGCGCGATCCGGGGCAGTCGCCGGAGCTGCCTTCCTGGGGCGATGGCCGCTTCGAATGGGCCGGCGACAAGAGCTTCCTGCAACAGAACCCGGATTACTTCAGCAACTACGGCGGCGACGTCTCCTTCCCCAGCCGCACCGTGCCGGTGGCGCAAAACGGCGGGCCGCTCAGCGGCGGTTACTACGAATGGCAGAACTATCTGAGCTTCGCCCAGCACCCGCAGGTGGTGAACCCGTCGCAGGGCTACATCGTGAGCTGGAACAACTCGCCCGCGGCCGGCTGGTGGGCGGCGGACAATCGCCCCAACTGGGGACCGATCCACCGCATCGATACCGAGCCGAAGCGCTTCAACAATTTCCTCGCCACCGGCAAGAAATTCGATTTCGCCAATGTCGAGGAAATCATGGCCGATGCCGGCTATGTCGACATCCGCGGCCAGGAACTCCTGCCGCTGTTGTTGCAAATCATGCAGCAGAACGGCCGCACGCTCAGCGCGGATGAGACGCAGGCCGCCGCACTGATGCAGAACTGGCTGGACGGGATCGCCTCCGACGGCACCACACTCAACGGCAGTTCCAATGCCTGGATCAACGGCAGCAAGGGCCTCGGCGCCTGGCGCCGCTCGCGCACCGCGGGCGACGCCGGTAAAACCACTTACGACAACCAGCCGGCGGTGGTGCTGATGGATGCCTGGTATCTGCATCTGATGACCACTGTGACCTCGCAGCTCAATGCGCTCGACCCGGACAAGGACGCGCCGCCGCTGAGTGGAGCCTGCCTCAGCAACATCCTGCTGTGCCGTCAGGATGCGCCGCGCGCGCAGGGCTCCGCCTGGGAGTTCGGCTGGTACCAGCCGATGTACCGGATGCTGCAGACCGTGCTCAACGTTCCGGGCCATCACGAGTACCAGGCGCTGAAGTGCGCCGGCACCGGCGTGCTCGCCGATTGCCGCAACGCAGTGCTCGGCGCCCTGGACAGCGCCATCAGCGACCTCGGCGGCATCTCCAACATGGCCAAGTGGAACGGCACGCAACTGCCCAACATGCAGGGCGACAGCAAGGCCACGGTGGAGACCTACGACGAGATCGCCCCCAGCGACTTCAGCGCCCTGCCGGCCCAGCCGATTCCCTGGCAAAACCGGCCGACCTATCAGCAGGTGATCGAGATCACCAGCGGGCGTTAGTCGCGGGAGGCGGGAGGTAGCCCGGGAAGCGCGTAGCGCTACCCGGGGCTGCACCGCATCAGCCGCGCCCCGGCTAACGCTCCGCGTTTGCCGGGCTACCGTGCTGTTGCAAGAAACCTATTTGCCGTATCGAGCGGTCGGGACTAAGCTGCGCCACTTCTTGTGCTGGAGCAGGCGGTGCGGATCGAGCGCGGTCAGTTGGCGGTGGTGGCAGCCGGCATGTGCGCCTTCTTCAACATGTACATCACCCAGGCGCTGCTGCCGGAGTTGCGCCGCGCTTTCGGCGCCAGCGTGGCGGCAGTCAGCCTCACCGTCACCGCCACCACACTGGGTGTGGCATTTGCCGCACCTTTTGCAGGCAGCCTGGCCGATCGCTTCGGCCGCAGGCGCGTGCTGCTGATCGCCCTGTCCCTGCTGACCCTCGCCACATTCGGTTCGGCCAGCGCCGATAGTCTGGGCTCGCTGCTGCTGTGGCGCGCCCTGCAGGGCGTGGTGATTCCGGGAATTTTCGCCAGCGCGGTAGCGTATATCGCCGAGGAATGGCCGCCAGCCGAGGCGGCGACCATGGCCAGCCTCTACGTCGCCGGGACGGTACTGGGCAGCTTCTGCGGCCGCTTCATTTCCGGGCTGGTGACGGATGCCTATGGCTGGCGCAGCGCCTTCCTGGTGATGGGGCTGATCAACCTGAGCTTCCTGCCGCTGATCGCGACACTGCTGCCGAAGTCGCGCCGCTTCACGCCCAGCAGCTCCCTGCTCGCTTCGCTTTCAGGGATCAGCGGGCATCTGCGCAACGCGCCGCTGCTGGCGACTTACGGCATCGGCTTCACCCTGCTGTTTGCCCAGGTCGGCACCTTCACCTACGTCAATTTCTATCTGAGCGAGGCACCGTTCGGCCTCTCCATCCATGCCTTGTCCTTCATCTTCTTCGTGTTCCTCATCGGCATGGCGGTGACGCCGTTCAGCGGCCGCTGGGCGATGCGCTGGGGCCCGCGCCGGGTAGGCCTGGCGGCGCTGGGGACAAGCGCGCTGGGATTGCTGCTGACGCTGAGCCACTGGCTGCCTCAGATCGTCCTGGGGTTGATCCTCAGTTCGGCCGGCATCTTCATCGTACAGTCCCTGGCCACCGCCGCTGTGCCGCGGCTGGCGCAGGGCGCCCGCTCCGCCGCGGTGGGCCTGTATCTCACCAGCTACTACTTCGGCGGCAGCGTCGGCGCCAGCCTGCCCGCCTCGCTGTGGTCGTTCGCCGGCTGGCATGCCTGTGTGGCGCTGGTGCTTGCGGTGCAGTTGTTCGCAGCGCTGCTGATTCATGCCACCTGGTCCGGACGCAATGCCGGGCCGGTCGCGGTGCTCCCGGCGATTGGTGAAGCATAGGCTGCGCGCCGGCCTCAGACGCAAGCGATTCTCGTTACGTCAATTTCGGCGGATGTCTGCTAGTTTCTCCGCAACGGGCGCCGCAAACGATCTAAGCTGGAAACCGTTTTCGCGCTCCAGCACATCCCCACCTGGAGAACGCACCATGTCGCACCCTGTTTCTTCCGATCGTCGGCGCTTCCTCAGCCGCCTCGCCCTTGGAGCCGCCGCGCTGCCGCTGCTGCGCCTGAGTTCCGCCCAAGCCGCCGATCTGCCGCACCTGAGCCCGGACGATCCTACCGCCAAGGCGCTGGGTTATACCCCGGACGCCAGCAAGATCGATTCGAAGAAGGAGACCGCGTTCAAGGCTGGCAGCCACTGCGGCAGTTGCGCGCTGTTCACCGCGCCCGCCAGCGGCGACTGGGGCGCCTGCGGCGCTTTCTCCGGCAAGGCCGTGAACCAGAGCGGCTGGTGCCGCGCCTACGCTGCTAAAGCTTAGCGGACATCCTGTCCAAGAACTGGTCATCCATGACCGGACTGCTCAAATAAGCAATACAAAAAAAGCCCCGGCCTTGGCCGGGGCTTTTTCTTGTCCCAGCTCAAGGCAGGGTCAGGCCTTCAAGGCTTCCTGCGCCGGCTGATAAGCGTAGCCCAGCGTATCGGCCACCGCCTTGTAGGTGACCTTGCCGCGGCTGACGTTGAGGCCTTCGCGCAGATTGGGATCATCCTGCAAGGCCTTGCGCCAGCCCTTGTCGGCCAGCGCCAGCGCGAACGGCATGGTGGCGTTGGTCAGGGCGAAGGTCGAGGTGCGCGCCACGCCGCCCGGCATATTGGCCACGCAGTAGTGCACCACACCTTCCTCCACATAGGTGGGATTCTGGTGGGTGGTGGCGCGCGAGGTCTCGAAGCAGCCGCCCTGGTCGATGGCGACGTCGACGATGACCGAGCCCGGCTTCATCCGGGTCAGCATGGCCCGCGTCACCAGCTTGGGCGCCGCGGCCCCCGGCACCAGCACCCCGCCGATCACCAGATCGGCCCGGCTCACCTCAGTCTCCAGCGAATCGACATTGGAGTACAGGGTGGTCAGGCGCCGCTCGAAGATGGTGTCGAGCCAGTTCAAGCGCGGAAGCGAGCGATCGAGAATGGTGACGTTGGCCCCCATGCCGACCGCCACGCGCGCGGCGTTGTAGCCGACCACGCCGCCGCCGATCACCACCACCTTGGCCGGCGGCACGCCGGGCACGCCGCCGAGCAGCACGCCGTTGCCGCCCTGCGCCTTCTCCATGGCATGGGCGCCCGCCTGGATCGACATGCGCCCCGCCACCTCGCTCATCGGCGCCAGCAGCGGCAGGCCGCCGCGGCCGTCGGTGACGGTTTCATAGGCGATGGCGATGGCGCCGGAATCGACCAGGCCCTTGGTCTGCTCCGGGTCCGGCGCCAGGTGCAGGTAGGTGAACAGCACCTGCCCTTCGCGCAGCATCTTGCACTCGGCCGCCTGCGGCTCCTTGACCTTGATCACCATCTCGGCCCGGGCAAACACCTCGGCCGCGTCCTTGACGATCTTGGCCCCGGCCGCTTCATACAGGGCGTCGCTGATGCCGATGCCCACACCGGCCTGCGTCTGCACAATGATCTGGTGGCCATGGGCGGCCAGCTCGCGTACACCCGCCGGCGTCAGGCCGACGCGGTATTCGTGTACCTTGATTTCCTTTGGAACGCCAATCAGCATTCGGATATTCCTTGTGATGGCTGCAATGGCCCAGTTTATCGCAGGCCGCAAGCCGGCACAGGATCGCCGCTGGAATCGCCCCGGCGAACATAAGCAATCAATTCAGGATGTTGGAGATCCGATGCAAGGCAGGCTGCGCAACCGGTTTACTTTTCTTCTTGTCGCCGGGGGTCTCGGACTGTGCGCTTACGCGGGTCAGCAGTGGTATCGGCTGCCGCATTACAGCGAAGACGATCTCAAGGTTTCGGTCGAGTTGAACCTGCAGATCGACCTGGCCCGGCAGGGCGACCGGACGGCGCCGGAGCCGGAGCGGATGGAGCAATTGCGGCGGCAGGAGCGGGCGGAAATCGAAGCCGAGATCAGCGCCGAGAAGGAAACCGTGCTGCGCTGGCTTGCGGCGGGACTGGTGCTGCTGGCGCTCGCCGGCGGCCAGGTGGTGATGCTGCGGCTAAGCGCCCCAGCGGCCAGCCGCATCGGTTGAAATGAACTCTCAACTCAAGCCCGGCCTTGAATGATCGCGGCAGGGCGGAATACCGCTGCCCTGCTGCTCTTCAACACAAGTCCCTCCTCCGACGGGCCAGGCGGAGACACTGCCTTATTGAATGGTCACCGGCACCAGCGTTTCGGTGATGATGCCGCCCGCGCTGGTGACTTTCACATCGAGGCTCCCGCTTGCAGCCGTCGCCGAAGCTGCCAATGTCACAAAGTAAGTGGTGCCGCCTTTATCCGCAGTGCACGGCACGACGAACGAGGTGGTACCCAGCAATGATCCGAATGTCCCCACCGTACTGAAGGCCACCGTTGTCCCCGACGCCATGGGATTGCCGTTCTTGTCCGCAATGGTGAAGCCGAGCGCCGCAGTATCCCCCGCATTCACGGTGATAGTTCCACCGGGATTAGTTTTGCTGGGACTGCCTATGCTGCCGTCGCCCGCAGGATTCAAGGATATTGCGAACAGCGCTGGCGAGGGCGTGGAGTCCGACATGACGATGACCAGATTCCGGAACACGTTCAGCTGCGACCCGGTGCAGGCATTGGTGACGGAATCGGCGTTGCAAAGCGGGCCGGTGAACTCGCCATCGCCAAGGTCATACTTGCCGTTCTGGTTGAAGTCGATGAACGGCTCGATGACATCGTGAACCTTGTTCTCGTTGTCGTCTTCGTAGGCTTCGGGCAAGTCCTTGAACGGTTCGCCGCCGGGGCAATTGCCGAAGGTATAGCCCTGGCCGACAAGGGCGCTCATCTCAGCTGCCGAAAGATTGATCCCGGTGCAGTCGTAGAAGCCATTGCCGTTGAGATCCTTGTAGCTCTCCTCGCCGACCGCGGACGCAAGAATCACGGCGCGGCCATTGGCCGGCCTCGGATCGGCGCTGGTCCAGGTGATGTTGCACTGCCCATTGACGGTGCTGCAGGAGGGCGAGTGATTGGTGGCGTTGTTGGACAACTGACCGCCGTCGCTGGTGAAGGAGACCGAGGTGCCATCCAGAACGGCGGCGCCGAAGCGGTCGGACGCATAGATGTTCAAGGTGTTCTTCACCCCGTCGACATTCAGGGCTTCGACGTTGGGGCAGGTCACCGAGAAGGAGAAATTGTCGTTGGCGGGAATGCCGGTGCCCACGGCCAGGCTGGCGGTGTCGGTCAGGGTCTGGGGGTTGCCGTTGGCGTCCTTGCCTGTCGTGGTCGCGACCACCGAGGTGGCAGTGGGTACGGTGCCGGCGCCAACTGTCGCGTCCACGGTGCCGTCAGAGGCAGTGGTGCCGCTGTTCGAATCCAGGAAGATGCCGCCGTTGGTGTTGCTGAGCTTGAAAGTGACGGTCTGGTTCACGATCGGATTGCTGGAAGAGTCCAGCACCTTGAACACGATCACCGACTCCTGCGGCAGGCCGGAGCCCTTGAAACCGATGGTGTTCGGCGTCACCGAAACCGTCTGGATCGAACCCAGGCTGGCCGCCTGCACGGTGATGGTGCCGGTGGCGGTGAGGGTGCCGCTGAATCCGGCGATACTCGCCGCGGCGGTAATGACGTCGGTTCCGACGCAGCCGCTGGCGGTATAGGTGGTCGTCGCGGTGCCGGTCAGGGTGGTGACGGGTGTGGTGACCGTGGCGGTGCCTGCGATGATGCAGGGGGAGCTGAAGGCGACCTGCACCGAGCTTGCCGTGTAGAGGGCATCGCTATTGGTGGGGTCGACGACGGAGACGCTGAGGGTGGAACTGCCGCGGGCCGACAGCGGCGTCTGGCCGATGGCCACCGCGCCCTGGGTGAAGGTGCTGCCGCTCAGGCTGCCGATCTGGTAGACGCCGGTGCTGCCGCTGGAAGAACCGGAAGAGCTGGCCCCGCTCGAGCTGCCGGAACTGCTGCTGGCGCCGGAAGAGGAGCTGCTGCTCGAAGACGAGCTGCTGGTGGTGCCGCTGCCTGACGAACTGGGATTCCCGATCGAAAACTGGGTACCGCTGCCGCCGCAAGCCGCAAGGCCGAAACAAAACAGAACGGCCGCACAGGCCTGGGCAATCGTCTGACCGCGCATGAAATATCCCCCAATCCGCCGCAGTTCGCGGCACTTCCCTATAGTCCGATCCTAGCCTGAAATTCCAGCCAAAACAAGAAAATCGGGCATTAATGCAATGCACTTTACGAAGTGCCGGGCCGGACAGCCGGTACGTTCCGGTACATTGGGCCGCCGATCATGCACCGCAGGATTTTGAGGGGTGATGACAGACGACCCGGCGGTCACGCCTCCCGCGCCTGTTCCAGCCCGAGCGTGCTGCGGCGGCGGCTATAGCCGAAATAGATCACCAGGCCGATCGCCAGCCAGGTGAAGAAACAGACCCAGTTGCTGATGGACAGCCCCATCATCAGCAGGCCGCAGGTGAGGATGGTGACGATCGGCGCCAGCAGGCCGCCGGGAGCGCGGAAATGGCGCACCCGGTCCGGCTGCTTGAAGCGCAGGATCATCACGCCCAGGGCAACCAGGGCGAAGGCGAACAGGGTGCCGATATTGGACAGGTCGGCCAGGGTGCCGATGTCGAGCAGGCCGGCAGGAATGCCGACCGCGAAGCCGGCAGCCCAGGTGGAAAAATCGGGGGTGCGGAAACGCGGGTGAACGCGGCTGAACAGCTTGGGCAGCAGGCCGTCGCGCGACATGGCAAACCAGACCCGCGCCTGGCCGAGCTGGAACACCAGCAGCGAGGACACCATGCCGATCAGCGCGCCGAGCAGGACGATCAGGCGCACCGTTTCCATATGCAGCTTCTTCAGAGTGTTGACCACCGGCGCGGCGTCGTCGAGCAGAGACTGCCACGGCACCAGGCCGGTCAGCACCACGGCCACGGCGATGTACAGCAGGGAGCTGACGATCAGGGTGGTGATGATGCCGATGGGCAGGTCGCGCTGGGGGTTCTTGCACTCCTCGGCCGCGGTAGAGACCGAATCGAAGCCGATATAGGTGAAGAAGATGATCGATCCTCCGGTCAGCACCCCCTGCCAGCCATTGGGCGCGAACGGATGCCAGTTGTCGGGATGGACCAGGTGGGAGGCAAAGCCGACGAAAACCAGGATCGCACCAATCTTCAGCAACACCATGATGTTGTTGGTGCGCGCCGATTCGCGGATACCGCGCACCAGCACGAAGGTCAGCAGCATTACCACCACGAAGGCCGGGATGTTGAAGCCGGCATGCCAGCCCGGCTCGTACAGGGTCTTGCCCTGCAGGTCGGTCAGGCCGCCCGGCAGATAGGCGGGCGTGATCCAGCGCAAATCGGGCGTCACTCCGAACCAGTCGAGTAATCCCACCAGGTGGGCGGAAAAGCCCACACTGACCGCCATATTGCTGACGGCGTATTCCAGGATCAGGTCCCAGCCTATGATCCAGGCAATCAGCTCACCCATGGTGACGTAGGTGTAGGTGTAGGCGCTGCCGGCGATGGGGATCATCGACGCCAGTTCGGCGTAGCACAGGGCGGCGAAGCCGCAGGCCACCGCCACCAGGATGAAGGAGAGGGCGATGGCCGGACCCGCGCCCGGGCGGCCGAAGGAGGCCGAGTGGTGAATCAGGTACTCAAGCAAGGGCGCATTGAAGATCGAGGAAATCTCCATCTTTTCGCCGGCGATGGCGGTGCCGATCACAGTGAAGATGCCGGAGCCGATGACCGCGCCGATACCCAGCGAGGTCAGGCTGAGCCAGCCCAGCGTCTTCTTCAGGCTGCGCTCGGAACTCTCCGAATCGGCGATCAGCCTGTCGATATCCTTGACGCGGAACAGCGATGAACCCATTACCCTCTCCCTTTCGCAGCGCAGCGGCTGATAAGCCGTTGCATGAAATTGCGGCCGCCGGTCGCGGCCCGGATGCAACAAACATGGCACCGAACAGGAACCGCCTGTACGCTGTAGATTATTGATAAATAAAGATTATCAATAGACATCCCACGGCATGCGCCCGGTCGGATGCGCCCCGATGCACCGGCCTGCATACACCCGATGAGGACCATGGCACTCGCGGGCGTTTGCATCGTAGCAATCGCCGGGCCACTGAATCGGGGACAGGCATAGATTACCGGCTCCCTGGCGTCCATGCAGACACCCGGGGCATCCGTTCGCGTAAATTTCCGCCGGTGCCCCTTGAGCGTGGGAGCCTTCAATCTTTTGGAGCGACCGCGTCACACTCCGCATGATTGTCACCAACCTGTCGCGTCGAGGTCCAGGACAGTTGTAGGGATAACCCGCGATTTTTACCGAAAGGCTCGTCAAGCTTGCTAAAATTGTGGCCTCGGCTCTTGCCCCCGTAGCTCAATTGGATAGAGCGCACCCCTCCTAAGGGTGAGGTTGCCCGTTCAATTCGGGCCGGGGGCACCAAATTCAGTCGCCGGCCCCGGCGAGGAAAGCGCCCGACTCTCAGCGGCCGGCCCCGGATAAAAAAAAGGGCTGTGCCGCCTTGATGCGGCACAGCCCCGAGATCACCATTTAGCTTGAAGTAAACGCCCCTCAGGGCTGTCCGGCCGCCGTGGCAGCGCCCTTCTGCGCGGTGATCCAGCCATCGACGCGGGCATCCAGCACGTCCAGCGGCAGGGCACCGCCATTGAGAATCTCGTCGTGGAAGGCCCGGATGTCGAACTTGCCACCCAGTTCCTTCCTGGCCCGCTCACGCAGTTCCAGGATCTTCAACTGGCCCAGCTTGTAGGCCAGGGCCTGGGCCGGAAAGGCGATGTAGCGGTCGGTTTCGGCCTGGATGTCCGGCTCGTCCTCCGAGGAGTGCTCGCGGAAGAACTTGATCATCTGTTCGCGCGTCCAGTGCTTGTAATGCACACCGGTATCCAGCACCAGGCGGTCGGCGCGCAGCAGCTCGCCGGAGAGCCGGCCGTAGTTGTTGAGCGGATCCTGGTAAAAACCTATTTCCTTGCCCAGCCCTTCTGCATACAGCGCCCAACCCTCGATATAGGCGGTGTAGCCGGCCTGCTGGCGGAACGGCGGCAGGCCGGGCAGCGTCTGCGCGATGGAGATCTGCATGTGATGGCCGGGCACGCCCTCGTGGTAGGCGGTGTCCTCGATCGGCAGCAGCGAGCGGTTCTGGTAGTCCCCCGTATTCACATAGACCATGCCCGGACGCGATCCGTCCGGCGTGCCTTGGTTGTATTCGGCCGCGGCCGCTTCCTTCTCGCGGTATTCCTGATCCTGTACCACCACCACCTGGGTCTTCGGCAGCAGGCCGAACAGCTCCGGCAGCTTCGGCTGCATCTGCGCGATGTACTTGGTGTACAGGTCGACGATCTGCTGGCGCGAGGTGGCGTGGACCTTGGGATCGGTCTTCAGCTCCGCTCGCATGGTCTTCAGATCCTTGTAGTGCAGCTTTTTGGCGATAACCGTCATTTCGCCTTCGATGCGCTTCACTTCCGACAGACCGAGCTGATGAATCACCTGCGGGTCCTTGTCGGTGGTGGTCATGCTGTGAATGGCGAAACGATAGCGGGCGTCGCCATCGGGCAGTTGCCATAGGCCGGGCTGGGTGCGGCCTTTCGGCGCGTATTCGGTGGCGACGAAGGCGGCCAGCTTGGTGTAGGCCGGGCGCACCTCGGTGTCCACCGCCTGCACGATCGCATCATGCAGACGTTTGCGGTCGGCTTCCGGCACCGCGTCCGGGAACTTTGCAACCGGCTGACCGAAGGCATTCGCCTCGCCCGCCGGCGCCGCGATGGATGCGGCTTGCGTCGATACTTTTTCCAGCAGGTATTTCGGCTGCATCAGGCCGTCCTTCGCACCCTGCCGCGAGGTCTCGATCACCTGGTCGATGATGACCGGGATCTGGTGCAGGCGCGCCAGGTAGTCCTCGTAGTGCTTGGTGCTGTCGAACGGAAGGGCGGCAACAAGCTGGGCCATTTGCAGATGAATGCCGTTGAACTGGTCGAGCGGCATTTCGTAGTTCTTCAACTCGATGCCCTTCAGCGTGTCCTGCAGTTGCTGCACCATCAGTTTCTGGCTGAGCAGGTCCTGCTCGGCGAAACCGCTGGTGTCGATGGCCTGGAAACGCGCCAGGAAGTCCTCGGCAGCCTTCTTTTGGTCCTGCACATGAGCCAGTGAGGCATCGCTGACCTTGTCGTTGTAGCGGTAGTCGCCAATGATGGAGGCGAACTCGGGACTGTCCTTGAGGTTGTATTCCCACTGCTCGGCAAGCAGGGTGTTCAAGCCCTTGACGCGGGTGGCGACGTCCTCGCTGGCCTGGACCGGCGCCATCGCGCCCAGCGCGGCGGTCGCCAGCGCGGTCAGCCACAGCGTCCTGCGGAATGAATGATTCATGATGCTCCCGAATGATTTATAGGTGGATGACGAACTGCCCACACGAACCTGCTTTGATGCTCAAGGGCTGTGTCAGGTTTGGATGCCGGGCGTCCAAAAACGGATTTGCGCCCGGTCCTCGTCACGGTGGCCGGTAAGATACCGCGACCGCCCGCCTTTGCAACATCGGGCCGCGATCGGCCTGCCACGCCGACACCCGCCGGCGCGGCGGCGGTAGTAGACTATCCCGCATGTCTCCCCCGCTTGCTCATGGCGCGCCCGCCGGCGTGCCTCAACTGCATTGGATCGACGGGCAGGTCGCGGCAATGCGCGACGAGCTGTTGTGTCTGTCCAACCTCAATTCCGGCAGTTTCAATACTGCCGGCGTCGATGCTTGCGCGGCCCGGCTGCATGCCTTGTTCGCGCCGCTCGGCGCGGATGCGGAAAGCATCGCCGTGGCGCCTTACCGCTACACCGATGATCGCGGCGATTGGCGCGAGCGGCCGCTGGGCCATGCGCTGCGCCTGCGCAAGCGTCCGGACGCGCCGCTGCGGGTCTTCCTGTGCGGACATCTGGATACGGTGTTTGGCGCCGAGCACCCGTTCCAGAGCGCCCGGGTGGCCGGCGACGACCGCCTGCACGGACCGGGCGTGGCCGATCTGAAAGGCGGCCTGCTGGCGATGTTCCTGGCCCTGTCGGCGCTGGAGCAAAGCCCGCAGCGGGAGCGCATCGGCTGGGAGGTCCTATTCAATCCGGATGAGGAGATCGGCTCGCAGGGCTCGGCCCCCCTGCTGGCGGAGGCGGCGCGGCGCAATCATTTCGGCCTGATCTACGAACCGGCCTACCCGGACGGCGGCCTTGCTTCGGAACGCAAGGGCAGCGGCAATTTCGACATCGTGGTGCGCGGCCGTGCCGCGCACGCCGGGCGCAATCCGGAAGACGGCCGCAACGCCATCGCCGCCGCCGCCACGCTGGCTACTGCGCTGCACGGCATCAACGGCCAGCGCGAGGGGCTTACCCTGAATGTCGGTTACGTCCATGGCGGCGGTCCGCTGAATATCGTGCCGGAGCGCTGCGTGCTGAAATTCAATGTGCGCACCAGCCGCCACGAGGATGAGGCCTGGCTGCTGGGTGCGGTGCAGAAACTGGTCGATGCCGCCGGCAGCCATGAAGGCTATGCCCTGGAACTGCGCGGCGGCTTTACCCGCCCGCCCAAGCCGGTCAGCGCCGGCACCGCGCGGCTGCAGCAATTGCTCAGCGGCTGCGGCGAAACACTCGGCCTGCAATTGCAGTTCCGCCCCACCGGCGGCTGTTGCGACGGCAACAACCTCGCCGCCCATGGCCTGGCCAATGTGGACAACCTCGGCGTGGTCGGCGGCGAAATCCATTCCGACCGCGAGTGGATGCGCATTTCCAGCCTGGCCGAGCGCGGCAAGCTCAGCGCCACGCTGCTGCTGAAACTGGCCTCGGGTGAGCTGACATGGAGCTGAAAACAGCGGAGGTGGCGGCGCAGATTGCGGTGGAGACCTTCTTTGCCTGCGATCTGCGTGTCGGTACCGTGCTGGCCTGTGAGCCCAACGCCAAGGCGCGCAAGCCGGCCTACAAGCTGACCCTCGATTTCGGCCCGCTCGGCCACAGGACCAGCAGCGCACAGATCACGGATCGTTACCGTCCGCAGCAGCTGGTCGGCAAACAGGTGGTGGCCGTGCTCAACTTCCCCGCACGCAAGGTCGCCGATGTGCTGAGCGAATGCCTGGTGCTGGCGGTGGATGGTCCGGGCGGCCTGGTGACCCTGGGGGTCGACCATCCGGTGGCCAACGGCGTCCGCGTTTACTGATCCGGCGATGAGCGTGCAGTTACCCTCGACCTATGCTTCCCTGGCGCCATTCCGCGACTACTTCAGCGGCGGCCTGCCGCTGCTGATGTACCACAAGCTCGGCCCGCGGCCGCCGGGCGTGCGCCTGAAAGGGCTCTACATCGGCGAGAAACTGTTCGCGCGGCAACTGTCGGAACTGCGCCAGGCGGGATACCGCTCCTGCGACTTCAACGCCCTCGCGGATGGCATGCCGGCCCAGGACGGGCACAGCGGTACCGGACGCATCGGCATCAGCTTCGATGACGGTTATGTCAACGTGCTCAAGTACGGACTTGGCCCGCTTCAGGAGCATGGCTTTCAGGCGCTGCAATACATCGTTGCCGACAACATCGGCGGCGGCAACGACTGGGATCTGCCCGCGGGCGAGGCCTACGAGCCGCTGATGGATCAGGCGCAGATCCGCGAATGGCTTGCCGCCGGGCAGCTCATCGGCTCGCATACGCGCAGCCATGCCAAGCTGCCGGAGCTGAGCGTGGAGCAGGCGCGCGAAGAAATCAGCGCCAGCAAGAAAAAGCTCGAGGACCTGTTCGGCGTACCGGTCCTGCACTTCTGCTACCCCTACGGCTTCTGGAACGAGCGGGTGCGCGACCTGGTGATCGAAGCCGGCTACCGCACCGCCACCACCACCCAATTCGGCCTCAACGACGCCACCACCTCGCCGTTCGAGTTGCGCCGCATCATGGCCCGCTACCAGTCCTGGGGACTGCGCAACCTGCGTCAGCGCCTGTTCGGCTGAACCATAATTCATCGCCCGGCCATGTCCGATAGTGCATCCATCAAAATGAACCTCGAATTGGGCATGGCCGCCCTCACCCCGCCTACGGCTCCGCCGTCGGCCCTCCCCTCTCCCGCGATGCGGGAGAGGGACGCCGGCGTCGCTGCGCGACATCCACTCCTATGAAAGTCATCCGCCCGATCCGTTCCACCGATATCGACGCCCTGGTACACATGGCGAAGAGCGCCGGCGCCGGTTTCACTTCGCTGCCACCGGTGCGCGAGTTCCTGCAGAAGAAGATCGATCTGTCGGAACAGTCCTTCGCCGCCGAGGTGGAGGAACCAGGGCATCAGCGCTATATGTTCGTGCTGGAAGACCTGGCCACCGGCAAGGTCGGCGGCTGCTGTGCAGTTGAAGCGGCCTGCGGCCTGGATGAGCCGTTCTACAACTATCACGTCGGCCTCACCGTACACGCCAGCCACGAATTGCAGATCTACAACCGCATGCCGACGCTGTATCTGTCCAACGACTACACCGGCACCAGCGTGCTGGTATCGCTTTATCTGGCACCCGATTTTCGCGGCGGCGGCGCCGGGCGCCTGCTGTCGAAATGCCGTTTCGCCTTCATGGCGCAGTTCACCCGGCGCTTCGCCGGCAAGATCATCGCCGAGATGCGCGGCGTCTCCGACGAGCACGGCCGCTCGCCGTTCTGGGAGGGCTTGGGGCGGCATTTCTTCTCCATCGACTACGAACGCGCCGAGCACGTCGTCGGCATGGGCAACAAGGCCTTCATCGCCGAACTGATGCCCAAGCACCCGATCTATACCTTGCTGCTGGAGCCCGAAGCGCAGACCGTGCTGGGCAAGGTGCATCCGCAAACCGCGCCTGCGCTGCACTTGCTGGAACAGGAAGGCTTCCGCTACCAGGGTTATATCGACATCTTCGACGGTGGCCCGACCGTGGAAGCGCCGCTGGCCGATATCCGCAGCGTGCGCCGTTCACGCGAAGTGACAGTAAAGATCGGCGACAGCAAGGGCGGCGGCACCCATCTGGTTTCCAATACGGAACTGGCCGGCTTCCGCTGCGCACTGGCCGAGCTCACACCGGATCAGGACAGCGTCGAGCTGGATGCCGAACTGGCCGCCGCACTGGATGTGAAAGCCGGCGCCTCGGTGCGCGTCGCCGCGCTCTGACCCGGCATGGGCTTCGTTCTTTCGAAAATCCTATGGGGCCTGGCAACGCCCGGCTCCGTGCTGTTTTTGCTGCTGTGCGGAGCCTTGCTGTGGCACCGCCGGCGCCCAGCCTTGAGCCGTGGATTGCTGGGACTGGTCCTGCTGATATTCGCCGCGGTGGCATTATTGCCGGTGGCTCGCTGGCTGGCGGCGCCGCTTGAGCAGCGCTTTCCGTTGCCGGGGCCGCTTGCCAAGGTCGACGGCATCATCGTGCTCGGTGGGGCGATCGACCAGGATGAGACTGGCAACCCCGATCAGCCCGCGCTCAATGACGCGGCGGAGCGCGTGACCAGCTTTGCCGCACTGGCGCGACACTATCCCGACGCAAGGCTGATCTACACGGGCGGCTCCGGAGCCGTGCGCAACCAGCAGGTGCGCGAAGCGGATCTGGCCAAGCCGCTGCTGCAATCCCTGGGAGTCGATTCGACACGCACCATTTACGAACGCGACTCGCGCACGACCTGGGAGAACGCCGTCTATTCGAGGAAGCTGGCCGATCCCAAACCGGGTGAAACCTGGCTTTTGGTGACTTCGGCCTGGCATATGCCCCGCGCCGTGGGGTGTTTCCGCAAGGTAGGCTGGAATGTGGTGCCCTACCCGGTGAATTACCTGGGCAAACACCGTCCTGACTGGGTAAGCCTGGATGTCATCGCGCAGCTGCACTTCATCGGCCTCGTGGAAAAGGAATGGATCGGGCTCGTCGCCTACCGGCTGATGGGCCGCAGCGACGTCTTGTTTCCCGCACCACTGGAATTACATTGAGAGCTTATCCGTGAATAAATCGCACCTGCGTTGCTGCCTAAAATCGCGTCAGGCAAGGCGGAGGACTTGGCCATGGTGATTCCATGGCCAAGTCTGACAACGCAGCCTGGCGCGATTTTAGGCGCAACCCTTCGGGACGGGGCCATTTTTGCGCATTGCTGCGCCGGCCAGGGCTTGCATGGAATCACCATGCCGCGCCCTGTCCGACTTGCACTGCGCAAAAATGACCGCCGTCGCAGGCGCGATTTATTCACGGATAAGCTCTAAGGAACATCTATGGCTATTGACGGCTCCCTCCTGATCGGCGGCCAGTGGTGCCCGGGCACCGGGGCCGAATTCGTCAGTGTCAGCCCCTCCAGCGGCGAAATTGTCTGGCGCGGCAAGGCCGCCGGCACCGGTGAGGTCGACCGCGCCGTGCAGGCCGCACGCGCCGCTTTTTCCGCCTGGGCGGACCTGCCATTCACGGAACGCGAACGCGTCGCGCGCGCCTTCGCCGCCCTGCTGGAAAAGAACAAGGAGAGCCTGGCCCGCATCATCGGGCGCGAGACCGGCAAGCCGCTTTGGGAAACCCGCACCGAAGTGGCGACCATGGTCGGCAAGATCGATATCTCGGTGCGCGCTTACCATGCTCGTACCGGCAGCCAGGAAACGCAGAACGGCACCATGACACAGGCGCTGCGCCATCGCCCGCATGGCGTGGTGGCGGTATTCGGCCCTTACAACTTCCCCGGCCATCTGCCCAATGGCCATATCGTGCCGGCCCTGCTGGCGGGCAATGCGGTGTTGTTCAAACCGAGCGAACTGACCCCCGGCGTGGCCGAGGAAACGGTGAAGCTATGGGTCGAGGCCGGCCTGCCCGCCGGCGTGATGTCGCTGCTGCAGGGCGAACGCGCCACCGGCGAGGCGCTGGCCGGGCACCCCGGTCTTGACGGCCTGTACTTCACCGGCAGTGCGCGCACCGGTCATATCCTGGCGCGCCAGTTCGCGGAGACGCCGCACAAGATCCTGGCCCTGGAAATGGGCGGCAACAATCCGCTGATCGTGGGCACAGTGAAGAACACCCGCGCAGCCTTGCATGACGTGGTGCAGTCGGCCTACCTGTCCTCCGGCCAGCGCTGCACCTGCGCGCGGCGGCTGTACCTGCCGAAAGGCGCCGAAGGCGACGCCTTTCTCGACCAGTTGGCGAGCATCACCCGCAATCTCAAGGTCGGCGCCTACGACGCCGAGCCACAGCCCTTCATGGGGGCACTGATCTCGGCGCGGGCCGCGGACGGCATGGTGGCGGCGCAGGCCAGCCTGATCTCGTTGGGCGCGAAACCCCTGGTGGGGCTGAAGAAACTCGACCTCGGACCCGCCTATATCTCGCCCGGGCTGCTCGATGTCAGCGGCATCGCCGAGCTGCCGGACGAGGAATACTTCGGTCCGTTATTGCAGGTGGACCGTTACGATTCACTCGATCAAGCCATAGCGCTCGCCAATCGCACCCGTTACGGCCTGTCCGCCGCGCTATTGTCGGACCGGCGCGAGGACTATGAACAGTTCTACCGCGGGATCCGCGCCGGCATCGTCAACTGGAACCGGCAGACCACTGGGGCCTCCAGCGCCGCGCCCTTCGGCGGCATCGGCGCTTCCGGCAATCATCGGCCTTCGGCTTTCTATGCCGCCGACTATTGCGCCTACCCGGTGGCCTCGGTGGAAGCGCCGGCCTGCGAGTTGCCGGCACAGCTGTCGCCCGGCCTGGCGCTATGACCGTCTTCACGAGCACGGTCGAAGCCAACTTCGACGGGCTGGTCGGGCCGACTCACAACTACGCCGGCCTGGCGATGGGCAATGTCGCCTCGGCGAAGAACGCCGAACAACCCTCCGACCCGCGCGGCGCCGTATTGCAGGGCCTGGCCAAGATGAAGGCGCTGGCCGATCTGGGCATGGCCCAGGGCGTGCTGCCGCCGCAGGAACGGCCGCATATTCCCTCGCTGAAGCGGCTTGGCTTCTCCGGCAAGGATGCGGACGTGCTGCGCAAGGCGCATAGCGACGCGCCGGCCCTGCTGGCGGCAATGGCTTCAGCCTCGTCGATGTGGACGGCCAATGCCGCCACGGTTTCGCCCAGCATCGATTGCGCCGACGGCCGCGTGCATTTCACCCCGGCCAATCTCGCCACCCATCTGCATCGTGCCATCGAGCCGGAGACCACGGCGCGGGCGCTGCGCGCGATCTTTGCGGATGAAAAGTGTTTTGTGCATCACGAGTCGCTGCCGGCGACGCCGCAGATGGGCGACGAAGGCGCCGCCAATCACACCCGGCTGTGCAGCGACTACGGCGCCCCAGGCCTGGAACTGTTCGTCTACGGCGCGGCCGGCGAGGATCGCCCGCGCCCGCAAAAATATCCGGCGCGGCAGACCCTGGCCGCCAGCGAGGCGGTGGCGCGCCTGCATCAACTCGACCCCTCGCGCTGCCACTTCGCCCAGCAAAAACCCGAAGTGATCGACCAGGGCGTGTTTCACAACGATGTGATCGCCGTGGGCAATCGCGAGGTGCTGCTCTACCACGAGCAGGCTTTCACCGATAAAAAGGCGGTGCGGGAGTGGGTACGGCGCAGCCTCAGCGGCAGCGCCTCTGCCCGGGACCCGGTGTTCCTGGAGATCGCGGACAGCGAGGTGCCGGTGGAGGACGCGGTTCATTCCTACCTGTTCAACAGCCAGCTGATCTGCCCGCCGGACGGCTCAATGTGGATCGTGGCGGCACATGAATGCGCGGAACACCCGAAGGTGTGGTCAGCGATCCAGCGGCTGGTCGAGGATCCGGCCAATCCCATCGCCGGGGTCAAGGTGTTCGATCTGCGGCAGTCGATGCGCAACGGCGGCGGTCCTGCCTGCCTGCGCTTGCGCGTGGTGCTGGATGAAGCGGAGCGCGCCGCGGTCAACCCGAAAGCGTGGATGAACGAGGCGCTCTACACGCGACTGAGCGCCTGGGCCAACCGCCATTACCGCGATCGCCTGGTGCTGGCCGACCTCGCCGATCCGGCCCTGCTCAACGAGTCGCGCGGCGCGCTGGATGAGCTGACGCAGATCCTGGGGCTGGGCAGCCTGTACGATTTCCAGAGGTAAACCGCAGCGGGCCGATTGGTAGCCGATACCGCCGGCTTGACACTGTCATTGGAAGGGGAAGTTGCCCAACGCCCTCAGTATCAGGCGCTGCGCCTGCGCGGCGAGGTGTTCGGAAGGAACCGACCTGCCGCTTCCAAGATATGGACCGCATCAGCCTCCTCAGTGCAAGCATCTCCGGTGCACCGATGCTGACACCACGATTGCGGCCTACGGATAGCTATAGCTAATGTCCTTGTAACCTCTGGCACAGCGCGCTTGGTCGGGCCAAGTGATCACCGACGGCCGAGCATGCGGTCACAACGGAGCAACACTTAATGCGGCAATGTCTGGGTCTGGACCTGTTGCATCCGTCGATTCATGCCGCCGTCCTGGCTCAGTCCATTTGCTCCCTGGCGGCCGCTCAGGTCCATGCTGCTGAGGCCGGTAGCGCCGCCCGGGGAATTGCCGCCGAGGCCCGCGCCACCGCCGCACTGGCTCGCACTGCCACCGGTCTTTGTAGCGGTGGTTCCCGCACCGCCCGTTCCCATTCCGGCCGAGTGTTTGCTGCCACCGCATTGGCTCATGATGCTCTGGGTGCTGCCATAGCCGCCGCTCACTCCGCTGCCTGCTCCCATCTGCGCGGACTTCAGCGCTCCATACTTTGCTGCTTTCGACTTTGAACCAAGGCCGCCTTTCGAGCCGCCGCCCGAAGGTTGGCTGGCGCCATAAGGGTCGTATAGACCGCCAGGTGCATAGGGATTGTCGGACGAGGTAAAGCCTTGACTTGGCTGGGCGTATGGATTGGCCAAACCCTGGCTTGGTTGAGTGTACGGATTGGGATAGCCTGGGCTCGATTGCGTATTCGAAGCTCCCCCGCCGGCATGTGCGCCGCCCATTTGCTGCGCGTGGGCCGCTGTCCCCAGCAAGCCCCACAGGGCAAGCGTCAGCACAAGGCACGGGCGAATATTCACGAAAAATAGCTCCTTTGGTTATAGTTTCTGATGCTAGGTGTTTGCGGCAAGCTGCGCAATCATTGGGGAATGTCCTTAGACGGTCCCGATTGCATTGGGTTCCCGATCGGTTGCGGCGCTTGGGGCCCCGCATGAGGTTCCCCCAGCTAATCACGACTGCAAGAATCGATATTCAACGCGGCAGAAGCCCGATCCCCTGATTTCAGCAAAGCCACGAGGATTCGCGGCCTGTGCGTGCAATAGCGCAAAGCTCGCACTGCGGAATTCAGCTCCCAATGGCGATGCCGGCAGGATATCGCCCATAGGAGAGCGGTGCTTGCGAAAACAGGTCAATCTTCAGGTCAATCCTCATCAGATAGCCACAACCCGTGGAGTGCGGCGGTCCTTCCGGCGGCCCTAATGAAGTGCCGGGACTGGGCTATACTCGGCCCCTGATTTCGACACGCTTTTCCGCTCAGCTCGCCCATAACTGTGTACGCCGCACACTTCAATCTCCGCGAGCCGCCGTTTTCCATTGCCCCGGATCCGGCCTTTCTTTACATGAGCTCGCGCCACCAGGAGGCGCTGGGCCATCTACTTTACGGCACCGGCCAGTATGGCGGTTTTGTGCAGCTCACCGGTGAGGTCGGCACCGGCAAGACCACCATCGTGCGCACCCTGCTGGCACAGAAGCTGGGTAATGTCGATGTGGCGACGATCCACAACCCCCGGCAGAACGAGCTGGAATTCGTCGCCTCGATCTGCGACGAACTGGGCGTGGCCTACGACAAGCCGCCGAGTTCGATCAAGGCCCTGGTCGATGCGCTCAACGAGCATCTGCTGAAAACCCATGCGGCGGGCCAGCGCACGGTGCTGATCATCGATGAGGCGCAGAACCTCGATCCCAAGGTGCTGGAGCAGGTGCGCCTGCTCACCAACCTTGAAACCGACAAGGAAAAGCTGCTGCGCATCATGCTGATCGGGCAGCCGGAACTGATCGAGCTGCTGGCCCGGCCGGATCTGCGCCAGCTGGCCTCGCGCATCACCGCTCGCTATCACCTGACGCCACTGTCGGTAGCCGAGACCATGCAGTACATCATCCACCGCCTGCAGGTGGCCGGCGGCGCCAGCGACCTGTTCAGCGATGCCGCGGTGCGGCGCGTGCACCGCTATGCCCATGGCATACCACGGCAGATCAACATCATCTGCGACCGCGCCCTGCTCGGCGCCTATTCCAAAGGCTATCGCACGGTCACTCCGGAGATCGTCGATCACGCCGCGGCCGAGGCACTGGGTCTGGGCATCAAGCCGCGTGCCGCGCTGCCCGGGGAGTGGTTTCAGGCAGTGCGCAAAAGGCTGCCGGATGGCATCCCGCTGCGCTGGATCGAGGGAGCGCTGGCGGTAGCGGCGCTGGTCATTACCGGCGTCCTGCTCAGCGAACGGCTCGGCCGCCACCCATCCGAAACGGCGCCGGCTGCGGTTGCGGCAACAGTCGCAGTGCCGCCTCCCTCCAGCAGTGTTGCGCCCCCACCCGCCGCAGCCATCGATGCCGGTGTCGGCGCCCTGCGCGCCACGGCACAGCCCCTGCCTGCGGTGATGGCGCGATTGATCGGCCTGTGGAATCCGAAAATCACCGTCCCGCGCGGTGAAAACGTCTGCCGCTCGCTGTCGCAGCAGGGCCTGGAATGTTACAAGGGCAACGGCGCCTGGGCCGACCTGACGCAGCTCAATCGCCCGGCCATCCTCAGCCTGAACATCGAGCCGGGGAAAACCCAATATGTGTTGCTGCGCTCGCTCGGCGGCGACAGCGCCGTGGTGGACAGCGGCAGCGGCCCGCTGCGCCTGCCGCTGTCGCAGCTGGACAGCCTGTGGAGTGGCGATTTCCTGCTGCTGTGGCAACGCGAAACGGACGCCGCCAGCATCGGCCCCGGCGCGCATGGCCCCGGGGTGGTGTGGCTGCGCCAGCGCCTTGCACAGGCGCAGGGCAAGACCCTGGCGCCGCCGGTTCCGGTCAGCTATGGCCCGGAATTGCGCGGTGAAGTGGCCGATTTTCAGAATGCGCACGGCCTGGAGGCGGATGGAGTGGCGGGAATTCGCACCCTGATCATGCTGTCGAACATCGGCCACACGACCGATACCCCGGTTTTGGCGGAGAATGGCGGATGAGCTACATACTCGACGCCCTCAAGCGCGCCGAACGCGAACGCAAACAGGGCCAGGTTTCGGTCCTGGACGAGATTCCGACGACCACGATCAATGCCGAGCCGAAGCGGCGCCTTCCGCCGCGCTGGCTCGCCGCCGGCGTTGGCCTCGTGCTGGTCGCATTGCTGGCCTACGCGCTGCTGGCACGGCGGCATCATCCGGAGGCGAGTGCGGCGGCACCCGCGCCGGCTGTCGCCGCCGTAGTTGCGCCCCCGGCCAGTGTCGCCCCGCCGCCCAAGCTGGCGCCACTGGATGCGGGGCCGCATGAAGCGCCGCCGCAAGCCCCCACCGCGACCATCGAGGATGGCGCCAAGATCGCCACGCTGGACGACGTTTATAGCGAACCGCCCCCGCCCGGCCAGCCACCCGATCAGCAGCATGACCAGGCAGCGGCCCCTGCAGAACAGCCAATGAACCCGCCGCCCGGACCGCCCCCCGGGGGAGGCGACAGGGGGCAAATCAGGCGCCCACAGCGGCCGCCAGTGGTCACCATACCTGCGCCGGACGCGGCGGCCGACCAAAGCGCATCGGCGAACGCCGCACCGGCACCGGCCGGCAACGACGCGGCACCTGATAACAGCACTGCCACAACCAGCGCCTCTGCCGAACCAGCCGATGCGGGGGCGCCGCCGCCGGCCTCTTCCCAGGATCAGGCACAGCAGGGGCCGACGCAACAGCGCCAGTTAAGGGAAATGCCGGAAAACTACCGGGCCAATTTCCCGGCTTTCACGGTGGACGTGCACGCCTACAACAACAACCCGCAAAAGCGCTTCGTTCTGGTCAGCGGCAAACGCTACCACGAGGGCGACACCATGGCCGAAGGCCCGCGCATCATCGCTATCGTGCCGGAAGGTTTGGTGCTGGATTGGCAGGGACAGCAGGTGCTTTACGCCATCGCGCGCTAGGCAATCCAGGTAAAAGGGATAGTCGCGCAGAGCCGCAAGGACGCCGACAAAACAGCAATCAATCTGTTTGCGGCTTTGCGCGAAAACCTTAGCTGCTGGCCGCCTTCTTCAAACCCGCCCCGACCAGCTCGGCGCAGGCGGCATCGAGCCGCTTCAGACCTTCCACGATGTCGGCTTCGTCGATGATCAGCGAAGGCGCCACGCGCAGTACGTCGGGGCCCGCCACCAGCGTCCACAGGCCGTGACGGAATCCGGCATTGACCACGTCCTTGGCCCGGCCCTTCCATTCCGTGCTCAACGGCGCGCCGATCAACAGACCCAGACCGCGCGCCGGCTCGAAAATGCCGTAGCGCTTGCCGATGGCATCGAGACCTTCGCGCAACTGTTTCGCGCGGCTCTCCACTCCTGACAACAGCGACGGGGTGTTGACGATATCCAGCACCGCCTCGCCCACGGCGCAGGCCAGCGGGTTGCCGCCGTAAGTGGAGCCGTGCGTGCCGAACTGCAATACTTCGGCCGCCTTCTGGGTGCACAACATGGCGCCGATGGGGAAGCCGCCGCCGAGGCCCTTGGCGCTGGTCAGCACGTCCGGCGTCACGCCGTAATGTTCGTAGGCGTAGAGCTTGCCGCTGCGGCCCATGCCGGTCTGCACTTCGTCGAAAATCAGCAGCGCATTGTGCTTGTCGCACAGGCGGCGGGCACCTTCGATGAACTCCTGCGTGCCGGGCAGGATGCCGCCCTCGCCCTGCACCGGTTCCAGTACTACGGCACAGGTTTCGTCGGAGATTTCTTCCTCGAGCGTCGCCAGGTCGTTGTATGGCAGGTGCTTGATGTTGCCCGGCAAGGGCTCGAAGCCCTGGGTGTACTTGGCCTGGCCGCCGACGCTGACGGTGAACAGGGTGCGGCCGTGAAAGGCGTTGTAGAAAGAGATGATCTGGTTCTTGCGGCCATTGGATTGGGTGTTGCCGAAACGCCGCGCCAGCTTGAATGCCGCCTCGTTGGCCTCGCCGCCGCTGTTGCAGAAGAACACGCGATCGGCAAAGGTGGCCTCGGTCAGTTTCTGCGCCAGCCGCAGGGCCGGCTCGTTGGTCATGACGTTGGACAAGTGCCACAGCTTGCCAGCCTGCTCGGTCAAGGTCGCCACCAGCTTGGGATGGCAGTGGCCCAGCAGGGTCACGGCGATGCCGCAGGCGAAGTCCAGGTATTCCTTGCCCTGCTGGTCCCAGATGCGGGAACCGGCGCCGCGCACCGGGATGATGTCCGAAGGCGAGTAGTTCGGAACCATTACTTCATTGAATGTGGCGCGTGTCACGTTTTGCATGGTTTGTCCCGGCGGTCGATCCGCCCCAGTGAAAAAGGCCCGGCCGGGCGGCGGACGGGCCTTCGTGTATGGAGTATTTGGATTGATTATACGCCCGTGCCGGGCCGCTTCCAGGACAGGCGGCACGCATTTCCAGCCCCGGGCGCCTGGAAAAGCTCTTGGCTTGGCATGCGTTGCCGGGGCTTTGTGATGACGCGCTTGCGCGCCGGCTAGCCGGCCAGCACCCGCTTGCGGGCGGCCTGATATTCCTGTCCCAGCCGTGCCACCAGCTCGGCGGTGGCGGGTATGTCGCGGATCTGCCCCGTGCCCTGCCCCGCGCCCCAGATGTCGCGCCAGGCCTTGGCGCCGCCGGTCTCGGGGTCTGCGCCGGCGCCGAAATCCATGCTGCTCTTGTCGCCGTCCGGCAGCTTGTCCGGGTCCATGCCGGCGGCGACGATGCTGCTGCGCAGGTAGTTGCCGTGCACGCCACTGAACAGGCTGCTGTAGATGATGTCCTCGGCAGTGCTGTCGACCAGGGCTTGCTTGTAGGCCGCCACCGCATTGGCTTCACGGGTGGCGATGAAGCGGGTGCCGATATAGGCGAGGTCGGCGCCGATCGACTGCGCGGCGAGGATGGCGTCACCGCTGGCGATGGCGCCGGACAGGATGATGGTGCCGTCATAAAAGGCGCGGACCTCGGGCACCAGGGCGAACGGCGACAGGCGCCCGGCATGGCCGCCGGCGCCGCTGCAAACCAGGATCAGGCCGTCCACACCGGCCTTGAGGGCGCGCTTGGCGTGCTGGATGGTGGTGACGTCGTGGAACACCAGACCGCCGTAGCTGTGCGCGGCTTCCACCACCTGATCCGGCGCGCGCAGGGAGGTGATCAGGATCGGCACCTTGTACTGCACGCACAGGTCAACGTCACGCTGCAGGCGCGAGTTGGAAGCGTGCACGATCTGGTTGACGGCGAACGGCGCCACCTTGTTGCCGGGATGCGCCGCCCGGTACTGCGCCAGCTCGGCGGAGATGCGCTGCAGCCACTGCTCCAGTGCCGGCTCGGCGCGCGCGTTCAGCGCCGGGAAGGCCCCGACAATGCCGGCCTTGCACTGCTCGATCACCAGCTCGGGATTGGACACGATGAACATCGGCGAACCGATGACAGGCAGGGCGAGGTTGTCGCGCAGCAATTGAGGCAGGGCCATGGAACAGCTCCGTTAAATTAGAGAACAACTTTCAGGAAAGCTTGGAAAAGTCCGGCGCGCGCTTCTCGAAGAAAGCCGTAGCTGCCTCGTGGAATTCCGCGGTGTGCAGCCGTCGGGCGAAGTGGCCTGCCTCCTCGACAATGCGTTCCGGCAGCGTGCCGGAGGCGGACTTCAGCAGCTGCTTGGTCAGCAGCAGGGCTTCCGGCGCCTTGGCGGCGAGCTTGCGGGCCAGGCCGCGCGCCGTGTCGAGCAGCTCGGCTGCCGGCACCACGCGGTTGACCAGGCCCAGGCGCAGCGCAGTGGCGGCATCGACAGGCTCGCCCAGCAGGGTCAGCTCGGCAGCCTGGTGGTAGCCGATGCGCTGCGGCAACAGCAGGGTACTGCCGAATTCAGGCACCAGACCCAGGTTGATGAACGGCAGGGACAGGCGGGCGTTGTCGGCAGCCACCACCAGGTCACAGTGCAGCAGCAGGGTAGCGCCGACGCCAACGGCTGGGCCCTGCACCGCCGCGATCACGATCTTGCGCGTGGTGGAGAGCGCCCGCATGAAGCGCATTACCGGGCCGGCGTCAGCCTTGTCGTCGAGGTCCGGCGGGTTCTGCATGAAATCCTGCAGGTCATTACCGGCGCTGAAGGCGCCGCCCTCACCACCCAGCAGGATCACGCGGACCGAAGGGTCAGCCTCGGCCCGCTCCAAGGCATCCACGATTCCAACGTACATGGCCTCCGTAAAAGCATTCTTCTTGTCGGCGCGATTGAAGCGGATTTCGAGCACGCCGTCGGCGGAGTTGACCAGGATGTTGTCGGACATGGGGCTGACTAAAGCGGATTGAAAGAAGCTTGCGCTAGCTTAGCTTCCAAAGCGGAACAATGGGTCTTACCCGGCATGAACCATGCGTGCTTTGAGGCTGTTTGCACAGGTGGGCGCGGTCACAATTCTTTACCCCGCTGTGGCGAACCGGGTCACGGTTGGTCCGGTCTATGAGCAGTTAGAGTCGGGTTTGTATCCTGGTCCCGCGCTCCAAGGATGGGAGAGCAGAAGATGATCGATCCAGTTTTTCTGGTGCGCGTGCTGGCGGCTTCAGTGGTGGCGATGTTTCTGGCGCTGTGCGCAAGCAATGCCAGGGACAGCAGCGAAAATACACCGCACCAGGCGGCATCCAGCATCAGCGCCAACCGCTAGCCGGGCGCTATTGCGTCAAAGCCACGCGCAACTCGCGCGTATCGGCCCGTCCGTGATCGTCCACCACCCTTAGCTGATAGCTGCCGATGCCCGGCGGCATCCATTGCAGGGTCGCGCCGGGGCTGGCGGCGGCGACGAAATTGTCCCCCACGAACCAGTAAACCGCCCGCACATCGGCGTCGGCGTTGGCGCTCAGCGGCACCGATTCCCGTCCCAGCCGGGCAGCGCGCAGGGTGTAGGTGGCGCCGGACAGGGGCGAGGTGATGGCGGGTGGCACGCCCGCCGCCCCCATGGAGCCGGCGCATTCGCCGGCGGGCGGCGGGCGGCGGCGCGGCATGCCGGCCTGGGCAAACAGGCGCTGCAGGTCGGACGGCCAGAATTCGTAGACCTCGCCCCTGAGTTCATCCGGGGAATCGCCGGGACAGGCCTGGCGGCCGGTGCGCAGATTGACCAGCACGCGGCGGTGCACCGTGCTGAGCCGGATCGGCGACTTGCCCGGGATGAACCAGGTGCTGCTCCTTTGCGGGCATTCCGCATTGGGCAGATCGCCCGAAGCCGTGCAGACCTCGACCCGCACCAGATTGGACGGAATGCGCCAGGCCGCTTCCTTCAGGTTCGGTTGCTGGGCCTGTACGCCATCGACGATCTCGAAGAACAGCGGCGCAGCCGCCTGCACGCCGACAAAGGCCGGGTTGCTGCTGCCGTCGAAGTTGCCGACCCACACCACCAGCACGTAGGGGCCGAACAGGCCGGCCGACCAGGCATCGCGGAAACCCCAGGAGGTGCCGGTCTTCCAGGCCACCGGCAGGCGCGCGGCGCCCTGGGCCATCACTTCGTCCGGGCGCGGATTGTCCTTGAGGATGTCGCGCACCATGAAACTGGATTCGTCCGACAGCAGGCGCATGCCCTGGTCCTGCGCATCGTCCAGCCGGTAGCGCAGCTCGTGCAGCACGCCCCGGTTGGCCAGCATGGCGTAGAGCCGCGCCATCTCCTCCATGGTGACCTCGCCGCCGCCCAGAGTCAGTGCCAGGCCGTAGTGCTCGCGGCTGGCCATGCGCGACACGCCGGCGAGCTTGAGGAAATCGTAGAGATCGGGCTGCGACAGGCGCGAGGCCAGGCTCACCGCCGGGATGTTACGCGAGCGGATCAGCGCATCGTGGGCGGTGATCGGGCCGACGAAGCTGCCGTCGAAGTTCTCCGGCGAGAACGGGCCGAAGGCGGCCGGCGCATCCTTCAGCACCGACTGCGGATGGATCAGGCCCTGGTCCATTGCCAGGGCGTAGAGGAACGGCTTCAGCGCCGAGCCGGGCGAGCGCTTGGCGAAGGCGCCGTTGACCTGCCCGCCGATGTCGCCGTTGAAGAAATCGGCCGAGCCGACCAAGGCTTTCACCGACAGGTCGCGCGCATCCACCAGCATGGCGGCAGCATTGACGATGCCGATGCGCGATTCGCGTTTGACATAGCTGTGGATGCGCTCCTCCAGCAGCCGTTGCAGGGCGGAGTCCAGGGTGGTGCGGATGACATCGTCGTGCCCCGGCTGCGCCAGCAGGGCATTGCTCAGGTGCGGTGCGGCGAACGGCAATTCGTCCAGGCCGTGGAAGCGCAGCGGCGGCGGCATCAGATCGGCCACCGCATGGGCTTCAGGGTGTTGCCGCTCCCAGCTTTGGAACAAGCGCAAGCGCGCCGCGCGCAGCCCGGCCGGCTCTTCGCCGTCCGGAGCGCGTGCCGCCGGCGACTGCGGAATCAGCACCAGGGATAACGCCTCCGGCAGGCTCAGATGATCCGGCGTCTTGCCGAAATAGACCAGGCTGGCGGCGCCGACGCCCTGGATGTTCTGTCCGTAAGGCAGCAGATTGATCTCGGCTTCGAGGATGTCGTGCTTGGAGTAGCGCAGTTCCAGCCACACGGCGTCGCCGATCTGGCACAGCTTGCCGACCGGGGTGCGAGTGTTGAGCCCGTACAGCAGCCGCGCCAGCTGCATGGTGATGGTGGAACCGCCCTGGCGCGGACCACCGCCATAGGTCTCGACCACGGCGCGCAGCAGCGCCGGCGGGTTCACTCCCGGATGCCAGCGGAAGTGCTGGTCCTCGTGCAGCAGCAGGGCCTGGGCGAAGGTGGAGGACACCTGCGGCAGCGGTGTCCACAGCCGGTACTGCTGATCGTCGGCCAGGGTCAGGCGCAGCAGGCGGCCGTCGGCATCGAACACCGCGGTAGAGCTGGCGATCTGCGACCGCAGGCTGGCATGGGGCCACAGACGCAAGGCGACCGCGACGGCGAACAGGCCGCACATCGCCACCCCGATCCAGCGCCAACGGCTCATCGCACGCTCCTCTCGGCCCGCCCGCTAAGGCGCCGTCACGGTGATACTGCCGGCGACCGACTGCGCCTGTATGCCGCGGTCGTACATGGCCTCGCCGTAAGCCGGCGGCACGGCGAAGGTGCCGACGTTGGTGGCCTTGATGCGGTAGGTCAGTTCGCGCACATCAACGCCGATGTTGCCGTAGGCGACCACGCGGTCCTCGCGCAGGTCGGCATAGTCGGGGAAGCCCGGCGGGTGATACCAGAAGAAGGCGCAGCCGCAATCGGCCGGTGCCTCGTTGTCGCCCTCGCCTTCCCCTCCGGTCTGGTTCTGGTCAGCGTCTGCGTCCGCGGCGGGCGCTGCCTGCCCGTCCGGAGATGCGCCTTGCACAGGCTCCTGCGCCGGCTCGATACGCGGCAGCACGATCTCGAAGCCGCCCGGCAGCAGATCGACCAGCACGCCATTGGTGAAGGGTTTGTTATTGGTGGCGCGGAACTTCACATGCACCACCAGTTCCTGCCCCAGCTTCACCGTGGCGATCGGCTTGCCGTCGGCGTCGGTGTACTCGCGCAGGATCTCGAAGCCCTCGCTGATCGCTTTCAGCGGCGGCTGGCGGTCGAAGCCGGACTCGTCCACCTCGTAATACGCGCGCACGTCGGCGTCGTTGCCGAAGCGCAGCTTGGTCGCGAGCGCATCAAAGGGCGCCTTGGGCAGCACGCCGTCCGGCAGCGGCAGAGGCTTGGCGGTGCCGTCCTTCAGGATTTCGGCGATGGACAGCTTGCCGGCAGCGGTATCGCCGATGGTGGTGGCGTACTGGTCCAGGGCCAGGATGGTTTCGGCCGAGGACAGGGACTCGTACTCGCCATGGCTGATGCGCTGCGCCAGGGTATCGAGGAAATCCGCCGGCAGCGCCTTGGCGCGATCCGGGAAGTGGCGCGACAGCAGATATAGCAGCTCGGCATCCACCGCCATTGGCGAATGGAAGTCATCATAGCGCTGCATCGCGCCGAGCTTGATTTTGGCAATGGTCTTGTCGGCCAGGCGCTTCTGCTTCATCAACTGGTAGGCCGAGGCCAGGTAGGCGGCGGTGATGTCCTGCTGCCAATCCTTGTAGCGCCCGTCGAGCCGGCCCTGCAGCGCCGCCGCCTCGTTGGCCATGACATTGCCCTGCCGGGTCAGCAGGTAGATGGCGTAGGCCGTGTCGCGCTCCTCGTCGAGGTTGTTGCCATCGCGCGCGGCGAGTTGGCGCAGGTAATCGTTGCCGTGATTGATCAGGTCCTGCGGCACCGGCTGCCCGCGCTCAACCGCTTCCAGCAGCACCTGCTGGGCGTAGAGCGAGACGAACTCCACCACGTTCGAGTCCCCGCCAGGCCAGTAGCGGTAGGAACCATCCGCGGTCTGGCGTGCGCGCAGCTCGGCGATGAGTCCAGGCAGGTCGGCGCCTTGGAGCGCCTTGACGTAGCCGAACTCGGGCCTGCCGCCCAGCACGATAGCCGGCATGGCCATGCTGGCTAGCTGCTCGGTGCAGTCGTAGGAGTAGTTGCCGAGATAACTGACCAGGCCGTGGCTCAGAGCCAGCGGCAGAACCGACACACCCGCTTCCGCCTTGCGGTATTCGGGATAGAGGTTGCGCGTCACCGGCAGATCCTGGTTGCCGTGGGCGAAGCTGCCGGCGCGCAGGCGCGTCTGGTATGGCGTCACCGGACGGACGGACAGGGTTGCCGCCAGTTGCGCGGTCTTGTCCTTGAACACCGCATGGAACTGCAGCGTGGCCGAGCCCAGTTGGTCGCGTGCCTTGACATGGAAATGCGCCACCGACTCATGCATCTCGGTGATATTCAAGGTCTGCTGCCTGTCGCCGATCACTTCGAGCTGGCTCGACGGATCGACGCCGACCACGATCGGCGCCTCGGCGCCGCTGCCCTTGACGTTGTTGGCGACAACGACGCTGACATCGAAGTCGTCGCCTGGGGACACCGTGGTCGGCGCATTGGGCGAGAGCACGAAGTCGCCGCGCACCGTGGTCTTGCCCTCGGCCGTGCCGAGTGCATCGTCGGCCACCGCCACCGCCATCACGCGCAGGCTGCCGTTGAAGTAGTCCGGCACTTCATAGTCCACCTCACGCGGGGTCTGGTCTGCATCGACGATGCCGGACCAGTAGGCGACCGGCTTGTCGGTCTTGCGCTTGAACGGATTGAGATGACGGCCCAGCGCGCCTTCGGCATCGCCGCCCGGCGCGGCCATTTCGGCGTCGTGGATGAATTCCGGCAAGATCTGGTCGAGGATCTGCAGGGTGTGCACGTCGAGCGAGCGCTTCTGGAAGAACCAGGCCAGCGGGTTTGGCGTCTTGTAGCGCGCCACCTGCAGGATGCCCTCATCGATGGCGAAGATCACGATGCGCGCCGGCCGGTCAGTGCTGTAGTGGATGGCCAGGCGCTGGCCGGGCTTGACCAGCTCCGGCTGCTGCAGGGTGACGTGGGCGGTGCGATGATCCAGCGCCACCGAGAACGGCTGCACGCCGTAGGACAGGGGGCTGGTATAGATCTCGTCCGAGCCCGGATCGCGGATGAAGCTGACGCTGACATAGGCATTGCCGTCGATGCCGTCCGGCAGCTTGATGTGCTGCACCGAGCTGGTGGTGTCGGCCTTGAACCATTTGTAGCTGTAGACCTTGTCGCGCTCGATGGTAATGAGGCCGGCGCCGGTGTACGGCGCCTGCACCTGCATGGCGATGTCGTCGCCGGGCGCGTAGTCCTTGCGGTCGAGGGTGAGCTGCAATTCGGCGTTCTTGTCGAGACGGCCGGCGAGGTTGGCGGCGCCGGCGACGCTGTAGTCGATGCGGGCGTACTGCTGCCCCGCCGCATCCTGCACCACGTAACTGAAGCTGCCGGGGGTGTGCGTGTCCAGCGGCAACTGGGCCCCGGCCGCGGCAACCGCGTAGGGATCTTCGCTCAGCGTGACTTCCTTGAGCTTGGACACATACTTGTAGGTGCCGCTATCGAGCTTGGTCAGGATCGAGACAAAGCGGCGCTCGATGCGCAACAGCTTGAGATCCTTGACCTCAGTCTTCTTCGCCTGCGGGTTGATGGCGACCAGATCGATCTTGCGCGCGCTGTCGCGCGAGACGTAGTCCAGGTCGCCATCGGCCTTCCAGCCCACCAGGTAAGGCAGGTTCGACACCAGCTGCGCGGTTTCGGCGGCGACGCCACGGCCGCCGTCGGCCTCGAAGCCCTCCGCCACCAGGTGCAGGCGGTAGGTGGCGCGGGTGAAACGCTGCAGGTTGAGATCGAACGACGCCCCGCCCTTGTCATCGGTCTTGGTCTCGGCGAGCTGGTCGTTGAAGCCCTCCTTGGCAGCCTGCGGATCGTAGAACTGATAGCCGCTGTAAGCCGGGAACGCGGGGAAGCTCGGCGACAGGATCATCTGCGCGGTGACGCGGCGGTTCTGCGCCGGGGTGCCGAACAGGTTTTGCAGGTCGATGCTGGCCTTGAGCTGGTCGGGACTGACCCACCCCTCGGCGCTCTCCGCCGACAGGTGAGCGGTCATGCGCAGGCGGTCAGGCAGGAATTCCTGCACCTTGACGGTAACCGAGCCGATGGCGTCCTCGCGCCCCTCGCTCTTGATGATGGCCAGGGAGATGGCGTATTCGCCAGTGGGCGCGCTGTCGCGCGTGGCGTAGCGGATCTCCTCGAAGCCGGCGGCGGAAAGGCGGATGGCGTCGCGCTTGACCACGGTGCCGCGCGGGTCGGTAATCTGCACCCGCAGCGGCACGCCGACCAGGGACTTGCCCCAGTCCTGCGCCTTGACGATGGCGCCGACGCGGATCTCGTCGCCCGGGCGGTAGATGCCGCGGTCGGAGAACAGGAAGGCGCTGAGGCGGCCGCTGTCGGCGGAGTTGCTGACGCCGCCGATGTCGAAACGCGACAGGTCCAGCTCGCGGTCGTTGCGGCCGATCGGCAGGAAGCTGCTGTCGCCGTTCTTGCGCGCCAGGTACAGCACCGGCTCGTGTTCGTGCTTGAAGCCCTTCAGATCGGCGAAGCGGGCGTGGCCATCCGCATCGGTGGTCTGGCTCTGCACCGCCTCGCCGTTCTTGCCCAGCACCGACAGGCTGACACCGCCCACCGGATCGCCGCCGTGGATGGATTGCACGAATACGTCCTGCGAGCCATCGACAGCTTTCTTCACCAGGATGCCGAGGTCGCTGACCACAATCAGGCGGTTGTCGCTGGCCTGGCTCCAGGTCTGCGGCGCGGAGCCGGCATCGCCGTTATCGCCATCCCCTTCGGCTTGATCCGGCGCAGCGGCGGCATCGCCGTTGTCGCCGTCCGACGAACTGTCGCCGCCCAGCACTTTCTTCGTATCCGGATCGTAGGCTCGCACCCGCAACAGGAAGACGCCGCGCCGGTCGGCGCCGTCCTTGTTGAGGTATTCGCCCAGATCGACCGGCTCGTAATGCGCGGTGCCCGGCTTGAGCTTCGGCAGGCGCAGCACCTTGGTGAACCGTTCGGTGATGTTGCTCTCGTCGAAGCTCCAGCCGGCCTTGAACTGCGGATTGCGGAAATCGCCGCTGGTCTGTGTGACCAGATGCTGCAGCTGATCCGGCAGCAGCCGTGCGATCTCCAGTTGCAGGCCGGGCACGTCGCGGGTGAAGACCGTAATCTTCTTGGCGCCGGACATGGCCAGCAGCGAGCCCTCATGAGCAATGCGCAGCTCCCTGGGGAATTCCGGCACCTGCAGGGTGCGGGTTTCCTGCTTGCCGAGGCTGTAGCCGCCAAAGGAACGCAGTCCCTTTTCAACCTGGACGTAGACAAAGCGACCCGGGTCGGCCTGGTAGCCGAAGCTGTGCAGTTCAACGTGCTCCTGCTCGTTCGGGGTGTAGCTCAGCGCCAGCGGCTCGGCGGCCTTGAGCAGCTCAGGCGTAATGTTTTTGTCGTCCCAGCCAAAGGGGAGCTTCCGATCCTTGTGCTCGTGATCCCATTTTTTCTGCTGCTCCGGGTCCGGACTGTTCAGCGGCAGCAGCCAGGCTTTCACCTTGGAGGTGATTTCCTTTTCGGTGACGGAATAGCTGGTGTGCAGCAACAGGATCTGCCGCGGATCGTCATGCTGGTCACGGGCGATATCGAGGCCCAGTTCGGACACTTCCAGGGCGAATTGTCCCGGCACGACGGTGCTGGAGATCAGCACTTCGCCGGTCTTGTTGCCGCCGCGCGCGGCGCGCAGGCCGGAGCCGATCTCCACCGCCAGCCGGCCCTGCTTGGCCGGCACGGCGAGCTGTTCGGAATGGACAAAGGCCTGCAACTTGTACTTGTCGTATTGCACCGTGTAGGCCGGCTTGCCGACCTCGTTCTCTTCGGTGTCGGTGATCTTGTCGAACAGCGTCAGCTTGATGCGGCTTTCGAAATCGGCGGTGTCGACAGGGTGCGAAAAAGCCACCGTCACCACCACTTTCTTGTCGCTGACGTTGACCGGGTCCTGATAGAACTCGGTACTGTTGATCTTGGCGCTGAACGGCACCGTGGAGAACTTGAACTGATAGTCCTTGAGATGGACATGACTCGCCGCGAATCCCCGCTTGGCCAAGGACACAGCGTAGGACTGGCCTATCGGCCAGTCGGCCCCGGGCTGGAATTTGAGGGTCTTGTCGTCCTCCCAGCTCCACACGCCTGCGACTGCCGGCGCGATGTCGATGCCGCCGGTTTTGGGATCGAGGTTCTTGCCCGTCGCCTGCAGTGGCGCAACCGAGCCGGAAAAATGCACAGTGAGCGGCTTGGGGCCGTTGTAGGGGGCATCGCAGCTATAACAGGTCAGCGGCGGCGCCTCGACGGTAAAGGTCAATTCCACCGGTTTCGGGCGATGCTGGTACCAGTGCCAGCCGTAGAAACCGCCCGCCAGCACGGCGGTTACAACAGCGACAAGGCCCAGGCTGCGCCTGGGGTTGGTGAGCAGGCAGGCGAAGCCAGCAGCAATCCTGCACCATAGCCAGCCCAACCATGCGGGAGGCGTCCAGCGCAGATTGCCGAAAAGGGCACGAAGCAGGCGGGCGCAAAGCGTTCCGATCATTGCGAAAGCCGCGACGATATTCGCAGGCAGCTTATTCGAGCCACTCATTGCCCCTCCCCTGCACGCCCGTTCTGGGCCTGCCTACGCCGTTATTATGGCGATTGAGGAAAAGGAAACTGCGTCGGATTCGTGCAAAAGCACAGGAATTTTGTGCCTGCGCCCCGAGTGCTGGTTGACCATCAATTGGAGCGCAGACGTTGCCGGCATCCATCATCTGTCAGGCCGGTTTGGAGCGCAGACGTTGCCGGCATCCATCATCTGTCAGGCCGGTGATGATGGGAGTCCTGATTGGTCAGGGTCGCTGCTGACAGGCCCCGGATTTAATTGGGCCGGCCGACGCAATCGTAGACGAAGCCCTCGCCACGCACCCAGGCCGGGTCGTAGAGATTGCGGCCGTCGACGATCACCGGCTGCTTCAGCAGCTGCTTCAGCTTGCCCAGGTTGGGGCTCTGG
>Ga0302314_10000352_pt1 | contig 83829 bp, 65 predicted proteins | sample III_Palsa_N2_3_FD_200533 | JGI IMG/M metagenome (GOLD analysis project Ga0302314, IMG submission 200533) | Peat permafrost microbial communities from Stordalen Mire near Abisko, Sweden - III_Palsa_N2_3 | ecosystem: Environmental > Terrestrial > Soil > Palsa > Peat permafrost | place: Sweden...
CCAGTGGTGCCGCGCGCGCGCCCCCCACGCGCGCGCGCGGCACGGCTTCGGCCTGGAGGACAAGCTGGATCTCCAGGTCGAGTGCGAGGCCGGTAAGAAAGCGCAGCAGTTCGACCACGGCGCCAAGCAATTCACGTTGGGGCAGCAGCGCGTCGAAGCCGCGCAGACGCATCGGGCCGATGCGCACGCGCACCGTGGTTTGCCGATCCCAGAACAGCGAGCCGAGCACGCAGCCATCTCCAAAGCACTGGTTCTGTCGTCCCAGCCGGGTGCGATCGCGCACGGGAATGCGTTGCCAGGTGCCATGACAACCGATTACCTCCACCGGCGCATCGACGACGTCGCCGATCACCTGTGCCAGCGCGCCCACGCCGTGCGGGTGCTGCGCGACGAGTCCGCTGTAATAGCCCAGTGCGGCGGCGGGCAGTTTCGTTTTCGTGCTGCCGCCACGTGCACGCGGTTCCACCAAGACGTGCAGGGCCGGTGTACCCAGTCCGATCAGGTCGTAGATGTGGCGCAGTACGCCGCTGCCACTGCCGCCCTTTTCGCCAGCGAGTTCCTGGCTTAGTTCGGTGCGATGCTTCGCCCACGCACGCCAGAACAGGCTGAGCAGGCGATGGTTGAAGATGTCCAGGAAATCACGCGATGCCGGATCGCGCGCCTTCTGCTGCGCCATCAGCCATTCGGTGTAATGCCGCGGCAGCACGCCGGAGGGGCCAGTGAGGCCGAGGAAATTCACGCTCATCGTGTAACGCGGCGACTCGCTGTCGTCCTGCGTGGCGCGGTCCAGCGACTGCAGCTCACACGGTGGGAAGTTCAGCGAGGGTGGTACGGTGAAACGCAGCGCATCGTTGGCAGATGACACGCCTGCGCGCGGTGGCATACCGTGGGCGCGATACAGCAGCCGCACCGCCTGGAAGAAGCTGTAGCGCTCCGGCTCGGCCATCAGCGCATCCAGCGGCGCATGCGGTAGCAGGCCGGGTACGGTCAACGCGCCGGCCAGCAGCGGCAATCGTGTCGACGCTTCGGCTTGTACGGGATCGCTCAGCTCGCCCATCAGGTCAGATCCATCAGCTCATGCTCATCAAATCAGCGCCTGTGCGCCGGCGCGCGGCGCGAACGTGGCCAGTGGTTCCTCGCGCTGCACGCTGCGTGCCGTCAGTCGGGTGTAGGAATTGGCCGTGCAATACAGGCCGAAGAAGAGTTCGAGCACGCGCGCGAGCAGGTAGGCGCCGGAGCCCACATACTGTTCTTCGTCGAAGGTCAGCTCGATATCGGTGCCGCGCACGAACGATTGCCGCGGTGCCTTGCCGACCCGGCTCAGCGACGGCTGGCTGCTGACCCCGACGATGCCCGCGATCTGCTTGCGCAGCGTCGCCGACTCGGCAAAGTTGTACAAGCTGAGGATTTCCAGCAGCGCATCGCGGCCGCCTTCGATGATCGACAGATGGTTCAGCGACAGGTGGGAGATCAGCCGCCACTGGTTGGCCATGCGCATCGGCGCGCGCCAGGTTGGCGTGGGTTTCTTCAGCAGTCGCGCACGGGCGATCACACCGCCGTCTTCCACCTGCAGCACGCTTTCCTCGCCGCCGAATGGCAGCTGCGAGGGCAGGTCGCGATTTGTGCAGGTCAGCGCGATGGAGAGGGTTTCCACCGCTGGCACGCGCGGGTCCATCTGCCGATCCACCAGCGCGATCGCCACCTCGGTGCCGTCGTCGTTCGGTCGTGCCGATGGCAACCGTTGCGCGTACCAATAGCAGCCACTGTCGTCGCCACCCAGACCATGCTTGGTCGAGAAGAACGGCAGGAACTCGCTGCCCGTGCTGGACTCGCCGCTGCGGACCAGTCGCTGCACGCGGTCGATCGAATACACCTCCAGCCCCAGTGGCCGGCGCACGTCAGGGATAACCTGATACTGGCTCAGCTCCTGGCTGACCCGGATCGGCTCGGCCTGCTGGGTGAACAGGTTGACGATCGGCGTGCAATGCAGCCGGAAGGTGTCGCGCCCCACGGTCTGTTCCATCCGTGCTGTACGTTCCGGTCGCCCGAACGAGCGCAGCGCGATGCGCAGTTCCACCGCGGTGCCGAAACGCTTCAGGTCGAGGTCGCCGATATCGATGAACAGGAATTTTTCCGGCAGGGTGAAGTATTCCTGCAGCAGCCGGTAGCCGAGGAAACTGCGCGGGTCGTAGTCGAGCAGGCCTTCGTCGAGCTGGAAGCCGACCGCCTGGATGCAGTCATCCGGCAGTCGCAATGGTGGCACCTGCGGCTGGCCATCCGGTGCCACCACGCTGACCGATTCCACACTGTTGAGCAGCAGCTCGTGCAGCGCGTGCACCAGCGGACTCTCGCCATCCAGGTAGAAGCGCAGTTGGTGTGGGTCCAGCGCGGCAAACGTGGTCTTGCCGACAACCTCGAGGCGGATCCGCAAGCTGGCGGCCACGTCGGCGCTGCGTACGGCGAATGCCGAGCGCTCGACCGATTCGAAGGCGGCATCGGTCACTTGCAGCGGCCAGACATCGACTGGATATGCGGTGCGGTAACGCACCGGCATGCCCTGGATCGCACGCGTCAGCAATTGAGTGCCCGGCGGCACCCGCTGCATCGCCGTCAGCTCGGCGCCTGGTGCAGGTGCCAGCTGGGCGATCGACATCGATGGCACCGGGCGCAGGTAGTGCGGATACAGCACCGACAGCAGCGCTTCGGTGATCTGCGGAAAATCGTCGTCCAGCTTCTTGTGGATGCGCGAGGCGATGAAGGCGAACGATTCGATCAGCCGTTCCACGTGCGGGTCTTCGCAGACATCGCCTTCCAGCGACAGCCGAGCGGCGATCTTGGGATAGCGCGCGGCGAACTCCTTCGACAGCGAGCGCAGGCTGGTCAGCTCGTTTTCGTAGTAGGGCAGCAGTTCGTCAAGCATGGCCACGGCCGTCGTCGCGGCAATCGCGCCGCGGTCCGCAGAGTCTCGGTCAGCTGGCCGGCGCGCTCTATTCCCCGAAGGGTGTAGAACCTATGGCGCCGCGCGCATGCCAGCTGGCGTTGGCTGGGGGCCGGCTCAGTTCTCGACGCAGCTCTCGTCATCCGGGATGACGCAGTCCGGCGCGGTGGCGGCACTGTCCAGGCCGCGCGTGCGCACTTTCGGATTCAGCGCGCCCAGCGTGAGGCCCTTCGGCAGCAGCAGCCACATGCGGCCATTCGCATTCATCGATGCCGCCATGCTGCCGGCGTCGTCACCGAAACCCCAGAAGAAATCGCCGCGCACGCTGCCACGGATCGCGCCGCCGGTGTCCTGCGCGAACATCAATCGATCGAGGTTGCCGGCGCCGCCGGGCGCAGCGGTGGTAACGAAGACTGGCGCGCCGAGCGGTGTGGTGCGTGGATCGACCGCCAGCGAACGGCCTGCCGTGAGTGGTACCCCAAGTGCGCCGAGCGGACCTTGCGGGCCGTCGGGGATCACCCGGAAAAACACGTAGCTGGGATCGCCGATACCGCTGACACTGCCGGCACCGCTGCTGCTGGCGGCGAGGTGTTTTGCCGCGCCGGTGTGATGCGGATCGGCCGCCAGTCGCGAGGCATCGCTGCCGCTGATCCGGCTGTTGCCACTGTGTGTGTCGTCGCTGTAGGAGCCGGCAGCCGCGGGTGGCGACGCCTTGCCGAGTAGCTGCGCGATCATGGCTTGCACCTGCGGATCGTGAGCCTTCGGCGCCGCCGCTGGCGCGGTTGCCGGCATGGGTGTCGGCGCGCTGGCGGATGCATCGCCGTTGCTGCTGCCGTGTCGGAGTTGGGCGATGATCGCCTGCACCTGCGCATTGCCCGCACTGCCGCCATTGCTGTCGGCCGGTGGATCGTTGTGCATTTCGGTGGGCGTTGCAGGCGCTGCTGCAGGCGTTGCGGCCGGTGTGCCGCCACCGTGATTGAGTTGCGCGATGATCGAGCCGACATCCTCGTTCGGCGCATTGGCTGCGGTATCCGCGGCGCTGGCGGCGCCGAGTCGCAGGCCGCGCGTCTTGATCGCGCTGGTGGCCAGTGCGGTATCGCTGGCCGAGGCATTCGGCAGGAACGGCTGGCCGTTCTGTTCGGCATAGGCCACGCGCACCAGTCGGCCATCTTCCAGCTTGATCTTGCCCGAGCCCTGCACCTGCATCGAGTACAGCGCATAGGCATCATCCACCCAGGCCAGTACCGGCGCATCGATGCCTTGCGACTCGATCTGCTGGCGGTTGAAGTACGGCACGATGCGGTTGCCGTCGAGGCGCACGCGATAGCGCTTGTCGGCAAGCCCCGGCATGTCGCTGTCGAGCGCCAGCTCGTATTCGTGCGCGTCGGCGGTGTCCGGTGCGGCGGCCAGCAGGTGGCCATCCTCGATGCGGAACCACTGCTGGCTGGCCCCGCTCAGCGAGCGTGCGTCAAGTTCGTACAGATCACGCGGCGCGCCATACACCGGAAAACGGAATTGTGCTGTGCGCGTGCTGCGGCCCTCCAGCTTCGGCTCGTAATAGCCGGTGATGCGTCCATCCGCGGTAGCGTCCGGGTTCATCACCTGATAGACCTGAAAGTGCATTTCGAAGAAATGTCGAGCAGCGTCGTCGCTGCTCGCGTCGGTCGCACTCAGCTCGGAACAGGCTTCACTCCAGGCACTCTTGTGTGACAGCACCTTGCAGCTGCGGCTGAACACATCGAGGCTTTCGCGCAGTGCATCGGTGTTCCAGCCGGGCAGCGTGCTGAACGGCACCGGCTGGAAGCGCGCGTATTTCGTCACGAAGGGCTGACCCAGCGCACCACCGCTGGCAACAGCGGCCGGGCTGGAACTGGCGCTGGCTACCGTGCTGGTGGCTGGCTGCGGCTGGGTTTGCGCCAGCAGCGAAGCGCTGCCCGCAATCAACAGGCCCAGCGTGAAGCGGGCGAGCGAACGAAGTGACGCAGCGGGGCGTGACGTCATGGCGGACTCCCATGCATGAGGATGTCGACCATGATTGGCGCGCGCGTCGTGCGTTGCCATACCTCGGAGGCGCTATGGCGGCGGAGGGGGAATGGCAGGGCCGGTCAGTTGGCAGGCGACGCGGCGGCCGGGATCGATGGGACGTTACGGGTCAGGGCCCGTCGCCGCGATACGGCAGGTCCATCGGCTGGTTCGTCTTGAGTCGTTGCACCAGCTTCTCGTGGTCGCTCTCGATCTTCTGCAGGTGCGCCTGCATCGCGGCGTCATTGACCCATTGCGCGCTGAGCGCACGGCGCCGCTCCAGCTGGTAGTTGATATCGGCGAAGGGTATGAGGGTGTCGTCGTTGGCTGGTATGAAGCCGCTGATGTCGTGGATCAGCTTCAGCTTGGCCAATTCCGCCGGCATATTCGGGCCGGTCTTCGCATAGTGGGTGATGAAGCTCGCAATCGACGCGCGCAGCTGCGGCGACAGATCGCTGCGCACGATGATGACGGCATGCGGGATCAGGGAGGATTTCCACAGTATCCGCAGGCGCGCGTACTGCTCGGGGAAATGCTGGGCGAAGCGTTCCAGGTCAGCGGTATTGTTGGTGGCCACGTCCACTTCACCGTTGGCCACCGACAGCGCATTGTTCTGGTGGTTGTTCACCGCCACGCTGGCGAAGAACGTGTCCGAATCGAGCTTGTGGCTGGCGAACAACTGGGTCTCGGGTACCAGGTAACCGGAGGTCGACAGCGCTTCGCCACGTGCGAAGCGCCAGTGGCCCGGCTGGCGATACAGGTCGTCCAGCGTGCGGATCGGTGAATCCTTCTGCACCAGCAGGACGGAGTAGTAGCCGTGCGAACCGTTGCCACCAACGAGCTGGGCGATCACCTGCATGCGATCGCGACTGACGGCATCCAGCGCCAGCACGCCAGAGACGAAGGCGGCGTCAACGCGCTCCTCTGCCATGGCCTGGGCCAGGCCCTCATAGGTGCTCACCGAGATACTGTGGACGGGCCGTTGCAGTGCCTTGGCCATGTCGTCCAGCATTGGTCGCCAGGCATCCAGCGATTCGGAAGGGCCGCCGATCGGCAGGATGCCGAACGTCAGCGGCGCCGGCGGCTTGCCAGCATCAGCGGCGTACAGGGGCAGGCAGCAAAGGGTCAGCAGCGCCAGTATCGCGACGCGCCAAGCCGTGGCCCACGACTGGTGAGGCTGTGCTCTTTCAGAGCTGCGTTTTCCCGGCACGGAACCCATCCCCTGCGATCGATGACAGCATGGTCGCTATGCACACGGGGTCATCCCCGATCCCTGTCGATCTAGCATACGCTGCGCCGATGCATGCCGTGTTACGCCTGTCGTGACAGGCATCGCCGTGGTTGCTGCTGTTTTCAGAGGCCGCTGATGCGCCGCGAGGCAACCACGGCCTCGACCCGGTTGCGCACGTTGAGCGCGCGGAAGATTGCCGCGAGATGGATCTTGACGGTGCCTTCGCTGATGCCAAGGTCGCGGGCAATCACCTTGTTCGGCTTGCCTTGCGACAACAGCCGCAGCACATCGATCTGGCGCTCGGTGAGCAGCTTGCGCAGCCGGTCCTCCAGCGATGCAGCGGGCTCGCCATGCGCGGAGGCCGCGCCGGCGAAGTTGCCCAGCTCCTGCAACAGCATCGGTGGCACGTAGACCCCGCCGCACAACACCAGTCGTACCGCCGACAGCATCACTTCGGGTGAATAGGCCTTCGGGATGAAACCCTGCACGCCCATCGTCAGCAGCTCCTTGATCAGCGCCGGATCTTCCGAACCCGAAAGCACGATCACCGGCACGCCGGGCAGATGACGGATGGTTTCGGCGAGATGGGCATGGCCATCGCTGCCAGGCATGGTCAGGTCGATCAGTGCCAGGTCGGGCGGTGGATCGTTCTGGATCGAATGGCGCAGTTCGCCCACGTCCATTGCCACCGAGAACTCGGTGTCCGCACCGAGTTCGGCGAGTTTGACTTTGACGCCCTCGACGATCAGTCGATGGTCGTCCGCGATCAGTATCCGCATATCCGTTTCCCGTTGCGGTATCGCGGCACTCCCGCCGCGGCACGTCTGAGTCCGCAGCAACATAGCCCCAGCAGGTGTCGGCAGCAACTGATCAAAGCCAAACCGAACGGCCTAGGCTCTCCGTGATATGGCCGTTGCGGCGGCCCGTCGTGAGAATCGCTGATGATTCACGACAGGGAAATGGGCATGGCAATGGCGCTCACAGCGACACGGCAGCGAGGCTGGCATGGCCTGCTCGTGCTGTGTGCTGGCTTGCTGGCTGGAGCGCCGGCATGGACGCAGCCGCTGGTGCAGACATCATCGCCGCCGCAACCAGTAGCGCTGCCGGTCGTACCGGCGGTTGCATCCTCGGCCAGGACACCGCTGCCGTCCTCTGCACAGACAGCTCCATCGTCATCTGCATCTGCGCCACCCGTGGTTGCGAACGGTGATTTCGACTGGCGCGCCGCGCGCGGCGTGCTGTTCCGTATCCATTCGCCACAGCCTGGCGCACCGGACAGCCTGGTGTTCGGCACGATCCACATCGGTTCGCCAGCCGAGCTGGGGCTGGATGCGGAGCGCGTACGCCATGCGGTGCAGGCCCAGCGCATGCTGATCAACGAAGTGGATGGCGATGCACCGTGGCAACCGGGTTACGACCGCTACCGTTTCCTGGCGCCGGGTCAGAATCTGGCGATGCTGATCGGCGGCACTCAGTTCATCGAACTGGCCACCCTGCTGCCCGAGCACAAGGGTCCCCAGCTCAACCGGTTCAAGCCGTGGGTGGCGATGACGCTACTGGAAGAAGGGCTGGATGCGCCGGAGCCGAATGCCAAGGACGCCAGCCAACGCAACATCGACGGCGTGGTGGAAGACACTGCGCGCACGCATGGCCTCAAGCTGGTGCACCTGGAAACGCTGGAGGACCAGCTCGCCGCGCTCGACTGCACCTCACCGGCCGATTACGCGCAGGTATTGCAGCAGCGGCTGGCCGACCCCGAGGAATTGCGCGCCGAAACCGAGCGCTCGCTGGCGTTCTACCGCGCCGGCGATCTGCCCGGTTGGCTGGACGACATCGACGCGATGCATGGACTGGACGCGCACGCGAAGGTCGCCGAACAGCATGCGCGCGGCTGTCTGATCGAACAACGCAACGCACGCTGGATCGAGGAGCTGGAGCCGCTACTGCGCGAGGGCGGTTGCTTCGTCGCGGTGGGCGCGATCCATCTCACTGGCAAGGAAGGGCTGCTCGCCGGGCTCGCCCGGCGCGGCTTCGAAGTAAGCGCACAGGCGTGGTGAAGCACATACGCATCGCACGGCAACACTGACACGGGACGCAGGTCATGCAGGCAGCACGGCAGGTTCATTGGGCGCAGGGTGGCTTTCTCACCCCACAGCATCTGCAGGCACAGGATGCCTGGCAGCAGGCGTATGCGCTGCGGCTGCATCGGCAGTTTTCGCCTTATCACTGGGGCTATGAAGCACTGGTGCTGCGCGAGGATGCGCTGGCCACCGGCATGGCCACGCTGGAGCGCTTCGTGCTGCTGACCCGGCAGGGCGAGCTGATCAGCGGCGGTGTCGCGGCTACCGCCGAGGGCGGCGGCAATGCGCGCGTGCCCGAACGCAGCCTGCTGGAGCTGAGCGTGCCGAACAACGATCCGATCTCGCTGCACCTGGTGCTCAAGCGCGAACGCACACTGGATGGCCTGGGCCGCAGCGACGAACGCAGCCGTCTGCCGGCGCGGCATCGGCTGGATGGCGAATCGCGGGTCGATCCGTACGATCCGCAGGCGCCGGCAGCGGAGGTGGATTTCCTCGGCTACCAGGCGCAGATCGTCAGCAGCCTGGACGAAGGCGCCGAGGCGCTGCTCGCCGCATGCGAGTCGTACAAGTTCGCCGAGATCGTGCCGAACGGGCCGGGTCGTTTCAAGTTGTCGCCCGACTACATCCCGCCGCTGGTCGCGCTGCAGGGTTCGGTCAACCTCAGTCGCTGGACACGCAGCCTGCGCGACCTGCTGGTTTCGCGCGGTGCGGATTTTTCCAGCGTGAAGCGCCAACGCGGCATCCGTGCTGCCTCGACCAGCGCGCAGGAAGTGATGCGCGTGGTGATGATGCAGACTTTCGCACGCTACATCGCCGGCCTGCAGGAGGCGGTGCGTGGTGGCGTGATCTCGCCGTATCCGCTGTATCTGCAGCTGCGCGAACTGGTGGCCGAGTTCTCGGTGTTCTCCGAAGAAATCAGTTTTGCGGGCGGCCTGCGTGAAAACCCCGCCGAGACCGAGCTGCCACCTTACGACCACGACAATCTGCGTGCCTGCTTCCGCATCGCGTTCCAGCGTGCCGAGACGCTGATCAAGGCGCTCACCGTGGGTGCCGAAGTGGGCATCACGCTGACCTACGACGGCAAGCTGTACAAGGCCGAGCTGCCGACCAACCTGTTCGACTCGGACAAGACGCGCTTCTATCTCGCCTTCGAATCCGAGCTACGCGGGCAGGATCTGTTTGGACGGCTGTCGCGCACCGGCAAGATCTGCTCGGTGGAGGAGATGCCGCGGCTGCTGCAGGCTGCGCTGTTCGGTCTGAAGATCGACCTGCTACCGGTGCCGCCGGAAGAACTGCCGCAGAAGACGCCGAACACGACGTACTTCCTCATCGATACCCGGCATCCGTTCTGGCAGAACATCCGCAACGCGCGAAACATGGCGGTGTTCTGTGACCTGCCGCCGGATCAGACGGTGATCAAGCTGTATCCCGTGGGCGCGGAGGAGTAACGGCGATGGCCCGCATGCTCGATTATTTTACGCCGCTGTTCTCCTTGGGTTTGGCGATCGACGAGCAGATCGCTGCCGGCACGGCGCAGGGCAGCGTGGATGAGGCATACGCGCAGGCGCGCACGCTGATCGAGCAGGCACGCAGTGCGGCGCTCGCTGCCGGAAAACCGCCTGCGGCGGTGGAGTCGGCGGCGTTCGCGGTGGTTGCCTGGTTCGACGAGATCATCACGCGTAATCCGTCGTGGTGGAGTCAGGCCAGCCCGTTGCAGGTGTCGCTGTTCAACACCAACAACGCCGGCAACGAGTTCTTCGAACACCTGTCCAACCTCAAGGGTGGCGACGACGAGGTGCGCGAGGTGTACTACCACGCGCTGCTGCTCGGCTTCGTCGGCCAGTACTACTTTGAGACCGGCGATCACGGCGAGCTGGGCAAGATCAAGGAATTGAACAGCCGCCAGCTGCCAGTGGCGCCCGCGCCGCTGCACACGCTGCGTGAAGAGCAGATCACCCCGCAGCCGTACCAGATGAAGGACCCATCCGGGCCGCGTTATCCCAAGCAATGGGACGCGCTGCTGATGAAGATCGGCGCGGTGGTGGCGCTGCTGGTACCACTGGCCTACCTCGTGTGGTTCTTCCTGTCGCCAGCACGGGTGGCTGGGCCCACCGTGCAGCAGCTGGTGGATCAGGAGATCGCCGGTTACAGCTGCGCCGATCTTTCCGCCACGGTGGACAAGGATGGCGTGACAGCAGTGACTGGCTACGTCTCCAAGCCGGTGGATCTGGAGCGCCTGCGCGGCGACATCGATGCGATCAAGGGCGTAAAGAACTCGAACTACCAGGTGAAGGTACTGATCTGGCCACACTGCGAAGTAGTCAAGCTGCTCACGCCGTACCGGCAGCGCAACCTCGATCGTCACGACGGCCTCGCGGTGACCCCGACCACCGGCCACAGCGACCGCTTCGTCAAGGATGAGCAGGTGATCGTCAAGCTCACCCAGGCCAATCGAGATGGCTATCTCTACGTCGACTACTACACGGTTGAAGGTGAGGTGATCCACCTGTTCCCGAACCAGCGCGAGCCGCACAGCGGGCAGATCATTCCGGCCAGCCAGCAGATCGACGTGGGCCAGTCGGGCGTGCAAGGCGGTGGCTGGATCACGGTCGATGCACCGTTCGGACAGGAGTTGATCACCGTGGTCGCCTCGCCCACGCCGCTATACACCGGCCTGCGTCCGGACAGCGAGCCAGCCAAGGATTACCTGCCGCTGCTCAAGCAGGCGATCGACACCAATCGCAGCAATGACAAGTTCGTGGCCGATTTCATGACCATCCAGACCGAACCGGCGCGCTGAGGACTATTGCCATGAGCCTCACCCAGAAAACCTGGTTCCGACCCGCGTTGTATGTACTCGGCGGCATCGTGCTGCTGGTGCTGATCGTGTTCGTTGCACCGGCGCTGATTCCCGGCATCCCGCCGCGCTTCTGGCAGCTGCTGGGACTTTGTCTTGCGGCGCTGGCGGTGTTGTGGTGGTTCACTTCGGGTGCGCGCAAGTATTCGCGTGCGGGTCGTGCACGGCAGCGCATCGGCGACCTTGGCCCGGGCAATCCGGACGACGAGCGCGAGCCACTGGCGAAAATGAGCGCGGCGATCCAGGCGGCCAAACACGCGATCCAGCGTTCACCGGAAATGGCCGGAGGCCGCCATTCGCTGTACCGCGTGCCGTGGATGCTGTTCCTCGGCGATGCCGACGCCGGCGTGCATGGCCTGCTGCAGGCAGCGAGTACCACCTCGCCGTTCCCCGAGCCGGCTGGCAGTGATGCCGACGCGGTGTGGCGCTGGTGGTTCTTCAAATCGATGATCGCGATCGAGGCCAGTCCGAAGCTGGTCTGCGACGCATCAGCGCGGACCGAGCGCGGCCTGTGGTACCAGGCGCTGATGCAGCTGGCCAGCGAGCGTGACCAGTTGCCGCTCAACGGCATCGTGGTGTGCATCGGCGCACGCAGCCTGCTTGGCAATGGCGATGCGCTGAAGGATGTCAGCATGCGCTTGCGCCGGCTGGTCGACGAAAGCATGGAGCATTTGCAGATCCAGTTGCCGGTGTATGTGATGGTGACCGGACTGGAGGCGTTGACGGGCTATAGCGCCTTCCGTGCCGCCGTGCCGGCCGAGGCGTTTGCACAGGCGCTGGGCTGGCGCCTGCCGGAGAACGAGACAGTCAGCGCCGGCACCAGCGCCAAGTTCGACAGCCTGTTCGCGCCGATGGCGGAGCGCCTGCATGCGCTCAGGCTCACTGCGCTCGCGGCGCAGCACGATGTGAAGGGGCGTCGTGGCGTGTTCGAGTTCGTGCAGTCGATCATGCGCCTGCAGGGTGGCCTGCGGAAATTCGTCAGCCTGCTGCTGGAAGACAACCCGTTCCAGCGCACGCCGCGCTGGCGCGGTCTGTATTTTGCCGGGGGTCCGGGTCCCGACACGCCGGCCGGGGCGTTTGTCGCCGATCTGTTCACGCGCTTCCTGCCGGCCGACCAACCGCTGGCGATGCCGAGCCTGAAGGGTAGTGCCGGACGAATGGGCGTGGCCGCACTCGGTGTCGCAGCGCTGCTGGGTCTGTCCGGTTATCTCACCTACGGCCTCAGCCAGGCGCGCACCGACGATGCGCAATTGCTGGCGCAGACGCGGGCGGCTTGCCAGGGCCGTGAGAATGCCGGCGCCAGCGGACGTATCGGCTGGGTGGCGGCCTGCGGTCGTACCATCGAGCAACTGGAAGCAAGCACCGACAAAAGCCAGCTGGGTTTCGGCCTGCGCCGTTCCGATCGCGATATCGAAGAGTTGAAGCAGGAAGTGGTGAGTGATTTCTCCAGCCTGATCCTGGCGCCCTACGACCAGATGCTGGATAGCGACATGGCCAATGGCCGCGCCGGCATTGAGCACGTGCTGGCGGTGACCCAGCGCCTGCGTATCCTGCAACACTGCCGTAGTCGCGGTGCCAGCTGCCTCGACAGTGAGTTGCCTTACAACGTGGTGTTCGACCCGCGCTCGCGGCTATTCGCACCGTTCTTCACCGCTGATGCGGACACGCGCCGCGACCGCGACAACGCGGACGCCTTGCTCACCACCTACCTCGGCTATTTACGCTGGCAGAAAAGCGCGGTGCTGGACGATGAAGAGCATCGTCTGCAGGGCGAACTGCAGCGCTTGCTGACCGCCTACACGCCGCGGCCGCAGGATCTGGAAGCGTGGGCCGATGCGCGCATGACCGGCCCGCGCCTGCAGGATGACTGGTTGCCGGCGGATCGCCTGGTCGGCGTGGACGCGGGTAGCCTGCCGACGATTTCCGGTGCCTACACGCTGGAAACCTGGAACGGCGTGGTGTCGCCCATGACGGACACTATCGGCGATACCCTGGCGGAAAAAAAAAGTCTGGCTGACGGCTTTCGCAGCGCCTACTTCACCAGTTATTTTCATGCCTGGGCGCAGTTCCAGAGTCGCTTCTTCGATGGCGTGAACCTGTGGAAGGGACATGCCGACGAACTGGCGACGCGTGCGGCTGGCAACGACAATCCGTACCGCTTTTTTTTTGACAGCGTGCAGCACAACCTGCTGGGCCTGCCGCTGCAGTTGCCGCTCTCGCTGCGCTGGCATCAGGCCTGGGCGCAGACCAAGGCGGCTGGCTGGGGCGGCTGGAAACCATTCGGCGCGTTTCTCGGGCATACCATGGGTGGCTGGTTCAGCAGTGCCAAGCTGACTCCGCCGACGTGGCTGCTGGCGATGCTGGATACACGCCGCGACGTGCTGGACAAACAGCAGGCATTGTTCGCCAACGGTTATCTGCGTCTGCAGGCGCAGGGTGGCGAACAGAACCTCTACCAGATCGTGGCCGACATCTACCACGCCAAGGGTGCGCCGACGCAGCCACCGGCGTCCGAATACGCGACCCTGCTGCAGTCGGTTGATCGTCCCGACGACAGCTACGCAGCGAAGTTCACCGGCGATGACCTGGCCGCGTGGTCGGTGGTGCAGGGGCCCTCGCACTTGCTGCTGTATCTCACCGTGCAACGCGCCGCCGCCTACGTGCAGCAACGCTGGAACGACGGCGTGGCGACGCCGTTGAAGCAGCTACCGCCGGATCAGCAGATGGCTGCGCTGTATGGCGCGCAGGGCAAGCTCAATGCCTTCGTCAACGACTGGCTTGCGCCGTTCGTCAGCGAGAAGGAACACACGCCGATCAAGGTCGGCGGCATCGCGCTGCCGCTGACACCGGGCTTCCAGGCGATGATGACGGCGCAGAGCCAGGCGCAGCCGGCGCTGAATACCGATCAACCATTTCTGGTCGGCAGCTTCAGCTTCACCGGCCCGAGCCAGCTCGGCAGCCTGACCGAAGGTGCGCTCGGCACTGTGCTGCAGATCGACTGCAAGGACCGCAGCTTCAGCGCCAGCAGCAAGGCGCAGTCGCTGGCCGAGTCAAAGGTCGCGGTGTTCTGGTCGCCGGCCAACTGCCTGCAGGCCAGCCTGCGCATCAGCCTGGAACAAGCGGGGCCTGCCGAAGTGGCGCTGGTGCCGGCCGGTTCGGCCAGTGCTGCTGGCGCATCGGCACCGGCGGCGGCCGAGCCGCTGGTGCTGACCAAGCTCTACTCGGGACAGGATGGCTTCCTGCAACTGCTGAAGGATTTCGCTGGCGGCTCGCACAGTTTCGCGCTGGCCGATTTCCGCGATTCGTATACACCACTGCAATGGGCTGACATCACCGGGCGCCTGCGCGACGTCGGCTTCAGCCAGGCGCGGGTATTCCTTGGCGTCGACCTGTCCGATGCGATGAAGCAGTACCTCAGCTCGCGCAACACGCCGGTGACGATGCCCAGTGCCATCATCGAATAGACCACACCGAATAATTCACGACAGCATCGAACCAACGAGCGGACGAGCGGGTCCGCAGGGAGAACACCATGAGCATCGATATCGCCGAACTGCTTGCGCCGATCTCACCCGATCGCCCTTGCGGCGAGGACGTGAGCTTCAACGACGTCTATGACCGTGTGCGCGACGCGCGCCGTTCCGACGATCCCAACCTGCGCCAAGGCGAATGGCAGACCGACCTGAAAGTAGCCGACTGGCGGGTGGTGATCCGTCTGTCCACCGAAGTGCTGACCAAGCAGAGCAAGGACCTGCAGATGGCCGTATGGCTGGGCGAGGCGTTGATCTCGATGGAGGGCCTTGCCGGCGCCGCGCAGTCGTTCGAACTGCTTAATGGCCTGCTGGAAAACCTGTGGGATGGCCTGTTCCCGGAGCTCGATGGCGAAGACGCGGAAGAGCGTGCGGCCAAGCTTGCCTGGTTCAACATCTACGCCAGCGATGCGTTGCGCAGGGTGCCGTTGTCCGGCGGCAGCAAACCGATGACCCTGCTGGACTGGCAGGACTCGCGCGAGGTCGACAACCTGGCGCGGCAGAGCCAGGAAGCGCACAAGGCAGCGCTGGATGAAGGCCGGCTTACCGGCGAAGCGTTCGACAAGGCGATGCTGGAATCCGCGAATGAAGCGGTGCTGCGCATGCTGGAGTACTCGGATGGCGCGCTGACCGCATTCGACGGCTTCAAGAGCATCGCCGATACCCGGCTTGGTCGTGCCGCACCATCGCTGGCCGCGGTGGAGGATGCGTTGAAGCGGATCCGCCAACTGGTCGGCAAGACGGCACAGTCCAAGGGTATCGGTGGTGTTGACGCTACCGACGCTGGTAATGAGCAGTCGGTGGTGAGTCCGCCGGTGTCGTCGTCAGCCAGCATGGCTACGGGCGGTGGTCTCACGCTGGATCTTTCCGGCAACAGCGCCGCCAGCAAACAGGCGGCGTTGCGCGCGATCAGCGATATCGCGGTGTTCTTCCGTCGCACCGAGCCGCACAACCCGGTCGCCTTCATGCTGGAGAAGGCGGTGGCCTGGGCCAACACGCCACTCGATGCGTGGCTCAGCGAAGTGGTTCGCGACAGCAACGTGCTGGCCTCGATCCGCGATCGGGTGGGGATTCCGGGCGAGTGACCATGCATCGCTAGCCTCACGGCGATCAAGTCAATTTTCCAATGTTGCCTGCAGTCTTCTGGTTACTGCCTGCGGACAAGTGATTTCAGTGATGACGGAACATCGAGCGCGAAAGCGTTAAGCAATATTTTGATCAGATCGCGCGAGCGATTCATGCTGTCAGCATCCCTGTCGCTTGTTGGCCTAAGTCGATTGGCCTGTAGCTGGCTCCCCCCACGATGGGCGGAGAATCGCATGGTTCCCGGCATTTTAAAGATATTGCCCACAGGAACGACGGTCGGACCACACGCGATCCGATCTATCCGGTCAATGAGGAGTACGCGATGGCAAGCGAAGCATACGAAATGTACGCATTGTTCCAAAGTCAAGCACAAGGTGCGTTCAACCCGAAGGCGATTCAGCCCGGCTGGTTTCCCTTCAAGCTTCTAGACAAGGCGGGTCTGACAATCAGTCCCAAGCACAAATTTCACCGCGCCAACCCTCCCGCCTTGGCGATTCATATTCCTCTGAGCGCCTGCAAGGTGGCGGCCGTGCGCAGCCTGGTGCGGGCAAATATGATAAGAGCAAATTTGAACTACAGCCATGTCCGTTTCAGGCTCGTGAACGTCGGATCGGGTTGCAATGGAAAAGTTCTGGACGATTTGGAGCTGAGCGGTGTAAACATCAAAGCGATGGCGCCTTGGGTAACAGGCACCGAGGTGGTTATTCGACTGACTTACGATGCGCAGCAAATCCACTTCAATCAGTAGTTGAGGGAATGGCGCTACTCATGCCTTGGATCCCGGCGCGAAGTCATCATGCGCGGAAAAGCATCCGAGGGCGAACACGGTTTGTGCTAGCGCATGGGTGATGCGAAAGACGCTGGGCCATCAACCTGGCGGGTCGACGACGGGTCATGCGGCGCTCACCGCGGATATGGTGTCCCATCCTTGTGCGTGTATCCATTCTCGTCCGCGCGCAGATCAATATCCGGATAGCTGCACACATCCGCGTCGACGCGTGAGCCGATCTCCAGATACACCGCGGTCTCCGTGCCGCGATTGATGAGGTGGTGGCCGTCGGGCACATTTTTGGAGAACGCCGCGCAATCGCCGGGGTGCAGGAGTTGCTCGCCAGCATCAGTGATCAGGGTCAACTCGCCCGAAAGCAGATAGACGAATTCGTCCTCGTGCGAATGCCAGTGGCGCTGGCTGGACCAGGCACCGGGCGGCAGCCGGCTGAGGTTGACGCCGAAGTCGGTGAGACCGCCGGCTTGGCCGAGCGCCAGCTTGGAACGTCCGGCGGGTTGCCGGGCGTAGGGTTGCGGATAGTTGGAGCCTGTGCGCGGGTTCAGCTGGTTCGGATCGATACGTGGCATGGGGCTCCCCGCGGAAGTTGCTGACTTGAGGCTGTAGCCGGCCTCGCGCTGCAAGCGTTTGGCGCGACCAGAAGGTGCGAAAGGTACACCACCTCCAAAGTCATAGGCCACCGACTGGCCGTACGGCTAATTCTCTCGGACCCGGCGGCTTCCTAGACTTCTCTGCCATCGCCGCTGCGCATTCGCGCAACGGGCATCGCCCAACTGCCGGGGAGTCGTCATGGCCAAGAAAGAAAGTACGCAGCACAAACTGGATCGCGTCCGCGCACCGCGCGTGCAGCTCACCTATGACGTGGAAGTGGGCGATGCGATCGAGAAAAAGGAACTGCCGTTTGTCGCCGGCGTGATTGGTGATTTCAGCGGACAGCCGGCCGAGCCGCTGGCGAAGCTGAAAGAGCGCAAGTTCGTCAATGTCGACAAGGACAATTTTGACGACGTGCTCAAGGGCATGAAGCCGCGCGTGCAGATGCAGGTGGACAACAAGCTCAAGGGCGACGGCTCGAAGGTCGGTGTGGAGCTGAATTTCAAGAGCCTGGACGATTTCTCGCCGGAGGCGGTGGCGAACCAGGTGGCGCCGCTGCGCAAGTTGCTGGAGGCGCGCCAGAAGCTGGCCGACCTGCGCAACAAGATGGCCGGCAACGACAAGTTCGAGGAACTGCTCAACGAGGTGTTGCAGAACACCGACCAGATCACGCGGCTGACCAAGGAAGTCGGCTCCGGCGGCGGCTCGGAAAGCTGAGCTGTTCGTCACGCCGGGCGGTGGAACCGAGCCACCGTCCGATCGGACTGATACATCTCTCCATCACGGATATCGCAGGGATCAAGACATGGCCAGCACACAGCAAGAATCCGCGCAGGGCACTGCCGCCGCACAGGAAGGCAGTCTGTTCGATTCCATCCTCAGCCAGAGCCGCATCGCCAAGACCGACAGCGAGCGCGACCGCACCCGCGATCTGATCGCCGAGCTGGTGAACCAGGTTACCGACGGGCAGATCAGCATCTCGCACGATGCGATCGCGTCGCTCGATGCACGCATCGCCGACATCGACAAGCTGCTCTCCGACCAGCTCTCGGCGGTGATGCACGCGCCGGAGTTCCAGAAGCTGGAAGGCTCCTGGCGCGGCCTGAAGTATCTGGTGGAAAACTCAGAAACCAGCACGACCTTGAAGATCAAGGTGCTCAACTGCACCAAGAAGGACCTGATCAAGGACTTCAAGAATGCTTCGGACTTCGACCAGTCCACCCTATTCAAGAAAATCTACGAAGAGGAATACGGCACCTTCGGCGGCGCACCGTTCGCCACCATGATCGGCGACTTCGAGTTCAGTCGGCAGCCGGAAGACATGTACCTGCTGGAGGAGATGTCGCATGTGGCCGCCTCGGCCCATGCACCGCTGCTGTCGGCGGCCTCGCCGGAGATGTTCGGTTTCGAGAGCTTCACCGACCTCGCAGGTCCGCGTGATCTGGCCAAGGTGTTCGATACCGTCGAGTACGCGAAGTGGAAGTCGTTCCGCGCCTCGGAGGATTCGCGCTACGTGGGCCTGGCGATGCCGCATGTGCTGGGTCGCCTGCCGTACGGGCCGGATACCACGCCGGTGGAAAGCTTCAACTTCGTCGAGGATGTGTCCGGCAAGGACCACAACCGTTACCTGTGGACCAATGCGGCGTATTCGCTGGGCAGCAAGATCACCGATGCGTTCGCCAAGTACGGCTGGACCGCGGCGATCCGCGGTGTCGAGGGCGGTGGTCTGGTGGAGGGCCTGCCCACGCATACGTTCGCCACCGATGACGGCGAGGTGGCACTGAAGTGCCCCACCGAGATCGCCATCACCGATCGCCGCGAGAAGGAGCTGGCGGACCTGGGCATGATCCCGCTGGTGCATTGCAAGGGCACCGACTACGCGGCGTTCTTCTCCACCCAGTCGGCGCAGAAGGCGAAGGAATACAACACCGACGCCGCCAACGCGAACGCGCGGCTGGCCTCGCAGTTGCAATACATCTTTGCGGTAAGCCGCATCGCGCATTACATGAAGTCGATGATGCGCGACAAGATCGGCAGTTTTGCCTCGCGTTCCTCCGTCGAGCGTTTCCTCAACACCTGGATTACCCAGTACGTGTTGCTGGACGACAACGCCTCGCAGGAGATGAAGGCGCAGTACCCACTGCGCGAAGCGAGCATCGAGGTTGTGGATGTGCCCGGCAAACCCGGGGCCTACAAGGCGGTGGCTTTCCTGCGGCCGCATTACCAGCTGGACGAACTGAGCGTCTCGCTGCGTCTGGTGGCCGAGCTTCCGAAGTCGGCGCGTTGAGAATCTATTGAGGATTGATCCATGTCACAGAGCGACTTCTTCCTGAAAATCGACGGCATCGATGGCGAGTCCACCGATGACAAGCACAAGGGCGAACTGGAGATCAGCGGGTGGTCGTGGGGAGCGACCAATCTTGGCACGGGCAGCTCAGGTACTACGGGCTCCGGCGCAGGCAAGGCTGATTTCAGCGACATCGTCATCACCAAGTTGGTCGACAAGTCGACACCGAAACTGCTCCTGGCGTGCGCCAGTGGCAAGCACATCAAGACCGCCGTCCTGGTCTGCCGCAAGGCTGGTGGCGACAAGCAGGAATACCTGACGGTGAGCCTCGAGAAGGTGTTCATTTCCAGCTATCAATCCAGCGCGAGCGGTGGCGGCCCGATACCGGAGGAGTCGATCAGCCTGAATTACGTCAAGATCAAATACGAATACAAGCCGCAGAACGCCGATGGCTCACTGGCGGGCGTCGTCGCCATGACCCACGATTCTGCCGCGAATACGTCAGCCTGATGGACGGCAGGGGATGCGGCAGCGCATCCCCTGTGCGGGGTAGGCCGGTGGAGGGAAGTCCATGAGCAACGATTTCTTTCTCAAACTGGACGGAATCCAGGGCGAGACGACTGACTCGGTACATACTGGCGAAATTGCAATCCAAGGCTGGTCGTTCGGTGTCAACGAGGACGACGTCGGGGACAGCCAGAAAGTCCGTTCTTCCGGTGGCCGTGATGGCCTGCCGGTGTTTCGTCGCGGTGGTGATGCCGCCGGATTCGGCCAGGCGTTGGCCGGCAGCGTGCGGGTCAGTGACTTGCATCTGAGCAAGCGCATCGACCTCGCGTCTGCAGCCTTGATGCAGGCTGCCACCACGCGCCAGAAGATCGCCAAGGCCATTCTTACCTGCCGCAAGGCATCCGGTGCGGAGGGTCTGGAATATCTGCAGATCCAGTTGCATGACGTGCTGGTGTCGCGTTGGTCATCCGGTGCCGAGGGTGATGTCGAGGTACCGCACGAACGATTTGTGCTCAGCTATACGCGGATCGAATTCACCTATCAGCCGCAGGGCCGCAAGGGCACCTCCGAAGGCAAGAAGCACGCGGGCTGGGATCGCAAGCACAATGCGGCGATGTAAGCCGTCCGGGCCAGCCTGATGCGCTCCGTACTCGACCGCCTGTCCGACAAGCCGCTGCCCGAAGACAGCGGTCGCGGCATGTCGCTCACCGATTTCCGCGATCTGGTATCGCGCGATCTTGAGGCGCTGCTCAATACGCGCTCCGAAGCGGCGCGGGTATTGCCGGAAGCGTTTGTGGAATGCCGCAAATCCTCGCTGACGTTCGGTATCCCGGATTTCTCCTCGTACAGCCTGCTCAGTCCGCGTGATCGCGACCGTATCCGCCGCGCGCTGGAACTGGCGATCGGCCTGCACGAGCCACGGTTGACCCGGGTGCGCGTGGTACTGGAATCGCAGCGTGCCTATGAGCGCGCCTTGCGCTTCCGGGTGGAGGCGCTGATGAACCTCGGGCCGGAGCACGAGAAGGTACAGTTCGATGCGGTGCTGCAGCTCAACACGCAGTCGTACCAGGTGCGATGACGGCAAAGAAGCGTACGCGGCCGCACCGGCATCATGCGGTCACCTCATCCCAGGTGACGGCGAATATCGCGCTGCGCGTCGATGGCGAACCGCTGGCGCTGGAGCTGACTGTCCCTGGCGGCGCGGCAACCGCGCAGCAGCTGTTGTCGGCGTTACGATCACTGACTGACCAACTCGTCGATGCTGCCACGCGCAAGGAGGAAGCGAGCGGCCGCATCGTCTCATGCCGAAAAGGCTGCGGTGCCTGCTGTCGGCAGCTGGTGCCGATCGCGCCGGCCGAGGCACATCGTCTGCAAAAGGTGGTGGATGCTTTGCCTAAAGCGCGAAGATCCGATTTGCTCGCGCGATTCGCGGAGGCGCGCAAAAAACTTCAGTCGGCAGGCCTGCTCGACACGCTGCAAGATTTTTCACCAATGGCACAAGAGCGGCGGTGGACGTTCGGCCTCGCCTATTTTCGGCTGGGCATTGCCTGTCCGTTCCTGCAGGACGAATCGTGCTCGATCTATCACGAGCGGCCGCTGGCCTGTCGGGAATATCTGGTCACATCGCCGGTGGCGCATTGCGCGCAACCGAGTGCCTCGACCATCGACTGCGTGCCGATGCCGGTGAAAGTTTCGGTGGCTCTGCATCGGCTGGAGTCGGCACAGGACACAGCCAGTACAAACTGGGTGCCATTGATCATCGCGCTGGAATGGGCGCAAATGCATCCTGAGGCAACGCCGACCATCAGCGGTCCGGCGCAGCTGGAGTCAGTATTCGAGTTGCTTGGAGCGGCGCAGCCGGCGACTTGAATGGGTATTCCAGGTAGCCATTTATCAGTATCAGGCCACGTTGCGTGAAGACGTCCAGACGGCCATCATCGCCTCGCGCAGCTGCTCCGGCGAGACCGGTTTGTAGAGCACCGGAATCTTCGCGGCCTGGATTTCGCGCAGGCGGTCGCTGCGCGTTTCGCCGGTGATCAGTAATCGCGGGAAAGGCGGCATGCCATCGCGCATGTAGTAGTGGTCCAGCGCGGCCAGTGCATCCAGGCCGCTCTCGCCGTCACGCAGACGCAGGTCGGAGATCACGATATCGGGTTGGCCCGGCCAGTTTTCCGCGGCCTCCAGTGCCTGTATGCGATCTTCAGCGGTCGCCACATCGCAACCCCAGCTGCGCAGCAGATAGCGGATGCCGGAAAGGATCGCCGGCTCGTCGTCGATCACCAGTACGCGCATGCCCGATACATCCAGCGGCGCTTCCTCGATCTGGATTGAGTGGATTTGCTGCGCCGGTACTTCGCATACGTGGAAGCTGAACACGCTGCCGCGACCCGCATGGGACTGCAGCACAACCCGGGTATCCAGCAGCTCGGCCAGGCGCTGCACGGTCGCCAGGCCGAGGCCGAGGCCGCGGTGCTGGCCACCAAAGTTTTCGGCGCTGCCCGGGTTATCCACCCGGTAGAACTCGTCGAACACGCGTTCCCGATGCTCGGGCGCGATGCCACTGCCGGTATCCCACACGTCGATCCGCACGGTGCCGTCCAGACGCCGACGCGCCCCGACCAGCACCCCACCTTCCTGGGTGTAGCGCAGTGCGTTGCTGACCAGGTTGTTGAGGATGCGGGCGAGCATGGTGCGGTCGCTGCGCACCCACAGGTCGGTCGTGCGAACGGTCAGGCGCAGGTCCTGCTGCTCGGCGATCATGCGGAAATTGCGGCTCACTTCCTCGAACACCGGGTCGAGCGGGAATTCACTGATCTCGATCTGCATCGCGCCGGTTTCCAGTCGCGACAGATCGAGCAATTCACTGAACAGGTGATCGAGCGCCTCCACGCACTCCTGGATGTGCGCAATGCGGTCCAGTCGCACCGGATCATGCTCGTCGACCGCGAGCGCAGACGAAAACAGGGTCAGTGCATACAGCGGCTGGCGCAGGTCGTGCGAGGCGGCGGCGAGGAAGCGTGCCTTGGCCACACTGGCGGCCTCCAGTGCCGTGTTCTTGCGTGCCAGCTCCAGTGTGGCGTGCTCGATTTCCTGTTCCATGCCACGGTGCATGTCGAACAGGGTCGCGGCAGCGGTATTGAAACCATGCTGCAATTCGCCGATCTCGGTCTGGTCGGTGACGCGGACGGCGACCGGGTGATCCCCACGCCCCAGTTCCTGCACCGCGTGTGCCAGTCGCCGCAATGGTGCGCTGATCCAGCGTGCGGCCTGCCACGCGATCACCGCCGCGACCAGCAAGCTTGCCGCCAGCGCGAGCAGGGCAATGCGCAGGCTGGCGCGCTGTGCGGCAATCGCTTCACCCAGGCTTACATCGACCATCACCGAGCCCAGCGGCGCGGCTTGCGGCTGATCGCTGTCGAGCACGTCGCGCACCACCGTCAGGCTGTCTTGTGGCCTGACCTCGCTGAGACCGTGGCTGTCAGCGAGGATCTCCCCATTGGCCGCGCTGATCTGCACACGTGCCACATGCGGAAGCTTGGCAATCGATTGCGCAATGCGGATCAGCTCGCGACGTTGCATGTCATGCAACGGGCCAGCGGTGATCGACGCCGCCTGAGTGGCAACCGCATCAGCCGTGTTCTGGCCCATGCTGCGCAGCGTGATCAACTGGTAATGGGTCAGGATGGCCGCCAGCAAGGACGCCGTGACCAGGGTGGGTACCAGGGCAACGAAGGCCAGCCGCTGCATCAGCGAGGCGCGACGCCAGAGCCGTTTCATCCAGAACCTGGCCATCTTGTCTACCCGACCCCCGGCGCGGTACCCGTCGACGCTCAGCCTAGCGCGAAATGCAGCGTCCGGCAGCCCGACCGAAAGGCGTCGGCTGGACGGCCAAGGTCAGTCGTCGTCGCTGGGCCGGGGTGAATCGATGTGAGGTGATTCGGCGTGAGGCGGCTCGGCATGGGGATGCCGGTATCTCAGCAGCAGGCGCTCGATCACGAACGGCAGCAACGAGAGCAGGGTGACGCCGCACAGGGGCAGCCAGATCGGGCGGTACAGCAGCAGGCTCAGGCCCAGGCGGTCGCCGTGGCTCAGAGCTTGGCCGACACCGGCGCCGATCAGGTTCTCGAAGACCAGCATCACCGTGCCGCCCACCCAGGTGGCACCAAGGAACAGCCACATCGGGCAGCGCAGCCACGCCAAGCTCACCGTCACCATGCCGAACGGCACAATCGGCACGAAACGCAGGAACAGCGTGTAACTCACCGGGTGGTGCTCGAAGCTGCGGTGCAGCTTGGCGACGATCAGCGGTGGATGCTTGCTGCCGGCACCAAACGCGTAGCGACTGGCCAGATAGAGAATCAGCGAACCAAGCGTCAGCCCGATCGACGAACACGCCGTGCCGTCGACGGTGCCGAACGCGAAGCCGCCGGCAAGGATCATCACGATGGTGCCGGGGATGCCGGTGGACGTGGCCAGGGTCAGCAGGCCGATGAAGATCAGCCGGGCCAGCCAGGGATGCTCGGCGATATGCGTGTGCAATAGCTGCTGGTGCGCCACCAGGTTTTCCGGACTCAACCGTTCGAACATGCCAGAGGTGAATAGCAGGACGCCCGCCAGCAGCAGCAGGATCAGCGGCAGCGCGGCGCGCCAGCGATTCAATATGATGTGCCGCTGGCGCCATAGGCAGCCAGCACGGTGCGCGCCTGGTCGCGCAGGATGTCGCGGCGGACTACGATGTTGCGGCGCTGCAGTTCGCCGATCCAGTCGGCCGGCAGCGGGCCTTCGTCGAACTCGGTGAATTCCTCGACGTCTTCCGCGCGCGCACCGATCAGCAGCTCGTCGACGCCGGCCCAGACCGTCGCGCCGTAACACTGGCAACACGGCTGCGCGCTGGTGGCCAGGATGTAATGGCCACCCTGTTCGTTGAGCCGGAACGCGGCGAGCCGCTGCTGCGCAGTCATGTACGCCATCATTTCCGCATGGGCCACCGAACAGGTCTGCGCTACCACGCGATTCACGCCGACCGAAATCAGTCGCCCCGCCTCGTTGAATACGGCTGCACCGAACGGACCGCCGTGGCTGTGTTCGACGTTGTGCTTCGACAGCTCGATCGCCAGGCCGACTTTGTCCTCATCGCTGAGATAGCTCCGGCTTTCGTCGGCAACGTCACCAATCCATGGCGGCAAGGTCAGATGGATTTGCAGAGGGAGCATGATTTTCTCCGCTTACTGGCCGGCCGGTTTCGCCCAGACGTCGCGCAGTGTCACGGTGCGATTGAACACCGGTGCCGTGGCACGATGATCGACGCGGTCAGCCACAAAATAACCCAGCCGCTCGAACTGGTAGCGCTGTTCCTGCTCGGCGCTGGCGGCGGCCGGTTCCAGCCACGCCTGCACCACGCGCTTGGCCTGCGGGTTGACGTGCTCGAGCCAGCTCTTGCCGTCTTCCTCGCTGTCAGGTGCAGATACGTTGAACAGGCGGTCATAGATGCGTACTTCGGTAGCGACGGCATCCTTTGCGCTGACCCAGTGGATGGTGCCTTTCACCTTGCGGTCCGCGCCAGGCATACCATGGCGGGTTTCCGGATCGAGCGTGCAGTGCAGCTCGGTCACGTTGCCATCGGCATCCTTGATCAGCTGTTCGCACTTGATGATGCCGACGCCGCGCAGGCGCACTTCACCTTCCGGCTTCAGGCGGTGGAAACCCTTCGGCGGCACTTCGGCGAAATCCTCGCGTTCGATCCACAACTCGCGTGCAAACGGCACTTCGCGCGTGCCGAAGCTGTCGTCCTTCGGGTGGTTGGCGAAGGTCAACGTTTCCTGGTGGCCTTCTGGCAGATTGGTCAGCACCAGCTTCAGCGGGTCGAGTACCGCCATCCGGCGCGCAGCGGTGACGTCCAGATCCTCGCGGATGCAGCCTTCCAGCACGGCGTAGTCGATCACGCTGTTCTGCTTGCTGACGCCGACGCGCTCGATCAGCAGGCGCAGCCCGGCGGGCGTGAAGCCGCGCCGGCGCAGGCCACGCAGGGTGTTCATGCGCGGGTCGTCCCAGCCGTCGACGAAGTTCTCGCTGACCAGTTGCGCCAGCTTGCGCTTGCTGGTGATGCTGTAACTGAGGTTGAGCCGCGAGAACTCGATCTGGCGCGGCTTGGCCGGCTTCGCCTCTAGGCCCTCGGCGACCACCGACTGCCACAGCTCGGGATGGTTCGGCAGGTCGACCTTGTCGACGAACCAGTCGTACAGCGGGCGATGATCCTCGAACTCCAGCGTGCACAGCGAATGGGTGATGCCTTCCATCGCATCGGACAGGCAGTGCGCGTAGTCGTACATCGGGTAGATCGGCCACGCGTCGCCGGTGTTCTGGTGGGTGATCTTGCGGATGCGGTAGATCGCCGGGTCGCGCAGGTTGATGTTGCCCGCGCTCATGTCGATCTTCGCGCGCAGCGTCTTGGCGCCATCGGCAAATTCACCCGCGCGCATGCGGCGGAACAGGTCGAGGTTCTCTTCCACACTGCGCTCGCGGTAGGGCGAGTGACGCCCACCGGCGGTCAGCGTACCGCGGTACTCGCGCATCTCTTCGGCGCTGAGGTCATCCACATAGGCCACGCCGTCCTCGATCAGCTTGAGCGCCGAGCGGTAGAACACCTCGAAATAATCTGAGGCATGGCGCAGCGAGTGCCATTCGAAGCCGAGCCAGCGCACGTCGTCCTTGATGCCTTCGACGAACTCCGGGTCTTCCTTGCCCGGGTTGGTATCGTCCAGGCGCAGGTTGCACCAGCCGCCGAATTGAGCCGCGATACCGAAGCTCAGGCAGATCGCCTTGGCGTGCCCGATATGCAGGTAACCGTTGGGCTCGGGCGGAAAGCGCGTGTGCACCGCGTGGTGCTTGCCGGAGGCGACGTCCTCGCGCACGATCTGCCGGATGAAATCCTGTTGCACGGCGGCCGTTGGAGTGGCGGGTGCGATGGTGGGATTTTCAGTCGACATCAGGCAAAAGCTCGCGTGCAGTGGCGGAAACACCCAAGTTTACCCTGTCGGCGCTACCGGGCGCAGATCGCCAGGTTTCACGGGATGTGGCAAGGCCGCGCTTGCCCCGCACCGGCGCTGGGGCGTAGCGTGCAGGCCATGCATACCATTTATCGAGCCCAGAACCTGTTCGACGCCCATCTGGTCAAGGATGCGCTCGAAGCGGAGGGTATTCCGGCGTTCATTGCCGGCGAATACCTCACCGGCGCGGTGGGCCAATTACCCGCGATGGACTACATCGCGGTGATGGTGCCCGAATCGAGCCTGGCGCTCGCCAGCGGCATCGTAGGCGAGGTCGAGGCGCAGTTGAGCGAGGCGCGACTGGCCATTGACGAGATCGGCGATCTGCCCGACGGTCCGCAGCTCATGCCCTGCTGAACAGGGTCAGTCATCGCGATTCCGCGATCGCATCATCCCCAAAGGAAGCTCCATGCAAGACCTCGCCGCACTGATCCGTGCCGTGCCCGATTTCCCCACGCTCGGCGTGATGTTCCGCGACGTCACCCCATTGCTCGCCGATGCCGGCGGCTTCGCCCGCTGCATCGACGCGCTGGCCGAACCGTGGCAGGGCAGCGGTGTGCAGGCGGTGTGCGGCATCGAGGCACGCGGCTTCATCTTCGGCGCCGCACTGGCGCAGAAACTGCACGCCGGTTTCGTGCCGCTGCGCAAACCCGGCAAGCTGCCGCCGCCGGTAGTGACGGTGGACTATCAGCTGGAATACGGCAGCGACCGGCTGGAGGCACAACGCGATGCACTGAAGCCCGGTGAGCGTGTGTTGCTCGTCGACGATGTACTGGCCACCGGCGGCACACTGGCGGCGGCGCGCGCGCTGGTCGAACAGCTCGGTGGTGAGCTGGTGGGCGCCAGCGTGGTCATCGAGCTGCTCGCGCTGCGCGGACGGGATCGTTGGTCAGGAAGCCTGCAACTGCAGAGCCTGTTGCGCTATTGAAGCGTGGTTCGTGGCCACTCTCGAAGGGTTGGTTCAAGAGGTCTGCTAAATCGCGGGAGTGATCGCGTCAGCTTGAATAAGCTCTGGGCTGTGTGCTGTTCAAGGAAATCTTGCGCCCTGAGTCTGTCCATGATTGGTGTCATGATCGTATGTTGCGTCCATGGCTTTATACTTTTCCAGTATCAAGTCAGCCTGATCATTGAACGCCTTGGCGATGGTTGAGCAATTGTCAGGTACATGAAATGACTGACCCAGATCTTCTATTTCCTTCGTAGCCCCGACTCCATGGGCATAGTGCCCATCCTCATGAAGGCGCAGGGCGGCCATGTAGTCTTGCCATTTTCTGATTAAAGAATTCGAAGCGTTGCTGCCGTCAACCCAACGAGGCAGGGTAGTCGTACCCTCGACCGACGTCCTTATTTCAGTGAGCTTGCAGCCTTCAGTTGTGGGCATATGGTGGTATGTCCAGGCTACATGCCATTGAGTAAGCCCATCAAATCTTTTGCCGTCTTTATCAGTCGGACCCTTTGTATTGAGCTCGTGGCGCAAGTCATTGGCACTTTTGCCGACGATGTCGTAGTAAACAAGCAGAACATCGTTCGCATATGCGACACACGATGTGGTGCCAATGAAGACAGCCGCGAACACTTGCCGAATACGAAGACCCATGTGCTCCCCTGGACTTACAGTCAGTGCTGAAGTGAAACGCCGGCAAAGCCGAATTGTCAGCCCTGCGCGGCGAAGGACTCATGGTAAGAGACTATGCCAGAGGGTAATGGGCCGCCAAACGAAATGGCCTGAAAATACTCCGGCGGAACATCAGGCAGGACAAGTGACGGCTCTGCCTTGAAGCCAAAGCGTGAGTAGTAGCTCGGGTCTCCGAGCACCACACAGCCGGAAGCACCAAGCATGTGAAGCTCGGCGAGCGCCTGCCCCATGAGTCGAGCGCCAACTTCCTGTCCTTGGTGTTCTGGCGAAACAGATATCGGCCCAAGTCCATACCATCCAGTCGCTCCGCCGGAAACGGTTACAGGCGATACGGCGACATGTCCAACGATCGCGCCATTGTCATCTGCAACGAGCGAAACAGATAACTGTCCAGAGTTGCGTAACGCGCCGACAATGAATTGTTCCGTATGGCCAGTGTGAGCGGCCTTCAGAAATGCCGCAACAGTCACGGTCTCAATGGCCGCAACGTCAGATGGCGCTTCTTTTCGTACCCGTATGCTCATGATGTGAGGTGCGGGGGCTGGCGCCTGAATTATGCCGCGCCGCGAAGCGGCACCGGCTTGAACGAGTAGTTAGACGGGTGCACAGCGACGCGCTCGGGCGAAGCTTTGACCCGGACGAGGGCAGAACGTAAAGCAGCCGACGCCGAGAAACTACCAGCTACAGAACCCGATGACTTGCAATCGAAGCTCAGTTGAAGGATGAAGCAAACCCAGACCAAACCCACCTAAGCGCGAGCAGAAGAATTGCTGGAGCGACCAAGCCGATTAGAACGATCGCCGTAGCGGTGGGCGCAAACGAAAATTTGACCGGCAATAGCAATGTGCGCGCGACAACAAAAACAAGCCATGATGCCCACACGGTGAAATACACCCTGGTGAGTCCGCGCTTCCAGTTCATGGGTGACATCCCTGTTGATGTCTAACGCTGGATTTAAGCGGCGGCGAAGCCGTTCGTCTTGAACGAATGGTTAGGCCCCTTGAGCAGGAGCAGCGTTTTGGCCTCTGGGGGTCAGTGCTGCGAGTACGGCCGCCACGATGAAAAGTGCAGGGACGTCTCCGATGAGATGACCATGATTCATGGGGCTAGCCAATGCTTGGAAAGCCATGATTGCGCCGTGCACCACGCTGGACCAGACCGTGAACCAGATGAGGCTGAGATGAGCAAGAGGATTGCGGGAAGCCATAAGCAAAAACACACCAAGCGTTGCGTAAACACCCACGATCATCAGAGGGTAATCGGAATGACCTGTGTGCCATGTCCAGCCGGATGGCCAGACAATCATGAGCAGATAGATGCCAGCGATAAATGTGATACCAACTAATACCAGCGCAATTCGAAGGCACTTAAGGCGAAGGGGCTCGTTCACCGTGGTCTCCTTTTCAGTGATGGCTTGCTGTCCGGTGGTTCGGCTGTTTGCACAAAGTTGATATGAATCTCACGCTGCGACCTAACGCTGGAGTTAAGCGGCGGCGAAGCCGTCCGCCTTGAACGAAATGTTAGACCGCTACCGAGCAACTATGCATGCAGGGGCCATAGTTTGAGTAGCTCGCTGATAACGGAAGGCACCGTGCGGCCCTTTTAGGACCATCGTGTCTGCCTGCAACGAAACTTGGTCTATGCCCCAGATTTTTTGCCAGTGGATTGAGCTTGGCGCAACAACGGTTCCTGTTGATGCATAGACAGTCCCGCCGACAGCGATGCGGCATTGATAGGCCGACCCATCTTGGTCAATTTGAACCCAAACCGTGTGCTCTTCGAACTGCCATAGCCCAGTGGCCGAAGCCAGCACAGAGGGCCTCTGCGCATAGCTTAGGATCGAGAAGAAACCCAATATGAGAGCTAGCAGTGTGCGCATAGGTCTAACGCTAAGTAGACCCCAGATATGGGGTGTTGCGCGGAGTATGTCGTCTTCATTGCGGCCTGCACAAGCGCCGAATTCCTTTGCCAGGCAAGCCTTTGTGCGCCTGTAAATGTGCCGGGCGGGCAGTCGAGTTCCGGTGTTATGCGTCATTTTTGAGGGTGTATGAGTTACGCCCTCAAAATCGGGGTGTAACAGCGTTCATGGCGTGACGATGCCGAGGCTCTCTACATAAACCAGCTCGCATGCGCCCGCGCCGACATCGTCGCGAGTCATCGAGGTGTTCCAGCGCCAGCCACCGGGACGAGTGGCATCGACCAGGAAGCCCTCGATATGCACGACTTCGCCCGGACGCACTTCCTTCAGTTCATGTAGTACGCCGGCATCGGCGGGGATCATGTGCATGTTGGCGCTGTGTGTCTCGATCTCGCGTCGCAGGATCGGGAACTGCTTCACGTGCCAGTAGTAGAAGCGGTCGGACTGGCTGATGTCGATGCTCGCCAGTACCGCGCTGTCGGACATGCGGCCCCAGCCAAGCGCGAGGTCTTCGGGGATTGCGTTATGCCGTCAGACTACATTGCATGACGATTTTTCCGCCGGGCGCTGTGCCGGCATGGACAAAACCCAGTCTTCCCATAATTCTCTGAGCAGCCCGGCGTTCTATCTTGCGATTCTCGAGGGTGACAATCAGACGGCGAGGTGCGCCAGGTTCGTGCACCATGGCTTTGAAACCTTCAATCATCGTCTCCATCACACGAACATTGAGACCTACCAGCCGACTGGCCGCCCGAATATATAAACGAACGAATCCATAAGATGCACCGTGATCATCCAGAAGAATCGCCACCGTGCAAGCGCCTGCGATGTGGCCACTTTCCATCTCTTGGAGAACACATGCCACCTCCAATGAGCGGCGCCAAGCTTCGTTTTGATTCGTCAATGCTCCCTCCTGCAACCAGAATTCCACGATTTGCTGCCGCAGCCTGTCCGAGACATTGCCGAATACCCACCGGGTCTGAAGGTTCTGGAGTGTGGCAACCGATGCTGAAGGTGTTTTGATCATGGAGTATTCCTATCCACCGCGTTTCCTGTTGCAACCAGTTGGCTTTAGATGAGGTGTATATAAACACCCCATTCGTCTGGGCCGATCCAAACACCGGCTAGTTGCGCTTTGTTGGCCCAGATCTGGGGTGTTGCACGAAGTATGTCGTCTTCATTGCGACCGGCACAAGCGTTGAACTCCCTTGCCACGCAACGCTTTGTGCGCCTGCAGATATGCCGAGTGGGCCGTGGAGCTCCCGTGTTATCCGGTGCTTTTGAGGGTGTATGAGTAACGCCGTCGAAATCGGGGTGTAACAGCGTTCACGGTGTGACGATGCCAAGGCTCTCCACATAAACCAGCTCGCACGCACCAGCGCCGGTATCGTCGCGGGTCATCGAGGTTTTCCAGCGCCAGCCGTCGGGGCGGGTGGCGTCGACGAGGAAGCCCTCGATGTGCACGACTTCGCCAGGGCGTACTTCCTTGAGTTCGTGCAGCACGCCGGCGTCGGCGGGAATCATGTGCATGTTGGCGCTGTGTGTCTCGATCTCGCGGCGCGGGATCGGGAACTGCTTCACGTGCCAGTAGTAGAAGCGGTCGGACTGGCTGATATCGATGCTGGCCAGTATCGCGCTGTCGGACATGCGGCCCCAGCCAAGCGCGAGGTCTTCGGGGATCAATTTGGCGTCGGCGCCCCAGGAGTAATCAGCGCGCGACAGTACGCGAGCCGTGAGGATGAAACGGGCACGGGTGGTGAGGGTCACGTCGCCGTGTTGCAGCTTCGCACCATCCTCGATGTTGTCCTGCTCCGGTTCATCAGGCGCAATCACGCCGGGCGACTGATGCAGCGGACGATGCTGCCACCACGACGCGCCACCCCACAGCACCAGCAGCAGGGCGACGGCGACAAGGAGTTTGCGCATGCTCAGTTGAAATCGGCCGCCAGCATGCAGCGCTGTTCGGGTGTGAGGGTTACTTCGATCGGCATCGCCGGCAGCGTCGAGGCGAGGGTGACCGATGCACCCGCGTTCCAGTCCGCGATCATCGTCGCGTCCAGCTCGAAGCGCAGGAAGTGTACGGCAGCGGTCTTTTCGTCGTTGCTGCGTTCCATGTCCTCGTCGGCGATCGCGGTGACGGGTGCGTGGCCGTGCACGCTCAGCACGATGGCGTGCTCGACGTGGCGCAGACGAACCAGTTCCAGCTTGCGCTGCTCGACGTCGGGGTACTCGATCAGCAGGGTCGCCTTGAGGTTGCCACCATCAGGGATCAGCGGGTTGTAGGCATCGAGTTCATCCTGGATGCCGGCAGCCTCGAAGATGCGTTCGATGCGCAGCATCTCCTGCACCTGGTACTGCACGCTCAGGCGATCCTCGAAGATGAGCGTGAGGTGTTCGCCGATATGCACGCTGCGTTTTTTCTTGTGTGCGATCACGCGGGCACGGAAATCACCGCGTTGCTGCGCGTAGGCTTCGAGGGTGAGCAGGTCGGCGCGGGTCAGTTTTTCCATCATCAGATTCCGTAGGCCTTGCGCAGCAGGCTCAGCGGATGTTCCGCCGCCGGCTTGTCGTCGAGGCCGTGGGCGATATGGCCGCCAGCCATCGGGCAGTCGCTGGTGAAGTGGTCGGGGTTGGCTTGCGCGACGCGATTCTCCACCGGTTTGGCCAGCTTGCGCGAAAGCGCATAGGTCGCATGCTTCACGCCATAGGTGCCGTCGTGGCCGGAGCAGCGCTCGATGGTGATGACTTCGGTATCCGGCACCAGTTGCAGGATGTCGCGCGTCTTCGGGCCGATCTTCTGCACGCGCTGGTGGCACGGCACCTGCCAGGCAACCTTGCCTAGCGACTGCTTGAAGTCGGTTTGCAGCAGGCCGGCTTTATGCCGTTCCGCCAAGTATTCGAACGGATCGAAGAAGCGTTCGCGCACCAGCGCCACGTCGGGATCGTCGGGGAACATCAGCGGCAGCTCCTGCTTGAACATCAGCACGCAGGACGGGATCGCCGCGGTGAAGTCCCAGCCTTCGCGCGCCATCTTCGCCAGCACCGGGATGTTGCGTTCCTTGTATTTCTTCACCGTCTGCAGGTCGCCCAGCTCCAGCTTGGGCATGCCGCAGCAGCTTTCCTGTTCGACGAGTTTCGTCGGGATCGCATTGTGCGTCAGCACCGCAGCCAAGTCCTCGACCACCACCGGATCAGAGTGGTCGCAGTAGCAGGTGGCGAACAGGGCGACTTTGCCGCGTGTGCGGCCGGCCGGCGTCGCCGTGCCGCTGCTGTCGAGATCGCGCAGGCGCTTGCGCGCGGTGGGTGTGTAGTACTCGGGTACGCGCGCCTCGGCATCGACACCCATGGTTTTTTCCAGCAGCTTGCGCGCGCCAGGATTGCGGTTGGCGGCGTTGATCACCTGCACCACCACCGGGATCGAGGCGAGCTTGCCGACGGCGCGGGTGTTGGACAGGATCATCGCCGACAGCGGCGCGCCATGCTCATGGAAGTGGGTGGCCTTGGCGCGCAGCATCAGGTGCGGGAAATCCACGTTCCACGGATGCGGCGGCGTGTACGGACACTTGGTCTGGTAGCACAGGTCGCACAGATAGCACTGCTCGGTGACCTTGGGATAGTCGGCCTTGTCGACGCCGTCGATCTCCATCGTCTTCGATTCGTCGATCAAATCAAACAGGGTAGGAAAGGCGTGACACAGGCTGACGCAGCGGCGACAACCGTGGCAGATGTTGAACACGCGTTCGAGTTCGGCGTCGAGCGCCTGCTGATCCATGAATTCGGGATTGAGCCAGTCCAGCGGATGCCGGGTGGGGGCGTCGAGATTGCCTTCGCGCGTGTCATGGATGGGATCGGCCATCATCAGTCTCCCCAGCGAGCAAGCAAAAAAGGGTCAGAGCACACGTTCGTCAAAGCGAAACCTGATTAGCGTCGTATCTCACTAACCGTTCGCCCTGAGCGTAGCGCAGCGAAGTCGAAGGGCCGCCCTTCGACTCTGGCCCTGCAGGCCTACGCTCAGGGTGAACGGCTGGAAGATATGACCCTGTGTTCCTCAGCCCATATCGCCCAGCGCCTTGGTGAAACGGTTGGCGTGCGAACGCTCGGCCTTGGCCAGCGTCTCGAACCAGTCGGCGATTTCGTCGAAGCCTTCCTCGCGCGCGGCCTTGTGCATGCCCGGGTACATGTCGGTGTACTCGTGGGTTTCGCCGGCGATGGCGCTCTTCAGGTTCAAGTGGGTTTCGCCGAATGGCAGGCCGGTGGCGGGATCACCCACGGCTTCCAGGTATTCCAGGTGGCCGTGCGCGTGGCCGGTCTCACCTTCGGCGGTGGAGCGGAATACCGCGGAGACATCGTTGTAACCCTCCACGTCGGCTTTGGCGGCGAAGTAGAGGTAGCGGCGGTTGGCCATCGATTCGCCGGCAAAGGCGTCTTTCAGGTTCTGCTCGGTCTTGGAGCCTTTCAGGTTGCTCATGACATTACCTCGTGGCGTGTGGCTGGGAGGGCAATGCGGGTTGGCCGTTGCGGCCGTGATCATCCGAGCGTAGCGCTCGGCGGGCACCGGATGAAATTGATTGTCTCGATGGAACGGATAGCCGGTGGCTATCGGTGGGCGGGTCGACGCTTTGCAACTGGGGTAGCCGCCGCGTGCAGTGGCGTGGCGGCGGTGTGGGCATCGAGCAGGTCGGCCGGCAATTGCCGGAAGATCTCCGCCAGGCGTTTCAGGAAGCCATCCATCGCCGAACTCTTGCGCCAGATCATGGCGATGCGCCGGCTCGGCGGATGGCCCTTGAACTCGATCAGGTGCAGGTTCTCCACCGGTGCCACCGGCGGCTTCACCGCCGTGACTGGCAGCAGGGTGATGCCGACGTTCGCTGCCACCATCTGCCGCAGTGTCTCCAGGCTGGTGGCGCGGAAGCCGCTGCGCTCGCCGGCGCCCACCATGTGGCAGACCTCGAGCGCCTGGTCGCGCAGGCAGTGGCCATCCTCCAGCAACAGCAGGTTCTGGTTGGACAGGTCGGCCAGCTTCAGCTGGCTCTGCTTGTGTGCCAGCGGGTGCTCGGCCGAGACCGCCAGCAGGAACGGTTCCTCGAACAGGAACTCGCTGTGCAGGCTGTCCTCGTGCAGCGGCAGGGCGAGGATGCCGGCGTCCAGCTTGCCTTCGCGCAGCATGCGCAGCACCGCCTCGGTCTTCTCCTCGACCAGCAGCAGCTCCAGTCGTGGAAACGCCGTGCGTACCAGCGGCAGTACGTGCGGCAACAGGTATGGCCCCAGGGTCGGGAAAATACCCAGCCGCACCGTGCCGGATTCCGGATCCAGTGTGCGCCGGGCCACGCCGCGGATCTGTTCGATCTCGTTGAGTACGTCGCGTGCGCGCGCGGCGATGTCGCGGCCCACCTCGGTCAGCAGCACCTTGCGTGGGGTGCGTTCGACCAGCGGCACGCCGAGTTCGTCCTCCAGCTTCTTGATCTGGGTGGACAGGGTCGGCTGGCTGACGAAGCAGGCATCCGCGGCGTGGCCGAAGTGCCGATGCTCGGCCAGTGCCACCAGGTACTGGAGATCTCGCAGGTTCATCGCACGCGTCATCCAGGCCATAGGCTCAACCTATGATTGCGATGGTAACAATCAATTTGAACAATGCAAGTGCGGACGCTATCTTGTTCGTCAAGGCACCTGCTGCAAGGCGTCTCTTAACCCCCGAATCCATTACCGAAGGCTAACTCCATGCTGACCATTGGCGACAAGTTCCCCCAGTTCAACGTCCCTGCCACCGTCTCGATCGAGAGCCTGGACAAGGCGTTCCAGAACATCGACAACAACACCTACAAGGGCAAGTGGCTGTGCGTGTTCTTCTACCCGAAGGACTTCACCTTCGTCTGCCCGACCGAAATCAAGGGTTTCAGCGACGTGAACAGCCAGTTCGCCGACCGTGACACCCAGGTGCTGGCCGCCAGCACCGACAGCGAGTTCGTGCATCTGGCCTGGCGCAAGGACCACAAGGACCTGCGCGACCTGAAGTTCCCGATGCTGGCCGACATCAAGAAAGAGCTCACCAACGCGCTGGGCATCCTGACCGACGACGGCGTGGCGCAGCGCGCGACGTTCCTGGTCGACCCGGAAGGCATCATCCGCTTCGTCTACGTCACCGACGGCTCGGTCGGCCGCAACCCGGCCGAAGTGCTGCGCGTACTCGACGCGCTGCAGACCGACGAGCTCTGCCCGTGCAACTGGAGCCAGGGCGAAGAGACCCTCAAGGTCGCCTGATTCCACACGCTTTGCTTGCCACCCCGCGCGTCAGGAGTTCCTCCCTCCCCCCGCTGACGCGCGGGTGACCCACCGGCGGCGAGGTTCGCTTCGCCGCCGGTTTTTTTATGCCCCGAATTTATTGAAGGTGTCCCATGAGTCATACCGACATGAGTCTTGCCGATCTGAAAAGCCAGTTGCCCGACTACGCCAAGGACCTGCGCCTCAACCTCGAGTCCGTGTTGACCGAGGGTGGCGCGCCCGGCCTGACCCAGAAACAGATTGCGGTGATCGCGCTCGCTTCGGCGATCGCCTCGCGCTACAAGCCGCTGACCGCGGCGATCAACGCGGAAGCCACGCAGCACGCCAGCGCGGAGGAATTGAACGGTGCCCGCGTCGCCGCCGCGATCATGGGCATGAACAACATCTATTATCGCTTCGTGCACCTGGTCGGTGACGCCGAGTACGGCACGCTGCGCGCCAACCTGCGCATGAACGCGATGGCCAATCCGGGCGGCGACAAGATCGACTTTGAACTTGCCTCGCTCGCCGTGTCGGCCGTGAACGGCTGCGGCATGTGCCTGGAGTCGCATGAGAAGACCTTGCGCAAGCACGGCCTGTCGGCGCAGCCGATTCAGAGCGCGGCGCGCATCGCCGCGGTGATCCATGCGGTGGCAGTGGCATTGGAACAGGCTGACGTGGCTGGGTGAGCCGAGCCGTTAGTTGAATAGGAAAGACCCACCCCGGTCAGCGATGGCCGGGTTTTTTGTGCAATCAGCAAGCTCCATCGACATGGCCATGCCTTTTGGCACTGGGTCGCAAGTCATGCCTCGCCCTAGCGTGGGCGTTTATTTACGTCCTGGGGAAATCCGCCATGCGCCGTCTCGTACGCCCACTCCTGCTTACCGCGCTCGCTACCTGTTGTGGCGCAGCGTTTGCCGCCAGCGCCGATCAGGCGCCGCAAGGCCGCTTGCCGCGCTGGGCCGTGCCGCAGTCGTACCAGCTGTCGTTCAAGGTCGATCCGGCGAAGGAGGATTTTTTCGGCACCACCACGATCAAGGTCAAGCTGACCCAGGCATCGGACCACTTGTGGCTGGACGGCAACGAGCTGAAAGTGTCGAAGGTGGAAATCACCGATGCCGCCGGCAAGGTGCATGTCGGCAAGTACGTCGCGGTGGATCCGAAGGCCGGCGTGGTGCGGATCGATTTCGGTAGCACGCTGAAGCCGCAGGAATTGACCTTGAGCTTCGACTACAGTGCGCCGCTCAACGCGCAGCTGCAGGGTCTGTACAAGGTCAGTGCCAAGGGCCAGCCGTATGCGATGACGCAGATGGAGCCGATCAGCGCGCGCTTCGCCTTCCCGAGCTTCGACGAGCCCGGCTTCAAGACGCCGTTCGATATCAGCCTGACGATACCCACTGCCGACACCGCGGTGGCGAATACCCAGCAGGTGAAAGAAGTGCCGGCCGGTGACGGCTGGAAGACGCTGACGTTTGCACAGACGTTGCCGCTGCCGACCTATCTGGTCGCATTCGGCGTGGGTCCGTGGGATATCGCCAAGGGCCCGGACATTTCACCCGATGCTTATCGCACCACACCGCTGCCGTTGCGCGGCATTGCCGCCGCGGGCGAGGCGCACCGCATGTCGCATGTACTCGGCGAAACCCCGAGCATCATCCATGCGCTGGAGAACTACTACGGCTTCGGTTATCCGTGGGACAAGCTCGACGTGCTCGCCGCGCCGGACTTCGCCGCCGGTGCAATGGAAAACGCCGGCCTGGTCACCTTCCGCGACTGGCTGCTGCTGCTCGACAAGGATTCGCCAGCGCGCAATGTGCAGGGTTCGTTCAACGTCACCGCGCATGAACTGGCGCACCAGTGGACCGGCGACACGGTGACGCTGGAGTGGTGGAACGACATCTGGCTCAACGAGGCGTTCGCCACCTGGATGCAACAGAAGGTGACGATGCAGGTGCATCCGGAATACCGCGCCGATCTCGACCGCGTACGTGGCGTGCAGGGCGCGATGAGCAGCGACAGCCTGGTCAGCGCGCGTATGATCCGCCAGCCGATCACCGGCAATGGCGACATCGAGACCGCGTTCGACGGTATCACCTACCAGAAGGGTGCAGGTGTGATCGCCATGTTCGAGAACTATGTCGGCGAGAAGACCTTCCAGAAGGGGATGCAGGCGTATATCCAGCAGCACAAGTTCGGCAACGCCGTGGCCGCTGATCTGGTCGGCGCGATCGCCACCGCAGCCGGCAAGGGCGATGCGTTCAAGCACGCGTTCAACAGCTTCCTCGATCAGTCCGGCGTGCCCTACGTGCAGACGAAGCTGGAACAGAAGGACGGCAAGACCGTGCTGTATTTGAGCCAGAGCCGTTACCTGCCGGTCGGCAGCAGCGGCGATGCGAAGCGCATCTGGGGCGTACCGGTATGCGTGCGCTACGGTACCGCCGATGGCAGCAAGGTCAGCTGCGACATGCTCGACCAGGCCACCGGCTCGATGGTGCTGGCCGGCGCCAGCAACCCGACCTGGATAATGCCGAACGCGAATGCCAGCGGCTATTACCGTTTCAGCCTGGGCAAGGTCGAGCTGACCGCCCTGACCAAACAGGTGGGTCAGCTCAGCGATGCCGAGCAGCTGGCTTACGCTGATGCAGTCAACGCCAGCTTCCGTCATGGCGATCTGGATGCCGGCGATGTGCTGACTGCACTGCAGCCGCTGACCACGTCGAAGATCCGCGAAGTGGCCACCGCGCCACTCGACCAGGTGGAATGGATCTATCGTCAGGAAGCCACCACCGATGCCCAGCGTGCCCGTTTGGCTGCATGGGTGAAGGACGCCTATCTGCCGCGCCTCGAACAGCTCGGCTACCAGCGCAAGGCTGGCGAATCCGAGAGCGATGCCTTGCTGCGCAGCGCACTGGCCAGCAGCCTGGCGTTCGACTTCAAGCTGCCCGAAGTTCGCGCAGCCTTGCTCAAGCAAGGTGAGGCGGCGCTCAAGCCCAAGCCGGATGGCCGTCTGGATCTCACCGCAGCCGATCCCGACCTGCTCGGCGATGCGCTTGGCGTGGCGGTGCAGGAACAGGGCAAGCCTGCCGTCGATGCGCTGATTGCGGAACTGCCCAAGACCAGCGACGCAGCCTTGCGCAATGCCATCCTCGGCGGTCTGGCCAGCGTGGAAGATCCGGCACTGACCGAGCAGGTGCGCAACTTCGCGCTGACCAAGCCGGTCAAGGTTGGCGAGATGGTTTCGCTGCTGCGCGGTGGTCGCGATACCACAGCCCAGCGTGATGCGATGTGGCAGTGGTTCACCACACATTATGCGCAGGTGCTGACCCGTACCGGCAGCTTCGCCGGTGGTTACCTGCCGGCATTGGCTGCCGGTGGCGGCTGCTCGAATGCCGAGGTCGATCGCTTGCAAGGTTTCTTCAAGTCGCGCATGAAGGATGCCGATGGCGTGGACCGCGGACTGGCGCAGGCCAGCGAATCGATCAAGCTGTGCAGCGCGCTGAAGGCGAAGCAGGATCCGACAGCGATCATGCGCTGACGATAAATGCAACCAGGCGCGAGGAATGACTGTTCCTCGTGCCTGGTTGTAATGCGTGCCTCAGTCAAAAGCAGGTCGCCTGAGGTCACCGTACAGCTGGCCAGGTCGCAAGATCGGCTAGAGCCAGGATCGGGTCTGGTCCGCTGCGCGCAGTAAGTGGACGTCTAAAATCCCGAGCATCAATCGATGCGTACTGGGCAATTCAGACAGGTGGGATGGTGTGGCTGGACCCAGCGTCATCTATGTTGGCGCTCCACTGCACATGATCCATCCAGCCGTGCTCCTTCCCGAAAACATTTTCGATTTCGCGGGCGATGCGGTCCCCGATGTGCGTACTGGGTTTTTCAGCAGCGAAACGGCTGACCTGGGCAACTGACTTGCCAAGCAGTCCGGCCAGCATGGTCAAACCTCCAGCCTGCTTTCCGCTGCGGTTTGCATCGCGCTCAAGCTTTTTTACGAGAGTGCGTACGTTGCGATGCCGGATCTCTTTGATGTCCATCTGCTCAACCAGTTGGCGCCACCGCGCATCGCTTGCTGCCAATGCTTCTTCGGACCTTTTCTGGTCGGTAATATCCATGGCGATACCGACGTAACGCCGTGCGGCTCCATCGAGAGAGATCACTTTGCCCCGGCGCGCGATCCATCGGATTTCACCCGTTATCGGGTCCACGCGCCGGAACTCCAGATAAGCTATTGGATTAGGCAGGCCGGAGCGTTGAGGTTCCACTGCGTGCCGGTCATCGGGATGCACCAGGCTGAGCAACAATTTATCGGTGACGGCTACATCGAAGCTCAGCCCCCAGACGCGTCTGTATTGCTCAGAAGCCTCGAGGCGACCGGAGTCTGGATACCACTCAAACGTACCCACGCCACCAGCTTCCTGCGCAAAACGAAGGCGCTGTTCGGCTTGAACCCGCGCGGTGGTATTTTTGACAACCGCCACTACGCCGACAGGCGTCCCCGTTTGATCGACGACAGGGCTGTAGTTGATGTCGAGCCAAATATCCTCAGGCTCGCCATTGCGCAGCAGCACCATATGCTCGTCACGGTAATTGAGCGTCTTCCCTTCAAGCACATGACTCACTGCATGTGCCCTGAAGTCTGCTATCTCCGACCAGCTATCGCGAATCGTCTGGCCCAGCAAACCGGGATGACGAGTGCCGGCGAGTTCGATGTAGGCATCGTTGTAAAGGAACCAACCCTCAGCCCCCCACTGGAGCGTCATCGGCACATCGGAACGCAGGATCAGCGCAGTAACCGTGCGCAGACACTCAGGCCACTGGCTCAGCGCTCCCAATGAGGTTTTCTGCCAGTCGAAGGCTCGAATCAACGCACCGGTCGTGGATCCGCCGCCCAGAAAAGGAAAGGGATCGATAGCAGTGGAGTCAGTCATGCAGTGCCTTAACAACGGGGATGGGAGTGCTGGTGGGAGTGAAGGCTGTCGGAGATCACGCCGAAGCGGAAATTATACCGATGCCCGCGTGCGGACTCATGGCGAATGCCCACAATCGTGCAACTTGCTCGCCTCTTAACCTTGCCCGATTGTTCCGACGCGCCCAGTGGGATGCACGCATTGACCCGGTGCTGTCATATCGCGAGAACGAATTCCTTGGGTACGTCGGCATCCACAAGTAGCTTTCCGTACGATGTGTGAAAGTTTTCGCACAAATCCTGCCTCATAACCCATAGAATCCATGCATGCCGCTGAAGTCTTCAACTGCAGCATATGGCTTGTACGCAGAAACGAACATCGCATTTCACACAACTTAGTTCACCGGCATCGAATACAGGGGGGCCTGATGATCGAGCTGGAAATCCAGGGCCTCTCGGATAAGCGGGAGGGCCTACTGATCGAAGTCGGTCGGTTTGTCATCGCCAGCGGATTCACCTTGCAGCGGCAGCGTCTGGTGCAGGACCCGCACGGCATTCTCATGACGATCGTTGTGCGCGGTCCTGCGCGCAAGAAGCGTGCGCTTGAGTCGGCGTTGAACACGTATGACCGTTTCCTCAGCTTCAAAGTCGAGCCGTATGTCGAAAGCGAGCCGAAGCCGCATTTCGCAGCGTCGCGCAAGCTGCCGCCGCAGATGGCCTTGGCGCCGCCACCGGCAGACCCTGCTCCTGCGATGACGCCAGCGCCGGCCGCTGCGCCAGTGACGCCGAAGTTGGTCGATCAAGTCACGCCGGCTGTGGCACCGGTGACGGTGGACGTGCCGGAAACGCGGCAAGCGCCGCCGGAGCCGGAGGCTGAATCGGAGTTCGAGTTCATCCTGCCCAATCCGCCGCGACCGACTGAGGCACCTGCTCCTGTGGCGGCGCCGTTCGTCGAACTGATCGCGCAGGGGCCGGATGTGCCGGCCGTCGACAAGCTGCTGCGCGAGCTGGAATATGACTATCCGCAGATCGTGCCGCAGTTGTTGGCAATGGATCATGCGGTCGCCGAAGCAGCGCGCGAGTCCTCGCTCGCGCTGGCCGGTCGGCGCATGGGGGGCTGGGTTTTCGAACGCGAGTACGCGCTGGATGGCGGGCTCGATTTGCGCGAGGCGATCGAACGCATCGGCGTTCCGGCGCTGCGCGCTCTGGCCGAGGTCGATCAGCAGGGCACCCAGCTGCACATCCTGGGCAGCGCTCTTTGCGCTGAGGACGGTCACTCTGGCTGCAGTTTCTTCAGCGGCTTCCTGGAGGGATTACTCTCGCCCGCCATCGCGCCGGGCAGTCTGTCGATCTTTCCGGTCTGTTGCCGAAGCTACGGTGCGGATGAGTGTGTGTTGGCGATTTCGGATTGAGTGGGTGCGGCGGTTTCGGCCGCTGCCATTTTTGAAGCAGAGCTTTCACCCTCCTGCGGAGGGCGAGGTACTTCTCTTTTGCTTGTCCAAAAGAGAAGTACCCAAGAGAAAACGACACCCCGCTTACGCGCCTTGCGGGCATCCCTGCCCGCAAGGTCCGCGGCCGGGTTACGGGGTTTGCCGACAGCACATTCCCGGATCGAGTCCGGGACAGGCTCTGTGCTGACGCCAAACTGGTTCGCATCCTTGCGAACCACCCTGCGGGCTTTCCTTCACCCGCCCGCCGCTTCAGAGGGGCCCCGGGTAGAGGGACGCGCATCCTGCGCGTACTTTTCAGAAGAGCCAGATCAAAAGCAGAGCAACAGCAGAACAAGGCAGAGCGATGCTTTGCTCTTGCTGCTGCTCTTGCTTCTGTGCTTTCGGCTCTTCACCGAGTACGGGCCACGATGGCCCGCTGCTCTAACCGGGGCCCCTGTGTGGCGGTGAGTCGGGGACGACAGGCCCGCAGGGGAGTCGACATGGATGTCGACTCCTTTTCGTCAGGACAGGAGTCCTGTCGAAAAGCCCGGCCCCGGCTCACGGACTTGCCGGGCAGGAGACCGGCAAGCGCCAAGCGGGGTGGCCTTTCTCTTTGGTTAGCTTTCTCTTTGGCCACGCAAAGAGAAAGTAACTCGGGCGCCGACGGCGCCCGAAAGCTCTTGCCTCAACGTCGCTCGCGAATAAGCGGGAACGATATCTGGGGCCGTCCGCCGCCAAAAGCGGACACAGACTACTTTGGATTACTTGTCCAACTACCCCACATATTTCGGTAGCGATATGGCACTCCTTTCTCAAAGGATCGCTTTTTCATCAGGGCAACGAATTGTTCAAAGTTATCAATACCAGTATCAACTTGGCACAGCACTCGATCAGCTTTGTCATACATGGCAAGCACGTACTTGGCACCCCTTCCGCCACTCTCCAAGAGTGCAACTTTTCCAAATGAAGAAAAGTTGTAAGCACGGGACTTAATCAACCCGTGAATAACAATCGCGTCAGCCTGGATGTCTACCGAATAAGCCTTGCATGCGAGAAATCCAAGATAGAAGCACGCAAAAAAAGCTGCGCCAAATAGACCAAGCCATATCAAATCAACACCAACTGGGCGTGGCGAGGATATCAAGTAGATGATCGGGGCCACGAGCGTTGAAAGCCACGCAATAACTTGGATGAACGTAATCGTTCCAGGCGAGTACCTGAAAGTTTCTACCTCGCCAGAGTGGGTGCTGCTAGTCGTCTGCCAGACGTGGGATGGATCAAGAGGGCCGCTGTCGGCATTGGATATTTGCCTATATCGCCCATAGCCAGCGAGAAAAAGGCAGACGCCAACGATACACAGAAAGAGATAGGCCGCTCCATGTTGGTCGTCAAACCATGCTGCTACGGCACAGGCAAAAAATGTCAAAAGGCAGGCCGGCACTATCCATTTTTCGTCTCGCATTCCCTTCTCTTATTGACGAAGCGATGTCCGCTATCGGGGCGAAAGCGGAGATTACAGAAGAATCGCATCTTATGCCTGCGGGTCCACCCGCAACACCAACTTCCCCCGATGACTCCCATCAAACAACCGATTGAGCACTTCGGGCGCATTCTCCAACCCATCCGCCACCGTCTCCTCGGCCTTCAACTTCCCCTCACGAATCCACCCACCCAACACCTGCACCGCCTCACGCGTCTTCGTGTAATCAAGTATCAGAAACCCCCGCATGCTGAGCCGTTTCATCACGAACACGCCATAGTCATCACTGGGCCGTTCGCCGCTGTTGTAGCCGGAGATCAGGCCACACAAAGCAACGCGCCCGCCGATGACCATGCGTGAGAGCACCGCGCGCATCACTTCACCGCCGACGTTTTCGAAGTTGACGTGCACGCCGTCGGGGGTGGCGGCCTTGAGTTGTTGCTTGAAGTCTTCAGCCTTGTGGTCGACGGCGGCATCGAAGCCGAGTTCGTCGGTGAGGTAGCGGCACTTGTCGGCGCCGCCGGCGATGCCGACCACGCGGGCGCCTTGGATCTTGCCGATCTGGCCGGCGATGGAGCCAACCGAGCCGGCGGCGGCGGAGACCACCAGGGTTTCGCCGGGCTGCATCGGGGCGATGTCGGTCAGGCCGTAGTAGGCGGTGACACCGCTCATGCCGCAGGCGCCGAGCAAGGTGGGCAGCGGGATGCCGGGGTCGGCGGGCAGGCGCACATAGCCCTTGGCGCTCTCGGGCATGACGAGGTAGTCCTGCCATCCGGTGATGCCCTGCACCAGGTCGCCTATCTGGTACTGCGCCGAGCGTGACTGCACCACGCGGCCGAGACCCAGCGCGCGCATCACTTCGCCGATCGCCACCGGCGGCAGGTATTGCGGGATGTCGCGCATCCACACGCGGTTGGTCGGATCCATCGAGAGGTACAGCACGCGCAGCAGCACCTCGCCGTCCTTCAGCTCGGGCACGGCTTGCTCGACCAGGTCGAAGTTCTCGCGCTTGACCAGCCCTTCGGGGCGGGTCTTCAGGCGTAGCTGACGATTGACATAGGACATGGGATTCACCGTGATGCAGGAAGGGGGTGGGTGGGGTCGACTATACGGCGCAGGCGCCGCCGTCGATCACCATTTCGGCGGCGGTGACGTAACGGCTTTCGTCGGAAGCCAGATACAACACGGCATAGGCGACATCGTCCGGCTCGCCGAGGCGGTGCATGGGAATGCCGTGGGTGAGCTTGCGGGTGGCTTCCTCCTCGCCAAGCGCGTCGAAGAGTGGCGCCACGATGCCAGTACGGATGAAGGCCGGATGGATCGAGTTGCAGCGCACGTCGATCTTCTGCCGCGTGCAGTCGATCGCGACCGATTTGGTCAGCATCGCCACCGCGGCCTTGGAGGTGTTGTAGGCGGTGTAATCGGGGCCGACCTTGAACGCGGCCAGCGAGGAGATGTTGACGATCGACGCGGGCTGATGCGCGCGCAGGTGCGGCAGCGCATGTTTGCAGCCGAGCATGATGCTCTCCACGTTGACGCTCATCACGCGGCGCCACTCCTTCAGCTCGATCTGTTCCACGGTGCCGAGTGAGCCGATGCCGGCATTGTTGACCAGTACGGAGAGGCCGCCCATGGCCTCGCTCGCTTCGGCAAGCAGCGCGTGCCAGTGTTCCTCGTCGCGCACGTCCTGTGCAGCGGACCAGGCAACCTGCTGGCCACGTTCGCGGTTGATGTCGTCAGCTACCGCGCGTACGCCGGCTTCGTCGATATCGGTAAGAAAGACATTCGCGCCGTGTAGCGCAAGCATGCGCGCGATCGCGGCGCCAAGACCACCAGCCGCGCCGGTGACGAAGGCACACTTGCCGGCGACGCGTTGTGCAGAAGGTTCGGTCATGGGGTGTTCCTGCCGATGTTGATGAGGATGGAGTTGATCGGATCAGACACAGAGGTAGCCGCCATCGACGTTCAGCACCGCGCCGGTGGTGTACGACGACGCGTCGGAGGCGAGATAGAGCACCGCACCGGCCATCTCCGACGGCTGCGCCACGCGGCGCATCGGCACGTGTGCCAGCGCCTGCTTGAGGATCGCCGGTGTATTCACCAGCACCGAGGCGAACTTGGTGTCGGTCAGTCCCGGCAGCAGTGCATTGCAGCGCACGCCGGCTGCGGCGCATTCCACCGCGAATGCCTTGGTCATCGAGATCACCGCCGCCTTGGTGATCGAGTAGATGCCCTGCTGGAAGCCCGGTACCACACCGTTGACCGAGGCCACGTTGACAATCGCACCACCGCCGTTGGCCGCCATCAGCTTCGCGCCATGTGTGGACATGTAGAAGTAGCCGCGGATGTTCACGTCGACGGTCTTCTGGAAGATGCCCGGATCGGTATCGAGGATGCTGCCGAAGTAGGGGTTGGTGGCCGCGTTGTTGACCAGAATGTCGAGCCGGGCGTGGCGTTGTGTCACGTGCGCGAACAGCGCCTCGATCTGCGCCAGTTCGCCGATATGGCAGGCGAACGCTTCGGCCGAACCACCGGACGCGACGATCTCGTCGACCACCAGCTGGCAATCGGCCTCGCGCCGGCTGGAGACGATCGCATGCGCGCCGTGTGCAGCCAGCAGCTTGGCGATCTCGGCGCCGATGCCACGACTGGCGCCGGTGACGATGGCGATCTTGTCGGAGAGGTCGAAGTTCGGAGTGGTACTCATGGCGAGGTCTCTTGGCGAAAGTGGGAGGGGTCAGCGCAGAGTGACGAGATGATGTTGGTCGGCGTGTTCCAGATGCGGCCACGCGTTGTAGGTAATCAGCGTCGCACCGCGTTGGCCGAGCCGCAGCCGCGTGAGGCCGGTATTCACCAGCGGCCAGCTGAGTTTGAAGGTCTGCGCCAGCGGTGCTTCGATCAATGCGTTGGCGACTACGGCGATCGGGCCGCCCGAGGTGAACGCCCAGATTGTGCGTGCCGGATGTTCGGTCAGTGTCTGCAGTGCATGCATGACGTTGCTGCGAAAGGTTGGCCAGGTGAGCTGGTACTCGGTGTCGTGTGTGCCGTCGACCCAGCGCACGACAGCATCGGCGAACATGCGCTGGAATGCGCGGTGTGGATCGGGTGCCTGCTTCAACTCCGCACGCAGCGCACCGGGCCCGCTCAGATCAGGACGGTGTCGCGCAAGCAGTTCGTGGTGATCGACTTCGTCCAGGCCGTCCAGCGTCAGTAGCGTGAGGTCGATGCCGGCGGCTTCGAGACAGAGTTCGGCCGTGCGCCGATGTCGTTCCCGCGGTCCGATGGCGATCAGGTCAGGAGGCGATCCACACGCCGCCAGCCACAAACCCAGCCTCCGCGATTGTTCTTCGCCAACCGGCGACAACCGGTCGTAGTCGTCCGCGCCGAAGCTGGCCTGACCATGACGTATCAGCAGCAGACTGCGCGCGCTCACAGCGTCGAGCGACCGATGATGCGGCGGCAGCGCCCGCCCATATAGCGGGCGGCCTGGCCGAAGCCGACGAACTGCGGGTTGCTGGTCTGGCCCAGCGCGAAACGACGGTAGATCTGCTGGATGATCACCATCAGCCGGAACAGTCCGAACACTTCGTAGAAATCGAAGTTGTCTACTTGGTAGCCGCTGTGCTGGCCGTAGTAATCGATCACTTCCCGGCGCGTCAGCATGCCGGGCACGTGCGTCGGCTGGCGGCGGAACGACTGGAACGTGGCATCGTCGTCGGCCTGTACCCAGTACGCCAGCGAGCCGCCCAGGTCCATCAGCGGATCGCCGATGGTGGCCATCTCCCAGTCCAGCACGCCGATGATGTCGAGCGGATGGTCAGGGTCGAGCACCGCGTTGTCGAAACGGTAGTCGTTGTGGATCACGCAGCTGGCGTTGTCGTGCGGTGGCTGTTTCGCCGCCAGCCACGCCACGACATCGGCGCAGGCATCGGTGTCCTCGGTGAGCGACTTCTGCCAGCGATCGCTCCAGCCGGTCACCTGTCGCGCGATATAGCCGCCACCCTTACCGATGTGCTGCAACTCGGGCAGCGAGGCATCCACCTGATGCAGCTCGATCAGGCGGTCGATGAAGCCCAGGCAAAGTTGGTGCACACCCTCCGCATCGAGACCGAGCTCGGGCGGCAGTTCGCGGCGCAGGATGCTGCCGCGCAGCCGCTCCATCACGTAGAAGTCGTGGCCGATCACCGAGCTGTCGTCGCAGGTGGCGAGGATGGCCGGTACATACGGGTAGTACGGTTTTAGCGCCGCCATCACCTGCGCCTCGCGCAGCATGTCGTGCGCGGACTTCGCCTTGGCGCCGGCCGGCGGACGGCGCAGCACCAGTTCGCGGTCGCCGTAGGTGATCAGGTAGGTGAGGTTGGAGGCGCCGCCGGGAAACTGGGCGATTGTCGGCGTGCCATCGAGGCCGGCGATGTGCTGTCTCAGAAACGCATCGACGCGTTGCAGGTCGAGCGCATCCTCGTCGCGCACTGCGCGCGGTTGATCCAGCGGCGTGGTCATCGCGCCGGCTCCCGTGCGCCTTGCGCCTTCATTTCCAGCCTTGCGATCACGCCGCGATGGACTTCGTCCGGGCCGTCAGCCAGACGCAGCACGCGTGCATACGCGTACAGCTGCGCCAGCGGAAAATCGTCGGAGAGACCTGCGCCGCCGTGGATCTGGATCGCCGCATCGGCCGCCTGCTGGGCCACCTTCGGTACCACCACTTTGATCTGCGAGATCAGGCTGAGCGCGGCCTTGGTGCCGTGCGTGTCGAGCGTCCATGCGGTTTTCAGCGTAAGCAGGCGCGCCTGCTCGATCGCCATGCGCAGGTTGGCGATGATGTCTGGATTGCCGCCCAGCTCGGACAATGGCTTGCCGAAGGCGACGCGTGAGTGCGCACGCACACACAGCAAGGTCAGCGCGCGCTCCGCGGCACCGATCGCGCGCATGCAGTGATGCACGCGTCCGGGCCCGAGCCGCCCTTGCGCAATCTCGAAGCCGCGACCCGCACCGAGGATTACGTTCTCCACCGGCAGCCGCACATTGGTGAAACTCAACTCGCCATGACCGCTCGGCTCGTCGAGGTGATGGAACACCGGCAGCATGCGCTCGACGTTGACGCCCGGACTGTCGAGCGGGCAGATCACCATGCTGTGGCGGCGGTGCGGTTCGGCGTGTGGATCGCTCAACCCCATGAAGATCACGAAGCGGCAATGCGGATGTCCGGCGCCGGTAGTCCACCATTTGCGTCCGTTCAACACGACCTGGCCGTCCTCGATGGTGGCGGTGGCCTGCATGTTGGTAGCGTCGGAGGAGGCTACGTCCGGTTCGGTCATGCCGAAGGCCGAGCGGATCTGGCCGGCCAGCAAGGGTTGCAGCCAGCGCTCCTGCTGTTCCGGCGTGCCATAGCGGTGCAGCACTTCCATGTTGCCGCTGTCAGGTGCGCTGCAGTTGAACACTTCGGGTGCGATGAAGGAGTGCCCCATGATCTCGGCCAGCGGCGCGTATTCCACATGGCTGAGCCCCGCGCCATGTTCGGCGTCGGGCAGGAACAGGTTCCACAGCCCGGCGGCGCTTGCCTTCGCCTTCAAGGTTTCCATCACCGCAGGTTGCCGCCACTGGCGATGGTCGCAACTGCCGCTCAGTTGCGCGGCGTAGATCCGTTCGGCTGGAACCACCTCATCGCGCATGAAGGCGGAGAGGTGTTCGACGAGAGCCTGCGTACGTTCTGAAGCGGCGAAGTCCACGTGCGTTTCTCCTGATCAGCAGCCAGCCTACGCCTCGCCCATACAATTAGTAAAATGAATATGCTTTATAACTATCCATTAGCATGACTGATGACTTTGGCGCTGCTGTCATCGGCACACACACTGTACGGAGCAGGACATGGAACGCACCGACAACCGCATCGACCTGAACCTGTTCCGCGTGCTCGACGCGATCTACAGCCATGGCGGCGTCAGTGCCGCCGCACGCGTACTGCACCTGACCCAGCCGGCGGTCACGCATGCCTTGCAGCGCCTGCGGGATCAACTGGGCGATCCCTTGTTCGTGCGCCAGGGCAACCGGCTGCTACCCACCGAAAAAGTGCGCACGATGATGCCGGCGGTGCAACTGCACCTGAAGGGCCTGCATGCCAGCGCACACGCGCAGCCGCGTTTCGATCCGGCGCAGTTGGATCTCGAGTTGACCGTGGGCTTCCGCGACATCCTCGAATCGATCGCGTTGCCCTCGCTGCTGGCACGGATCGAACAACACGCGCCGCAGTTACGCGTGGTCAGCCGTCGAGTTGCCGCCGATGACGTGGAACGGGAGCTGGCCGCAGGCACGGTCGATCTGGTGGTGGATCGGCCGCTGCGGGCCAGCACACACATTTCCAGTAAGCGCCTACTCGACGAGTCACTGGTTGTTGTGATGCGTGCCGATCATCCGTGCGCTACGCAACTCAGGCGCAGCGACTACATGAGCGCCCGGCATGTCGCCGTGTCGGCGCTGGGCGAGGCCAATGCGCTGGATATGCTGCTCGGCCAGAACGGCATGTTCCGTCACGTGCAGCTGGTCAGCCAGCACTACTTTTCCGCGTGCCAGATTGCGGCGGCCACGCAGATGCTGCTGACCGTGCCGCGCTCGTATGCCAACCACCTGGCCACGCTGCTGCCGATCGCCGTGCAGCCCTTGCCAATCCGGCTGAAGGCGTTTCCGATCCTGGCCTACTGGCACGCGTCGAAAGACGACGACCGCGCGCATACCTGGTTTCGGCAATGGGTATTCGAGGCGATCACCCAGGCGATCGAGCCGGCACGCCGCTGATCACGGTGCGCTGGCTTCCGCTGGCGCTGCAACGGATTCCGCGCGGGGATGTTCGTGGATGAATTGCACGACATCCTTGATCACTGGTGCTTTGTCGCGCAGCGGTTTTGAGATCGAAAACAGGATCGCGAAGTGGCCGATATCCGGATAGAGCTTGACCTCGACTGGCTCGTTTTCCTTGCGCAGGGCACGTGCCAGTGATTCGGCATTGCGCGGCCAGACGATCTTGTCGGTGGTGCCCTGCATCAGCAGCATCGGCGGCTCGTCGCCATTGACGAAGTGCACTGGTTGCGAGCGCAGCTGTGCTTCGTGCGTGGTGCCGAACATGTCGATGAAATCCGGATCCTTCAATGGCAGAAAATCATACGGACCGGCCAGACCGATGAAGCCGGCCAGCTGCCGCGGCTGCATGCCGACGCCATTTAACCAGTGTGCATCGGTGGCCAGCAGCGCACCGATATGTGCGCCGGCGGAGTGACCCATCACGAACAGATCGTCCGGGTTGCCGCCGTATTCGCCGGCGTGTGCACGCGTCCACGCCACTGCGTGTGCAGCGTCCTGCATGAAGCCATCCAGTTTCACCGTGGGCCACAGGCGGTAGTCGGGAATCACCACCACCAGGCCACGTCTTGCCAGCGTTTCGCCCACCCACGCGTACCACGACCGTTTGCCGGACTTCCAGCTACCACCAAAGAAGAACACCACCACCGGCGCATGGCTGGCGTCGCTCGGCCGATAAATATCCAGCGCCAGCTGGTGCGCAGGGTCGAACACCACGCCGCGTTGCACGACCACCCCCGTCTTGCTGGTGGCGGTGTTGAGGCCGCTGAAAAGCACCGCCTGGCAGCCGGAGAGCAGGGCACCGCTGAGCAGCATCAGCGCTGTGGCAAGAAGGCCTCGACGAAGCGGGCCGCGGGCGGTGCTGGGTGTACTGGTCGGCATGCGGTTTCCTTTAGATGGTCCATGGGTTTGACCGATGTGGCTGGCTGGTTAACCCCGTTACACAGCAAGCTGCGTTTCATCAGAGGTTGAGGTGGCATGCATGCAGATACGAGCAACGACTCCTTCAGGATGCAGTTGCTGCTGTGTGCCCGCCGTGTACCACTTACACTGTGCCGGCCCCGCGGGCACATAGGGAGAAACGCATGCTTCGTCGATCGCCAGGGTTGCTGGGCTTTGGGTTGCTGGGTCTGTGGCTGTTGCTTGCTGCGCCATTGCTGGCACAGGACGTACCGCCGCCATTGCGCGACTGGCAGGGCTGGGTGCTGCACGATGTACCTCAGCACGATTGCCCGTTCCTCTCCAACCAGATGCCGTATCCAGGCAGTTTCCAGTGTGCGTGGCCAGGGCGCCTGACGCTCGACGCCACTCAGGACGGCGGGCGCTTCAGCCTGGACGTGCATGTGGACGCGCCGAGTTGGGTGGCGCTGCCGGGTGACGACAAGAACTGGCCGCAGCAGGTGAGCACGAACAACCAGCCGGCCACCGTGCTGCAACGAGGTGGTCAGCCGATGGTGTGGCTGACGCCGGGCGACTATCAGTTGCGCGGCACGTTGCCGTGGACAGCACGCCCGGCACGGCTGCGCGTGCCGGCGATGATCGGTCTGGTCACGCTGAGCGTCGATGGGGCGGCAGTCGCACGCATCGAACGTAATGGCGACCAGCTCACCCTCGGCGAAGCCGCCGCGGCGCAGCGCGCTGCCGATGCCTTGTCGTTGCGTGTGTATCGGCGCCTCGAAGACGGCTTGCCTGCAACACTGGAGACGCAGTTGCAATTCAACGTTACTGGCAGTGCGCGCGAGCAGCTGCTTGGTCCGCTGCTACCGGCTGGCTTCGTCGCCACCGCCTTGTCGGGCGACCTGCCGGCGCGGTTGGAGAATGATGGCCATCTGCGCGTGCAACTGAGGCCGGGGCAGTGGACGATCACGCTTTCGGCGCGAGGCGTTGATCCGCTGAGCAAGGTCACGCTGACGCTGCCGGCGGCGCCCTGGCCGCGGCAGGAAATCTGGAGTTATGCCGACGATACGGCGCTGCGCAGTACGCGTGTGGAAGGCAGCGCGACTGACGCATCGCAGGCGGGTGTGCCAGGAGACTGGGCCGATCTTCCCGCCTATGTGCTTGACGATGCTTCCGGCCTTGCGATCGAGCAGGGCAACCGTGGCGATGAGGGTGGCCAGGGCGATCAGCTGCATCTGCAGCGCCAGCTGTGGCTGGACTTTGACGGTGGTGGTCTCAGCGTTGCCGATCACCTCAGCGGCAGCTTGCGTCACCATCAGCGTCTGGATGTGATCGCACCCTGGCAACTGGAACGCGCTGCACAGAATGGCGCGCCCCTGCTGATCAGTAAGGGTGAGGGCGGCCGTAGCGGCGTTGAATTGCGCCAGCAGCAGATCGACCTCAATGCCGGTCTGCGCCTGCCGATACATGGTGGCGTAATCTCCAGCGCCGGTTGGCAGCTGCCGCTGGAACAGATTGAGGCGACCCTGCATCTGCCTTACGGTTACCGGCTGCTGGGAGCGATCGGCGCCGATCACTCGCCTGATTCGTGGGTGGCGCAATGGAGCCTGCTCGATCTGTTCGTGGTGGCGCTTATTGCGCTGCTGGCCGGGCGCTTGCTCGGCTGGCCGTGGGCGCTATTCGCGGCTGGTTTTCTTGCGCTGGCGCAGCATGAAATGGGTGCGCCACGCTGGACTCTTGCCGTGGCGCTTGCACTTGCCCTGCTGATGCGCGCACTGCCCGACGGGCGCCTGCGACTGGGCGCACGCGTCGGTGCCATCGGCATGTTCGTGCTGGCGGTGTTGTGGACCTTGCCGTTCGCAGCCACACAATTGCAGTACGCACTGCATCCGCAGCTGGAGAGTACGGCTATGCGCCCAGCCGAGTTTGCGGGTGGCTCGGTGCAGTTGGTGCCGCCGCCGCAGGAGCCGCCGCCACCGGTCGAAGAAATATCTGCCAATGCGGTGGCGGCAGCGCCTGCGGCGGCCCCTGCGCCACCTGCGCCTCCCTCCGATATAGAGGCCGGTCCAGCGAGCTATGTGCCGGCATCTTCGCCATCCGGGCTGGCCAGCAAGGCAGCGGTCCCGATCATGTTCGGTGCGAGTCGTTCTTCCATGGCGGACATCAACGTCGCGCAAGCCAATGACCCGCGGGTGGTCATCCAGGCGGGTGCCGGGATACCGCATTGGGACGTCGGCAACGATTACCAGCTCGATTGGTCGGGCCCGGTGACCACGGCACAGACCACCCGGCTGGTGATCGCGCCGGCATGGCTGGTACGGCTGTTGCGGGTTGTAATGATTGGTTTGTTGGGAGTGTTGCTGGCCAAGTTGGTGCCGCTCCTGTTGCTGCCGCTGCGCAGTCGCTGGAGTGACTGGCGTGGCGGTGGTGCTGTCGGCGCTGCGTTGTTGGTATTGGTGTTGCTGCCCGCCGGCACTCATGCGCAGAACCTGTCAGGTCAGGGCCTGCCGAGCCAGCAATTGCTCGACCAACTGCGAAATCGCCTGATCGAGGCGCCAAAGTGCGTGCCCGCTTGCGCCGAGGTTGCGCAGGCTCAGTTGCAGGCAAATGATGACGTGCTCAACGTGATGCTCGAAACTCATGCCGGTGCAGCGGTTGCGGTGCCGTTGCCGCAGGCGGACGATGCGTTGCAATTGCTTGACGTCGGCGTGGATGGCCATTCCGCGGCGTCACTGACTCGTCGTGATGACCAGCTACTGCTGAAGCTGGATCGCGGCGTGCACCAGGTCAGCCTGCGCTACCGCATCGGGGCAACAGATAGTGCGAGCCTACGTTTCGTGTTGCGTCCGCAGCACGTTGCTTTCAGCGGTCAGGGCTGGTCGCTGGATGGTATCGATGATGGTCGCGTGCTGGGTGACAGCATTGCGGTTCGCCGCACGCGCACAGCCAGCGGTGGCAGCGATCTGCCAGCCGCACAGAGCTTTCCGCCCTATGTACGGCTGACCCGCAATCTGCTGCTCGGCCTCGACTGGACGGTCGAAAACCAGGTCGAGCGTATCGCGCCACAGGAAGGTGGCTTCAGTACCACCGTGCCGCTGCTGCCCGGCGAGCATCCGCTCGGCGACGATGCGCTGGTCAAGGACGGGCGCATCAGTGTCACTTTCAACGCGAACAGCAATGTGGTGCGCTGGACCAGTCGACTTGATCACACGGCGCAACTTTCATTGCAGGCTCCGGCGCTGGGTGAGCGTGCCGAGGTGTGGGAGGTGCATGCTGCGCCGATGTGGCATGTCGAGGCGAAGGGTGTGCCGACCAGTGCCAGCAACGACGGCCTGCGTTTTCAGCCATTGCCTGGCGAGAGTTTGCAGCTCGCCCTCAGCCAGCCGGTAGCGGCGGCAGGTGACAGTCTTGCTTTCGACAACGTGCAACTGACCAGCGCGACGGGTGAGCGTGCCAGCGAAGTCACGCTGAGCCTGCAGGCACGCAGCACCCGCGGTGGCGAACATGCGATCAGCCTGCCTGCCGGTAGCGAATTGCTGGATGCGAAGCGCGACGACGAGTCGATCAACCTCGCCGTGCGGGACGGCAAGCTTGGCTTGCCGCTGTTGCCTGGCGAGCACACCTATACGCTGCGCCTGCGCGAGCCGGAGGGCGTTGCCTCACACATGCACACGCCGTTATTCGACCTGCACGCGCCGGTGGCGAACATCGACCTCTCGCTGCAGTTACCGCAGGATCGCTGGGTGCTGTGGACGTGGGGGCCGACGGTGGGTCCGGCGGTGCTGTACTGGTCGCAACTGATCGTGCTTTTGCTGGCGGCGTGGCTGCTGGCACGCTATGCACCAACGCCGCTGCGCTTCCAGCACTGGCTGCTGCTCGGGCTGGGCTTCTCCGCCTTCGCGTGGAGTGCGTATGCACTGGTGGTGGTCTGGCTGATCCTGCTGGGACTGCGCGCGCGCAACACGCCCTCGGCATCGTTGGGTACGACGAAGTTCAACCTGTTGCAGCTGGGTCTTGCCGCACTCACGCTGTTAGCCTTGGCTGTGCTGATCGCCGCCGTGCCCAAGGGGTTGCTCGGCTTGCCGGACATGCATATGGCCGGCAACGATTCCAGTGCATGGAATTTACGCTGGTTTGCCGACCAGAGTACCGGTGTGCTGCCGAGCGGCGGCGTGTTCAGCGTATCGCTGTGGGTCTACAAGCTCGCCATGCTGGGTTGGGCACTGTGGCTGGCCAACGCGCTAATCGGCTGGTTGCGCTGGGCTTTTGACGCCTGGACACGTGATGGCTACTGGCGCAAGCCTGAACCGAAGCCGGTTGTGGTGCCGCCGCAGCTTCCACCGTCATCGCCGGAATCACCACACGATGCCTGATGTTCGCAATGTACTGATCGCGGCCACACAGCAGCTCGGCGAGCGCCTGGATGCCGAGCTGCTGTTGCTGCACTTGCTGCAGAAGCCGCGGAGCTGGTTGTTTGCGCATGTAGACGACGGAATCGATGCGGATGTGCAGAAGGCGTATGCCGCGCTGCTCGAGCGCCGCATGCAGGGTGAGCCGATGGCCTATATCACTGGCCATCGTGGCTTCTGGTCCATGGATCTTGAAGTGAGTCCGGCGACCCTGATACCTCGCCCGGAAACCGAGCTGCTGGTCGAACAGGCGCTGCTGCGATTGCCACCCGACATCGCCTGCAGCGTGGCGGATCTTGGCACCGGCAGTGGTGCGATCGCGCTGGCGATCGCCGATGAGCGTCCGCGCGCGCAGGTGGTCGCAACCGATTCCAGTGTTGCCGCACTGGCCGTCGCCCGTCGCAACGCGCAGCGTCATGGCATCCTTAACGTCACGTTCCTGCACGGTGACTGGCTGGCACCCCTGGTCGGTCAGGGCTTCGAGCTGATCGTCTCCAATCCGCCGTACATCCAGGCTGACGATCCGCATCTGGCGCAAGGCGACCTGCGTTTCGAGCCGGCCAACGCACTGGCGTCTGGTCAGGATGGTCTCGACGATATCCGTCGCATCGTGCGCGATGCGCGGCCGCACCTCCACGCGGGCGGCTGGCTGTTGTTCGAACACGGCTGGAACCAGGGGGATGCGGTTCGCGCACTTCTTGCCAATGCCGGTTATGCCGATGTCTTCACTGCACAGGATCTGGAACAACGCGATCGCGTCAGCGGTGGTTGCTGCTGATCGCAGGAATTCATCATGCGTGAAAGGTTGTTGAAACTGAAGACTCTCCCGGTTTGAAGGTAGTGTGTTGCTGACGGTCGCGCTAAGCTGGCGGCCACATGTCGTTCGCGGTCGCTTCCCGGCAGGCCTGTGCCTTCCGCTATCCGCGCCAGAATTATTCGTGCCAGATGAGGATGCAGATCCATGCAGTTTCATTCGGGTAGCGCTTCAAGCGGTGCAGGTCGAAGGTCTCGTGCGGGGAGTAACCGCTGGCATCGCATGATCGGCGTGTCGCTGCTTTGCATTCCGGCGCTGGTCGCCGCGCAATCGTCTTCGGATTCGACCAGTGCAAACGCTGCGCCCCCAGCGGGCGACAGTCGCGCATCAAATGCAAAGCCGGCAACGACGCTGGGCGAGATCATGGTTACCGCTAACCGCCGACGCGAGCCATCGCGCGAGGTGCCGATGCATGTGGACACGGTGCTGGCTTCAGACCTGCAGAAGGTCGGTGCTCGCACGCTCAGTGACTACGTGGCGTACCAGCCGGGCGTATTCTTTGCCAGCTCGGGCGGTGCCGGTGAAGGCGAGCTGATCATGCGCGGCGTGTCCACCGGCAACCAGACCAGTCCCACCGTAGCGGTTTACATGGACGACGTGCCAGTCGGTGGCAGTACCGTATATGCCTCGGCAGCCACCTTCGTGTTCGACGCGGCGCTGATGGATCTGGATCACATCGAGTTCCTGTACGGCCCGCAGGGCACGCTGTACGGCGCCGGTTCGATGGGCGGCCTGGTCAAGTACGTTACCAACAAGCCAGATACCAGTGGGTTTTCCGGGTCGGCGGGTTTCGACATTTCGCATACCCAGCAAGCCGGCATGAATTACACCGAGCGGGCCACGCTGAATATTCCGCTGGTGCAGGACAAGGCTGCATTGCGCGTATCGGTAATGGATCAGCACAGTGCCGGGCTATACCGCGCGGTGGGTGAAACGCCATCCAATGGTGACGACCGCACGCATACCCAGGGGGTACGTGCGCAGCTTGAGGTCGACCCGACTGACAAGCTGACCTTCAACCTCAGCGCCATGGTTCAGCGTATCGCCGCCGATGGCCTGTCGATGGCGGACTATTCGCTGGCTACCGGCCAGCCTGCGTCGGGTGGCCCCTACAACCGCCAGCTCAATCATCGTGAGCCGTTCACGCAGACCCTGCAGTTGTATTCGTTCCACGCTGGTTACGACTTTGGCTGGGCCAACCTGGACTGGATCAGTTCGTACCAGAATTTCGTCAACCACAGCGTGCAGGATTATCCGGATGGATTCCTGGTCCTGTACAACCAGATTTATCCTTCGCTCGGTGGCGACAGCGCACTCAGCTCGCTCTATGTCGATTCCCAATACAACGTGCACAAGGCCTCGCAGGAGATCCGCCTGACCTCGCGCAAAGGCGATCACTTCGACTGGCTGGCGGGCCTGTGGTTCAACCGCGAGGACGAGTGGGAGCAGTACGCGCTGGAAGGTGCGAACTTGCCGCCGCCGGGTCGGAGCATCTTGCTGGCGCAGCAGGTGAATTCCCGCTTCCAGGAATATGCCGGCTACGGTGACTTGACCTGGCACATCACCCCGACGATCGATCTCGCTGCCGGCGTGCGCGCCAGCGGCAATTCGCAGCATCTGTCCAACTTCGAGGATGGCTCGGTGGCCGGCAGCCCGGGCGGTTTCCGCGAGAGCATGATCAGCGACGACATCACCAAGATGCTCACCGCCAGCTACCGGCCTGACAAAACCCACAGCTACTACATGCGTGCATCGACCGGCTACCGTCCCGGCGGCTTGCAGGCGCCGGTGCAGAGCACGATCTTCGGCTCCAACCCGAACGCGAAGGACACCTTCGGCTCGGATACGCTGCAGAGTTATGAACTCGGCTACAAGGGCAGCCATCTGGATGGCCATCTGAACGTGGGTATCGATGCCTACGATATCGAGTGGCACAACATGCAGCTGATCACCTATACGGTCGGCAACGCGATCATCGAGAATGCCGGCAATTCGCGCATCGACGGCCTTGAGCTGCAGGCCACTTATGCAACCGGGCCATGGCTGCTCAGCGGCTCGGGTGCCTATACCGACGCACGCACTCTGCAGGGCAACCCGCAGCAGGGCATTGAGGACGGCGCGCGGCTGCCGTATTCGGCCAAGGAAACGGCCACGCTTGCCGCGAAGTACAGTTTCAGGTTGGCCGGCGATGCAGCCTATGCCGGCGCCAACCTGCGTCTGTCGAGCCAGCGCAACGCGGGCTTCGAGGGTGATTTGAGCGACCCCAACTTCAACCTGCCGGGTTTCGCCATGCTCGATCTCGACACCGGCATGACTTTGCGCAGCGGCGTCAGCGTGGATCTTTACCTGCGCAACGCGCTTGATCGCCGGGTGGCGATAGGCACGCTCAACTCCGAGTCAGTCAGCTTTCTCGCCAGCGTGGGTGGCCCAATGCTGGTGCAGCTGTCCACGCCGCGCACGCTCGGTGTCTCGGTCAACGTACCGTTTTAGCTGGCGCCAGCGTATAGAGCAGGGCGGGCAGGAAGGCGAAGGTCGCCAGCAGTACGGCGACCAGGCTGAGCAGGAGCAGGCTGCCCATGCTGGCCATGCCGCGGTCATGTGACAGCGCCAGCGAGCCGAACGCGGTGCCGGTGGTGAGTGCAGAAAACAGCACCGCGCGCGCCGAGGCGGAGCCGACGAAACGGCGCATGCCGGCACGCCAGTTCATCACGAAGTACACGTTGAACGAGACACCCACGCCGAGCAGCAGCGGCAACGCAATGATGTTGGCGTAGTTGATCGCCATGCCGGCCAGCTGTGCCAGCAGCGCGGTGAGCAGCGCCGACATGGCCAGCGTGAGCAGCACGATGCCGGTGTCGCGCAGGTGGCGCAGTGCGATCAGCAGCACCACGGCGATCGCCAGCGTGGCCAACACGGCGGCCTGGAGGAACGCGCGCATGATGGTGTCGGCCGAGGCGATCGTGGTGACCGCGGGGCCGCCCGCGTCCGGCGCGATCGCCTGCACGGCGTCGACGAAGCGGCGCAACCCGGCCGTGTCGTGGGCGGCGGCACTCGGTGATACCTGCAGGTGCACCCGTCCATCCGCGGCAAACCAGTCGCGGCGGATCGAGGCGGGCAGGCTCTGCAGGGTGATCGGGGTCGCGTTCAGCGCATCACGCAGACTGGCCAGTTCGTCGGGCAGGAAGCGGGTGACCGCTTCGTTCATCGCCAGCAGGCGCGCATCGGGTGCCTGGGCCAGGTGCAGCAGGGCGACGTCGATGCCACGCAGAGGCGAATCGGCAGGCAGGTTCGTGCTGGCCCGTGCGATCGCATCGCGGGTATCGGCGATTGCAGTGCGCAGTGCTGCCGGAGTTACCGCAGGCACCGTGTCCGATGGTTCCAGCGAAGGCAATAGCAGATCCTGCGCCTGCTCCAGCTGGTCGAGCTGCGCCTGCTGCTGCGCCGGGACGAAGGTCGCGCCGGAGATCACGCTGGATACCTCCGGCAGATGCGCGAGGCGATCGCTGAGCGCCCGCGCATGGGCGAGGTCGGGCGCCATAATGTCGATGTTGAACGGGTTCGTGGCGGGATTTTCCGCCAGACTGCGCAACGTGCGCATCGGCTCGGAGTCGGGGTCCTGCGTATGCAGCGGGTTGGCATCGAACGGCATCCACACGGCAGCAACCATGCCGGCCACCCCGAGTGCGGTGAACAGGCCGAGTACCACTCTGCGATGTCGCTGCAGCAATGCATCCCACGCGACACCAAATGGCAACGCCAGTTCGTGGTCCTGCTCACGCGGCTTGAACAGCCACAGCAGCGCCGGCAGCAGGGTCAGCGTGCAGAGCAGGGCCAGGCCCATGCCGGCACCCGCGATCATGCCCAGCTCGGCCACGCCGACGAAGGCTGTCGGTGCGAAAGCGAGGAAGCCGCAGGCAATCGCCATGGCAGCCACCGCGATCTGTGCGCCGGCCGCGCGGGCGGTTCCGCTCAATGCGGCAGCGAGTGTTGGCTGCTGCAGCCGTTCGTCGCGCAGGCGCACGGCGAACTGGATCGCGAAGTCCACGGCGAGGCCCACGAACAGCACGGCAAACGCCACCGAGATCAGGTTCAACGTGCCGATGGCCAGTGCAGCGAAGCCGATCGTGAGCGCGAAACCGGCCAGCAGGGTCAACAGGATCGGCACGATCAGCCGCCATGAGCGCAGGGCCAGGTAAAGCCACAGAGCCAACAGGGCGAGGCTGACCAGGGTGCTGCCGACGATGCCCTCGGTCAGCGCGCCGAACTGCACGTCCGACAGCGCCACCGAGCCGGTGTAGCTCACCCGTACGCGGCCGCTGCGCACGCTCGGCAGCGCTGCACTGGCGTGCTCCAATGCCTGCGTGGCGGCAAGGCCCGGTTGCAACGAGTTCGCCTCCAGCACGGGATGCATCAGCAGCAGGCGCATATTGTCGGTTTGCTGGGTAACATCCGAGCCCAGCAGCGATTGCCACGACAGCGGTTGCGGCTGCCCAGCAGCGGCATGCTCGAATACCTGCTGGAGCTGTCGCAGCGCAGTGTTGTAGGCACTCAGGTCCGCATGCTCGATGCGCACGCCTTCGGCCATCAACGACACGCCTTGCAGCAGCCCGCGTGCCGACGGGTCGTTGGCGAGCGGGCCGAGCAATGGCTGCGCCGCCATCAGCGAATCGAGCAGCTTGGCCAGGTCGTCCGGGCCGAGCAGGAGCAGCCCTTCATGCCGGAAGAATGGATCTGCGTCCGGCCGTGTCACGTCGTGAAAGTGCTGCCGATCGGCACGCAGCGTGGTGGCTAGCGCAGCGGCGGCCTGATCGGTTTCCTCCGGCGTCGCACCACGTATGACCGCGACCAGCAGGTTATTGAACTGCGGAAACTCGCGGTCGAAGGCCAGTTGGTGCTGTCGCCACGGCAGGCTGGTGGCGAACATGTGGTCGGTATCCGAATCGATGCCGAGATGGCCAGCCGCGTAGTAGGTGCAGACGGCAGTCAGCGCGGCGAAGGCCAGCACCAGGGCCATGGCATGCCGCCGGCTTGCATCGACAATACGGATCAGCCATCCAGTCATGGATTGCGAAACTCCTCACGGTCACCACTGCGCCAGCCTAGAGGCTGGCGCAATCTACATCCCGCGAGTCACCTCGCCGGCCGGCTGCGGCGGCAGCTGGCTCAGGCGTTGGCCTGGTTGAGCATGCCCGCCTGCGGGAAACGGGCACGTATTGCGTTGCGGATGCCGGGCAGGTCGAGTCCAGCCATGCTCAGCACTTCCTCGCGGCTGCCGTGCTCCAGATAGACGTCCGGCAGACCGAGATGCAGGATCGGCAAGGTGATGCCGTGTGCGGCCAGACATTCGGCCACGGCCGAGCCGGCACCACCGGCGATCGCGTTTTCTTCCAGCGTGACGAAGGCGTCGTGGCTTTTCGCCAGTTCGAGGATCAGTGCTTCGTCCAGCGGTTTGACGAAGCGCATGTTGACCAGGCTGGCGTCGAGTTCGGCGGCAATCGTGGCGGCCGGCGCCAGCATCGTGCCAAAGCTCAGCAGGGCCAGACCATGGCCGCGGCGACGCAACTCGGCCTTGCCGATTGGCAAGGTATCGAGTGACTGATGGATCGCCGCGCCGGGTCCGCTGCCACGCGGATAACGCACGGCCGCCGGGCCGTGATACTGGAAGCCGGTGCTCAGCATCATGCGGCACTCGTTCTCGTCGGCTGGCGCCATGATCAGCATGTTCGGCAGGCAGCGCAGGAACGACAGGTCGAAGCTGCCCGAATGGGTGGCGCCATCCGGACCCACCACGCCGGCGCGGTCGATCGCGAAGGTGACATCGAGGTTCTGCAACGCCACGTCGTGGATCGCCTGGTCGTAGGCGCGCTGCAGGAAGGTGGAGTAGATCGCCACCACAGGCTTGGCGCCTTCGCAGGCCATGCCGGCGGCCAGCGTCACCGCATGCTGCTCGGCGATCGCCACGTCGAAATAGCGTTGCGGATATTCCTTCGAGAAACGCACCAGGCCGGAGCCTTCGCGCATCGCCGGAGTGATGCCGAGCAGGCGCTCGTCGGCCGCGGCCTGGTCGCACAGCCAGTCGCCGAAGATGTCGGTATAGGTGGGTTTGGCTGGCGCGTTCTTTTTCACCAGCCCGGCCTGCGGATCGAACGGGCCGACCGCGTGGTATTCGATTTGCGCCTGTTCGGCCGGTGCGTAGCCCTTGCCCTTGGTGGTGATCACATGCAGCAGCTGCGGGCCGGGCAGATCCTTCACGGTACGCAGCGCCTGCAGCAGCTGCGGGATGTTGTGGCCGTCGATCGGGCCGGTGTAGTGGAAGCCTAGTTCCTCGAACAGCGTGCTCGGCACGAACATGCCCTTGGCGTGTTCCTCCCAGCGCTTGAACCAGCGGCCGAAGAACGACTGTTTCGGGATTGCGCGCTTGGCCCGCTCGCGCCATTCGTTGAGCCGGCGGCTGGCCATCGCGCGGGCCATCATCTTGGTCAGCGCGCCGACGTTCTCGCTGATCGACATGCCGTTGTCGTTGAATACCACCAGCATGTCCGGCTCGACATCACCACCGTGGTTCAGCGCCTCGAACGCCATGCCGGCGGTCATCGCGCCGTCGCCAATCACAGCGACCACCTTGCGGTGATCACCCTTGCGCTGCGCGGCGATCGCCATGCCGAGCGCCGCCGAAATGGATGTGGATGAGTGACCGACGCCGAAGGTGTCGTACTCGCTCTCCTCACGACGCGGGAAGGGAGCCAGGCCGTCCTTCTTCTTGATCGTGGTGATGCGATCGCGGCGGCCGGTGAGGATTTTGTGCGGGTAGCACTGGTGACCAACATCCCACACCAGCCGGTCGTGCGGCGTGTCGAAGACGTGGTGCAGGGCCACGGTGAGCTCGACCACGCCCAGGCCCGCGCCGAAGTGGCCGCCGGAGCTGGCCACGGCCTCGATCAGGTACTGGCGCAGCTCGTCGGCAACCGCGGGCAGTTCGTCGTCAGGAACGCGACGCAGGTCGGCCGGCGTCTCGATCGGCGCCAGATGGGGATAGTGGGAAAGGTCGTTCATCTGCGTATTGTTGGCCCAGCGGCGGGGCGGGGCAAGGGCAACGCCAGGGCGGAATCATGGGCGCATGAGCGCCACCACCCATTTCAGGCGGCGTGCGGGCGCCGGTCACGCGGCAGATGGCTGACCAGAAAGTCCATCTGGTCGGCCAGGATATTGCGGTTGGACAGGATCAAGTGCTCGACCCAGCTGGGCCGGTACGGCACCGCCAGCAGCGGCATGTTGGCCTGCTGCGGCGTGCGGTTGCTCTTCTTCAGGTTGCAGGCGAGGCAGGCGCTGACCACGTTCTCCCAGTTGTCCTTGCCATGCTTTGAAATCGGCAGCACGTGGTCGCGGGTGAGTTCGCCGCGGGTGAAATGGTCGCCGCAGTACAGGCACAGGTGGCGGTCGCGGGCAAACAGTGCGGTATTGGTCAGGGCCGGAGCAGGATCCACGGCGTGATCGCGACAGCGGCCGGTGCTGGCGATGATCGGATGCAGTTCCATCGTGCTCTGCACGCCATGCAGGCGATTCATGCCGCCATGCACGGTCAGGCAAGGGTCACCCAGGGTCCAGGCCACGGCATCGCGGACGTACAGGCAAACCGCCTCCTGCCAGCTGATCCAGTCGAGGATGCGGCCGGCAGAGTCCAGCGATAGCACACGGGTCGCGTTGAGATCGGCCCGGCTTGGCACTTCCATCAGCATGTAGATCGTCCTTCAGCCAGGGCCTTGAGGGCGTTTCAGCGATGCAGAATGCTTGTCTGGAGCCAGCATAGACCAATTTGATTGCAATTCGCATGCAAATGGGGCGTACAAGCCATCCGTGGTGCAGTCGCCGACGGGTTGCCGCGCTGATATGATCGACAGTCAACACAGACCCGACGCCGGGTTTGGTAGGGGCGCTTCGGTGGTGACCCGGCACGGCGGGGGCAGAGGTAGTCAACGTGGCTGAAGTTCTTTTTTACGAGCGCCCGGTACCGCTCAACCGTACCGACCACAAGGATTTGCGCCTGAAGGGCGTGCCGAACGTGAAGTTCGCCATGAATGTGCATTCGGTGCCGATCACCGGTGCGGAGTTTGGTGCCGCCGCGCGCGATCTGCTGATCGTGTTTGCCGGCAATGACTTGGCAACAGCGGGTCCGGTGGCATTGCTGGGTCTGCGCGAGAACGAGAACCTGTACGTCGATGCCGACGGTCAGTGGGCACCGAACACCTATATCCCGGCGTTCGTGCGCCGCTATCCGTTCGTGCTCGCGGAGAAGCCTGCGGGTCAGGAAGGTGGTGATGATTTCACCGTTTTCCTCGATGAACGTTACGAAGGTTTCGATACCACCGAAGGTGAACGCCTGTTCAAGGAAGACGGCACCGATACCGAGATGCTGACCCGTGCCGTGGGCTTCCTCGGCGAATTCCAGCAGAACGTGACGCGCACCAAGTGGTTCGTGGAACAGCTCAACAAGCATGACTTGTTGGAGTCGCGCAACATCCGTCTGCAGCAGAATGGCAAGGACGGTGCGGAAGGCCGTTCGATCAACCTCAATGGTCTGTTCGTGATCAACGAGGAGAAGCTGCGCGCGCTGGACGAGAAGACGGCTCATGAGTTCGCCCGTGAAGGCGTGTTCGGCTGGATCTACGGGCACCTTCTGTCGTTGTCCAACATCGATCGGCTGACCCAGCGGTTGAGCGTGCGTGAGCAGGCCGAAGTGGCCGGCAGCGCCACCAAGAACTGAGCATGTTCTGGTCATCGTTGCGGCGATATGCCGTTGCGATCGGTACCGGAACAAGCCATTCGTCGCTTCAAGAAGATGGTGCGCAAGCGCCATCTTTTTTTATGCCTCGCCGTATCAGCGTACCGATTTGGCCAGCCGCAGCAGATCCGGCGCGTAGCCGGTCGCCTCGTACAGCGCTCGCGCTCGCTCGTTGCCGGGAAACACCGCCAGTGTCACCAGCTGGCAATGATGTTCGCGCGCCCATTCCTCGGCATGCGCCAACAGAGCGTGGCCGACCCCGTTGCCCTCGTGCCGCGGTGCTACCGCCAGGTCGGAAACGTGGCAATTGCTGCGCCCGGTGAAAAAATCCGCGGTGCGTTGCAGATGGATGAAACCCACCCGTTCGCCATCCGCATCCTCGGCCACGAACAGGTAGCTGTTCGCCGGCTGGTCCTCCAGGTGCCGCAGCAAATCATTGCGGATCCCCTCGACACATTCGTGCCGGCGTCGCCATGGCGGCAGCGTGAAATCCACGAAGCGCGGTACCAGTGAGAGGATGAAGTCGTCATCGTCTTCGGCTAGACGGATCAGCAGGGCAGGGGCAGTCATGATGCAGTCGACAGGATGCGGAGAATGACCCTGCTGTTTCTACACCTAGCGGGGTGGCGACGGAAGTCCCGAACGACGCATGTATATTCCCGGGCAGCACCACCACAGGGGCGATGGGTTCGCCCCGGACTGCCGAAAGGCACCACGCCAGGAAGATCGCCTGTGTCGACCACTCGCCGCATCCACATTCAAGCCGACGACGATGTACTCGCGCAGGGCGTGCGTGACATCCAGACCGAACTGAAACTTCCGCTGGCGTTTCCAGCGGACGTCGAGGCCGCCGCCGAACAGGCCGCCGCGAATCCGCGCTTGCCGGCACTGGACCGCACCGACGTCCCGCTGATCACGATCGACCCGCCCGAGTCGATGGACCTGGATCAGGCGATGTACGTCGAGCACAGCGACAGCGGCTACCGTGTCTACTACGCGATTGCCGATGTCGCCGCGTTCGTCAGCGCCGGTGATCCGATTGACCTCGAGGCGAACCGGCGCGGGGAAACGCTGTACGGTGCGGACGCCAAGATCCCACTGCATCCCAAGGTATTGTCCGAGGGCGCCACCTCACTGCTGCCCGGCCAGCTGCGCCCCGCGTTGCTGTGGACGATCGAGCTGGACAAGAGCGGTGAGATCACCAGCATCGATGTGCGACGCGCCCGCGTCAGCAGTCGCGCCAAGCTCAATTACGCCGGTGTGCAGCAGCTCATCGACGCCGGCACCGCCGATCCGATGTGGGCCGTGCTGCGTGAGATTGGCGAACTGCGTCAGCAGCGCGAATTCTCCCGTGGCGGCATCAGCCTGCCGCTGCCGGAGCAGGAGATCGACGTGGTCGACGGCCAGTGGACGCTGACATTTCGCGCGCGCCTGGCGGTCGAGGACTGGAACGAGCAGATCTCGCTGCTGACCGGCATGGCCGCGGCGCAGTTGATGGTGCAGGCCAGGGTCGGCCTGCTGCGCACGCTGCCCGAGCCCGAGCCGCAGTCATTGCAGCGCCTGCGCATCACGGCGCATGCGCTCGGCATCGACTGGCCAACCGCGCAGAGCTATCCCGATTTCATCCGCTCGCTCGATCCCGCGAAGGACACCCATGTCGCGATGCTGACGGCGTGCACCACGGTACTGCGTGGCGCCGGCTACGCGGCGTTCAATGGCGAGCTTCCCGCGCAACCGATGCAGTGGGCACTGGCCGCGGAATATACCCATGCCACCGCGCCGCTGCGTCGGCTGGTCGACCGCTATACCGGCGAGGTCTGCGTGGCGCTGTGCGCGAAGCAGCCGGTATCTGCGTGGGTGCTCTCGGCATTGCCGGGTCTGCCCGCCACGATGCAGGCTTCCGGCCATCGCGCGCGCCAGTACGAGAAGGCTGTGCTCGACCTCGCCGAAGCCGAGGTGTTGGCAACGCGCATCGGCGAGACCTTCGCCGGCGCCATTGTCGAGGTCGCATCCAGTGATCCCAGGAAGGGTGTGGTGATCGTGCGTGATCCGGCGATCGAGACCAACGTTTCCAGCACGTCGAATCTTCCGCTGGGTGCTGACGTCAAGGTCAAGCTGGTCGAGGCGGATCCGGTCAAGCGAATCACCCGCTTCGAACTGGTGGGGTGAGGGTGGCTGCTTTTCGGCACCATGATGCGTAATAACCTGCGCCTTGACATGTCCCCACGCGATGAAATCAAAATGATTCCTTACCGCGTCAATTGACGACGGGACGCTAAGAACGCAGCGATTGGGGAAATCGATGTCAGGGAAGACAGGGGATGGCTTGGGGATGGCGTTTGCCACGGTGCGTCGATGGGCGAGCCGCTCCCGTCGAGACGACAACCTTGTCCCCCGGCACGCTTTGGCAGCGGTTGCCATGGCTTGTGCTCCGAACATGGCACACGTTGTCGCCCACCCTCTTTCCGATCCGGCGCTCTTTCGGTGGGCCGTAGAAGTTGCCCCATTGACTCGCTTTTTCCGACCGGCTCGGATCAACGAGGAAGCTTTATCTCAAAAAAAGCAAATCGACGTTATATTTTTTGCTGCGTAATTCTGCCGGAGGGACCCGTGTCCAAGCCCACATTTAAAACGACAATCTTAACCGCGTGCATATTATTCAGCGTATCGCAAATGTCCATGGCTGTTGATGGTGGTGGCTAGACCGCAAAGCCAATTAACAACCCGAATGACGCACCAGTCACTGTAACTGCCAATGTGTTCAGTTCAGACGCTCATTACGGACTGGGCTTTATACTTTCGTCGTCCGGCTCCGGCTCCGCTGGTGATTCCGGTCAAGTATACGTATTCAATAATACGACCCCTTCCAATGATCCTGCAAAAGATAAGAGTGGCGGGTGCAAAAGCGGAAATCAACAAGGTGCACCTATTGAGTTAAGCAACGGCACCAAGCTTGAAACCTATCCCATCTTCGCGATGCCCGGCGAGATGGGTCTCAAGTACGAGCTCTACTACAACACGGCAGCAAGTCCATCCAAATGGACCAGCAATCTGGACTATTGGCTTGACACGGATTGCTCGGCCCAAGTCAATAATAGTGGTCGTTGCACCCAGACCATCGCCCATCGTCCCGATGGCTCGACGCTGACATTCAGCGGTGGCCCGACCGGCACGGTCTACAACGAGACCTTCGAAAACGGCCAGAGTGTCAGTAACCCCGTCGCAGTCCTGACACGCAATGCCACGACCGGCAATTACACGCTGCAGGATGAAGATGCGACGAGTGAAATTTATTCTTCGACGGGTACACTCATCTCGATAGCGGATGCTTCCGGCATTGGCTGGACATTCAGCGGCAACGGCACCACTACGACCGTTACACACACTAATGGTCAGTCCATCACTATTACCGGGGGCCCCTTGACTCAAAGTCAGGGTATTCTCGGTCAAGCCGTCACGGTGACGGATCCGGCAGGCAACGCATACACGTTTGACTACGGCAATGCCTACACGGCTGATGCATCAATCAACGACGTCGCTTCGATAGCCTTCCCAGGCTCACCTGCCACGGTCATCGCCTTCAAGTACACCAACTTCTCAGGTTCAAATGATGTGCTGTCGGAAGTCGACTACAACGGCGCGCCCTATGCGTACACCACGTATGTCACCGCCTCCAACAGCTTTCAGTATGAATGGGCCAACAGCACATCGCTTGCTGATGGTTCCGAGACCGTCGCGGTCACGTATGGCAACGACAGTGCGGGCAATCTGGCCGCAACGATTACCAACCCGCTCGGTCACGTTTCGGTTAACACCTACGACGGCACCAACGGCGCCGGCGGAGGTTACAACGGGCAATTGAGCTCGGTGAGCGACAAGGCGGTCAGCGACTGTGGCGCTACCGATAACACCCGTGCCTACGACGCGAACGGCAACCTGTCCCAGACCGTCGACAACAATGGCAACGTTCACACCTATACCTATGCCGCCAACGGCCAGCTGCAGACCGAAACCGAGGCCTCCGGCACGTCGCAGGCACGCACCACCGATTACATCTGGGACCCCAACCTCCAGCTCAATCGCATGACGAGCGTCACCGTCGAAGGCTGGTCCAGCACCGTCTACACGTACAACGCCCAGAACCGTCTCGCCTCGGTCGCGGTGACTAACCTGTCGGGTAACGGCAGTGCCAATCAGACTTTGACGACGTCCTACAACTACACGCTGTATGGCAACGGCATCGTCCACACAATGTCCGTGACCCATCCCTCGCCGAGCAACAGCGATACTGACGTCTCCACCTATGACACGCTCGGTAATCTGACCTCGTTCGCCAACGGCTTGGGCCAGACCACCACCTACAGCAACTACAACGGGCTTGACGAGCCGCAGCACATCGTCGGTCCTAACGGGGATGCCACTGACGTCGTCTATGACGCACGTGGCCGCGTACAGACCAAGACGACCTACCCCAACGGCGCGGCGGCCACCTCGCAATACACCTACGACGGCTTCGGCCTGCCCTATACGCTGACCACGCCGGACAACGAGGTCACCACCTGGAACCGCGATGCCGAGATGCGGGTGCGATTCATCACGCACAACGACAAGGATGGCACCTCGACCGAGACCTTCGGCTACGACCCGAATGACGACGTGACCAGCCACGTGGTGACGCGCGGCGGCGTCACGAGCGTGGCCGAAAGTACCCTCTACGATGCGCTCGGGCGCGTTTACCAGAAGCAGGGTCAACACGGTCAGACGCTGACCTACGGTTACGACGGCAACGGCAATGTGCTGACGGTCACCGACGCCGTGGGACACAACACGGTGAATACCTACGACCATCTCGATCGCCTCACGCAGACGACGGAGAGCGGCGGTGCCAGTCCGCCGATGCCCAGTGCGGCGCCGACGCTGAGTGTGCCGGCGACCAGCACCAATGGCAGTTATACGGTGAGCTGGGGCAGCGTGAGTGGCGCCACCAGCTACCTCTTGCAAAAAGCGGTCAACGGCGGCAGCTGGAGCAACGTGCAGAACAGCGCTGCCACCAGCTGGGGCGCCAGTAGTCAGGGCAATGGCAGCTACAGCTACCAGGTGCAGGCCTGCAACGCCACAGGCTGCGGACCGTTCAGCAGTACGGGTACCACCACGGTATCGATCCCCTCCGCGCCGACGTCGGCCCCGGCCCTGACCGTACCTGCCAGCAGTGCCACCGGCAGTTACGCGGCGAGCTGGACCGGCGTCAGTGGCGCGGCAAGCTACAACCTGCAACAGCGCATCAACAGCGGCAGCTGGACGACAGTCCAGTCTTCGGCCGCGACCGGCTGGAATGCGAGTGGTGAAGCCAGCGGCAGTTATGCCTACCAGGCGCAGGCCTGCAATGCCGTGGGCTGCGGCCCATGGAGCACCACCGGCACGACCACGGTCACCTTGCCACCGATACCCGGCGCACCACCGGCACTGACCGTGCCCGCCAACAACTGCACCGGCAGTTACACGGTCAGCTGGGGTGGGGTGAGCGGCGCCAGCAGCTACAACTTGCAGCAGCAGGTCAATGGCGGCAGCTGGACGACGGTATCGAGCGCGGCAGCCACCAGCTGGGCCGCCAGCGGCAAGGCCAGCGGAAGCTACGGTTACCGCGTCCAGAGCTGCAATGTCAGTGGCTGCAGTGGCTGGAGCGCGTCCGCCGCCACGGTGGTGACCATTCCGGTACCGATTGCCATCAACGGGCAAAGCTACCAAGGCACCGACACGGTGGGTTCCAACGGTGGTAGCTCGGCGGAGGTAGGTTTCGAGATCGTGGGAAGCAATAGCTGGGACGCCTTCACCGCTTTGACGAGCTCGGGCATCGTGGTGGCGGCCTCCGGCGCCGTGCCATCCGGCGCGACGACCGTGCAATACACCTGGACCGAAGTCGGCCTGGCCAGCGGGGCCAATATCGGTGGGGGTACCGTGACCAATGGTGCCAGCTCGCCGACGGCGCTAAGCAGTAATCCGGTCAGTGACTACAGCGTGGCCGTTGGCAGGACCAGCAGCAACATTGAGGGGCTCACGTACACAGTAACGGTCACGTTCTACAACGCGGCCGGCATCAATATCTCCAGTTCCACCTGCACGATGACAGCCAAAGCGGCATCGGGGGAATGATGATGATCCCGCACCGCCACACGACGTCGGCCACAGTGAAGTTGCGCCGCAATACCGACCACCGGGTTTGTTCACGGAGGAAACCGAGCATGGGCCTTGCCTTCACTATCCATCAGCTTCTGTCCCGGCATCGCGTCCTGCCTGTCGTGCTGCTAGCTGGATTGATGGCAGGCCAGGTGGCCCACGCGGACAGCCCGGTGATCACGCAGTACACCCACGACCCGGGGGACCATGTTGCCACTATGACCGACCCCCGTGGCTTGGTGACCACCTACACCTATGACGGACTGGGACAGCTATGGCAGCAGGTCAGCCCGGATACCGGCACCACCAGCTACGCCTACGACAGCTACGGCCGTCAATCCAGCATGACGCGCGCCAATGGCGCGCAGACCACGTATGGCTACGACGGCCTCAACCGCAGGACCAGCGTCAACGCGGGCGGCCTGACCCAGAGCTACACCTATGACAGCTGCACGAATGGCGCTGGGCGTCTGTGTTCAGATGGTGACGCGACTGGGGCGACGTCCTATAGCTATACGCCGGAAGGCTGGATAGCGGGGCGTGGTTTCACCATCGGCAGCACGACCTACGCACTGGGTTACAGCCATGACAGCGTCGGTCACATTACCGTGGTGAACTACCCGGATGGCAACCAAGCCAGCTACGGCTATACCAATGGCGTGGTCTCGGGCGTGTCGCTCACTGTCGGCGGTAAAGCGGTGAATGGGGCCACCTCGATCACCTATCAGCCGATGAACCTGGGAATGGCCTCCTGGACCTCCAGCAACGGCCTGATCAACAGCATGAGTTACGACAGTGACGCTCGCCTCACCGGAATAAGCGCGATAGGGGTAGAGAGCTTGGGCTTCACGTACGACAATGCCAACCGTATCACGCAGATATCCAACGGTATCGACGGCACCCTGACGCAGTACTTCGGCTATGACGCCATGTCACGGTTGGTGTCAGTGTATTCGGGCGCAGACAACGAAAGTCTTCAGTACGACGCCAACGGTAATCGCATCGTGCAGAACGGTACGATCGACACAGTCAGCCCGACCAGCAACCTTCTCGTCAGTTCGGGTACCAATCAGTACGGTTACGACCCGATGGGCAATACTACGACGGTCAATGGAGCCACGAAGTATCAATACGACGCCTTCAATCGGATGAACAGCGCGGGCGGCATGGCTTACTACGTCGATCCCGAGGGGCAGCGACTGCGCAAGACGGGCACGGCGGGGACGACCTACTTTGCACCCGATCAGGGCGGCGCCATGCTGGCGGAGAATCCGGGCAATGGCTGGATCGACTACGTTTGGCTCAACGGTCGCTTGATCGGTCAGGTCAGCGGCGGCACGGTGGATGCTGTGCACGATGACCAGGTTGGCCGTCCGGAGGAGATGACTAACGCTGCGCAGGCCGTCGTGTGGCGGGCACAGAACTTTGCGTTTACATCGAACGTGATTGTCGCCAATGTGACGCTTAACCTGGGCTTTCCGGGTCAGTACTACGACGCCGAGACGTCGGCTTGGAACAATGGATTCAGGGATTACCGGTCAGGGCTGGGGCGGTACGTAGAAAGTGATCCGACTGGGCAGGAAGGCGGGGTCAATACGTTTGCCTATGTCTTGAGCAATCCATTATCCAACATCGACCCACTCGGGTTGTGGCCACTTGGCATGCCGGGAAAGGCAAGTGCACAACAGCAGCTGCCAGGGGTGCTGCATCAACTCGCTCCAACTTTGACCTCCGATGAAACGAGCCAGATCTCGCAAGATATCATTGACAAGTTGGGCTGGGGCGATGTCATAGCAATAAAGTCCGTCACGCCAAATATTCAGAACGCCACGATCCCAGACTCTTTGAGCGAACTGACACCGTCTCAATTAGCAGTACTAAAGAAATTTCTAGCAAAGCTGCCTAACCGCGACAAGGACGCTGTCGCGAAAATTCTCAAGGAGTGCCCTTAAGTGACCAAGAATTCATTGCGCCTCATAAGCATCATCGTTATGTTGACTTATTCGCAAATCTCAATCTCGCAGCCAGAATGCTTAGTACCTCTCAGAGATCCAGCCAAGCCTTGTAATCTTGAATTAGACGGCGATCGGCTGACTGCTAACTTGAATCACGCAGAAATTCAACAATCAAAATCCGAGTTGATTGATGTTACCAAAGGGAATGTGCCCGCAAGCATGCAAGGGGGCTTTGTATTTGACGCATATTTGATTCGCAGGGAGGATGACAGAGTGCCAGACCAAGCGGTTTGGACACTTCGGGCAACACGAATTTACGCCGGAAAGGTCGCCTCTTTCAGGAACGACAAAATCGACGTCGTTTCACCGGGCACGCAAGCCGGGGGCGTGGTATTTCTTCGCAATCGAAGATACAGGGTATTTGCAGTTGAGTTGCACGGACGGCTTTATGTCTGGAATGCAACTGTCGTACAGCTTAAATAGTCAAAATTACCGAGGCTAAGTCGGAGCACGGCTGTTTACGGAACGGGGTCAGGTTGGAGTTACCAGGATTTAGTGGACGCCTGATCACCGGCCTCGGTGTGCCGCTTCGAACTCAATCGGACTAACGCCACCGAGATAGCTGTGGCGGCGTGTCGGGTTGTAGAAGCCTTCGATGTATTCGGTCACGTCCAGAACAGCGGTCTCTCGGTCAGCGTAGATGCGCTTCTTGATACGTTCCTTCTTTAGGCTGCTAAAGAACGACTCTGCCACCGCGTTGTCCCAGCAATTTCCTCGTCTGCTCATGCTCGGTTCAAGATGGTTACTCTTGCAGAAGCGTCGCCAATCGTCGCTCCCGTACTGAGTTCCTTGATCCGAGTGGATCAACGCCTTGCGCGGTCGCCGGCTTCGAACGGCTTTCATAATAGCTTCCAGAACCAATTCTCGGTGGATCGTCGGCTTGGTTGCCCAGCCGACGATTTTGCGTGAAAAGAGATCCATGACCACGGCTAGATACAGCCAGCCCTGCCAAGTTCGGATGTAGGTGATATCCGTCACCCACGCCTCATTTGGCCGTGACACCGTGAACTGGCGCTGCAGCAGGTTCGGGATCAGGACTTGAGATTTGGCCACCGGGATATGCCGCGTTCGATAGCCATGGAGCGCTCGCAAACCATTTTCACGCATCAAGCGTGCAACCCTGTGCTTGCTGCACGTCTCCCCGCGTTCCCGTAGGTCTTGAAGAACTCTAGGGGCACCATAAATTCCGTGGCTGGCAGTGAAGGATGCACGGATAAGTCGGAGCAGTCGTACATCTTCCTGAGCTCGGTCAGATACTGGATGATCCAGCCATGCGTAGTAGCCAGAGCGAGCAACGCCGAGAAGCCGGCACATCACTTGGATGCTGAATTCATCTCGATGCGCTTCAATGAACTTGTACGTTTGCCTAGCCTTGTTTGGAGTCTTGTCCACAGACATGGCGATTACCTCCAGCCACGAACTCAGATGCTAGCTCTTGTCCAAGAAAAGCTGGTAACTCCAAGTTGGCAAGGCTATTGCATAACTTCTCGCATGAACGATCATGCCTACGACATCTCCTATCTGCTTGAGTCCGAACCTGCCCGGGTCGAAATGCCCGATCTGCGGATGGTAAAAGCACCACCAGCGCCCCCGCCGAAGCCGTCTGTCACTGAGGCGCAGGAAGCCATGGCGCGTGAACTCCTGCAGGCCGCAGCCGCCCACGAAGAACTGATCCAGCAGTACTTGCGATTCAGCAGCAGTAGCCTTCAGGACTCCTTTGGGCAGTGAGTCGCTGGTGGTGGTTGAGGCGATGCCGCTCTTGAGCCAAAACTGACCCAGTTCGGCACATGTTCCCGGGGCCAGTCGATGACAGTGGCTATCTGTTGAACACGCCGGTCGCTGAAAGTCTGCGAGTGCTGCAGGCACAAAAAAGCCCGGGCTCGCCCGGGCTTTTTGTTGTCTGATGATCAAGCGCTGTTTCAGGCGATCTCGGGCAAGGTCGCCACACCAGCCTCGATCGCGGCCTTGTGCACCAGCGTGCGCGGCAGGATGCGCGTGAAGTAGAAGCTGGCGGTGTCGCGCTTGGCCTGCTTGAACGCGGCGGACTGCGTGCTGGCTTCGACGGCGGCCACGCTGCGTGCCCACAGGTAGGCGAGGCTGACGTAGCCGGAGTAGTACAGGTAGTCGGTGGCAGCGGCGCCGAGTTCCTCCGGGTTGGCCTGCACGCGCTGGGCGAGTTGCAGGGTGAGGTCGCCCCACTGTTTGGTGGCGATCGCCAGTGGCCCGATCAGTGTGCGCAACGCTTCATCGGCGCTGTGCTTCTGGCAGAACACGCTGATCTCCTGCAGGAAGTGCTTGAAGCCCACACCCTGCAGCTGGAGGATTTTCCGGCCGAGCAGGTCGGCTGCCTGGATGCCGGTGGTGCCTTCGTACAAGGTGATGATGCGGGCGTCGCGAACGAACTGCTCGACGCCGTTCTCGGCGATGTAGCCATGGCCGCCGTAGATCTGCAGTGCTTCCTTGGTGCATTCCTGCGCCAGCTCGGTGACCACACCCTTGGCGATCGGAATCAGGAACGCGACGAGTTCGCCAGCGGCCTTGCGCGCGGCTTCGTCCGCGCTGCGCGACTCGACGTCGGTGTGCAGCGAGGTATACAGCAGCAAAGCGCGTGAGCCTTCCACAAAGGCGCGCTGGGTCAGCAACATGCGGCGCACATCCGGTTGCACCAGCAGGTTGTCGGCCGGCTTGTCGGGGAACTTCGGGCCAGACAGCGAGCGCGACTGCAGGCGTTCGCGCGCGTAGTTGAGGCTGTTCTGTAGCGCGCGCTCGGCGAGCGCCAGGCCCTGCACGCCTACCGACAGACGCGCGGCATTCATCATGGTGAACATTGCCATCAGGCCTTTATGCGGCTTGCCGATCAGGTAACCCTCGGCGCCGTCCAGGTTGATCACGCAGGTGGAGCAGGCGTGGATGCCCATCTTGTGTTCGATGGCACCGGCGGCGACCGTGTTGCGCGCGCCCAGCGAACCATCCTCGTTGACCTTGAACTTCGGCACGATGAACATCGAGATGCCGCGGCTGCCTTCCGGCGCGTCGGGCAGGCGGGCCAGCACCAGATGCACGATGTTCTCGGTGAGGTCGTGTTCGCCGGCGCTGATGAAGATCTTGGTGCCGGTGATCTTGTAGGCGTTGTTGTCAGTGGGTTCGGCGCGGGTCTTCAGCAGGCCGAGGTCGGAGCCGGCCTGCGGCTCGGTCAGGCACATCGTGCCGGTCCAGCGACCCTCGACGATCGGCTTCATGAAGCGCTCGCGTTGCCACTCCTCGCCGTGCATTTCCATCGCGTGGGTGGCACCTTCGGAGAGCAGTGGATATAGGCTCCACGCCAAGTTGCCGGACTGGAAGATCTCGGTGGTAGCGGTGCCGAGCACGTTGGGCAGCGACTGGCCACCGTATTTCTCGGGATTGGTCAGCCCGGTCCAGCCACCTTCGGCAAACTGCTTGAACGCCTCCTTGAAACCCTTCGGCGTGGTCACCGCCTGGGTGGCCTTGTCGAAGTGGCAACCTTCCTCGTCAGCGGGGCCATTGGTCGGCGCCAGCAGCTGCTCGCTTAGGCGGCCGGCCTCCTCCAGCACCGCGTCGAGCAGGTCGCGGCTGTGTGCCTCGCCGCCCTGCAGCGAAGTCAGGGTCGATTCGGCGCCGAGCACGTCGAACAGGGCAAAGCGCAGATCGTCGAGCGGGGCCTTGTAGATGGTCATGGTGATTCCTTGGTGTCGGGGCGTGGTGGCGAGCGTGGGTCTGGGCGCTGCGGGTCAGCGATAGGTATTGGGGATGCCCGGTACGGGCGAGAGCCAGTCGTTGCCGCTGAAGTCGAAATCGCGAAGCTGCTTTTCCTGTTCGGGTTTGGCGCTGGCGCTGCCGCTGACACGGTAGGCCAGCGAGCCGGCGCTGCCTTTGCCGGCGATGGCCTGCAGTGCCTTGCTCATCGGGGCCGTGGGCAACACGTCAAGCTGGGTCACGTCACCGGTGAGTGCAGGGACGTCCAGCTCGAAGTTCGCGTGCAGGCGGATTGGCACCAGCTCGGTGATCTGCAGCTGGCCGTCGAGCGACTTGAAATCCATCTCGCCGTAGCTGTTGTTCTGGATGCGCACGGTCAGCTGCCACTGGCCGTTCGGAAGCACCGCTAGCTGCTGGATGCTCAGCGTGGGCGGATAGACGCTCTTCTTCGCCGGCCCACAAGCGGTCAGACAAAGGCTCAGCAGTAGGGCAGGGATGATCCAGCGCAATAGGCGCATGGCGACGCACTCCAAACGATCGTTTGAATGTCGATTCTAACCGTGTTTGGGGGTGGTGGCGCCAGAGCGCAGCATCATGAGTCTGCGCGCTGGCGCTTTCAGGGCCTGGGGGCTTCGAGCCTACCGGAAGCTTCGGCCAGTGCGATCACGCGTGCAACGAAGTCGTCGTAGCTTTCGCCCTGATTTTCATGTTCGTCGTCCGCGTCAATCTGCCGTACCGCAACCAAGCCGGCCTTGGGCACGATCACCACATACTGGCCACCATCGCCGTTGCCGTAATAAACCACGATCGGACCTTCGCTGACTTTGAACAGGCGGTAGGGGCCGATGCCGCGGCTGATTAGCTGGTCGTTGAAGATCTTCGGTTCCTGCGGGCCCAGCGCCTTGATCAGACCGGCATGCATGGCATCGGCGCTGTCGAAATGGGCACCACGCAATCCTTGCTGCAGTTTGGCGACCGTATCCCCAGGAACGCCGCGCTTGCGCAGCATGTTGAAGCTGGCTGGGTCGGTGTCGAAGTGCATCCACTGCTTTTCGCGCCACCACAGCAGGCCGTATTGGCCCTCCATGCTGGAGGGCGCTAGCACCGTGTCGACATAACTGGCCGTCAGCAATTTTTGTCCGCGCCATTGGCCGCGATCCAGCACCAGCTGTCCCAGTTTGGCCAGATCTGCAACGGCGAGGTGCAATCCGGCCATCGCATAGGGATGGTCGGCCTTGTCCTTGTCCCATCGGCCAGGATGGATGTCCATGGCCTTGAACAATCCATCGCGGAAGAACACGTCCATCGGCTTGCCCGACGCCTTCTCGATGATGCCGGCCAGCAGGTTCACCGCCTTGTTGCTGTAGAACGCATTCATTCCCGGCTTGCTGGCCAATTCGGCGGCAAGCGCCAGCTGGATCGCGTCAGGCGCCGGATAGACCTCGATACCGGTGCGTGGGAAATCCTGCAGACCGGAAGTGTGGTTCAGCAGCATGCGGATCGTGATGTCCTTCTTCCGGCCCTGGCGCCATTCCGGATAGAAATCGGCTACCGGCTGGTCGAGTGACTTGATCTTGCCGGTGTCGAGCAACTGGCCGATGTCTAGCGCCACCACCGACTTAGTCACCGACATCAGTTCGATCGGGCCAGGTGACTTGTCGTTCGGGTAGTAATGACCGAGCTCGTGGCCATCCTGCATCACCAGCACGGCATCGCTGTGAGTCTGCCTGCCGCGATCAAGCAACTGTTGCAGCGCGCTGTCGGCGGCAGGAGAAAGCGTGGCGGCCAGCGCCGGCAGTGCGGTGAACAAGGCCAGGGTGAGAACGGCAAAACGTGCATTCATGGTGGTGAACTTCCTGGGGAAACGAGCTGCCGGCAATCGTCGCATGACAAGGGGCGAGGTTGGTCGGAGCACGCAGCGGCCGCGCGTGCCGATGATCACGCCGGTCCGGCGGAGGTTTCGCGCTTACCCGCAAACAGGCATTATCGCTGCCTTGATCATCTGCAGGATTTCCGCCGCATGTCACGACGTTTCGTTGCCCGCCGCTCGCCGATCCACGGCAACGGCGTATTCGCTACCGCCCCGATCGCCAAGGGCGAGGAAATCATCGAGTACAAGGGCAAGCTGTTGACCCATGCCGAGGCCGACGACCTGTACGGCGATGGCGGCGAGACCGGCCACACGTTCCTGTTCACGCTCAACGACGATTACATCATCGACGCCAACCAGCACGGTAACAGCGCGCGCTGGATCAACCACAGTTGCGCACCGAACTGTCGCGCCGTGGTCGAGGAAAGCGCCAGCAGCGATCCGCGCAAAGACCGGGTGGTGATCGAGACGATCCGTGCGATCAAGCCTGGTGAGGAACTCACCTACGACTACGGCATCGTGCTAGAAGTGCCGCACACCGCACGATTGAAAAAGCTATGGGTATGCCTGTGCGGTTCGCTGAAGTGCACCGGCACCTTGCTCAAGTCCAAGCGTTGAGTTTATCGGTGCAGCGCTACCTGATTGTCCTGTTGTTGCCTGGGACAGGCAGGAGTCAGTCGGTAGTCTCACCGTCGTAGTCGATCGTGACCACCTCGATCGACAGCTCGCCGGCCGGGCGTTTCCAGTTCACCTCGTCACCGACGCGGGCGCCGAGCAGGGCCTGCGCCAACGGCGACAGATAACTGACCCGATGCTGTTCGGCATCGGCTTCGTCCTCGCCGACGATGCAGTAGCGCTGTTCACCATCGACGCCATCCACGGTGACGATGGCGCCGAACGCGACGCGGTCCTGTGGTTGTGACAGCAGGTCGACCTCGATTGCACTGTTCACGCGTGCGTGGAGCCAGCGCAGCTCGCGTTCCAGCGGTGCCAGTTCGTTCTGCTGCGTCATCGTGTCGGTCGAGGCCTTCAGCGCATCGCGTCGCGTGGTGGCTGCCTGCAGCCGCGCACGCAACTGCGCCAACCCATGTGGGGTGACATAGTTCGGGTGCTCGCTCAGTGGCAAGTCCGGCAGCGCTGGCGCATCGCCGCTGTCGGGTTCCTTGGTGAAGGCTCGGCTCATCGTGATTCTCCCGCGACCATGCGCAGTGCACGTGCTGTTGGATGATAAATGGCGGCCATCCCGCCATGGATCAAGCGTCGGCGTGACGACCATGGTGATCGGGTGTCAGCGATCGGTTCTTTCCACGTCACCCGGCGCTGCCGGCTTGCCGATCCAGCGTGCGGTGCCCAGTTGCCGGTCGATGGTGTTGGCCAGCTGTTCGATCCTCGGCCGTATCGCATCTGCAGCGGCTCCCGTGCAACCGTTGTAGAAGTCCACGGTCTTGCTGCCTTCGGTGTCGACGACGGTGATCTTGATGCCTGGCATGTCGCTCATTACCGGTTCGCAGCCATCGTCGTGCGAGACGTAGCTGTCATGCATCGAGCGGAATCCGACCTGTTCAACAGTGGCGAGAATGTTCGCCAGCTGCGCCGGCGTGGCGTGACCGCGAGCGCTGACGGTCTGCACGTGCACATGGCCCTCGAAGCTGATCTGGCCATCCGATGCTGCCGTCACGGTGTAGCTGGGGCAGTTGCCAAAGCAGCTGCTGCGCTGCAGGGTGACACTCGCGTCATGCATGGGCTGCTCCGGCGCAGCATCGACGCGCAGCCCGCATGCGCCGAGCCATAGCGCGACGCAGGCGATCATGCTGCGGCCGAGCGGGATGCGAGCCGGATTCATCGGGGTTCTCCATGGTTGTCATCGGATGTTGCCAGCTCGCTGGCGCGGCACGGTGCCGGACCCGCTTTACGCCTGCGGCCGTTGTACATCAGTCCTCATCCACATGCGGCTTCCATGCTTCGCTGAGCTGCTTCTGCACGTTCGGCGGCACCACTTCGTAATGGCTGAGGTCCAGGCTATAGCGGCCGCGTCCACCCGTCATCGACTTCAGTTCGGTGGGGTAGTCGATCAGTTCGGCCAGCGGCGCCTGTGCCTTGATCACCAGCTCGCCACCGCGCTGGGTGTCGGTACCCATGATGCGTGCGCGTTTGCCGGCGAGGCCGCCGGTAACGTCGCCGACATTGTGCTCGGGTATCGCCACCTCTACATTCACGATCGGCTCCAGCACCACCGGGTGGGCCTTGCCGATGGCGTCGAGGAAGGCCTTCTTGCCGGCGCTGATGAAGGCAACCTCCTTCGAATCGACCGGATGGTATTTGCCGTCGTAGACGGTCACCCGCAGATCCTGCAGCGGGTAGCCGGCGATGGCGCCGTGCTCCATCGCCTGACGCACGCCTTTCTCGATCGCCGGCAGGTATTGACCGGGAATCACGCCACCCTTCACCGCATCGACGAACTCGAAACCGACGCCGCGATCGAGCGGCTCCACCCGCAGGAACACTTCACCGAACTGGCCGGCACCACCGGTCTGCTTCTTGTGCCGGTGATGGCCTTCGGCGTGGCCGGCGATGGTTTCGCGATAGGCGATGCGTGGCGGATGGGTCACCACCTCGACGCCGTAGCGCTCGCGCATGCGCTCCAGCATTACCTTCAAGTGCAGGTCGGATAACCCGCGCACCACCGTCTCGTTCTGTTCCTTGCGGTGCTCGACACGAAAGCACGGATCCTCCTCGGCCAGTCGTGCCAGCGCATTGGAAAGTTTCTGCTCCTGACCCTTGTGCTTCGGTTCCAGCGCGAGGCCGAACATCGGCGCCGGAAACGCCAGTGGAGCGAGCGCGATGCGATCCTCCTCGTGCGAATCGTGCAGTACCGCATCGAAGTGGATGTCCTCGATCTTCGCCACTGCGGCGATGTCGCCGGGAATGGCGGCCTCGATTTCCACATGCGTCTTGCCCTGCAGGCGGAACAGATGGCCGACCTTGAATGGTTTGCGGCCGTCGTCGATCAGCAACTGGCTGTCGCGGCGGATGGTGCCCTGCCATACGCGGAAGACACCAAGCTTGCCGACGAACGGATCGTTGACGATCTTGAACACATCGGCGATCACGTGACTCTTCGGATCGGGATTGATTTCCAGTGGGGTGCCGTCGCCACGCACGAACGGCGGCGGGTTGCCCTCGGCCGGATTCGGCAACAGTCGCGCGGCGACTTCAAGCAATTCGTGGACGCCTGCTCCCGTACGCGCGCTGACAAAGCAGATCGGCACCAGGTTCCCTTCGCGCAGGCACTGCTCGAAAGCATCGTGCAGCTGCTGCGGCGTCAGCGCAGCTTCGCCGGCGTCGAGGTAGGTGCCCATCATCGTCTCGTTGATCTCGACGACCTGATCGAGGATGCGCTGGTGCGCCTCGGCCAGCGAGGAGAAATCAGTGGCACCCTCGCTGTGGAAGAAGCAGTCGAGTACGCGCTTGCCGCGGCCCGCGGGCAGGTTCACCGGCAGGCATTCGCTGCCGAACTCCTCGCGCAACGTGTCCACCAGCGCCGCGAGGTCGGCGCCATCGAAGTCGATCTTGTTGATCACCAGCATGCATGCCAGTCCGCGTGAGCGCGCATGCGCCATCATGCGACGGGTGCCGTGCTCGATGCCGTTGATCGCATTGACCACCACCGCCACGGTTTCCACCGCCGCCAGTGCGGACAGCGTGGCGCCGCGGTAG
>Ga0302314_10000353_pt1 | contig 83755 bp, 53 predicted proteins | sample III_Palsa_N2_3_FD_200533 | JGI IMG/M metagenome (GOLD analysis project Ga0302314, IMG submission 200533) | Peat permafrost microbial communities from Stordalen Mire near Abisko, Sweden - III_Palsa_N2_3 | ecosystem: Environmental > Terrestrial > Soil > Palsa > Peat permafrost | place: Sweden...
CGAGGCCGACGTAGTTGGCCATGGTCGCGCCGGTCACGCAGACGCCATTCCACGAATCCGGCCAATGCAGCAGCTGGCGCAACAGATCCACTGCCAGCATCTCGACCTCAGGCGCGCAGGTATCGCCGTTGCGCTGGGCGTTCTGGTCATAGCTGCTGACCAGCCAGTCAGCAGCCAGTGCGGCCGGCGTGCTGCCGCCGGTGACCAGGCCGAAATAGCGGGGACCGGGGCTGCCCGAAAGCAACGCCGTGTATTCGTGTTCGAACCGTGCCAGCGCCGCTTCGGCGCCGAGTCCCTGTTGAGGCAGTTCGGTGCGTTGCGTCATGTCTCGCAGAGGCAACGTGGCGCCGGCGGAACGTTGCGGCAATCCATGCAGATAATCGCCCGCCATCGCTCGGGCGCGATCGAGGATATGGTCGAGCTGGGCAAGATCGCGTTCGAACCAGACGTCCATTCGATTTCCGCTAGATGGATAGGTGGGATGCCTTATTGCGCGAATGGCTGAACGCTTTCGACGATTTCGTCAGATCGCAAGGCATCGCCCGATTACAACAGCAGCTTGCGCACCTTGAGCAAGGCAGCGACGAAACGGTCCACTTCATCGCGGGTGTTGTAGAACGCCAGGGACGCACGCAGGGTCGCCGGCACACCGAAGAACTGCATCAGCGGATGCGCGCAGTGATGGCCCGAGCGAACGGCGATGCCTTCGAGGTCGAGCAAGGTAGCCAGGTCGGTGGCTTGCGCGCCTTCCAACAGGAAGGAGATCACTGGTTCCTTGTCCGCCGCTTCGCCGAAGATACGCACGCCGGGAATCTCGCGCAGTCGCTCCGTGGCATAGGCCAGCAGCTCGTGCTCCCAGGCGCGGATCGCTTCGAAGCCCAGCGATTCATAATAGTCGATGGCCGCGCCGATGCCCGCGAACCCGGCGATGTTCGGCGTGCCGGCCTCGAACTTGTGCGGTGGTTCGGCAAAGGTCGTTCCGCCGAAGCTCACCTCGCGAATCATTTCACCGCCACCGAAGAAGGGCGGCATCGCTTCCAGATGTTCGCGCCTCGCCCACAACGCGCCGGTGCCGGTCGGCGCCAGCATCTTGTGGCCAGTGATCGCATAGAAATCGCAACCCAGCGCCTGCACATCGATCGGCCGATGCGGTGCCGCCTGCGATCCATCCACCAGCAGCGGGATACCACGCTTCTTGCACTCGCGCGCAAGCTCGCGGATCGGATTGACCGTGCCGAGCACATTGGAGACGTGGGTAACGCAGGCCAGCTTCACTTCCGGCGTGAGCATGGCGACGAACTGCTCGACGATCAGCTCGCCGCGCGCATCGATCGGCGCCGCCTTCACCGTGGCGCCACTGCGCTGCGCCACCAGTTGCCACGGCACGATATTGGCGTGGTGTTCCATCACCGTCGTGAGGATGGCATCACCATGACGCAGTCGTGGCAATGCGTAGCTGTAAGCCACCAGATTGATCGACTGCGTGGTGCCCGAGGTCAGCACGATCTCGTTGCGCGAGGCGGCGTTGATGAAACGCGCCAGCCGATCGCGCGCGCCCTCGTAGGCGGCGGTGGCTTCCTCGCCGAGCTGGTGCACGGCACGCGCCACGTTTGCATTGTGTTCGCGGTAGTGACGATCGACCGCTTCGATCACCTGTCGCGGTTTCTGACTGGTGTTGGCATTGTCGAAATACACGAGCGGCTTGCCGTGCACCTGGCGCGCGAGCAGCGGGAAATCCGCGCGGATGCGCCCAATGTCGAGCGACTGAACGACTTGATGGGATTCCAGATTCATTGTTGACTCAAGGTATCGTCGGTGCGTTCGGCAGATGCGCCAGCAGTAGATCGGAAAGGTGGTTGCGTAGAATCTCGTGCGGCAACGAATCGAGCACGGCACGGCAGAACGCAGCGGTGAGCATGCCGCGCGCCTCGACCAGCGGAATGCCACGCGAGCGCAGGTAGAACAGCGCGCGCTCATCAAGCTGGCCGACCGTGGCGCCATGCGCGGCCTTCACTTCGTCGGCGTAGATTTCGAGTTCGGGCTTGGTGTCGATCTCGGCACCGGCCGACAGCAGGAGGTTCTTGTTGCTGAGCGAAGCATCGGTGCCATCGGCGCCTTCCGCGACCACGATCGCACCGCGAAACACACCGCGCGACCGTTCGTCGGCGACACCGCGCCATACCGAGGCGGAACGCGTGCGCAACGCCTGGTGGCGAATCGCCAACTGGGTATCTGCGTGCTGACGCCCGTTCAGCGCGAAGACGCCGCGCGTTTCCAACTGCGCCTCGTCGCCGACCAGTTCGGCCTGCAGTTCGTGACGCGACAGCACCCCGCCCAGTTCAAGCACATGCAAGCTTGCATGCGCGCGCGCATGCAGGCGCAACTGGCTGCGACGGATCAGGCTGCTGCCGCTGGCACTGTCCTGCAACGCCGTGTGCTGCAGTTTCGCGCCCTCGCGCAAAACGACATCGCTGACCAGATTGCCCAGGTGTTGTTGACCACCAAGGCCCGCGTGATGCTCGAACAGGCTCAGCTCGGCGCCTTCGCCCAGCTCGATCACATTGCGCGCATGCCAGGCCAGTTCGGTTTCCGCCGGCGCACCGAGGAACAACAGATGCACCGGCTGTGCGATCTTTACACCGGCGGCAACGCGCAGTACTACGCCATCACCCGCCAGGGCTGCGTTGAGTTGCGCGAACGCATCGCCAGCCTCGCGATAGTGTTTCGCCAGCGCGAAGCGCAGCGGTTCGGCTTCGCCGCGCAAGACCTCGGACAGGGGCTGCAGTGAGAGACCTTGCGGCAGTTCATCAAGCTTTGATAGATCAGCGCGAAACACGCCGTGCACGAAGGTCAGTCGCGGACCATCGAGCGATGGCAGCCGTAAGGCCTGCAGATCGATCGCGCGTTCGGCGGCATGCGCATCGCCAAGCACGAGGCTGCGCTGAGCCAGCGCACGCAGCGCCGTATATTTCCACGCCTCGACCCGCGTGTCCGGCAACCCAGCCACAGCAAAGGCGGCGAGGTTGTCGTGCCGTGCGGCGTCCAGCCAGGCAATACCGCGACCGGGCAACTGCATCTGCGAGGCGGCCTGCAGCAGCGAGTCGACGAACGGCGAGCGCGCCGGCTGACTCATGCCTGCGCCCCACCCGCCAGTGCCGGCGCATGACGCTCGCCAATCCACGCATAGCCGTGTTCTTCCAGCTTCAGCGCCAGCGACTTGTCACCGCTTTCGACAATCCGGCCATCGGCCAGCACATGCACGAAATCAGGCTCGATGTAGTCGAGCAGGCGCTGGTAATGGGTGACCAGGATGAAACTGCGCGAGACGGCGCGCAGCGCGTTGACACCTTCCGCCACCTGTTTCAGCGCATCGATATCGAGGCCGGAATCGGTCTCGTCGAGAATCGCCAGTTGCGGCTCGAGCACGGCCATCTGGAAAATTTCGTTGCGCTTCTTCTCGCCACCGGAAAAGCCCTCGTTGACCGCGCGATGCAACAGCTCGTCGGAGATCTGCATCACCTTCAGCTTCTCGCGCACCAGCTTGAGGAATTTCATCGAGTCGAGTTCTTGCTCGCCGCGATGCTTGCGCTGCGCGTTGAGCGCGGCACGCAGGAAATAGGTGTTATTGACGCCGGGAATCTCCACCGGGTACTGGAATGCCAGGAACACGCCGGCGGCCGCGCGCTGCTCCGGTTCCAATGCCAGCAGGTCGATACCGTTGTAGCTCACGCTGCCGGCGGTGACCTCGTAACCATCCCGGCCGGACAGTACATTGGCGAGGGTGGATTTGCCGGCGCCGTTCGGCCCCATCACCGCATGTACCTCGCCCGCATTCACGGTGAGGTTGAGGCCCTTGAGGATTTCCTTGCCCTCGACGCGGGCGTGCAGGTTTTCGATTTTCAACATGGTCATGGCGATATCTGGTTTTCGTCCGGCTTGCGCTCAAACGCGGGATAAGAAGTGGCTAGCGCGGCGATGGCCGGCTCGCCCATGCGGCAGGTGATCCATTCGCTCATCAGGCTCGCATCCAGCGACCGATAGAACTCAATGGAGGGCGTGTTCCAGTCCAGCACCTGCCATTGCAGACGCGGCAGGTTTTCGTCGACGCAGCGCTGTGCCAAGCGGGCGATCAAGGCCTTGCCCAGGCCCTTTCCGCGAAACGCCGGCAGCACGAACAGGTCTTCCAGATAGATGCCCGGGCGACCACGGAAGGTGGAGTAGTTGTAGAACCACAGCGCAAAGCCGGCGACTTCACCGTTCCATTCGGCGATATCGGCATGCGCACGCGGTACAGCGCCGAACAGCGACTGATGAATATCCGCATCGGTCGCATCCACTTCGTGCAACAGCTTCTCGTAGACGGCCAGCTCACGGATCAGGCCGAGGACGGCCGCAACGTCGGTTTCGCGGGCGGCCCGAATACGCAGCCCCGGCACCTCCACCGCGCCGGCTGATTCGATGGCACTCATCAGCCCACCGCTCCTTCCAGCGACACTTCCAGCAACTTTTTCGCTTCGACCGCGAACTCCATCGGCAACTCGCGGAATACCTGCTTGCAGAAGCCGTCGACGATCATCGACACGGCGTCTTCTTCACTGATGCCGCGCGAACGGCAGTAGAACATCTGGTCGTCGGAAATCTTCGAAGTGGTGGCCTCGTGCTCGACGATGGCACTGGGATTCTTTACTTCCATGTACGGGAAGGTATGCGCACCGCACTGCTTGCCGATCAGGAGCGAGTCGCACTGGGTGTAGTTGCGCGCGCCTTCGGCACCCTTCTCCATCTTCACCAGGCCGCGATAGCTGTTGGAGCTGCGGCCGGCGCTGATGCCCTTGGCGACGATCTTCGACTTGGTGTGCTTGCCGATGTGGATCATCTTGGTGCCGGTGTCGGCCTGCTGGCGATGGTGGGTGAGCGCCACCGAATAGAACTCGCCGACCGAGCGGTCACCACGCAATACGCAGCTCGGATACTTCCAGGTGATCGCCGAACCGGTCTCGACCTGGGTCCAGGAAATTTTCGAATCGTTGCCGCGGCAGTCGCCACGCTTGGTCACGAAGTTGTAGATGCCGCCGACACCGTTCTCGTCGCCGGGATACCAGTTCTGCACGGTGGAGTACTTGATCTGCGCGCGCTCCAGCGTGATCAGTTCGACCACCGCCGCATGCAACTGATTTTCGTCGCGCATCGGTGCGGTGCAGCCTTCCAGGTACGACACGTAGGCGTCGTCCTCGCAAATGATCAGGGTGCGCTCGAACTGGCCGGTGTTGATCGCATTGATGCGGAAGTACGTGCTCAGCTCCATCGGGCAACGCACACCTTTCGGAATGAACACGAAGCTGCCGTCGGAGAACACCGCCGAATTCAGTGCCGCGAAATAGTTGTCGCCGACCGGCACCACGCTGCCGAGATATTGCCGCACCAGCTCGCCATGCTCGCGGATCGCCTCGCTCATCGAACAGAAGATCACCCCGACCTCGGCCAGCTCTTTGCGGAAGGTGGTGCCGACAGAGACGGAGTCGAATACCGCATCCACCGCCACGCCGGCCAGCCTGGCCCGCTCGTGCAGCGGCACGCCGAGCTTTTCGTAGGTTTCCAAGAGTTTCGGATCGACTTCGTCCAGCGACTTCGGACCTTGTTTCGGCGCGGCGTAGTAGCTGATCGCCTGATAGTCGATCGGCGTGAGCTTGAGCTTGGCCCAGTCCGGCGTTGGCATGGTGAGCCAGTGACGATAGGCCTTGAGGCGCCACTCGGTCATCCACTCCGGCTCCTGCTTGATCGCGGAGAGCTGGCGCACGATGTCTTCACTCAGGCCCGGCGGCAGGCTGTCGGTTTCGATATCGGTGACGAAACCGGCCGAGTAGCGGCGGCCGAGCGCCTCGGCGACTTCCGCGTTATCGCGCAGCGTTGCGGTGTTGTCGTCGCGTTCGAGGGTCATGGTCGAATGGCTTTGCTGGATGTCGGCGGCGGATTGCGGATTCGGCGAACTCATGGCGCGCTCGCAGTAGCGTCGATTTGCGGGTTATGCGCGGCGGACGGCTTCAACATGTCGGCCAGACTGACTGCACGCAGCGCATTCGCCAGCACACCGTTCACCTGCTGCCAGCTGCCGCGCACGTTGCACCTGGATTCGCGCTCGCACTGGCCTTCGGCGAGGCTACATTCGGTCATGCCGATCGGGCCTTCCAGCGCCTCGACGATCTGTGCCAGCGAGATCTCGCGCGCATCCCGCGCCAGCCGGTAGCCGCCATTGACACCACGAAACGAGGCCACCAGGCCGGCATGGCCGAGCGCCTTCAGCAGTTTGCTCACCGTGGGCAGTTCCAGATGCGCCTCGTCGGCGATCTGCGCCGTGCTCAGCACTTCTTCGGGATGCGTGGCGATGCATGTCATCACCACGGTGGCGTAATCGGTCAATCGGCTGACGCGCAGCATGGTGCGGGCGCTCTTCGCTATATCAGACCAAAATGGTACTGATTTATCGCTACGACGTCAATTCGACCCGAATAAACAGCCCATTCGCACCATGATAAGGCAATGAATGCACCAAATGATGCGAAATCGAGCTGACTCAATAAGTCTTATTTGTCCAACCTATTGATAGTTATGTAATCGAGGAGAGCCAACACTCTGGCACGCAATATGCTGTATTGCAGCAACACTTGTACCGAAGGGGTAAGGCATGAAGTGGATCACGGCGGTCATCAAACCATTCACGCTGGACGATGTTCGCGAAGCGCTGGCCGAGGCCGGCGTGCAAGGCATGACCGTCACCGAGGTCAAGGGCTTCGGCCGACAGCATGGGCATACCGAGTTGTACCGGGGAGCGGAGTACGTCGTCGATTTTCTGCCGAAGCTGAAAATCGAGATCGCGGTAACCGATGAAGGGGTCGAGCGCGCGATCGAGGCCATTACCGGCGCCGCACGCACCGGCAAGGTTGGCGACGGCAAGATCTTCGTCACTGATCTCGAACAAGTCATCCGTATTCGCACACAGGAGGTCGACGCCGATGCGCTCTGAGAAGAACCCAGTAACGCGAGCGAAGGAGGGGAACATGACCTTGACCCGTACGATCGGACAATTCGCGCTGTTCGCGGCAGGCAGCGTCGTCGCCCTGCCCGCCTTCGCTCAGGCTGCGGCAACGCCCGCGCCCACGCTCAACAGTGGCGACACCGCTTGGATGCTCACCTCGTCGATGCTCGTTCTGTTGATGACGATTCCCGGCCTGGCGCTGTTCTATGGCGGCATGGTGCGATCGAAGAATCTGCTGTCGGTGCTGATGCAGTGCTTCGCGATCACTGCGCTGGTCACCGTGCTGTGGGTGCTCTACGGCTATTCGCTGGCCTTCAGCACCGAGGGCATGAAAGCCGGGGTGCTCAATCTGCATTCTTTCATCGGCGCCACCGACAAGATTTTCCTGCACGGACTGAAACCGGATTCGTTGTATCAGACCGTGCCGGAAAGTGTGTTCGTGATGTTCCAGATGACCTTCGCGATCATTACGCCGGCACTGGTCATCGGTGCCTTCGCCGAGCGCATGAAGTTCAGCGCCCTGCTGTGGTTCAGCGGCTTGTGGCTGACCATCGTGTACCTGCCGATCGCGCATATGGTCTGGTCCGGCGCGGGATCGTTCCTGGGCGACCTGGGCGTACTGGACTTCGCCGGCGGCACCGTGGTGCACATCAATGCCGGTATCGCCGGCCTGGTCGCCTGTCTGGTGATCGGCAAGCGCAAAGGTTATCCGACCACAGCGATGCCGCCGCACAACATGGGCTATACCGTCATCGGTGCCAGCCTGCTGTGGCTGGGCTGGTTCGGCTTCAATGCCGGCTCGGCAGTGGCCGCCAACGGCAGCGCCGGCATGGCGATGCTGGTGACGCAGATCGCCACCGCGGCCGCCGCGATTGGTTGGACCGCAGTCGAATGGATCACCCATCGTCGCGCCAGTGTGTTGGGCATCGTCTCGGGCGCCGTCGCCGGCCTGGTCGCGGTGACGCCAGCCGCGGGCACGGCGGGTCCGGGCGGCGCGCTGGTCTTGGGACTGCTGGCCGGCGCGATATGCTTCTTCAGCGCCACCAAGCTCAAGCAGAAGATCGGCTACGACGATTCCCTGGACGTGTTCGGCGTGCATGCCATCGCCGGTATCGTCGGCGCCCTGCTCACCGGCCCCTTGGCTTCCGCCAAGCTTGGCGGCTTCGGCACAGTGACCGACCTCGGCGCGCAATTGTGGATCCAGGCCAAGGGCGTCGGCTTCACCATCCTATGGAGCGGCGTGCTGAGCCTGCTCATTCTCAAGCTGATCGACTGGACGCTCGGCCTGCGCGTGGACGAGGAACAGGAGCAGATCGGCCTCGATCTCGCCTTGCACGAAGAGAAGGCTTACAACCTCTCGTAGACGCTCATGGGTTCAAGAGAGTACCGCTTGATCAGTACTCTCTTGACGTCCTCACCGCAGGAAGGGACCTGTAGTCATGCAGGGTTCTCGATAACACCAAGCTTCGAACAGTTTCCAAGAGTGCTATCCAAGCTTCTCAGGGGAACATCCTGATTCCATGGCTCTCCCGGGCAACACCCACGATCCTTGTATGGTGTTGCCCGGAACCCCCGCATCAATGCAGGTCATAGCCAAATCCCGCTCCTACACTGCCCTGTCCGGCAGTGAATGCCGCTCCAACATGCCGCCGTAAGCGCACCATCTGATGCGCCAGCCCGCGAGTCGTCTCCGACGACCTATCAAACCTACTTGCTGCCGCTGACCTTCACCTCGACCCGCCGATTCGGTGCCAGGCAGGCGATCAGGGCCACGCGTTTGTGCTCGCTGCATTCGGTCACCGGATCGCTCTTGCCGCGCCCCGCCGCCGTCAGCTTGCCTGCCGGCACGCCGTGCTGCTGCAGTTCGCTCGCCACGGTATCGGCGCGGTGCTTGGACAAATCATCGTTGTAGGCATCACTGCCGATGCGATCGGTGTAGCCGGTCACCTGCACGCTGGTAATGCCGTCGCCTGCATCGACGATCTTCTGCGCCAGTGCGGCCAACTCTTCCCGACCGTGCGGCGTGATGTGGGCGGCATCGGACTTGTTGAAGGCGAACAGCGCATCCGCGGACAGCGTGAAGGTCTGCGCCGCCATCGGCTCGTGCTTCTTCATCTCATGGTGCGGTGGGTTGACCAAGTCGGCGCAGGACTCCGGTTTCCAGTAGAAGCTGCGCGCCCGCTGGTGATCGTCGAACAAGATCTTGTACTGGCACTGGGTCGCTTCGTCCGAGCCATGCTTGTGGAAGTTGAACAAATAATTCCACTCGTGCACGCCGAACACGCCTTCGCTGAAGTGCGGCGCGCCGATGCGATCCATGATCTGCCGCTTGTCCATGCCGGCGCGGATCAGGCGCAGGTCGGACACGTTCGGATAGGTGCCGCCCTTGTGCAGCGGCGTGGTGCTATCCGGGCTGGGCCATACCAGCGTATCGGCATGGCTGCCGTCTTTTGCCACGCCGTTGCTCAGGCTGCCGCAGGCGCTCAAGACACTGACCAGCAGCAAGGTGGCGGATGTTTTCAAGAATTTCTTGTGGGCGAAAAGCATGCTTTGACTCCTAAAGGTGATCGCGTAGACCGCTCTTGGCTGACAGGCCAAGAGCGTCCCTGCTTCTCGTCTTACCAGGCGATGTTGGCGCTGCCGCCTACGCCGGTGTCGCCGCGGGTGTTGGTTGAGGCACTGAGCTTGAAGATGTAGCGACCACTCTCCGAAATGGTCGACATGCCCACCGCGATACCCGTTTCGCCGTGGTAGGTGCCGAAGCCGACACCCGCGGTGCTCATATTGGGTTGATAGCCTTGGCCCAGGTTGCCCATGGCCATCGCCGAGGCGATACCTGCGTTGGCACGGTTGCCGATCGTGTCGAGGTTCTTGTTAACCGTCGCGAACTGTTGATCGGTATAGTCCTTCGACCAGTTCTCCGCCGTGGTGATGCCCTGGTTCAACTGACCCACATTCACCGCATCCGTGTTGGCCGTGCCGGCGTTGACGTTGTGGATGGTGGTGGCGGTGGTGCTGCTGCCGCCACCGCCCAGGGTCAGGCTGCTGGTGTTGATGCTACCGTCCGCATTCGTGTCGTAATGTACCGCGCCCGACGTGCTCGCCTGCAGCTGGCTGACGTTGACCGCATCGGTGGGTGCCGCACCCGCCGTGACGTTGGTGATCGTGCGGGTGTTGCCGGCACTGCCCACGGACACGCTGTTATCGGTGCTGGCCACCGAACCGGCACCGATCGCCACACTGTTGGCGCCGGTCGCCTGCGCGCCGGTGCCGACCGCGGTGCTGTTGCTGCCGGAAGCGGTGCTGCCGTTGCCCAGCGCCGTGGCACTCGTACCGGAAGCGACTGCGCCGTTGCCGCCGGCGGTCGACTTCGTACCGCTCGCCGTCGGTGCCGTGCCGTTGGCATCCGCGCTGACCTGGAACATGCCGGCCGAGCCGTTCTGCAGTTTCTTGATATCGCCCGAGTTCTGCGTCACCTGGTTGCCCAGGCCACTCACCGTCGAACTGATCTGATTGGCGACCGAGTACAACTGGCTGCCATTGATCGCGTCCGTACTGGTGGCGGTGATCTGCCCGGCCGCTACATTCTGCAGCTGCCGCTCATTGCCGGCCGAGCCGATGCTCACCGCGCTGGTCGGTGCGTTGCCGGCAAAGCCGCCGTAGGTGACGCCGTTGACCGTGGCGCTGCTGACCGCAACTGCCGCACCGGTTACCGAACCGCTACCCAGCGCCACGTCGCCCGCATTCGTCGCCTTGGCACCGGAGCCGATCGCCACGCCGTTGCTGGCCGAGGCCGTAGCCGTGTCACCCAACGCGACCGAACCTGCGGCACCGGCCGTGCTGGCATTGCCCAAGGCCACCGAACCCTGGCCGACCGCCTTGTTGCCGTTGCCGATCGCGACCGCACCATTCGCTTGGTTGCTCGCCGTCGCTGTCTGCGTACCGTCACTGTTGGCGATGTTGTTCGCACCACCGGTGAATGCGCCGGTGCCCGAGGCGTAACTCGGATCACCGATCGCTACCGCACCGGCACCGTAGGCCGTGTTGCCGGCGCCGATCGAGATCGCGCTACCGCCATTGGCGTTGGCGCCGTGGCCGATGGCGATGCTGTCGGTGCTGACCGCCTGCGCACCATTGCCGGCGGCATAGCTGGAGTCACCCGTCGATACGCTGTTCGGGCCGATCGCCACGCTGTCGACACCGACCGCGCTGCTGTCGACGCCGGTCGAATTGGCGTGGAAGTACTTGATGCCGCCGCCGTTGTTGATTTTGCTGATGCTCTGGTTGGTGGCATACAGCTGCGAGCCATTCACCGCGTCGGTGCTAGTTGTACTCAGCGATCCCTGCGCCACGTTGGTGATTTTGGTACCGCCGGTCACGCCGCCATTGGTCGACACCGGACCGGCCAGCGTCACGCTGCCGTAGTTCGGCGTGCCGTCCGGGTTCTTGTCGTACTGCACCCCGCCCTTGGACAGACCATCCACCGCCTCATTGGTCGCAAACAGCTGACTGCCGTTCACCGCGTCGGTGCTGGTCCCGCTCAGCTGACCTGCTGCCACGTTCTGCACTTGACGTTCATTGCCGGCCGAGCCCACCGAGACAGCACCGTTGGGCGTAGCGCCAGCGAATGTGTAGTTGGTACCGCCGATCACAGCACCTGGATTCGCCACGGTAGCTGCAACCTGGCTGCCCGAACCTAGCGCCACGCCCAGAGCAAAATTCGAGGTCGCTCCCGCACCCAGGGCAAGCGCTTGCTCGCCATTGGCTAAAGACTGAGAGCCGATCGCGATGGCTGAGGCGTCCGTGGTCTGAGCCGCTCGACCGATGGCGATACCGCCCGTCGCTGCCTGACCGACGATGGCACCGTTACCAATAGCCACGCCGCTGTCGCCATTGGTGACGGTGGACGGCCCGACTGCGATCGACTCGGCACCCGCGGCGATCGAGTCATTATTGGTGAGCTTGGACGACGCATGGAAGTACAACGTACCCGTCTGGCTGAGTGAGCCGATGGCGCCGGCCAGCTGACGGATCGTGGCCGCGTCATGCGGATCCGTACCGTCGGCCACGTTGGTGATCTGCCGGTAGTTACCGTTGCTGCCCACCGAAACCGCACCCAGCAAGTTCGCGTCACTCGTGTCGTAATGGATCGTGCCGTTACCAGCCGGTATCGAGCCAGTGGAAGGTACGATCGCGCGATCGGAGACCGATCCCTGCCCAAGCGCCACCGCCCCGTCGACCGTAGCGGAACTCTGATAACCCAAGGCGATGGAACTCGGGTTGCTGGCGACGGCCAGAGGCCCCACGGCCACGCTGTTGGTGCCGGTCGCCTGCGAATCGGCCAGCGTCGAATCGGCGTGGAAATACTTGATGCCCTGACTGTTGAGGCTGTCGATCACCGCGCCGACGTTGTTCGCCGCACTGGTCGTACCGTTGGCGTTGTAGACGGTGTAGCTCGGCGCGCTTACGGTGCCGGTCGTCGGGTCGTAGGTCGAGCCACCACCTAGGTTGCTGGCCGTACTTTTACCCTGATTGGCAACGCTGCTCGTCACCGCTGTTACGTTCTGGTTGGTCGCGTTCAACTGCGTACCGTTCACCGCATCCGTGCTGGTTGGACTCAACGTGCCCTGTGCCACATTGGTGAGCTTGGTGCCGTTGGTCAGCCCTCCGTCGGTGGAGACCGGACCGGCCAGCGTCACACTGCCGTAGTTCGGCGTGCCGTCCGGGTTCTTGTCGTACTGCACCGCGCCCTGCCCCAGTGCCCCGAGCGCCGTGTTGGTGGCGTCGAGCTGACTGCCATTGATTGCATCGGTGCTGGTGCTAGTTACCCGACCGGCAGCCACGTTGGTGATCGTGCGCTCTGTGCCCGCCGCGCCCACGCTTACCGTGCTGGTCGGTGCCGTGCCGGCATAGGCGTACGTCGTGCCGTTGATCTTACCGTTGGGCGTTGCGACCGCTGCGGCTGTGGTCGAACCACTGCCCAGCGCGACGTCGCCAGCGTTGCTCGCCACCGCGCTCGGACCGATCGCCACGCTGTCGGTGCCGGCTGCACTGCTATCGGTGCCGGTGCTGTTCGCGTGGAAGTATTTAATGCCCGTCGTGTTGATCGCGTTCAACGCCGAACCGACGTTGTTGTAGGTGCTGCCACCCACCGTGTAGGTCGGCGCGGCGACCGTCCCGTCCGGATTCACCGTCGAACCGCCGCCCAGGTTGGTCGCCACGCTCTTCGATACGCCGTACAACTGGCTGCCGTTTACCGCATCAGTGCTGGTGCCGTTGATCGTCGCCGGCGTCAGGTTGGTAATCTTCACCCCAGCCGCCGGTGCACCGGTGCCGCCGGTCGCACCCAGCGTGATGGTGTTGCCACCCACGCTGTCGTACTTCACCGCGATGTTCGCGGTGTTGTCCACGTTCGTGTTCAACGCGGTCAATGCGCCGGCTACGGTCGTCTGCGGCGTCGCCGCTCCGACCGCACCGGTCGTGCTGACGGGGTTGATCGGCTGGCTGAAACCGCTGACCGTGCCGGTCGTCGGGTTGTACGTGGCTCCGCCGCCGAGCGTGCTCGCCGTGCTGTTGCCCAGGTTCGTCACCGCGGTGCCGACCGTGCCGAGCGCCGTGTTGGTCGCATTGAGCTGGCTGCCGTTGACCGCATCGGTGCTGGTTCCGCTGACCCGACCTGCCGCTACATTGGTGATCGTCCGTTCATTGCCGGCACTACCCACGCTTACGGTACTGGTTGGAGCCGTGCCGGCGTAGGTGTATGTCGTGCCGTTGATCGTGCCACTGGTCGTCGCCACCGCAACTGCCGTGGTCGAGCCCGCACCCAGCGCCACATCGCCGGTGTTCGCACTTGCCGTCGCGTCGTTGCCGATCGAGACACTGTTGATCGCACCCGCCGTCGAAGCCGGACCGACCGCCACGCTGTTCGTGCCAGTCGCCTGCGAGTCGGCCAGCGTCGAATTGGCATGGAAATACTTGATGCCACCGCCACTGGTGATGCCACTGATCGCCTGATTGGTCGCATACAACTCCGAGCCATTCACTGCATCGGTGCTGGTCGCGGTTATCCGACCGGCCGCCACGTTGGTGATCGTCCGCTCGTTACCGGCGCTGCCCACGCTCACCGTGCTGGTCGGTGCTGTACCAGCGTACGTGTACGTCGTGCCATTGATCGTGCCGCTGGTCGTCGGCGCTACCGTTGCCGTCGTGCTGTTCGCGCCCAACGCTACATCGCCGGTGTTCGCACTTGCCGTCGCGCCGTTGCCGATCGACACGCCGTTGATCGCACCGGCCGTCGAGGCGGGACCCACCGCTACGCTGTTGGTGCCGGTCGCCTGTGAGTCGGCCAGTGTCGAGTTGGCGTGGAAGTACTTGATGCCCGTGGTGTTGATCGCGTTCAACGCCGAACCGACGTTGTTGTACGTGCTGCCGCCGACGGTATAGGTCGGCGCGCTCACCGTGCCGTCCGGATTCACCGTCGAACCGCCGCCCAGGTTGGTCGCCACGCTCTTCGATGTGCCATACAACTGACTGCCGTTCACCGCATCGGTGCTGGTGCTGTTGATCGTCGCCGGGGTCAGGTTGGTGATCTTCACTCCACCCGCCGGTGCGCCCGCTCCGCCGGTCGCGCCCAGCGTGATCGTGTTGCCGCCTACGCTGTCGTACTTCACCGCGATGTTCGCCGTGTTGTCCACATTCGTGTTCAACGCGGTCAACGCGCCGGCCACGGTCGTCTGCGGCGTGGCCGCGCCGACCGCACCGGTGGTGCTGACGGGGTTGATCGGCTGGCTGAAACCGCTGACCGTGCCGGTCGTCGGGTTGTACGTGGCTCCGCCGCCGAGCGTGCTCGCCGTGCTGTTGCCCAGGTTGGTCACCGAGCTGCCGACCGTGCCGAGCGCCGTATTGGTCGCGTTGAGCTGGCTGCCGTTGACTGCATCGGTGCTAGTGCCACTGACCCGACCCGCGGCCACGTTGGTGATCGTCCGCTCCGCATTGGCCGCACCTACGCTCACGGTGCTGGTCGGTGCCGTGCCGGCATAGGTATAGGTCGTACCGTTGATCGTGCCGCTCGTCGTCGGCACGACCGTGGTCGTAGTCGAGCCTGCGCCCAATGCCACATCGCCAGTATTTGCACTCGCGGCCGCGCCGTTGCCGATCGACACGCCATTCGCCGCACCGGCCGTCGAGGCCGGACCCACTGCCACGCTGTTAGCACCGGTTGCTTGCGAGTCGGCCAAGGTCGAGTTGGCGTGGAAATACTTGATGCCGGTCGTGTTGATCGCCGTCAGCGCCGCGCCCACGTTGTTCGCCGGGCTGGTCGTGCCGTTGGCGTTGTAGGTGGTATAGCTCGGTGCGCTTACCGTGCCGGTCGCCGGGTTATAGGTCGACCCGCCGCCCAGGTCACTGGCCACCGCTGTGCCTAGCGCGTTCACGCCGCTGGCCACACTGTTCAATTGCGATCCGTTGATTGCATCCGTGCTACTCGCGCTGATCGTACCCGCCGCCACGTTCTGGATCTGACGCTCGTTGCCGACACTGCCCACCGACACCACTCCCGATGCTGCCTTGGCGATGCCCTGTGCCGTGCCACCGTACAGCGCGGTGGTACCTGTGTTTGGTGCCGCCGTCGTGCTGCCCGCCCCCAGCGCGACGTCATTACCGTTGCTCGCCACTGATTTAGAGCCCAGCGCAATGGCGCCGGCACCGCTAGCAGTCGCACCCGCGCCTTGCGCGATCGCATTGGTATTTGATGCCGTGGCTTGGCCCAGGGCCAACGAATTCACACCACTAGCATTAGCGCCAGCCGTTTGGTTGCCACCAATTGCGGTAGCGCCAACACCGGTAGCCTGCGTATAGGTGGCAGCAGACGTACCGCCTTCGCCAATCGCTATCGCATAACTTGCATTGGCCACCGTTGAAGTGCCGAATGCCATGGTTTCTGGAGCCGATGCGCGTGCATTGGCACCGAAAGCAAGCGCGGCGTCACTGGTCGCCGCCGCACCTGTACCGATGGCTGTTGAGGAAAATCCTGTCGCCTTAGCCTGCGTACCGATGGCAATGTCGAACTCGCCATTGGGCGTAAAGGCGCTACTCGGAGTTGAGCCACCGGTAGTGCCGCCGGCCGTTGCCTGCGAACCCAATGCTACCGAAGAGTCGCCTGCCGTTGGCGCCACATACGTGCCTACCGCAATGGCTTTGCTGCCCGTAAGAGCCGTATACAGAGCAGCGCCGGTACCGGTCTGACTCGTCCCGTTAATCGTCGCGGTATAGGTTGCGGCAGCTACTTTGTCGACATCGTCACCACCGATCGCGATGCCCGAATTACCCGAGGCCTGGGCATTGTTGCCCAGGGCGGTGGCTTGATTGCCGTTGGCACCGACCGCAGATCCCAACGCTATCGATTCCGAGCCATTGGCTCCTATGGCTGCATTAGGACCAATAGCCGTCGAATTTGGTCCAGCAACATTGACTGTCGAACCGATAGCAATGGAATTCGCAGCGGAAGACGTCACGGTGTTGCCCAGAGCTATGCCACCAACGGTAGCCGAAGCTGCATTGCCCAAGGCAAGCGCACCCTGTCCGGTGGCAGTATTGGTATTGCCCAGTGCCACCGCGCCCTGTCCATTGGCGGTATTGCTATTACCTAGGGCAACAGCACCCGTGCCGGTAGCGACGTTGGGGTCGCCGATCGCCACTGCGCCGTTACCAGTTGCAGTATTGCCTACACCGATCGATACCGCCTTGCCTCCCGTGGCCGTGGCGGTCTGGCCGATGGCTACGGCGCCGGCCGAACTGGCCGTTGCGCCGGTGCCTTCGGCGATCGAATTGCCGCCGATAGCCGAGGCGCCATTGCCAAGGGCAATGTCATTGACCGCGGTCGCGGAGCCGGATACACCGGCGACGGCATTCAAGCCCAGCGCGATATCGTTGTTATTGAAGGCCGCAGTCGTAGTGCCGAAGGCAAGCGAGTCCTGGCCAACGGCACGCGTATTGGTCGTCGTGTCCTGCGCGGCGGCGCCTGTTGGTGTAGAACCGAAGGCGAGCGCGCGGACGCCGGTGGCGTAGGCGGAGTTGCCGAGCGCGATGGCGCCGTTGCCGATGGTGGTCGATACATTGCCGAGCGCGATGCTGAAGTCGCCCTGGGCCACGCCCATGCGTCCGATGACGAGCGAGCTGGCGCCGGTGGCGTAATCCGCCTGACCGATCGCGACACCGCCGGCACCGCTGGCCGTGGCGCTGATGCCGACTGCGATGCCGGTCTGTCCGGTAGCCTGGCTGTTGGAACCGTAGGCGGTTGCGCCATCGACGGCTTTCGCATTGCTGCCAATGACCGTGCTGTCCTCACCGATTACATTTGCCCCGCCAGAGGCATTCGCGTTGGGAAATCCGAGACCGTCGGTACGTCGCTGCAGCAAGTTGATCTCACTGGTAGCGGCGCTCACTGCTGAATTGCCGATAGCGATGCTGCCGGTGTAATTGGCTGAAGAAGCGTTACCGATGGCAATGGCACCCACCAGGGTGGCAGGGTTGTTGGGCGAGGTGGAGTTGGCGCCATTGCCGATGGCGATGGCACCGACCCCGCCCGTAGCGGAGGCGTTGTTACCGATGGCCATGCCGTTGGTGGAAGTAGCGGTGGATGCGGTAGTGCCATTGACCTTAAGCACATCCTGACTGACTGCCAGCGGCACCGCGTTCAATGCGGATTCGGGCGCGGGCGCGGGCGCGGAAGTTGAGCTGGCAGGAGCGAGCGCTTTCTTGTCGGTCGCTTTCTTGTCGCTGACCGCCTGCGTCTTGGATGGGTCGGTGGCACTTGATGCATGAACGGCTGTCTCGACAGGCGCGGTTTGCGCCCATGCACCGGAAGAACTGGCGAGGCAGAACAGGGCAATGGCAACGCTACCGCCGACGCGTTCCGCTTTGCGCCGCGCACCGCCTTTGCCGCGTGCGTGAGCGAATTCCGAAGCCACCACGAACGCATTGAGCGCCGCATTCCAGACCTTGCGGTAGATTTTATTCATGTTCTGTACCCCTTAGATGGCAGGGGGTGAGCGGCTACTCCAGCCACTACAAACCCGTACCCTGTTTACTTATCGGAACTGCAAAAGTTGCCTCTGACGGACACCAGAGAGGTGTCCGGAGTCGTGGCAGCTACAGGGTATGTCGCCTTGCAATTTTCTACCGTGATGCTCGTCCGGAACCGCACTACTTCAACCTGACAGCACGCGACTGGCACGCTGCAGCTGCAAAGCGCCACAAGTTTGGTCATCCAGCTCGATCCATAACGCCAACGAGGCTCTGCCATCGATCCACTGGGGCGGACCAACGCGATGCACATGCAGGCCGATGCTTCTGAGAATTCGCTCGATTCCCATGGCGGTGAAGGTGATCAGGCGAATGGCGCCTTTTTCGAGAGCCGCCTCGACAACAGCGGCGAACAGCACGCAGAAGCGCTTCCGCGCTTCGTCGCGGGAGAGCTGCGAGAGCTCGCCGGTGACCTTCGTCGAGAACCGTGACAGCTCCCACACATCCGACGTATGAGGAGCGGGCTCACCACTCAATAGACCGGGGAAAACTTCGCCCAGCAGATAGGCCTCGGTGGTCGGCAGCAGGCGCGCGCAGCCACAGATCAAGCCATCTGAATCCTTGGCAATGACGTATAAAGTGTGCGGTCCGTCAAACTGATCGAATTCCAGATCGTCGACCGTGGAAAGCTGCCATTGCAGCGCTTTTATGAACACTTCATACCGATAATTGGCAAGCTCCCTCTCAACATTGTGTGGTAGTTGGCTTTTTGTGCCAGTGAGCACTGTCAACATGCGCCATCACTCCATAGATGATGAATGACGGCATTGAAGGTGAACTGCCAGCAGTCGATAACTGTAGATATCTACAGCTGGACCGATGGATAGTCTTAAGATTAAAAATGGCGGCTACGCCGTAAAGCATGCATACGAGCCGGTACGGTGAACGTTTTTCTGGGGAGACCTCAAGGATTGGAAGCAATCCCGCGGGGCTGCCAATCTTCGCCGGTAAGCCAGGCACACAGAAGCCGCTCCGTGTTGCGCGCTTTCATATCGTCGCTACTTGGCATAATAAACATCAGGTTGCTGCTAATTCCGCCCGGCGCAAGGAATATGCGCCCGTCCGCTATGCAAAACCACGCCCAGCCGAGACTGACTGGGCTCAACGCGTTATCGGTCGACCACTCACAATAACCGGCACTGTTGGCCGGAAATCCCTCCCGGATCAATTCTGCATACAGATCGCCGTCTTTCCATGCCAGCCTTTTGCTGAAATTCAATGTCAGAAACGTGTCGAAGGTAATACGGATATAACCATCGAAAGACCGGATCGGAGGGATGCCTAATGAGGGCGACAATGAAGCCATATGCGCATCCTCATCAATTCGATCCACGATTAACTTATCCGCATTGGATCGATCCGACCACTGTCAGATTCTTCAGATTGACACGGGCAGCCATATGAACAGATGGCGGGAAGATTGCTTGAGTCGACTGACTTCGTCCGCCAAGTCGATCGATGAGATCTTGCAGAAGCTTGCGCCGATTACGCGCAAGCTCGGCTTCGACTACTGCTCTTACGTTTTTCGCAGCCCTTTCCCCATGGCAAACCCGACTACGGTCTGGGCCAGCACTTATCCGCCCCAGTGGCTGGATCATTATTTCTCGCATCAATATATCGGCATCGATCCACTGCTCCAGCGCACATCGCGAACGCTGTCACCGGTAGTCTGGTCCGATGACATCTTCATGGGCCAACCTTCCTTCTGGGAGGAAGCGCAGTCGCATGGCATCCGGCACGGATGGGCATTGACCATCCGCGGCAATCAGATGGCCACAGGCATGCTCTCGCTGGCGCGGCCACATGAGTTCGTCAGCCAGGCCGAATTGGCGAAAAGCGAAGCGAAGCTGGTCTGGCTGTCGCATATCGTGCATGGATTGATCAGCACGGTCGAACTCGAGAAGCACGCGCCAGAATCCGATCAGGAATTGACCACGCGGGAACGCGAAGTGCTGCGTTGGACGGCGGCGGGCAAGACCGCGGACGAGATCGGCACGATTCTCGGCATCACCGAGCGTACCGTCACGTTTCACGTCAGCAGCAGTCTGGCCAGACTCAATGTCGTCAACAAGACGCAGGCGGTCGCCAAGGCATTGCTGCTGGGCATCCTGCCCTAGTGACATCGAGGCGATTGCGCTATCTGTGCAATCGCCCATGTGGACTCTAAGCTAGCCAGCAGGAAGACCGCTGTGAGAGTCCATGCAAGCCCATAACCGTACCGCTGCCCGACTTGCCTGGGCTCGCCTTGCCACCGCCGACCCGACCTTAGACCTGCAGGCCGCCTCCAGCGACGCCAGCTCACGCAGCTACTGGCGCGGGCTCAGCGGTGGGCGCAGCCTGATCGTGATGGACTCGCCGCCGGCGCAGGAAGATCCTCGCCCGTGGGTCGAAATCGGAGCACGACTGGCGTTGAACGGCCTGCACGTACCGGCCGTCTATGCGCAGGATCTCGAGCAGGGTTTTTTGTTGATCGAAGATCTCGGCACACGACTCTACCTGCCTGAATTGAACGAACGTACCGCAGACGCGCTCTACGGCAACGCCATGGACGCCCTGCTACGCATCCAGACCCGGATGGATTTTTCTGCGTTGCCGCCTTACGACCAGGCGTTCCTGCTACGCGAACTGGAAGTGATGCCCGAATGGTTTCTCGGGCGTCACCTGGGCCATGCGCCCACCGGCGAGGAGCGCCAGGTGCTCGATGCGGCCTTCCATATCCTGATCGACAACGCCATGGAGCAGCCGCGCCGATTCGTGCATCGCGATTTTCATAGCCGCAACCTGCTCATCATCGAGCAGAACAGCCCGGGCATCATCGATTTTCAAGGCGCACTGGCCGGCCCCATCGCCTACGACCTCGCCTCGCTATTGCGCGACTGCTATATCGCCTGGGACGACGAACGAGTCGAGGCATGGGTCGAGGGCTATCGCGTGCGTCTGCGCGATGCGCAAGCGCTCGACGGCACGATCGGCCGCGAACGCTTTCTGCGCTGGTTCGAGCTGATCGGCCTGCAGCGCCACATCAAGGTGCTGGGGCAGTTTTACCGGTTGTGGTATCGCGACGGCAAAAGCGGTTATCTCGCCGACGTGCCGCGCGTCTACCACTATGTGGTCGCCGTGGCTCGACGCTACCCGGAACTGCGCGACTTCGTTGCCTTGGTCGAGCGTCATGCCGAGGGACTCGACCTCACCCAAGTGGCTGACGCATGAGGCACGCGCTGATCTTCGCCGCCGGCCTGGGCGAGCGCATGCGGCCGTTGACGGACCGCACCCCGAAGCCGCTGCTTGAAGCTGGCGGCAAGCCACTCATCGTGTGGCACCTGGAAAAGCTCGCCGCGATTGGCGTGAACTACGTGGTGATCAACACTTCGCACCTGGCCGAACAGTTTCCCGAGACCCTCGGCGATGGCTCGCGCTGGGGCCTGCGCATCCGCTACGCCTACGAGGGGCCGACGCCGCTGGAAACCGGTGGCGGCATGTTGAACGCGCTGCCGCTGCTTGGCGCGGAACCGTTCATCGCCATCAATGGCGACATCTGGACTGACGCGGATTTCGCCAACCTGCCCAACGAACCGGCCGGTTTGGCGCATCTGCTGCTGGTCGACAATCCGGCGCATCACCCGCAAGGTGATTTTGTGCTCGGCGACAACGGTCGCGTGCTCGCCGAGGGCGAACCGCGCCTTACCTTCAGTGGCCTCGGCGTCTATCGCCGCGAACTGCTGGACGGCTGGCGCGCGGTGGTTGCAGACGATGCCGGCGCACGACAGCAACCACCGCGCTTCCGGTTGGCACCACTGCTGCGCGATGCGATGGCGAAAGGGAACGTTGACGGCACGCATCACCGTGGCGCATGGACCGATGTCGGCACGCCAGAACGTCTTGCCGCGCTCGATGCGGCGATCATGTCCCATAAGGGTTGAATCGCGAAAAGCAAAAGGCCCGGACTAGCCGGGCCTTTTGCGTAAGCTCAACAAATCGCTTCGATCAAGGGCGCCGGGCCAGCTCCGGATTTTCCTTGGTCTGCGGCATCAGGTCCTTCTTCGATACGCCGAGCCATAGCAGGATTGGACTGGCGACGAAGATCGAGGACAGCGTGCCGACCAGGATGCCGATCAGCATGGTGATCGCGAAACCGTGCACCGCCGGGCCGCCGAAGAAATACAGCGCCGCCATGGTGATGCCGGTGAACAGCGAAGTGATGATGGTTCGCGACAAGGTGTTGTTGATCGAGCGGTTGAGGATTTCCTCCGGCTCGGCCTTGCGCGCCAGCCGGAACAGCTCGCGGATACGGTCGAACACCACCACCTTGTCGTTGATCGAATAGCCGATCACCGCCAGCACCGACGCCAGTACGGTAAGGTCGAATTCGCGCTGCACCAGGGCGATCACGCCCAGCGTCACCAGTACGTCGTGCACCTCGGTGATCAGCGCCGCGATGGCGAAGCGGCGCTCGAAGCGTATCCACAGATATACGCCGATGCCGATGATCACGAACACCGCGGCAAGGCTGCCATCGCTGCGCAATTCGTCGCCGACCTGCGAACTGACCGACGAACGGCTCTTCAAGATGACGTCGGGGCGCGATGACAACAGCGCCTTGCCGACGACGGCGGAAACCTTGTCCAGGTTGATCTTGCCATCCTGATCCTTCATGGCGGCCGTCGGCTGCATGCGGATCGAGACATCGCGGGTGCCGCCCAGGCTCTGCACCACGGCGTTGTCCATGCCTTGCGCGGTCAAGGCCTGACGCACCTGGCCGATCTCCACCGGTTGCTGGTAGCTGGCCTCCACCGAGACGCCGCCGGTGAAATCGAGACCATAGTTGAGGTGCTTGGTGAAGATCAGCACGATCGAGGCGAGCATCAGGAATGCGGCGATCCCGATGCTGATCCGGCGCATGCCGAGAAAATTGACGTTGGCGTTGTGGTTGAAGATTTCCATGACTGTATTCCCTTCAGACCGACAGCGTCTTGAGTTTGCGGTGGCCGTGAATCAACGCAGTGATCGCGTGGGTCACAGTGACTGAAGTGAACATCGAAGTCAGGATGCCGATCAGCAGCGTAACGCCGAAGCCCTTGATCGGGCCCGAACCCATCGTCGTCAGTGCCAGCGCGGCGATCAGGTGGGTGACATTGGCGTCGAGAATGGTCGCCCAGGCCTTTTCGTAGCCGGCGCGAATCGACGCCAGCGGCGTGGAGCCGTTGCGCAGCTCCTCGCGTACGCGCTCGCAGATCAGCACGTTGGCGTCGATCGCCATACCCAGCGTCAGCACGATACCGGCGATGCCCGGCATGGTCAGCGTGACGCCGATCATCGACATCACCGCGACCAGCAGCACCAGGTTGAAGAACAGCGCGACATCCGCCACCAGACCGAACAGCTTGTAGTAGATCGCCGCGGCGAGCAGCACCAAGCCCAGGCCGAGCAGCACCGCCTTCAGGCCCTGCTGGATGTTGTCCTTGCCGAGGCTGGCGCCGATCACCTGCTCCGACACGATGTACATCGGCGCCGCCAGCGAGCCGCCCTTGAGCAGCAACGCCAGCTCGCTCGCTTCCTTCGGACTGGCGAGACCGGTGGTCTGGAACTTGCTGCCGAAGACGCCGTTGATGGTGGCGTCGTTGATCACCGATTCGGTGACCTTGGGCGTGCGCACTTCCTTGCCGTCCATCACTTTGACGTCGACGGTGGTCTCGCTATAGACCACCGCCATCGGCTTGCCGGTGTTCGCCGAGGTGAAGTCGAGCATCTTCTTGGCGCCGGCGGCGTTCAGCGTGACATTGACGCTGGGCGTGCCGCTCTGCTGATCCGAGCCCGACGAGGCATCGATCAGCTCGTTGCCGGTGGCGATGATCTGTTTGCTGACCAGTACCGGCCGGCCCGTGTCGCGCATGGTGTACAAGTTCGCGTCCGGCGGAATATTGCCAGTCTGCTTCGCCAATATCGCCTGCTGGTCGCCGGCAAAACCGACGCCCGGACGATACTGCAGCGTGGCGACGGCGCCGATCACTTTCTTCGCCTCGGCCGGATCCTGCACACCGGCCAGTTCCACCACGATATGGTCGTCGCCCTGCTGCTGGATCACCGGCTCGGAAATGCCCAGCGCATTGATACGGTTGCGCAGCGTGCCGAGATTCTGGGTGATCGCATCGTGCGCCAGGTTGCGCAGCTTGTCCGGCTTGATCACCGCATTCAGCACGAAGCGGTCGCCGGTGCTGGCGCCATCGCTGAAGATGAGGTCGGCGTTCTCGGCACCGATCAGGCTCGCCGCAGCCGTGCGGTCGACGGCCGAACGCAGCACCACCGCCACGCCCTGTCCGCGCGCGCCATTACGGTTCACCGCCTCATAGCGGATGTTCTTCTCGCGCAGCAGCGCGCGGATATCGTCCGCGGTGCGCGTTTCCTGCTTGTCGATGGCGTCGTTCTGGTCCACGTCCATCAGGAAATGCACGCCACCCTGCAGGTCGAGGCCCAGCGGCATCGAACGGCCACCGATTGCACGCAGCCATGCCGGCACGCGCGACTCCAGGTTGAACACCGCGGTGTAGTCGTCGGCAAGCACATCTTTCACGGCGTCCGCCGCGTTCTTCTGCGCGTCGTTGTCGGCCGTGCTGATCAGCACATAATCGCCCTTGGCGGTGTCGTGCTTGATCGCGAGGCCGGTGTAGGGAATGTGTTGCTTGGCCAGCGCATCGGCGATCTTCTGCTGCAGCGACGCATCCACCGCAGCGCCGTGGGTGGCCGATACCTGCACCGCCGGCGTCGGCACGAATACATTCGGTAGCGCGTACACGATGCCGAACAGCATCACGATCGCGACCAGCGCGTATCTCCAACGTGGAAAATCACTCATGCCTTGCATCCCTCGAAGCCGCGACGCCTGGTCGCGCTAGTTACCATCCAACATCTGACAACGGCGCACGCCCAGTCGTTCGCGCACGCTCCCCCGGACCATCCCGCAGTTTCAGTTTGCCTTGAGCGAACCCTTCGGCAGCACCTGCGTCACCGCGCCCTTCTGCAGCTTGATCTTCACGTTCGGCGCGATCTCGACGACGACGAAGGTCTCGCCCACTTCATCGACGCGGCCGGCAATGCCGCCGGTGGTCACCACCTCATCGCCCTTGGCCAGCGCGGCGAGCAGGTTGCGGTGTTCCTTCTGCCGCTTCTGCTGCGGGCGGATCATGATGAAATACATCACCACGAACATCGCGATCATGATCAGGAAGAACGACCCGCCGAACGGATTCGGTGGCGCCCCAGCAGCCGGGGCGGCGGCCTGCGCGATCATAAAAGACATCGGAAAACTCATCGGCTTGTCCCGCAAGTGGCGGCATCGACAGCAGTTTTTGCCGAATGCCTGAAAAAAGATCGTGGATTATGCCATGCGCCCCCCGACCGTGCACTGCGCCCAGTGGCTTGGCGCCGGGATCGGACTGCAAGCGCCCGTTGGGCGAGCGGCCTGCAGGAACGTCCCCAGGCTGGTCGATCAGGCGGCGACCTGCTCCTGCCTGCGTGCGTAGAACGCCGCGATGTGGTCGTCCAGTCCGCCACGCGCGATGGCTTCGCGCAACCCGCTCATCAGGCGCTGGTAGTAACGCAGGTTGTGCATCGTCGCCAGCTGGCTGCCGAGGATCTCGTTGCAGCGATCCAGGTGCCGCAGGTAGGCGCGACTGAAGCCGCCGGCGCAGGCATAGCAATCGCAGTCCTCCTCGATCACCCGCGTATCTAGCGCGTACTTCGCATTGCGGATGCGCAGCGTGCCCTCGGCGGTGAACAGGAAACCATTGCGTGCATTGCGCGTCGGCATCACGCAATCGAACATGTCGATGCCGCGGCGCACGGCCTCGACGATATCTTCCGGCCGGCCCACGCCCATCAGGTAACGCGGCTTGTCCCGTGGCAACAGCGGCACGGTGAAATCCAACGCGTGATTGCGTTCGGCTTCCGGCTCGCCAACCGCCAGGCCGCCAACTGCATAGCCGTCGAAGCCAATGCCGACCAGCCCTTCGGCCGAGCGTCGACGCAGGTTCTCGTACACGCTGCCCTGCACGATGCCGAACAGGGCGTTCGGATTGCTGAGCTCATTGAATCCGCGACGTGAGCGCTCGGCCCAACGCAGGCTCAGCTCCATCGAATCCGCGGCGATCCTTTCCGTAGCCGGATACGGCGTGCATTCGTCGAAGATCATCGCGATATCCGAATCCAGCACGGTCTGGATACGCATCGAGACTTCCGGAGACAAGAAAACCTTCGACCCGTCGACGGGGGAAGCGAACGTCACGCCCTCTTCGGTGATCTTGCGCTTGTGCGCCAGCGAGAACACCTGGAAGCCGCCGGAGTCGGTGAGGATCGGCTTGTCCCAGCCAATGAACTTGTGCAGGCCGCCGAATTTTTCGACGATCTCCAGGCCCGGCCGCAAGAACAGGTGAAAGGTATTGCCCAGGATGATCTCGGCGCCGATGTCATTCACGTCGCGCGGCGTCATCGCCTTCACCGAACCGTAGGTGCCCACCGGCATGAAGGCCGGCGTTTCCACCGTGCCGCGGGCAAAAGCGAGGCGGCCACGCCGGGCAAGCCCATCGGTGGCCTGAAGCTCAAAAGTAAGTGAGGTCATACGCACATTATCGCGTGTTCGGGCCTCACCTGCCTGCGCTCGCACAGCACAGCATGACGCCGGCCCTCGTCCGGACAGCAACCTCACGGCTTGCTTGGCCGGCTAAGGACAGTTGGTTCACCGTACGCGGCACAGTCGAAACGACAGCATCGCAATAGCTTAGTAGCGATAAAAAATAATCGACCCTTATGAACTCTATGGATCGATTCAATTATTTACTTGCGCGGATTAAGAATGTGAGCCATTGCACATTTGCATCCATTGCCACCACCGCTGCGTATCAGGCGGGAATATCGATCATGTCTTTAAATATTCGAACTCATAAGCACTTGGACACATTATTTTTAGAATTTGCCGATTTTGTGTACTACATGCTCCAAATAGAGGCATAGGCTGCAAGTATAGGCAACAAGCCCACCCCAGGGCGTATCCAAGTTGTTTCCGTAGTCGTTCTCAATACGACTGGGTGTGCTTGTGTCTTTAACAGGGAAAACGCGGTTCCCGCATACACAGTTGAACAACCGCATCGAACAGGAGGCTGTCATGTATCAGCATCGTCTTGAACGTGTTCGTCGGAATGCGCTGGCCAAAGGAATTTTTCTGGCCTTGGCACCCGTGCTGATCATGCCCTTCACCAGTAATAAAGCGTACGCAGCCTGTACCACAGCCGGCACCACGGTGACCTGCGCCACCGGCTCCAGCACCAATAACCTCTCAAACAGCACCAACGCGGTGACTGTAAATGTGCAAAGTGGCGCAACACTCAGCGTTCCGCCGCTGCTCGGTGGCACGGCACTAACGCTCACCGGCAACGGCATTACGCTGAATAATCAGGGCGCCATCGATCCAACCATCAATGGCGGTCTCAGCCTGGCAGCGTCTGGCGCCGTTATTGGTAATGCCACCGCCAATACCATCCTTATTGATAACCAGGCAGGCGGCTCGATCAAAGGACTGGTCAATATCGCCTCCGCGTTCGGTTTCGGCGGCCAGGCATTGGTGGTGCAAAACGCCACCGGCGGCACATCGACGATCCAGAACGACGGCACGATCGGCATGTCGATCTTCGGCGTCAGCGCTTTCACCACGGCCGACGCGGCCGCGGTCGTCGCGTATGGCGGCGGCCAGGTGAATTTCACCAATACCGGCACGATCACCGGCCGCATCGGTTTCGGCGCATCGGGCACAGCTAACGCGGGCAATACCTTCCTCAATGCCGGCACGATCAATGGCAGTGTCTACCTCGGTGACACTGCCACGGGCAATACCTTCACGGCAGTCTCCGGATCGAGCGTGAACAAGGCCGGCACCGGCATCGCCGGCACCGTCAGCACCGTCAATGTCAAACTGGCCGCCGCCGGCGTGGTCGATGCCGGAACCGGGACCGGCAATCGCATCGTCCTGCAGAATTCGGCGACCGGCCCCGGTGCGGGCACCGGTGGTGCGGTAACCACCATCAGCTCCGCTTCGTATCTGGACTTCCAGCATCTGACCGTCAACAGCGGCACCTGGAACCTGCAGGGCGCCGTGGTCAGCGGCGATACCATCCTTAACGACGGTCTGGTCAATTTCGACAACGCCGGAGCTTTCGGCAGCGGCCTCTTCAACGTCAACGGCGGCGCGATCGCAGCCAGCACGGCCGGCCTGTCACTCGCCAACAATTTTTCGCTGAATACCGGCACCTTCACGCTCGGCGGCAGCAATGCCTTCGGCTTGGCCGGCGTGTTGTCGGGGGCCGGCGGATTGGCCATCAACAATACCGGTGTGGTGACTCTTGGCGGAGCCAATCTGTTCACCGGCGGTATCGCGCTCAATGCCGGCGGCTTATTGCTGGGCAATGCCGGCGCGCTGGGCAGCGGCAATTTGAGTGTGGGCGGTTCGGCCACGCTGGACACCACCGGCGCGTTCAATCTCGCCAACAATATTGTCGTCAATGGCGGCGGTTCACTGAACCTGCTCGGCAGCAACGCGTTGGGGTTCAACGGCAGCCTGTCCGGTGCGGGCAACCTGATCAAGAGCGGCGCCGGCACACTGACCCTGGGCGGCATCGATACGCTGGGTGGCAGCTTCTCCATCAATGGCGGCTCGCTGGCACTGGGAGCCGGTGGAAGTCTCTCGCCGATCGGCGCGATCAATCTCGCGACTGGAACCAGCCTCGATCTGTCGCTGGCCGCCAACCAGACCATCGGCTCGCTGGGTGGTCTCGGCGGCTCCGTCAATCTCGGTGCGAGAACCCTGACCCTGGGCGGCCTGGGGAATACCAGTTTCGGCGGAACCATCGCCGGCACCGGTGGCCTGATCAAGCTCGGCACCGGCATTCAAACACTGAGCGGCGCCAATACCTTCAGCGGAGGTTTCGCGTTGAATGGCGGTGGCTTGCTGCTCGGCAATATCGGTGCCCTGGGCACCGGCGCGCTCAATGTCGGCGGCGCGGTCAGCCTGGACGGCACCTTGCCGCTCACGCTAACTAATAATGTCTCACTTGGCGCAGGCGGCTCGCTGGATCTGCTTGGCGGTCAGCCGCTGAGCTTCAATGGCGTGTTGTCCGGCAGTGGTAGCTTGATCAAAGACGGTGCCGCACTGCTCACTTTGAACGGCGCCAACACCTTTAGCGGCGGACTGAATCTCAATGCCGGCGGCCTGCTGCTCGGCAATGGCGCCGCGCTGGGAACGGGATCGTTGAATGTCGGTGGCGCGGCCACCCTGGACGGCTCAGCGGCCTTGAATCTGGCCAACAATGTCAACTTCGGCGCCGGCGGCTCGCTGAATATCCTCGGCGGCCAACCGCTGACTTTCGGTGGCGTGCTTTCCGGCACCGGTAGCCTGATCAAGAGCGGTGCCTCGCTGTTGACCTTGAACGGCGCCAACACCTTCAGCGGTGGCCTGAATTTCAACGCCGGCGGTCTGCTGCTCGGCAATAGCGGCGCACTCGGCACCGGCGCCTTGAATGTCGGCGGCGCGGTCACCCTCGATGGCTCCGCGGCGCTGAATCTCGGCAACAACATGAACTTCGGTGCGGGCGGCTCGCTGAACCTGCTCGGCGGCCAGCCGCTGACGCTGGGCGGCGTGCTCTCCGGCACCGGCGGCCTGATCAAGAGCGGCGCCTCGTTATTGACCTTGAATGGCGCCAACACCTTCAGTGGTGGCCTGAACATCGGGGCCGGCACGGTGGCGCTTGGCGCTGGCGGCAGCCTCGCCGCAAACGGTGCGGTGAATCTCGGCGGCATCGGCGCGGGCTTCGATATCTCGGGTGCCGCCAATCAGACCATCGGCGCGCTCTCCGGCGTTGCCGGCAGCACCATCTCGCTGGGTGCAAACGCACTCAGTTTCGGTGACGCCACCAACCAGAGTTTCGGCGGCATCATCAGCGGCACCGGTTCGCTGGTGAAGCTGGGCGCCGGCGTGGAAACGCTGGGTGGTGCGAATACCTTCAGCGGCGGACTCAACTTCAATGCCGGCGGCCTGCTGCTCGGCAATAGCGGCGCACTCGGCACCGGCGCCTTGAACGTCGGCGGTACGGTCACCCTTGATGGCTCCGCGGCGCTGAATCTCGGCAACAACATCAACCTCGGCGCGGGCGGCTCGCTGAACCTGCTCGGCGGCCAGCCGCTGACGCTGGGCGGCGTGCTCTCCGGCACCGGCGGCCTGATCAAGAGCGGCGCCTCGTTATTGACCTTGAATGGCGCCAACACCTTTAGTGGCGGACTGAACATCGGGGCCGGCACGGTGGCGCTTGGCGCCGGTGGCAGTCTCGCCGCAAACGGTGCGGTGAATCTCGGCGGCATCGGCGCGGGCTTCGATATCTCGGGTGCCGCCAATCAGACCATCGGCGCGCTCTCCGGCGTTGCCGGCAGCACCATCTCGCTGGGTGCGAACGCACTCAGTTTCGGTGACGCCACCAACCAGAGTTTCGGCGGCATCATCAGCGGCACCGGTTCGCTGGTGAAGCTGGGCGCCGGCGTGGAAACCCTGGGTGGTGCGAATACCTTCAGCGGTGGACTCAACTTCAATGCCGGCGGCCTGCTGCTCGGCAATAGCGGCGCACTCGGCACCGGCGCCTTGAACGTCGGCGGTGCGGTTACCCTCGACGGCTCCGGTGCGGCACTGAACCTCGGCAACAACATCAACCTCGCTGCGGGTGGTTCACTGGATTTGCTCGGTGGCGAACCGCTGACCTTCGGCGGTGTTCTCTCCGGTAGCGGCAGCCTGATCAAGGACGGTGCCACATTCCTGACCTTGAACGGTGCTAACACCTTCAGTGGCGGTCTCAACCTCAATAGTGGTGGACTGCGCCTCGGCAACAGTGCTGCGCTGGGTACCGGTGCTTTGAACGTCGGCGGTGCCGCCTCGCTGACTGGCAGCGTCGCCTTGAATCTCGGCAACAACATCAACCTCGGTGCCGGCGGTTCGCTGGACCTGCTCGGTGGCCAGGCGCTGACGCTCGGCGGCGTGCTCTCCGGCACCGGCGGCCTGAGCATGGATGGTTCCGCACTGCTGACCTTAAACGGCGCGAACACCTTCAGTGGCGGACTCAATCTCAATGCCGGCGGCCTGCTGCTCGGCAACAGCGGCGCGCTGGGCACTGGTGCCTTGAATGTCGGCGGTGCTGCGACGTTGGATGGCAGTGTCGCGTTGAATCTCGGCAACAACATCAACCTCGGCGCCGGCGGCTCGCTCGACCTGCTCGGCGGCCAGGCTTTGACCCTCGGCGGCGTGCTCTCCGGCACCGGCGGCCTGAGCAAGGATGGTGCCGCGCTGCTGACCTTGAATGGCGCCAACACCTTCACCGGCGGACTTAACCTCAATGCCGGCGGACTGCTGCTCGGCAACAGCGGCGCGCTGGGCACTGGCGCGCTGAACGTCGGCGGCGCCGCGACGCTGGACGGTAGCGCTGCGTTGAATCTCGGCAACAACATCAACCTTGGTGCCGGCGGCTCGTTGAATCTACTCGGTGGCCAGGCTTTGACCCTCGGCGGCGTGCTCTCCGGCACCGGCAGCCTGATCAAGTCCGGCGCTTCCACGCTAGCCTTGAACGGTGCGAACACCTTCAGCGGTGGCCTCAACCTCAATGCCGGCGGCTTGCTGCTCGGCAACAGCGGCGCGTTGGGCACCGGCAGCTTGAATGTCGGCGGTGCGGCTACGCTGGATGGCAGCGTCGCGTTGAACCTGGACAACAACATCGACCTCGGTGCTGGCGGTTCGCTGGACCTGCTCGGCGGCCAGGCACTGAGCCTGGGCGGCATCCTCTCCGGCACCGGCGGCCTGATCAAGGACGGCGCCTCCACGCTGACCCTGACCGGTGCCAATACATTCACCGGCGGCCTGGCCATCAACACCGGCACGGTAGCCCTCGGTGCCGGCGGCAGCCTGGCCGCGGGCGGTGCCGTGAGCCTTGCCGGCGCCGGTGCCGGCTTCGACATTTCCGCCGGTGGCAACCAAACTATCGGCAACCTGTCCGGCGTCGCCGGCTCCAGCATCGCCCTGGGTGGCAACACGCTCAGCTTCGGCGGCGCGGGCAACGCGAGTTTCGGCGGTGTCATTGGCGGCAGCGGCGGCCTGGTCAAACTGGGCAGCGGCACCGAAACGCTCACCGGCGCGAATACCTTCAGCGGTGCCCTGACCATCGGTGCCGGCACGCTGGCGCTCGGCGCTGGCGGCAGTCTGGCGGCGAACAGCGCGGTGAATCTCAGCGGCGCCGGCGCGGGCTTCGATATCTCGGCGGCCGGCAACCAGAGCATCGGCTCGCTGGCCGGCGTTGCCGGCAGCAATGTCGCGCTGGGCGGCAGTTCGCTAACCCTGGGTGGCGTCGGCGACGCCAGCTTCGGCGGCGTCATTGCCGGTACCGGCAGCCTAATCAAGAACGGCTCCGGCACGCAGACCCTGACCGGTGCCAGCACCTTCAGCGGTGGCCTCAACCTCAATGCCGGCGGCCTGATCGTCGGCAACAACAGCGCACTCGGCACTGGCGCGTTGAACGTCACCGGCGCTGCCACGCTCGCCTCGAATGGCAATATCACCCTGGGCAACAACGTGAGCCTGGGCGCGGGCGCCGGACTGACCGTGCAAGGCAGCAATGCCTTGACCCTGGGCGGCGCGATTTCCGGTGGCGGCAGCCTCACCATGGATGGCGGCTCGACGCTGACCCTCACCGGCGCGAACACCTTCGCCGGCGGCACCAACATCCTTTCAGGCACGCTGGCCGTCGGCGCGGGCGGCAGCCTGCTGTCGACCGGTGCACTCACCCTAGGCGGCACCGGCAGTTTCGATATTTCCGCCGGTGGCAGTCAGAGCATCGGCTCGCTCGCCGGCGCTTCGGGCAGCGTCAATCTCGGCGGCAATGTGCTGACCCTGGGCGGCATCGGCGATACCGACTTCGATGGCGTCATCGCCGGCACCGGCGGCCTGATCAAGAACGGCGCGGGCGTGCAGACGCTGGGTGGAGCGAATACCTTCAGCGGCGGCCTTGGTCTCAACGCGGGCGGCCTGATCGTCGGGAACGACAACGCGCTCGGCAGCGGCGCGCTGACCGTGGGCGGTGCGGCCACACTGGATTCCAACAGCGCGATCACGCTGGGCAACAATGTCGTGCTCAACGCCGGGCTGACCGTACTGGGCAGCAATGCGCTGACCTTGAACGGTGATCTGTCGGGCGCCGGCAGCCTGACCAAGAACGGCGGCGCAACGCTGACCCTGGACGGCACCAACACCTATACCGGCGGCACTTTCATCAATGTCGGCACGCTGGCCCTGGGCGCCGGCGCCAGCCTGTCCGCCGGCGGCATCGTGAACCTGGCCACCGGCGCTACCTTCGATCTCTCGGCGGGCAACGGCACGCAGACCTTCGGCACCCTGGTCGGCGGCGGCACAGTCAACCTGGGCGCCAACACGCTGACCCTGGGCGGGGCGACCGACGGTGTGTTCAGCGGCGGCATCGCCGGCACCGGATCGCTGATCAAGCAAGGCACCGGTACCGAGACGCTGACCGGCGCCAGCACCTTCACCGGCGGTACCACCATCGATGCCGGCACACTGGCGATCGGCGCCGGCGGCAGCCTCGCGGCGACCGGTGCGGTGAACCTGGCCGCCGCCGGTACCGGCTTCGACATCTCGGCCGGCGGCAACCAGGCGATCGGCGCCTTGAACGGCGTCGGCGGCAGCAATGTCACGCTCGGTGGCAATACGCTGACACTGGGCGGCGTCGGCAACGCCAGCTTCGCCGGCACGATCGGCGGCACCGGCGGCCTGCTCAAGACGGGTACCGGCGTGCAGACGCTGGACGGCGCGAATACCTTCAGCGGCGGCGTTGCCTTGAATGCCGGCGGCCTGATCGTCGGCAACAACAGCGCGCTCGGCAGCGGCACGTTGAGTGTCGGCGGCGCGGCCACGTTGGATGCAGATGCTCCGGTCACGCTCGGCAATGGCATCAACCTCGCCGCGGGCGCCGGGCTCGATGTACTGGGCAGCAACGCGCTGACCCTCGGCGGCGCGATCTCGGGCAGCGGCAGTCTGAGCAAGGACGGCGGCGCCACGCTGACCTTGACCGGTGCCAATAGCTTCACCGGCGGTACCAATATCAATGCCGGCACGCTCGCTCTCGGTGCCGGCGGCAGCCTCGCCGCGACCGGCGCGGTGAACCTCGGCGGCACCGGCACCTTCGATCTTTCCGCCGCCGGCAACCAGGCGATCGGCTCGCTCGCCGGTGCTTCCGGCAATGTGAATCTCGGCGGCAATGCACTGACCCTGGGCGGCATCGGCAATACCGATTTTGCCGGCACCATCGCCGGCACCGGCAGCCTGATCAAGACCGGCACCGGCGTGCAGACGCTCAATGGCGCAAACACCTTCAGCGGCGGCGTCACCCTCAATGCCGGCGGTCTGGTCGTCGGCAACAACAGCGCGCTCGGCAGTGGCGCGCTGAATGTCGGCGGCGCCAGCACGCTGGATGCCAGCGGCGCGGTCACCCTGGCCAACAACATCGGCCTCGGCGCGAATCTCGATGTGACCGGCAGCAATGCGCTGACCCTGGGCGGCACCATCTCGGGCAGCGGCAGCCTGAACAAGGACGGCGGCGCCACACTGACCCTGACCGGCGCCAACAACTTCACCGGCGGCACCAACATCAATGCCGGCACGCTCGCTCTCGGCGTCGGCGGCAGCCTCGCCGCGACCGGCGCGGTGAACCTCGGCGGCACCGGCACCTTCGATCTTTCCGCCGCCGGCAATCAGGCGATCGGTTCGCTCGCGGGTGCAGCCGGCAATGTCAATCTCGGTGGCAATGCACTGACCCTCGGCGGCATTGGCAATAGCAATTTTGCCGGCACCATCGCCGGCACCGGCAGCCTGATCAAGATTGGCACCGGCGTGCAGACGCTAGGCGGCGCGAATACCTTCAGCGGCGGCGTTGCGTTGAATGCCGGCGGCCTGGTCGTCGGCAACAACAGCGCGCTCGGCAGTGGCGCGCTGAATATCGGCGGAGCCAGCACACTGGATTCCAGCGGTGCGGTCACCCTGGCCAACAACATCGGCCTCGGCGCGAACCTCGATGTGACCGGCAGCAACGCGCTGACCCTGGGCGGCACCATCTCGGGCAACGGCAGCCTGAGCAAGGATGGCGGTGCCACGCTGACCCTGACCGGCGCCAACAGCTTCACTGGCGGCACCAATATCAATGCTGGCACGCTCGCTCTCGGCGCTGGCGGCAGTCTCGCCGCGACCGGCGCGGTAAATCTGGCCGGCACGGGTGCGCTGGATATCTCCGCCGGCGGCAGCCAGACGATTGGCTCGCTGGCCGGTGCTGGCGGTGCGGTGAACTTGGGCGCCAATACCCTGAGCCTGGGCGGTGCGGGCAATGCCAGCTTCGCCGGCACGATCGCCGGCAGCGGCAGCCTTATCAAGAATGGTGCCGGCGTGCAGACACTGGGCGGCGCGAACACCTTCAGCGGCGGTGTCGCGCTGAGCACCGGCGGCCTGATCGTCGGCAACAACGCGGCGCTCGGCACAGGCACCTTGAGTGTCGGCGGCGCGGTCTCGCTGGACGCGAATGCACCGGTCAACCTGGCCAACAACGTGAGCCTCGGCACCGGCGCGAACCTGGACGTGCTGGGCAACAACGCGCTGACCGTAGGCGGCGCAATCTCCGGCACCGGCGCGCTGACCAAGGACGGTGCTGCCACGTTGACCCTGACCGGCGCCAACACCTTCAGTGGCGGCACGGCGATCGACGCCGGCACGCTCGCGCTGGGTGCGGGCGGCAGTCTCGCGGCGACTGGCGCGGTGACTTTGAGCGGCCCGGGCGCCCTGGATATTTCCACGGGTGGTAATCAGGTGATCGGCTCGCTGGCCGGCACGGGCGGCGCGGTGAACTTGGGCGCGAGTACGCTGAGCTTCGGCGACGCCGGCAACCAGACCTTCGCCGGCACGATCGGCGGCAGCGGCGGACTGACCAAGACCGGCACCGGCGTGCAGACGTTGACCGGCGCGAACACCTTCAGCGGTGGCGTGACGCTGGATGCGGGTGGCCTGCTGCTCGGCAACAACAATGCGCTGGGTACCGGTGCGTTGACGGTCGGCGCCAATGCTTCGCTGGATGCCAGCGCCCCGCTCAGCCTGGCAAATAACGTGAACCTGGCGACGGGTGCGAACCTCACCCTGCCGAGCACCGGCGGCGCGGTCAGCCTCGGCGGCACGATCGCCGGCACCGGCGGGCTGATCAAGGATGGTGCCTCGACCCTGACCCTGGGCGGCACCAATACCTTCAGCGGCGGCGTGGCGTTGAACGGCGGTGGACTGGTGCTGGGCAACAACGCGGCGCTCGGCACCGGTGCGCTGACAGTAGCCGGCACAGCCACGCTCGATGGCAACGGCACCCCGCTCAGTCTTTCCAACAACGTGGGCCTGACCACCGGCGCCGCACTGACCCTGCCCGGCAGCAACGCGCTGAGTCTCGGCGGCAGCATTTCCGGTGCTGGCAGCCTGATCAAGGATGGTGCCTCGACATTGACCCTGGCCGGCGCCAATACCTTCAGCGGCGGTGTGGCGTTGAACGGCGGCGGATTGGTCGTGGGCAACAACGCTGCGCTGGGCAGCGGCGCCTTGACGGTGGCGGGCTCGGCCACGTTGGATAGCAGCGGCAGCAATCCGGTCAGCCTTGCGAACAATGTCGCCCTCGCCGCGGGCGCGAATTTGACCTTGCCGGGCGCGGGCGCGGTGAATCTCGGCGGCACCGTTTCCGGTGCGGGTGCCCTGGTCAAGGACGGCCCATCGACGCTGGCCCTGACGGGTGCCAATACCTTCAGCGGCGGACTCACCGCGAACGGCGGCGGCCTTTTGCTGGGCAACGACGCGGCGCTGGGCACGGGTGCATTGACGGTTGCCGGCGCTGCGACGGTGGATGCCACTGCACCGGTGAACGTGGCGAACAACGTGACGCTCAATGCCGCGCTGACCGATGCGGGCAACCAGGCACTCACTCTGGGCGGCCAGCTTTCCGGCAGCGGCAGTCTGATCAAGAGCGGCCCGGCCGCGCTGACCTTGAACGGCGCCAACAGCTTCAGCGGCGGCACCTCGGTAACGGGTGGCGGCCTGATCGTCGGCAATGACCAGGCACTGGGCAGCGGCGACCTGACCGTCAATGGCGCCAGCCTGCAAGCGGGCACCGCGGTGACCCTGGCCAACAATGTCAACGTAGGTGCTAACGGTCTGATGGTGCAAGGCACGCAGAACCTCGGTCTGAATGGCGACCTCGCCGGCAGCGGTGCGCTGGACAAGGAGGGCAGCGGCACGCTGAATCTGCATGGTTTGTTCAGCCGCTTCACCGGCAAGCTGGCGGTCAACGGCGGCGTGTTGAATGCGAGCAATGCCTATGCTGGCGGCATCAGCGTCGGCAACGGCGCCACTGCCAACCTCAATGGCAGCGGCAGCGCGGCCGTCGCGAGCGGACCGATCGCCGGCACCCTGAACCTGGCCGACAACAGCAGCCTGAGTGCCGACTACACCGACCTGGCCGGGATCACCGGCACGGTCAACGGACTGGGCACGGGCACGACCCTCAACGTCACCGGCACTGGCGATGCGGTATTACCCGCTGCGTCGTTCGCGAATATTTCCAACCTCAACGTGGACGCCGGCACACTGACCATCGGCAGCGGCAGCACGGCCAGCTTCGCCGGCGGCACGACCGCAGGCGGCAACCTGGTGGTGGACGGCAGCTTGAGCGGACCGGCCACGATCAACAACGGCGGTGCGCTGATCGGCAGCGGCAGCGTCACCGGTCCGGTCACCGTCAACGGCACGCTGGCACCGAGCGGCGTCAGCGGTGCCAGCGGCTCGGCGGCAGGTACTGGAACCGCGGGTTCTACTTTGACCGTCGGCGGACTCACCACGGGCGCAGGCTCTACCACGCAGATCCGCACGAACAGCGGTGGCAGCACCGACAACATCCAAGTCAACGGGGCCGCCTCGCTCGGCGGTCAGTTGGTCGCCCTGCCCGCAACCGGCTCGTATGCGCCGACCACCAGCTACACCATCCTCAACGCCAGCGGCGGCATCACCGGCGCCTATGCCGGCGTGACGCAGAACGTGCTGCCCTTCCTCAATGCCAGCGTGGCGGATCAAGGCAACCAAGTCGTGCTGACCCTGACCCAGGCCGGCGGCGGCGGCGGTGGCATCGGCGGTACACCGTTCAACCAGTTCGTCGGCCTCAACAACAATCAGCGCAACATGGCCGGCGTCCTGCAAAGCATCGCCAGCAATCCGAACTCGACCCAGCTGCCGACCCTGCTCGGTTACGCGCGCGGCCTGACTTCGAGCCAGGTGGTGCGCTCGTTCGACTCGCTCACCGGCGAAACCTACGCCTCGGCCGCACGCGCGGAATTGAACGGCCAGAGCCAGTACCAGGACACGGTGTTCGACCGGCTGCGGCTGGCGCGCGATACGGACGAACAAGGTGTCGCGGCCTGGGCCGAGCCGTTTACCAGCAACAGCAACTTCGACGGCACCAACGCCGTGGCGCAGACCGATTACCAGATCCGCGGCCTGGTCGTGGGCGCCGATGCGCCGGTGACACCGGACCTGCGCCTGGGCGTGCACGCTAGCTTCGCCAACTCGCACACCACGGTCGATCAGCGCAACGACTACGTCGACACCGACCAGTATGCGGTCGGCCTGCATGGGCTGTACTACAACCCGCAGCAATGGTGGGTGGAGGGCCTCGCTTCGTACGGCTGGCAGAACGCCAGCAGCGATCGACACGTCGAGGTCGGCCAGTTCAATCCGCAGGCCACCGGCCGCTACGACGGCAAGGCGCTGAATGCCGCGCTGGAAGGCGGTTATCGCTTCCAGTTCGAAAACATGCACCTCGAACCCTTCGTCGGCGCCTATTACGCGAAGGTCAAATACGACGCCTTCACCGAACAGGGTGCTGGCGACGCCAACCTCAACGTGGGCCGCGCGAGTGCCAGCAGCATGCAGTACGGCGTGGGTGCGCGACTCGTCGGCGACTTCAAGCTGTCGCCGGACGGCAGCCAGCTGCATCCGATCCTGCTGGTGCGCTACCTGCACAACACCAAGGGCCAGACGGTGTCGATCGACAACGCCTTCGCCGGTGCGGCCTCCGACAGCTTCGCGGTACAGGGAACGCGGCCGGTACAGAACCATTGGCAGACCGGCCTGGGCGTGAGCTTCGACATCACGCCGCAAGCCAGCACCTTCCTGTACTACAACGCCGACATCGCCAAGCACACCACCAGCAACGCGCTCAACCTCGGGTTCCGCTGGACCTTCGGCAAGCCGGCCGCGGCGCCCAACTTCAGCATGCACGAAGCGGCACCCGCTGCCCCGGCGACTCTGCCGGCCAATATGCACTCCAGCTCGTTGGCCGCCATTGGAACCGCCGCCCTTGCCGGTGTAGGGGTGGGCTCGGTCGCCATGAACCGCTCCGCTTCACCTGCCGCTGCTCCCGCGGCGATTCCCGCAACCGCCGATACGCCAGCGGCGACGTCCCCGGAAACGCCACTCGGCGAATGCAAGCAGCACCATGCCGCGGCGGCCACCGCAAAAGCCGCGCACAAGAAACATCTGGCGCCGCTGAACCCGGGGCAGGACGGCACCGGAGTCGCTTCGGTCAGCACCGTGGTGCACCACCGCACGCACCCCGTACTCGCCAGGAAAGCGCCGCCGCGGATATGCACGGATTGATCCCGCCTCAGCCCTTCGCGGGCTGCGGCATGATCAGCATGGCATCGCCATAGGAGAAGAAGCGGTAACGCTGCTCGATCGCATGGCGATAAGCGTCAAGGATGACCTCGCGCCCGGCCAGCGCGGAGACCAGCATCAGCAGCGTGGATTGCGGTAGATGGAAGTTGGTGATCAGCGCATCGATGCTGCTGAAGCGGTAGCCCGGAAAAATAAAGATCTGTGTTTCGCCGGCAAACGGACGCAGTACGCCATCGCGGGTGGCGCTCTCCAGCGCGCGCACCACCGTGGTACCGACCGCGACCACGCGGCCACCGGCCGCGCGCGTGCGCTGAATCTTTTCCACCAGCTCGGCACCGACGTTGAGCCATTCGCGGTGCATCACGTGATCCTTCACGTGTTCCGCGCGCATCGGTTGGAAGGTGCCGGCGCCGACATGCAAGGTCACGTAGCCGAAGCCAACTCCCTGCGCGCGCAGCTGCGCCAGCATTGCCTCGTCGAAATGTAGGCCCGCAGTGGGAGCGGCGACGGCGCCCGGCTGGCGCGCATAGACGGTCTGGTAACGCTCCAGATCGCTCGCGTCGGCGTGGCGCGCGATGTACGGCGGCAGCGGCATTTCGCCGAGCTTCGACAAAAGTTTTTCCAGCGGTTCGGATGATTCAAAACGCAGGCGGAAGAAAGCCTCGTCGCGTCCGAGCACGACCGCATGGCTGCCATCGGCCAGCTCGATGCGACCGCCCTCCTTCGGCTTCTTGCTGACGCCGAGCTGCACCGTGGCCTCATGCGCACCAGTCACCCGCTCGATCAGAATCTCCACCGCGCCACCGCTGTCCTTGCGCCCATACAGCCGGGCCGGCAGCACGCGGGTGTCGTTGAACACCAGCAGATCGCCCTCGCGCAGGAACTGCGGGAGCTCGCGGAACATGCGGTCCTCGCGGACCTGCTCGGCCACATCGACCAGCAGCAGCCGACTGGCCGAACGCTCGGCCAACGGCGCCTGCGCGATCAACTCGGGCGGCAAGGTGAAATCGAAATCGGATTTTTTCAAGATTCGGGACTTCCCGGCATCGCTTCGAGAGGAAGCGATGCCCTGAGTGGAGTGGCTGCGTGCGATGTCACATTATCGCGCAGCCATCCCGCCTCGGCACCCTTGTCGCGATTCGAGCAGCGGCTTTACCTGATCGCTTTGCGTCGACGCCGGCGCACGATCCACGCCGCCAGACCGCCGATGGCCAACGCGAACACGCCGATCTCATACGGCAGGTAATGCTTCACCAGGTGCCGCGCCTTGAGGATGCGTTGATGGCGCAGCAGCGCACGCGCACGATCGAAATCGGGATCTTCGCAGTCGCTGCCGAAATTATCCGTCCACTCCACATACGCGCCCTGCTTCACGTAACGCTGGTAATAGGCGTTGATGCGACGGTTGGCTTCGGACGGCTGTGTCGGTTTGGAATCGCCACCTAATTGAAAGTTATCTTCGTAGTCGGGCGGCCCGTCGCGCATCCAGCCGGTGGCCTTGCACAGCACGGCGGCAAAGGCCTGCGAGCGCGGCGGCAGCAGATCGGCCGCGGCCACCGCTTCGTCCGCTGCGATATAGCGGTAATGGAAGCGCCGCTCCGGCTTGGCCGAGCTATCGGCGAAACGCTTGCGCTCGCTGTCGGTGACAAAGCTCTGCGCCAGACTTTTCTGATCCTGGCCGACGCCGCCGGACAGGTCGCCGCCGAATACGGTGTAGTCCGGCCCTTGCTCGTAGCCCAGCAGTTCCATGCCGTTTTCGCGGGCAATCACAGCTGCGATGTAGCGTGCCTGCGCCTTGCCGATATCGGTCCATGCGCTGTCCGCGTCGTGCAGCGCCTTGGCGTAATCGCGTGCTTTGGCGCGCAGGTCCACGCTGCCGAACCGCGGATCGTTGCTGGCCGGTAAATAGTTCTGCGCCTCGTCGTAGCGAGCCGCGCGCATCAGTCGCCGCGCCAACAGCCAGCGCAGATTGTCGTTCAGTGGCGGTGCGCCGTAGGGATGATCTTTGTCGGCGCTCTTCGCCGGCGCGGGCGATGCGGGCACATGCGCGTCGACGAATGTCTTCAGCTCGTCGATGGTGAGCACGCGCTCGGCGATATACGACATGTCGGCGCCGTATCCGTAGCCACAGCCATAGTGGCAGACATTGCCGTCACCGCCGACCATCGCCGATGCGTCGTACAGATGCCCCATCGCTTCGACGTATTCCCCACGCGCCAAGGCAAGCACACCTTGCTCACCGAGGATCAAATCCGCGTTGGCCGGTTCGATGGAAGCCTTCGGGTCATCGGTCTTCGGGAAGGCTCTGACGGCATCGGCATAAGCGGCTGCCGCTGCTGCGAGATCGCCTTTCTGCAGCGCCAGCTTGGCATTGATCCAACTGGCAAACGGTCCCGGCGCCTTGGCCGCGAGGCTCGCCGCCAGATCATAGCGACCGGTCTGATAGGCCAGCGCGGCGAGGCGATCGGCACCCGCCACATGCTCCAGCCCCTGTTTTTCGATCGCCGCGGTCAGCGTCACCAGTGCCGGATCGGGCTTGACCGGCACATTCGTGGCGGTACTCGCATCTGCACTCGCGTCGCCACTCATCCGCGCCAAGGCATAGGTCACCAGCAAGCGCTGTGAAACCGGGCCATCGATGAGCGCCGCCGCACGGTCGCCGTCGCGCAACACATTCGCCGCAAGCGCGGCCAGCGAACTCACCGCACTGTCCGAACCATGTCCGGCCTGCGCCGCATATAGCGCAATCGCATGCTTCAGATCGGCCAGCGCAATACCCGCGCCGCAGTTGTTGCCGTCCGCAGAGAGATCGCCCCAATCGCACTGCTGCTTGTCGTTGTAGAGATACAAGCGGGCCTCTTCGCCGAAACTGGCTACCGCCAGACCCTGCGTATCCGACGCGCCTACCACGGCGCGCGCGCGCGTCAGTTGGAAGGCCTTGGCCGCCGCATCGCGCTCGCGCTTAAAGGCCGCACTATCGCTCACCAGCGTGGCCGCACGTTCGGCATGGATGCGGCCCAGCATGTAGGCGGCCCACACCGAACGCAGCTTCGCCTGGTCGTCTGGCAGGGCCAGCAACTGCTCGAATCGACCCACGGCGCGATCCAGGGTGGGCTGGTCCGGCCCGTCGCACTGGTCGGTCGAGCCGGCCGAATGGTCGCTGCCTTCGCAGGCCATGTTGGCGCCAGCGTAATCCACCGCACCGGCGACGTAGAGGCGCAGATCTTCGGGCAGATCCTTGCCATCCTGGTAGGCCTTGTCGCCGCCATCGGACTGGCGCAAGGCATCGACCCGCTGCAACTGGGCCAGTGTCAGGCCCTGCGCTTTTGCGGCATCGTCGGGCTTGGCCGGATCGGGCGATGGCTCAGCCGTTTCATGGACTTGCAAGGCGTCGGTGGCCACCAGCAGGTGCTGGGCTTCGAACGTGAAGCTGTTTTGCGGGGTGGCCTTCAAGGTACTGGCGCGATGGTCCAGCAACTGGCTTGGAAAGTCCGGGCCGCAAGCCCACACCACCCCGGCCACCAGCAACAAAGCACCGGTTGCGATCACGATGCGCTTACGCGTCGACATGCAGTTCCACTCCCTGGGCCGCACAACGTGCCCATCCGATCACGCGTTGACGATGCGCCGGCAGCAACCCCAGTTGCCGACGTTCGAGCACTAGTGTGTCGCGGTTCGATTCACCTTGCACGCTCTGTTTGGCGTAACCGTTGATACCGTCGGCGAGCGTGCAGCTCGATGGCAGAGTGACACGGCCCGGCAAAGGCGCATCAAGCTCGCCGGGGTTGCGCAGCAGCAGATCGAGCATGCCCGGCGTCGTGCTCGCCTGCGCGACGGCCACCAGTTCATTGCCCAGCGGCTGTTGCCGAATCACGGCAAGCCAAGTGGGCAGCGTCCAGGCACGGTCGTCCTGCGCGGTGGGCAGACGGAACCAGGCGATCCCGGCCAAGTTTGCCGGCGGATCCCGGCGCAACTGCGCGAGAAAAGCCGCGACCTGTTGCGGCGTCGCCAGCAACTCGCGGCTGTCGTCGCCGCTGTCGAGCGCGACGGATTCGCTCTGCACGCTGGCAAGTCGCCCCTGCGCATCCCAGCTCACCCGCGAACCATAAGTCGGCAGGGCTATCCGGAATGGCTTGTCGCTGCGCTGCGCATAGGCTTCGGCCCATTGCCGCGCCAGCTCGCCATCGAACAGCCCTGCATGCGGGTCGCGCACCGCATGCACCTGCAACACCGATTCGTCGACCTGGGCCAGCACGTCATCCAGCGCGGCCGCGTGCAGCCACGCCGGCAATGCGGTGATCGACAAGCTGGCTCCGCGCAACAGCGGACGCAGCGCGGCAAGATAGTGCGCATACGCCGACAATCGTGCGGTGCCACAATCGTGATCGATCTCGAGCGCCGTGATGTGCAAGCCGTTGGCTTGCCAGTCGCGCCAGAGCGCTTCGGTGTCGCTCAGCAGCTGCGCTTCATTCCATTGCGCCAGCTGCCCATCGATACGCACCACCAGCACCACGGGCTTGCCGCTGGCTTGCAAGGCTGCTCGATCGGGATGAAATAGCTGCAGTCGACCGCCGGCATCGGTCTGCGCGGCCAGCACGCGCCACGCACGGATATCCCCAGCGCTCGCATGCATCGCCTGGGTCAGCGCAGGCGTCCACTCGCGCTGCCAGATGTAGGCGTCATGGGTCAGCGTGACGGATGGACGGCTGCAGGACATTGCCATGCACAACAGCAGGAGTACCGCGAGGCGGGTGACCACAGAGCGCATCGGCAAACCGCATCGGGACCGTTCAACGGCGTGCCGGCATTCTAGCCCGGTCGTCATGGCAGCCGCGCATCGGCCAAAAGTCTGAGGGTGCATCTGCGCGCACAAAAAAACGACGCCCATGAGGCAGCGTTCCACGGCCAAGCGCATTGCCAGCTCTCCTTCACGCAACGCGCCTGATGCAGCGTATGCAATATTTCGATAATCAAATCGGCGATTTACAGCCAGCCTTTCTGTCGCGCCAGCCGGAATGCCTCGATGCGATTGGCCACGCCGAGTTTGCCGATGGCTTCGGAAAGATAATTGCGCACGGTGCCGTGCGAGAGATTGAGCTGCACCGCGATGTCGCCGGCCGACTGGCCTTCGCCGGCCAGACGCAGCACCTGGCGCTCGCGGTCGTTGAGCGGATCGGCTTCCGACCAGGCTTCCAGCGCGAGTTGCGGATCGATCGAACGGCCGCCGCGATGCACGGTGCGCAAGGCCTCGGCAAGGTTCTCCGCCGGCGCGTCCTTCAGCAGATAACCGCCGACGCCGGCATCCAGCGCACGACGCAGGAATCCGGGCCGCGCGAAGGTAGTGACGATGATCACCTTGATCGGCAGTTCGTGGCGCTGGATGCGCTGCGCCAGCTCCAGCCCGGTAAGCCCGGGCATCTCGATGTCGGTGACCAGCACGTCAGGCTTCAAACGCTGCAACTCGCGCCAGGCAATTTCCCCGTCAGCGGCCGTACCGAGCACTTCGATGTCGGTTTCCAGATTGAGCAGCGCGGACAGCGCGCCGCGCACCATCGCCTGGTCTTCGGCCAGCAGTACGCGAATCATGTTGTGGGTTGCTCCTTGGATGACGGGAATGGCTTGGGATGCATGGCTTGGCTCATACCGCGGGTTGACCGGGCGAAGCGGCCGCCGGCAGTTCGGCGAACGATGGGGCCGGCGCAGACCTCGGCGCTTCGACCAGCCGCAAGATCGGTACCGGCACCGTCACCTTCAGGCGCGTGCCCTGGCCGCGCGGCGACTCGATCGTCAGCGTGCCGCCCAGGGCGTGCACGCGTTCGCGCATACCGCACAAACCATTGCCATCGCTGTCGATGCCGCCGCGACCATCGTCGCAGATCCGCATGCATACGCTCGCGCGTTCGCGCAGCCATTCGACCTTCGCCGAGCTGGCATCGGCATGCCGCGCGATGTTGGTGACCGCCTCACGCAGAATCAGCGAAAGGCCACGCTCGATATCGACGGGCAGATCGGCCGGCGGCTGGCCATAATCGAGATGCACGCGCGAGGACTCCAGCAACAGACGCACCGACGCCAGCTCGGCGGCGAGATCGGTGGCGCGGATGCCGGTCACCGCGCTGCGTACCTCGGCCAGTGCGTGACGCGCTACTTTCTCGGCCTCTTCCACCTCGCGGCGCGCGGCCTCGTTATCGCGATCGAACAGCTTGCGCGACAGTTCCAGTTTCAAGGTGATCAACGACAGCGTATGACCGAGCAGATCGTGCAGGTCGCGGCCGATGCGCTCGCGCTCGGCGGTGGCGGCAAGCCGGCGCACCTCGTCGTGCGACAGGCGCAAGGCAGCATTCTTCTCCTTGTTGATGCCTTCCACCATGACGATGGTGCAAGTCGCGAAGACCGTTGCCGGAATGATCATCAGCAACTGCGTCGGATAATGGAGCCACCAGGCCCATCCGATGAACAGGAGGTTCATCAGCACCAGCTGTCCCATGTAAAGGCGAAGGCGCATATTGTAGGCACGCATCATGATGCAGCCGTAGATGAAATAGCTGACCCCGCTCGGATACCAGCGCAACAGCAGCAGGCACAACGCAATCATGCCCAACGTATAGAAGTGCGTCGTACGCCGCGATGCCAATTGCGCCTTAAAGAACAACAGCAGGAACACCGGATAGGAGACCAGCGTGAGCGCAAGCCATCGCCAGGTGTAGCCGGAGAGTCCGCCCTCGAACAACGGCGTAATGAAAATCCAGAACGACCACAGCAGATGCACGCTGTCGGCCCACGGCGATTTGCCGCGCCGCAGATCGTCGGCTATGCCCGAGTCCGTTGCCGGCGTGAACCATCGGGTGATGAAACCAGGAATCATCGCGCAGCCTCTCGCCAGTGGATCGACAGGTGGATCGGCGTGTACAGCATGCTACTTCAACCGTAGCGGCGCAGCCGGCGCGCGGCCAGTAGCAGAAAGCCGACGGCAAAGCCGGCCAGCACCAGCACGTGCGGCAGCAATGCCTCGTGGTTCAGACCAACCGCGGCAAGCGCAATCCGGTCCAGATGGTAGCTTGGCCACACCGGCGCGATCCGCTGCAGAAACGCCGGCAGCATCGACAGCGGTATCCATAAGCCGGACATGAAGGCCATCGGCAAGTAAATCAGGTTGAGCAGGCCCGGCGCGCCCTGTCCTCTGATCAACGTGCCGACCAGCATGCCCAGCGCGCAGAACGGCAGCACCCCGAACATGCCGGTCAGCAATAGCGTCGCCATCTGTATCCAGTTCAATGTCACGTGCGCCGCGAAAACGCCGATGCACAGCAACAACACCGTCACCAGGGTCGCCGTGACCATGGCCATGACCATCTTGCCCAAGAGATAGGCTCCCGGCGGCATCGGCAAGGCGCGCTTGAGTGTCAACAGACCGCCGGCGCGCTCGATCGCCAGCGAAACGCCGAAGCCGAACAAGCCGGGGCCGATCACCCCGAACGTGCAGTAACTGGCCAGCAGGTAGCGTGCGGCATCGCCATCGCCGTGGTTTATGAGCACGCCGAACATCAGGTAGAACACACTCGAGAACAGCAGCATCGGCAACATGAAGCTCGGCGCGCGCAGGTAGCGCAGGCATTCGCTGCGCATCTCGGCCAGATAGGCGCGGAACACGCGACCGCGCGACATGTCGATGGGTTTTGGCTCGACCGCGTTGACCAGCATGACAGTTTCCATCTCAGGCAGCCTCGCGCTGTTCGGTGAGCGATGCCTCGCCGGCATCGCGGGTGAGTTCGGTAAATGCCTCGGCCAGACCGCCGCGGCGAACTTCGAGTTCGCGCAATTGCGGGTCCGCATCGAATAACTGGCGCACCACGACCTCGGCCTCGGCGGTCGTGATGTGCAGGCGTTCGCCGTCCAACTGTGCCTCGATGACGTGCGGCCAGCGGCGCACCGTCTCGATCGGCAAGGGGGTGAGGCAGGAAATACGTTTTACCGCCACCCGCGCCCGCAATTGCTCCACGCTACCCTGGTGGATCAACCGCCCCTGCGCTATCACGCAAACGCGATCGGCCAGCGCCTCGGCTTCTTCCAGATAGTGCGTAGTGAGCACCACCGAGCAGCCCTCCGCCAGCATTTGCCGGATCGCCGCCCACAACTTGCCACGCGCCTCGATATCCAGGCCTACCGTAGGCTCGTCCAGAAACAGCAGTTCCGGCTTGCCGCACAGCGCGATCGCAAACTGCACGCGCCGCTGTTGTCCGCCGGACAATTTCGCATAAGGACGCGTCAGCAGGTCGGCAATGCCGGCCAGGGCGGCGCTCTCGGCCACACTGCGTGGCGTTGGGTAATAACTGGCGACAAGCCGCAGCAACTCGCCCACCCGCAGGGTCGCCGGCAACTCCGCGCTCTGCAGCATCACGCCGATACGCCGACGCGCCGCGATCTGCTGCGGATCCTGGCCGAACAGCTCGACCGTGCCGGCATCGGCGCGGATCAGGCCGAGCAGCAGGCCGATCGCCGTGCTCTTGCCAGCACCGTTCGGGCCGAGCAGCGCCAGCAATTCACCGCGGTGCAGGGTGAGATCGATTCCATCCAGAGCGGTCAGTGCACCGTAGCGTTTTACGGCTCCAGCCAGACGGGCGACCGCGATCGGCGTACTCATGGGCAAGCTCCTCCGAAGTAGGCTCCACCTTAAGCAGGACGGCGCCCGCGCGGCACTGGCCTGCGTCAGCCGGCGCAGGTGACAGCCGTCATGCGCCGGCCGCGGGGTACCGGGAAACCGGGGCTCGCGCTATCCTAAGCGGCATATCTGCGCCCCCAGCCGCCTTTGCGGCGGTGTCGCGAAGAGCCTTGAACCTGCGGACATGCCGCCGGATTCAGCCAAGCCAGTTCAAAAACCCGTCGGCCTGCTTTGCGTTGGGAGCGAGGCGTCGGCGGGCGCTAGGAGGTATGTCATGGGTATCATTGATCAGCTGCGCGACCTGCGCGATTTCGGCGGCAAGCCGCGGACCAGCGGCCTGGACGATGCCAGCATCGCACGCGTGGCCGAGCACGACCCTCAGCTCGTCCAGGCCGTCGCCGACGCCGTGACGCGCCACCACGAGCTGCGCGACGAAGGCCTGAGCGATTTCCTGCGTCTGGACGAAAGCGAGCAGATCCAGCGCGCACAGCACGACCTGGTGAATTTCTACCCGGACGATGCGCTCAATCCCTACCTACCGGCCGCCGCGGTCGGCCCGTGGATCGTGACCCTGAAGGGCGCCGTGCTGCACGACAACGGCGGCTACGGCATGCTCGGTTTCGGCCACAACGAGCCGGCGATCCTGGCCGCGCTGGCGAAGCCGCAGGTGATGGCCAATGTCATGACGCCCAGCGTCACCCAATATCGCTTCAGCGAGGCGATGAAACGCGAACTCGGCCATCGCCGCGGCAATCATCCGTATGCGCGGCTGCTCTGCCTCAATTCCGGTTCCGAATCGGTGTCGCTGGCCTGCCGCATTGCCGACGTCAACGCCAAGCTCATGACCGATGCGGGCGGCCGCTATGCCGGACGCACGATCAAGCGTCTCGCGGTGAAGGGCGCGTTCCATGGCCGCACCGACAAGCCGGCGCTGTACTCGGACTCGTCGCGCAAGAATTACCAGCAATACCTCGCCAGCTACCGCCACGAGGACAGCCTGATCACCGTGGCGCCGTACGACACGGCGCAACTTGAGGCGGTGTTCGCCGATGCCGACAAGCATGGCTGGTTTATCGAGGCGATGTTCCTCGAACCGGTGATGGGTGAAGGCGATCCCGGCCGGGCGGTAACGCCGGAGTTCTACAAGGCGGCGCGCGCGCTCACCGAGTCGCACGGCACCTTGTTGTTGGTCGATTCGATCCAAGCCGGCCTGCGCGCGCACGGTGTGCTGTCGATTGTCGACTACCCCGGCTTCGAGCAGTTGCCGGCGCCGGACATGGAAACCTTCTCCAAGGCGCTCAACGGCGGCCAGTACCCGCTGTCGGTGCTGGCAGTGAACGAGCGCACCGGCGCGCTTTACCGCAAGGGCATCTACGGCAACACGATGACCAGCAACCCGCGCGCACTGGACGTGGCACTGGCCACGCTGGCGCTGTTCACCGATGAAGTACGCGACAACATCCGTGCGCGCGGTCACGAATTCCTCGACAAGCTCAACGCGCTGAAAGACGAGCTGGGCGGCCTGATCACCAAGGTGCAAGGCACCGGCCTGCTGTTCTCGTGCGAACTGTCGCCGCAGTTCAAGTGCTACGGCGCCGACTCCACCGAGGAATACATGCGCGAGCGCGGCATCGGCGTGATCCATGGTGGGGTCAACTCGCTGCGCTTTACGCCGCACTTCCGTGTCACCAGCACCGAGGTAGATCTGATCGTGGCGCATCTGCGCCATGCGCTGCTGCAGGGGCCGCGTCGGCAGACGGCGGAGGCGGCCTAAAGCCCGTCCCTTTCGAGGTCTTCTGCAGGCGATGTGGGTGAGTATTGGCGATCGGGCTCGCCTGCGGCGGGCTTTCGGACTGCTACCGCAGCCCGAGTCACTTCTCTTTGCTGGCCCAAAGAGAAGTAACCAAGAGAAATGGCCTGATGCAACTCGATGGGGATATAAGCGGGCAAGTCCACGCTTTGTCTGCCAGGACGCTACTCAAGAGGAGCTGCCGCCGCTATGCCGCGACCGCTCGTTGGCCGAGGCAAGTAAGGGTAAGGCTTGGCTCTGAGAGGTGCGCGTGTCATTGCAACTTCAAGTTGCGATTTGACCTTCCTTGTCGTGGCTCCCGAGCGGTCGCGGCATAGCGGCGGCAACGACTCTGTGAGTAGCGAACCCTGTCGGCAGAGCGTGATCGCGCACGCTCTTTGCCCCGACGTGCTCACTAGGCCATTTCTTTGGGTTACTTTTCTTTGGGCCAGCAAAGAAAAGTGACTCGGGCGCCGCGTAGGCGTCCGAAACCCCTCTCCAGAAGGACGAAAGCTCTTAAATTCACCCACCGCGGAAGTGCGAGCTATGGGACGGCAGCGCAATGCCGCCATTCCCACAACAACGTCGGATGAATCGCATAGTCCTGCGCGGCATCGGCGGACTTTGTGCGAGGCATGGGTCGGCATAGACTGGCGCTGCCGGCACTCGCCGGTTTATCTCTGGGGAGTACCGTCATGTCCTTGCGCTTCAATCTGCTCGCCGCCAGCGCCCTGCTGGCGCTTTCCTGTAGCACCGTCTTCGCCCAGGCCGCCGCGCCGGCCAAGACACTCAGTTCGTCGCAGCAAAAGATGGTCGACTGCAACAAGCAGGCGACCGGCCAGAAAGGCGCTGCGCGCAAAGCTTTCATGAGCAGCTGCCTGAAGGGTGATTCGACGGCCGCCGCTCCTGCAGCCGCCGCACCCGCCGCCGCCGCGCCCACGGCCAAGCAGACCCAGCAGGAAAAGATGAAGAGCTGCAACGTCGACGCCAAGGCCAAGGCGCTGGCTGGCGCTGACCGCAAGACCTTCATGAGTTCGTGCCTGAAGGCCAGCCCGAGCGCACCCGCCACGCCGTAATCGTGGATCGCTTTGCTGAAGTTCGACGGGGCGCCGCAAGGCGCCCCGCTCTTTTGGTTATGCTCGGCATCGTCGCGACGCGCAAGGCGTCGCCCCACACGCAGGCCGGGTCACATGCACATCGTTGAAGTCCAGCATCCACTGATTCGCCACAAGCTCGGTCTGATGCGCCGGCTCGGCATCAGCACCAAGGAATTCCGCGAACTGGCTTCCGAAGTCGCCGCGCTGCTGACCTACGAGGCGACCAAGGACCTGGAAACCGTGCCGCAGCACATCGAGGGCTGGGCCGGGCCGCTCGAGGTACAACAGATCAAGGGCAAGAAGATCACCATCGTGCCGATTCTTCGTGCCGGCCTGGGCATGTTGCCCGGTGTGCTCGACATGATCCCGGCCGCCAAGGTCAGCGTGGTCGGCCTCCAGCGCGACGAGGAAACCCTCAAGCCGACCACCTATTACGAAAAGCTCACCGGACGCATGGACGAGCGCATCGCCCTGATCGTCGACCCGATGCTGGCCACGGCTGGCACCCTGATTGCCACCGTTGACATGCTCAAGGCCGCCGGCTGCAAGCGCATCAAGGGACTTTTCCTGGTCGCCGCGCCGGAGGGCCTGCGCCGGATCGAGGCGGCGCATCCGGATATCGAGATCTACACGGCGGCGATCGACCAGCGCCTCAACGCACAGGGCTACATCCTGCCCGGCCTCGGCGATGCCGGCGACAAGATCTTCGGCACCAAACAGCTGCCGGCCGCCGACTGACCTGCTTTTTCTTGCGCCATGCGCCCGCTTGCTGCCAAAGTTGCGGCTTGCGCAGCAGGCTGTGGGCTCTGTGGGGGCAGGGTTTCGCGGAATTGTCGTAAATGCTTGCTAGCGTAGCCGGTGCCGTCCGCTGTGCGGGCGGAGTCGCGATCCACGCGGATCGCCAGCATATATTGGGGATAAGGGAATGTTTGCATCTTCGACAAAGCGCGCCTTCTGGGCCGCGTTAGCCAGCATGGCGTGTCTGTGCAGCGTGCACGCCGCCGACCTCAGCATCGACCAGTTTCGCGTGCGCGGCCCTGCCGGCGGCAATGACGAATTCGTCGAGCTGTTCAACAGCGGCAGCGGCGCGATCGATCTGTCCGGCTACAAATTCAACGCCTCGAACAACGCCGGCACCACCGGCACGCGACTGACCTTCGCCGCCGGCACCCTCATCCAGCCCGGCTGCCATCTGCTGCTGACCAACAGCGCGAGCAGCGGTTATTCCGGCAGCGTCGCCAGCGATCTCAAATATGCCACCGGCGTGACCGACGACGGCGGCCTGGCGATCCTCGATGCCAGCGGCACCGTGGTCGATCAGATCGGCCTGTCCGCGGGTTCGGCCTACAAGGCCGGCACGCCGCTGGCCTCGCTGGGCACCACCAATGCCGACAAGGGCTATGCGCGCAAGACCAATGCCGCCGGCTTACCGCAGAACAGCGGCGACAACAGCGCCGACTTCGTCACGGTCGCGCCGACCAGCCCGCATGACGCGGCCAGTGCCTGCGTGCTGCTCGGCGCCAGCCTGTCGATCGCCGATTCGTCGGTCACCGTGCACGGCCCGGGCGACCTGAGCATGCCGTTCACCGTCAGCCTCAACCAGCCCGCGCCGGCCAGCGGCATCACCGTGCATGCCGCGACCGCCGATGGCACCGCCACCGTGGCCGCCGGCGACTACGACGCTGTCGATACCACGCTCAACATCGCTGCCGGACAGACCCAGGCCACTTTCAACGTGACCGTGCACGGTAGGAGCACGGGCAGCGACGACAAGGCGTTCAGCGTGAACCTCAGCGCGCCCAGCGACGACGTGGCGCTGGCTCGTGGCACCGCGGCCGGGGTGATCCTGTTCGACATCCCGGTGGCGGCGGAGATCTGGCAGATCCAGGGTCGCACGCAGACCTCGCCCTACCTCGGCAAGTCCGTGCTGACCAGCGGCAATATCGTCACCGCGGTGGGTCCGGCCGGCTTCACCATGCAGACGCCGGATGCCAAGGCCGATGCCGACCCGCTCACCTCCAACGGCGTCTACGTGTTCACCGGCGGCAAGCCGACGGTAGCCATCGGCGACGTGGTGGACGTGGCCGCCCGGGTCGACAACTACTACAACCTCACCGAGCTCACCTCGGCCACGGTCGACGTGACCGCGCATGCTGCCGCGTTGCCGCGGCCGGTGATCTTCGACGAGCACACGCCTTCATCCGATCCGAACCATCTGTCCTGCGGCGACACCAACTTCCAGTGCTATGTCGGCATGCGCGTGCTGATCCGCAACGGCATGATCAACACCGGCAACAAGCGCTTCAGCGACCAGCCCTATGCGGAAGTCAGCATCACCGCCAACGGCAAGCGTTCACTGCGGCTTCCCGGCGTGGAATTCGGCGTGCCGGTGCCGGCGGGCGTGGACCTGCCGAACTGGAGCGGCAACCCGGAAGTGTTCAAGATGAATACGGCCGACTTCGGCGCGGTGCCGCTCAACACGCCGTACAACGGTGGCTCGCGCTTCACGGCGGAAGGCGTCATCTCCTACGACTTCGGCGCCTACACCTTCATCCCGAGCAAGTTCCAGCTGACCTATGCCGCACCCATTCCGCGCGCCGTTGAACCGAAACTGCCGCTGACCCTGCGTCTGGGCGGCTTCAATGTCGAGCGCTTCTGCGACAGCGACTTCAACACCGTATTCACCTGCAGCGGCGGCAGCGCCGAACCGACGCCGGCCCAAGTTGCGCTGAAGACCCAGCGCCTTTCCGCCTACATCGGCAGCGTGCTGAAACTGCCCGACGTGATGTCGGTGGAGGAAGTAAAGACGCTCGCGATCCTGCAGGGCCTGGCCAAGCAGCTGGGCGACGATTATGCCGTCCGCTACGACGCCTACCTGCTGCCCGGCCACGATCCCAGCGGCATCAATGTCGGCTTCCTGGTGCGCAGCGACCGTGTGCACGTGCTTTCGGTGCGCCAGCTGGCCGCCAACGAAACCTGGATCGACAACGGCCAGACCGCCTTCATCCATGATCACCCGCCGCTGCTGCTCACCGCGCAGTACGGATTGATGCGTTTCCAGATGATCGCGGTGCACATGAAGGCGCGGCAGAACGTCGACGACAACTCCGCCGATGCCGTGCGCGATCGCCAGAAGCGTTTCCTGCAGGCCAAGTCGGTGGCCACCCAGGTGCAGAGTCTGCAGTCGGCCAGCCCGCTCACCCCGCTGATGGTGGTCGGCGACTTCAACTCCTACCAGTTCACCGATGGCTGGGCCGACGTGGTCGGCATGATTTCCGGCCGGTACGACGACCGCCAGAACCTGCTCAAGCTCGGCACGCGCAACATCGTGTGGCCGGCGTTGTGGGATGCGGTGAACTCGGTGCCCGAGAACGATCGCTATTCGTTCCTGTATACCGAGAACTTCGGCCCGATCCAGGGCTACACCGCAGCCGGCAGCGGCAACAGCGGTCGCTCGGTGCCGACCGTGCAGGTACTCGATCACGCCCTGCTCAATCTGCCGGCGCAGTTCCGCTTCCTGCGCATGCAGTACGGTCGCGCCGACCTCGATGCACCGGCGCAGACCGAGGCCGACGCGCCCAACGCGCAGGACAACACCAAGGCGATCGGCGTATCTGACCACGATGGTTTCGTGTTCGACCTGTTCGCCCCGCTCGGCGGCCGCTAGTACGCCTCGCTGTCGCCGGCGATCGTGCTGAATATCGAAGGCCACGTCCATAACGGACGTGGCCTTTTCTTTGCACGGGGGAAGTCGGCGGCGATGCGCCGGATTGTGCCGCCGGATCAGCCGCGGAAACGGTCGGTCGCTTCGATCAGCTCGTGCGTATTGCCGGGCTCGAAGCCGGAATGACCGGCATCCTGCACGATGCGCAGGTCCGCTTCGGGCCAGGCGCGATGCAGATCCCACGCACTGCGCATCGGGCAGACCACGTCGTAGCGTCCCTGTACGATCACCGTGGGAATATGGCGGATGCGCCCGACGTTGCGCAGCAACTGGTCGTCGTGTTCGAAGAAACCGCCGTTGACGAAGTAGTGGCATTCGATGCGCGCGAAGGCCAGGGCGAATTCGTCCTCGCCACTCGAGGCGATGTGTCCCGAATCCTGGTACAGGAAACTGGTCGCGCCTTCCCACACCGACCAGGCACGCGCGGCATCGGTGCGCACCTTCGCGTCGCTGCTGGTCAGCCGGCGGTGATAGGCGCTCATCAGGTCGCCGCGCTCGACTTCCGGAATCGCCTGTAAGTACGTTTCCCACGCATCCGGATACAGCGCATCGCAGCCCTGCTGGTAGAACCATTCCAGCTCGGAGCGACGCAGCATGAAGATGCCGCGCAAGACCAGTCCAGTGACCTTGTCCGGGTGCGTCTGCGCATAGGCCAGCGACAGCGTGGAGCCCCATGAACCGCCGAACACCAGCCAGCGCTCGATGGCCAGGTGTTCGCGCAGCCGTTCGATGTCGGCGACCAGGTCCCAGGTGGTGTTGTCGCGCAACTCGGCATGCGGCGTCGAGCGTCCGCAGCCGCGCTGGTCGAACAGCACGATGCGATAGACCGCCGGGTCGAAGAAGCGCCGGCACTTCGGATTGGTGCCGCCGCCCGGGCCACCGTGCAGGAACACCACCGGCTTACCCTGCGGGTTGCCGCTTTGTTCGTAGTACAGCGTATGCAGCTCGGAGACCTTGAGCGAACCGGTTTCGAACGGTTCGATTTCCGGATAGAGCGAACGGCGGGCCTGCGACATGCGGTAATTCCTGGGCGAGACTGAAAGGCCTCGTAGGCTAGTACGAGCAGCCGGTGCCTGACCAGCCGTGCCGACTGATTGACGACCCTACTGAGTGACGACCTGCGAATTGATGACCCGGCGGATCGCGCCGCAGCTTTCGAGCTGTTCCAGCAGACGCCGCATGCCGGCGCGACCCGCAGGCAGCATCGCACCCTGCTTCGGCGCGGCGCCGGCACGGAACCCGTGCAGCAACTGCGATACCGTCGCAGGACGTCCGCTGTTGAGCGCGTCGAGTAATGGCGCCACGCGGGTCGGTGCATCCGTCGTTCGATAGAGATGTCCATTGGCCGCCACCCAGCAACCGCGTCCGACCGCGGCATGCCAGCGCAGTGGAAAGGCGGGCATGCCGCAGACCACCACAGCATCCGCCAGTGCCTTGCGCCGCGCCGGCACCGGCACCGGCTCGAAACCGCCCGCGGTCCAGCGCTTCAGCGACGCATGCGTTGCGCTTTCACGCATGGCGGTGGGCTGCAGGCGTTCACGCATCGCTCGCAAGGCAGCATCAAGTGCCGGCGGCAACCCCGCGGCGAGCACGCTGTTGCGTTGCGGCGCACGCACCATCATCGGCGCAGCGACAGTTGGCAGGCTCTGCGCCGAGTGCTGGCCGAACGAATTGAGCCGCGGCGTTTCGAAAGGACCGATCAACAGATCCTCGACATCGTAAAGCGCTTGATGCTCTTCGATCGGTATGCCGATATTGACGCTGGTCGCCACGGCGCCGTCGATGCTCTCACCAATGTGATAGTAGCTCGACGGCCAGTACAGCAGATCGCCTGGCTCGACATCCCCGATGAAGGAATCGCCTAGATATTCCTGATAATCCACCACGGTGGACACCGCCGCGCGCCAGGGCTTGCGCGACCAGAAGCGCATGCGCTTGCGTCCGCGCAAGGCGTACAGGAAGGTGGCGAAGCGATCCTTGTGCACGCCAACCGGGCTGTGCTCGTAGTTGCCATGGAATAGAGTAGTGATTGCGCCGGTCAGCGGCTGGCCGATCTGCTGCCAAAGCGGTGCGAAGAACGCGCGTTCGCGCAGCCACAATGCAAGATCGTGGGCATGGAAACCGTTGATGATCAATGCGTAGCGCTGCTCGCCCAGCAAGGCTCGCACCCGTGCATCATAATCCTCGAACGAATCATCATGCACTGCCGGCAGTGTTTCGTCCGGATGCATCAGCTGCTCGCGCCCGATGGTAAAGCGCGCCAGCCGCGCGGCCTGGTCGGCACGATGCGCATGGGCCGCCGTCACCGCGGCACGAAACACTTCGCCCTGCTCGAATGGAGGTTGTGCCAGCCGCTTGTAGAGCACCGGCCGCTGGCTCCAGAAATGCCGTGCAAAATGCGCCCAGTCGAAAGTGGTCAACACAGTCAGCTTCGGCATCGCTCAATTCTCCGCATCGACCAGCACGATCGCATGCAATACATACAAACGCTGCAGCAAGGCCAGGACGCCCTCGTCCTGCTCGTCGCACAGCTCCGCCACGTGCCAGGTGATGCCATCACGCAATCGAGCCAGCAATCGGGTGGCCAAGGCACCCCGCAGGCTGAACACGTGGCCGTTGACCGCCCAGATCCAGCCATGCCGTCCATCACGCATGCGCACCACCGCATCGGGGCTCGGCATGCGCAGGTATTGCGAAGGCGGCAAGGCAGTCTCCTTGCGTGCTATCGGCACCGGCTCCAGTGCGGCGGCACTGACCCGGCGCAACCAGTTGATGCGCAGCGTTCTCGCCAGGTCCACGCTCTTGCCCAGCGCGGATAACGCATGTGCGGTATCTGTCAGCGGCCCAACTGACGCGGACGCGCGGCCGCGCGTAACGCGCAAGAGTGGCAGGTAGGGCACCTGATCCTCATCCGGCTGGCCCCGTTGTGCCTGTACGGATTCGATCAACGCCTGCTTGATCATCACCGCCGGCAGACGCCGGTCGAAGGGAATCCGCACGCGCACCAGTACGCCCTGCTCCAGCTCGCTATCGAGCAGGCGGCAATGCGCCGGCCAGCAGAGCAGCTGGCCAGCTCTCGCCTGCAGGCGATGCGTGATGCCGCTGCGCGAGTCCAGCAGCCTCAATCGCACGCGCCCCTGAGCGACCCAATTCAGTTCGGCATGGCTAGTCTCGTCCAGCAAGGCGCGCACGGCAACGCCGTGCCCTATCGTCAATTCCACGATCGCCGGCGACAGCGGCAAACCAACCTCGTGCCACAGACCCTGCAGGCGATCGCGCATGGTCGACCACCAAGAGAAATCCAGCGCGAGCGGCTGCACGATGCGCAACTGGAAGCCTGGTATGCGAGGATCATTCGTGATCCTCGATAAATAGCCGTCCAGACTTCCATCCTCTACGGTCGGCAACAACTCACCCGGCGCGGCCAAGCTGGCGCCCAGCACATGGAAACGCACGTCAGGAGTTGCCTGGAACCGCGTGCCGGCGCGGAACGGCGCGCTGCAGCGGCAGGCCATGTCGAACATGCTGCCGACATCGAACGGCGCAGCATCGGTCAGCTTCGCGATGCTTCTATTCCAATACGTATGCGCGAAGTGCGCCCAGTCCAGCGGCTTCATGCGGAAGTCTCCTGCTCGCCCAGAAAACGCTGTCGCAATCGCTGCGCATAGCGTTGCAGCGGCTCCATGCCAACTTGCCGGCGACGCTGATCCACCTGCGCCGGATTCTCAATCGGGTATGGCCGCAAGGTGTCGCCGACCCGCTCGAACTTGCTGCCATAGAGCTGCGGCCGACCTTGCGCCAGACGGATCGCATCGGTCAGCCCCGCCACGTCGCGCCACGAGGCCTCGCCAGCGGCGGCGGCCTGCCGCAGCAGGCGCAGACAACGCCGCTGCAAGGACGACGCATGCTTGAGATGCTGCGCGAAACGCGCGGCGGCCCGGCTAGCGGATTGGCCGACCAGCGATACGCCCGGCCAGCCGTGTTCGTCAAGCACTTCGCGAAACCAGGCCGCGGCGGCATTGGTCAATTGGTCCAGCTGCCGCTCCAGTTCGATATCGGTAAAGTCGCTTTTCGCCCATGGTTCGCGCAAGACCCCATCGACCCGATCCAGCCGCAGCAGCTGGCGCCGCAAGTCGCGCCGCGGCCGAATCACAGCGACCCGCGCGATGGGCTGCAGCCGCAGACGCATTCGCCGCGGCGTCCACGTGTAGATCACACGCTGCCCCACTTCATGCCAGTCGAAACCGATCTCTCCATGTTGCGGACCTCGCAGGTGCACGTGCACGCCATGTTGCCGATCGGTGAAACGCTGCTCGCTCAGCTCGTCGTAGACGTAGGCCACCGCATCGCGCAGCGCGATGCCCAGGCCGGCCAGGTCGAAGCGCCGGCAGGCACGCACATCGTTGTCCACCGGAGTGGCCGCATAAGCAAACGACTGCGGCCCCACCGATTGCGCTACGAATTGATGCGGCGGCGGCAAGGATTCCAGCAGTGGCCCGCCGGCTGCGGCACGGAAGAAATACGGCGCATCGTGCCGATCCAATTGCGCCAGCTCTTCCACGCTGAAACTCGCTGCGACGCGTGCTCCAGTCGTGGCCCGCAACCTGCGCTTCAATTCCGCGCCATAGGCCGTAGTGGGTTTAAGCAATACGCGCGTGTACCGGTTGCGGCTGGCGCGTTCGATGAAGCGCGCCAGTTTGTCGCGCTCGCGGCAAGCCATCGTCCAGGCATCGAACATGCCGCGCAGATAGCTCGGCAGATACGCTGCGTATCCCGTGTGGCCGCGCGTATCGCCCACGACGTTGCGCGTCTGCGTACGTCCCCACGCCTGATGCATCAAGCGCAGCTGCAAGCCGCCGTGAGCTTCCTCGAAGCAGGCCAGCGGACCACCGGAAGTACACCAGCGCGCAGATTTCTCGAAGCCGACATGATGCGTGCCGCGATCTGGCACGCTGGCAACCAGGCCCGTCTCGTAAAGACGCGTCACAGTGGCGAAATAGATTTCCAGATCGACCGGATAGGCCAGCGGACGATCGTCATCGGCACGCTGACCGACCAGCAGATTTTCCTCGCCAAGATCGACGATGCCGAACCCGAAGCACATCGCGCTGAGCGCGCCCGCGTCGTGCCAGAACAAGCTTGCCTGCTTGGGCGACAGGCGCGGCCCGGCAAGATTTATTCGGCCGCTGCGCCGAAGCACGCCCATGCTGGCGGGCGGCGCCAGCCATTCCTGCCAAGCGTAGCCGCAGTCTCTCCGATCGCTGCCGCCAAAGCATTGCATCAACGGCAACCGGATCGCTCCCGAGGCCGGCGGCCGGGCATTGAGAAAGCCGAATACCGATCGCGGCCGCGCATCTTCGCTTTCAGCCAGAAAAAGTTGCTCACCATCCGCCGGCCGTGGCTTGTAAGCCAGCGCAGTGCCGTCGCGCAGCTGCAGGCGCAACACCAGTTGGCCACCGTTGTGCGTTTCCTCGCCGTGCGTTTCGAGCGCCACGACAGGACCGTGCCAACTGCGCTGCGCGAAGAGTCCGGCATCGCTGTCGCGCTGGAATCGCTGCAGAAAGAGTTCGATAAAAGCAATGAATTGCCGATACCGTTTGTCGATCAACGGCTGCGCCACGGCCGCATCGGTGGCCGCACATGCGATGAACGCCTCGCTCGTCAGAGAACCTAACAAGCCGCCGTTGTCGATCGAGAACACGCGATCGGCCAGATAGCCCGAATGCTTTCTCCGCTGATGCGCGCACCACTTATCGAGCTGTTCCAGCAAGGCGAGCAGTGGAGCGAAGCGCGGCAGTGCAAACGCGGCAGCCAGACAGGCATGATCGGCCTCGCCAGCGAGCAGGCGCTCAATCGTCGCCACGCCGACGCGGCGCGCGCGTATCACGGGAGGAAACAGAGCGCCGCCACAACCAACTCGGATGGCCGACAGCACCCGCCGGACTGCGGGCGGGAAAATCGTCTGGGCGAGGTTTTGGCCGGTTATCGTCAGCAGACTATCGGTCATCGGTCGGATGCGATCGAAGGTCTTCCCGCGCGCTGATGATCGTCTGGGCCACAATGGATGAATTTGCAATCACCTGCCCGAACACCGGGCAGGTGTGTGTGCAAGGTGAGTCGGCTCTATTCGCAGTAAATGCGGATGCAGGTAATTGGCCTAGCGTGAGTTCCCGGCGCAATCTGGCTCTCCAGCGCACCGAGTACGACACCCAGCTTTTGAACGTTCTTGCCGTTCTTAGCCTTGGGCTGTTTCTTGGCGGTAGTGTTTTTTTTCATGTTCATGAAACCTCCGGCGTGATTTTTCGGTAGCTATGGATTGGGTAACGGACTGGATGTCAATCAGCTCTATGTTTACTGAAAGCAGTACAAGCGGATGCAGGTAATAGGCCTGGCGTAGCTACCCGGCGCAATCTGGCTCTCCAGCGCACCGAGTACGACACCCAGCTTTTGCACGTTGCTATTCCCGCTCTTGCTCTTGGGCTGTTTCTTGACGACCTTGGTCTTCTTCAATGGAGCTCTCCTGCATAGCCTGAAGGGAGTTTCCGTTGGCTGCCGCCAGGGCAGCCGAAGTGCCTATCGATTCTTCATAACGACATGACCGATGGACATATCCAACTCTAGGTGGCAATTCCCGGCGAGGAAAGCGCAGAACCGTGAGGCCGATCACATCCAAAGAGTGACGCGCCGCATCATTGCCGGCCGGCACGTTGCGGTTCATTGCCGAGTGGCTTCGCCTGCCAGTCTGCTGCCCACTTCGACGGCTGCGGCCCCATCACGAATTCGAGCGTGCCGCCGGCCTCGATCTGCGCATAGCTGATGACTGGCACGTCTAACGGCTTGCCGTTGAGCCGGGCGGACTGGATATAGAGATGACTGTCGGAGTTGTCCGGCGCCGACACCGTAAACGTATGGCCATTGGGCAGCTTCAGCCCGCTGCGCTTGAACAGCGGGCTACCGATCAGGTACTCGCCCGAGGCTGGATTGAGCGGATAGAAACCCAGCGCGGTGAACACGTACCACGCCGACATCTGTCCGCAGTCCTCGTTGCCGAGCACGCCGTTCGGCGTGTTCGAGTAGGCATCCTGTGCGATCTCACGCACGCGCGCCTGGGTCTTCCACGGTTGCCCGGTGTAGTCGTAGAGATAGCCGTAGTGATGGCTGGGTTCGTTGTCGTGACGGTTGTGGCCGCCGGCGAAATGCTCGTCCAGTTTCTTCGTCGCCGCATCGGCGCCACCGAGCAGTTGCACCACGCCGGGAATGTCGTGCAGCGCGGCGAATAGGTAGACCCATTGATCGCCTTCGGTCCAGCCGTCGTCCGGCGAAGCCCAGCCGCCGTCCGCATTCCTCGCCTGCATGAAGCCGCGAGTCGGATTGAACAGGTTCTTGTAGGCCAGCGAACGGTGCAGGAAAAACGCATAGTCATCCTGCTTGCCGAGCGCCTTCGCCACCTGCGCCACCGCGTAGTCGTCGTAGGCTTCTTCCTGCGTACTCGAGGCGGACTCGCTGACCTTGTCGGCCGGCAGATAGCCGAGCTGCTTCGCATAGCTGAGACCGGCGCGCGCCTCGTAAGGCGTGTATGGCTCGCGGTCGAACCAGCGGCGCGTGGTATCGCCATCCGGTGGCGTCATCGCATCCTTGTAGACCGCCTTGTACGCGAGCCCGTAATCGAAACCCTTGAAGCCCTTGATGATCGCCTCGGCCACCAGCGAATCGGCATGCGTGCCGATCATGATGTTGGTGTAGGAAGGGTTCGGCCACTTCGGCATCCAGCCGCCCTCGACATAATCCTGCAGCAGCGCCTGCACCATGCCGTCGATACGTTCCGGCGCGAACAGGGTGAGCAGGCTGTTCTCCGCACGGAAGGTGTCCCAGATCGAATAGGCTGTGTACGAGGCGCCCTGGTGCACACGGTCGTCGAACGCGCTGTAGTAGCGGCCGTGCTCGGAGAACAGCTTCGGATACAGCAGCACGTGGTACAGACCGGTGTAGAAGATATGGCGCTGTTCGTCGCTGGCATCATCGATCGCGGCGATGCCGAGCTTCTGGTTCCAACTCGCCTTCAGCGCATCGCGCGTGGTCTCGAAATTCCACGTCGGCATTTCCGCGTCAAGATTCGCACGGGCCTGCTCGATGCTGATGAACGAGGTACCGACCTGCGCCTCGACCGGGCTGCCGTGCGCGGTATCGAACGACACGAACGCGCCCACGTTGATGCCGTCGACCTGATCCTTGCCCGGCCACTGCAGCACGCCTTCGTACACCGTCTTCGCGACGAACGGCTGCCGGAAGCGCACCACGAAATAACCCTTGAAGTTCGGCAGCTTCATCGGCCCGAGGTTCGCATCCATGCGATCCGGGTTGTAGCCGCTGACCTCATGTCTGGCGGCGTCGATCTGCACGAAGCCCTTGATGCCTGGTCGCGTCGCCTCGACCAGCACGCTGGCTTTCGAGCCGGTGGGAAAGGTGAAGCGCAGGTAGCCGGCATGATCGGTCGCGGTTAGCTCGGCATTGATGCGGTGCGCCGCGTCGCCGCCCATCTTCACCGCGTAGTAGTACGGCGTGCTGACCTCGTCCTGGTGCGAGAAGGCGAGCCGGCGCGCTTCCGGCGCGTAGTTGATCGAACCGATCTCGGGCATCAGGGTGACGTAGCCGTAGTCGCCCATCCAGATCGCCGGCTGGTGCGTGCCGATGAAGCCCTGGATGTACGCGTCCTCGTAGGCATACGAGCTGACGCTGATGCGGTTCTGCCGCGTCTGCGCGGTCCAGTTGGTCATGCCGAACGGCGTGGTGACCAGCGGCATGGTGCCACCGTAGTCCACACCGCCGCCGCCCGTGCCGATATAGGTGTTGACCCAATCCACCGGCGTGGCGGGCGGCGTGGCGGCGTGTGCGCATGAGACACCGAGCACGAGCAGGGCCGCGCCCAGCCGGCACAGGTGCGCGGCACGCAACAGCGGAACAGCTGGGGTGAAAGCGAGCATGGGCTTCTCCGAATCGATTCCGCCAAGCATCCACCCTGGCAGCGACGGAGGAAAGCCGGCGGTGGCTATTCGAAGAGTTTGCCGGGATTGAGCAAGGCCAGCGGATCGAACACCTGCCGCACGCCGCGCATCAAGGCGATCTCCGCGGCGCTGCGCGTGCTTGCCAGATAGGCGCGCTTGACCAAGCCGATGCCGTGCTCGGCGGAAATACTGCCGCCGTGCCGCTGCAGCGTAGCGGCGAGCAGCTTGGTCACGTGTTCGCATTGCGCGATGAAGGCTGGCTCGTCCAGGTCGTCCGGCTTGAGCACGTTGATGTGCAGGTTGCCGTCGCCGATGTGGCCGAACCAGACCACCTCGAACTGCGGATATTCCTGCAACAGCAGCGACTGCATCTCGTGCAGAAAGGCCGGCACCGCGCCGATGCGCACCGAGATGTCGTTCTTGTACGGCCGCCGTGGTGCCAAGCTCTCGGTGATGCCCTCGCGCAGGCGCCACAGCGCGGCGGCCTGTGCCTCGCTCTGCGCGATCACGCCGTCGACCACCCAGCCCTGCTCCAGCGCCTGCTCGAACGCGGCCAGGGCCAGTTCGCGCGCGGGCTCGTCAGCCGCGTCGTACTCGGTCACCACGTAATACGGATGCTCGCCATCGAGCGCGCGCTGCGCGCCATGCGTCAGCACGTGCGTGAGCGCGATATCGGTGAAGAACTCGAAGGCCTGCAGTTGCAGCTTCGCGCGGAACAGCGCGAACACCTGCATCAGCGCATCCATGTCCGGCAACGCCAGCAGCATCACCTGCGAGGCGGGCGGCGGGTCGGTGAGTTTCAGGGTGGCCTCGACCACGATGCCGAGCGTGCCCTCCGACCCGATCAGCAGCTGGCGCAGGTCGTAGCCGCTGGAATTCTTGATCAGGCCGCGGTTGAGTTCGAGCAGCTCGCCGTTGCCGGCGACCACCTTCAGCCCGGCGATCCACTCGCGCGTATTGCCGTAGCGGATCACCCGGATGCCGCCCGCATTGGTGGCGATGTTGCCGCCGATCGAACAGGAGCCGCGCGCGGCGAAGTCCACCGGATACAACAGCCCTTGCGCATGCGCCGCATCGTGCACCGCCTGCAGGGTCATGCCGGCCTGCACGGTGAGGGTGCGATCCACCGCGCTGAAATCCAGCACCTTGTTCATCCGTTCCAGGCTGAGCACCAGTTCGCCGCGCGCCGCCACTGCGCCACCGGAAAGGCCGGTGCGGCCACCCGAGGGGACGATTGCCACCCGCTGTCGATTGGCCCACTGCACGATCGCCTGCACCTCGTCGACCGTCGCCGGCAGCGCGATCGCCAGTGGCGCGGGTGTCCAGCGGCGAGTCCAGTCGCGACCGTAATGCTCGAGATCGCCGGCCTCGGTAAGCAAGCGCAGACCCGGCAGGCTGGCTTGGAGTTCGGCGAGGCGGGCGTCGGTCATGGCGGGCAACGTTCCAGTGAGAATCCACAGCCTGCCAGTGCGCTGCCGAAGCGTCCAGTGCTGCGATGCCGCAAACGGCCTCCGCTCTGGCATAGTGCGCTTTTCCACAGCAGCGACGGCGGCATGAAAACCTCGTTCCCCCGGCAAGACATCAAGGTCCTCCTGCTCGAAGGCGTCAGCCAAAGTGCGTTGGAAAGCTTCAAGCGCGCCGGCTACAGCCAGATCGAGTACCACGAGAAGTCACTGCCCGAAGCGCAGCTCGCGCAAAGCATCGCCGACGCGCACATCGTCGGCATCCGCTCGCGCACCCAGCTCACCGCCGAGGTGCTGGCGCAGGCCAAGCGGCTGATCGCGGTGGGCTGCTTCTGCATCGGCACCAACCAGGTGGACGTGACCGCGGCCGGGCAGCTGGGCATCCCGGTGTTCAATGCGCCCTACTCCAACACGCGCAGCGTCGCCGAGCTAGTGATCGCCGAGGCAATCATGCTGCTACGTGGAATTCCGCAGAAGAACGCGGTATGTCATCGCGGCGGCTGGACCAAGTCCGCCGCCGGCAGTTTCGAGGCGCGCGACAAGGTGCTCGGCATCATCGGCTATGGCCACATCGGCACCCAGGTCGGCGTGCTGGCCGAAAGCCTCGGCATGCGGGTGATCTTCCACGACATCGAATCGAAGCTCTCGCTCGGCAATGCACGTGCCGCCGCGAACCTGGACGATCTGCTGGAACGCGCCGACGTGGTCACCTTGCACGTGCCGGAAACCGCCTCGACCAAGTGGATGATCGGCGCCGCGCAGCTGGCCAAGATGCGCCCGGGCACGCTGCTGATCAATGCCTCGCGCGGCAGCGTGGTGGATATCGACGCGCTCGCCGACGCGCTGCGCAACGAGCACATCGCCGGCGCGGCGGTCGACGTGTTCCCGATCGAACCGAAGGGCAACGGCGACGCCTTCGTGTCGCCGCTGCTCGGCATGGACAATGTGATCCTCACGCCGCATGTCGGCGGCAGCACGCTGGAAGCGCAGGACAATATCGGTATCGAAGTGGCCGCCAAGCTGGTGCGCTACAGCGACAACGGCTCGACCCTGTCCGCGGTAAATTTCCCCGAGGTATCGCTGCCCGAGCATCCGCACAGCCGGCGGCTGCTGCACATCCATCGCAACGTGCCCGGCATGCTCTCACGCATCAACGAACTGTTCTCGGCCGGCAACATCAATATCGATGCGCAGTTCCTGCAAACGAATGCGCAGGTCGGCTATGTCGTGATCGACGTGTCGGCCGATGCAGCGCAGGCGGCCCAGCTGAAGGATCGACTGGCGGCGATTCCAGGCACGCTGCGGGCGCGCGTGCTGAATTGAACCGGTTCCGGGCAGGCAAAGGCTCCGCGACGGGGCGGAGCCTTTGCCGTTATCGCGCTCCGGCGTTACCTCACCACGGCGTGGCGACGAAGCCGTGCGTGTGGCCGGTCGCATCGTAGTATTCGCCGACCACCACGCCGAAATCGTTGATGTTGGTGGCGATCGTCGCCAGCGCTCCGGGCACATCGAGATTCTGAAATTCTCCACGTACCTTCAGGTAGCCGTGAGTGCTCCCCGCTGTATCGTAATAGTAGCCGACGATCTGACCCTCCTCGTTGATCGAGAAAGCATAGGTGCCGCCCGCCCCCGCGTTGGGTTCATCGAACGATGAAACCTGTCCGCTCAAACTGCGATAGAAGCCGTGCACGACGCTCGAACTCGTATCCCAGAAACCGACGATCTCGCCGCTGCCGTTATTGCCGAGCGGCCACGTTTCGCGCGCGCCGGCGACATCGAGCGAGATGTCGTGGCCGTGTTGACGCAGCACGCCATGCTTGAACTGATTGGCGTCCCAGTACACGCCGGTGATCGCGCCCGAGAGACTGACACCGTCCACATTCGAGTTGATGTGGCCCGGAAAATCGACCTTCTTGACCTGGCCCCACTGCATCACCAGGCCATGCTGCGGCGCCGAAGCATCGCCGTCGGCGTATTCGACAAAGATCACGCCGGCATTGTTGGGACCGCCGGCGGCACTATAGTTGTTGTCGTTGAGCAAACCGCCCGGATTCGACGTCTCGAAATGGCCGTTGTGATAAAGCATGGCGTGCGGCTGCTGGCCGCTCAGGTTGTATTGCCCGGTCATGACGCCGAAATCGTTGATCCCCCAGAGGATCGTGTCCGAGGCGCCCGGATAGTCGAGCGTCCGATAGGTATAGTGCGTCTGGTGCGTGGCGGCATTCGCCGCGAGGCTGGGGCCTGGGGCGCTCGCGACAGCGGATGCGGTAAGGGCGAACGTGCAGACGGCGGCCGCCTGAGCAAGGCCGCGGCACAAAGTACGGTGATTCGACATGGTTTCGATCCTCGGCTGAAAGAGCGTGCGGTGGCGCTGGGCAGGTCCGCGACCGGCCGGAACTTCGCCATCCCTCTATAAAGCGCAAACACGCGCCCGATACCGACATGCGATCGATGTGCTTAGACTAGGCAGACCCATGAACACCGACCCCGACATCACGGAATTCCTCGCGCGCGCCGCCGACGGCGACGATGCGGCGATGGATGCGCTGATTTCGAAGGTGTATTCGTCGCTGCGCCAGCTCGCGCATCGCCAGCGCGCCCGCGAATCCGCGCATACCGTCGAAACGACCGCCCTGGTCCACGAGGCCTATCTGGCGCTGGTCAAGCAAAGTGGTGTCGCGTTCGCCGACCGCGCGCATTTCTACGCCTATATCGGCCAGGTTATGCGGCATATCCTGATCGATCGTGCCCGGCGGAAGAATGCGCAGAAGCGGCAGGCTGTCGACACCTTCGCGGCGGATGCGCAATCCGAAATCGTCGACCTGCTCGCGCTGGACGAGGCGTTGAACAAGCTCGACGCGTTGAACGAGCGACTCGCGCGCATCGCCGAGCTACGGCTGTTCGCCGGACTGCCAAACCATGAAATCGCCGCGATCACCGGCGTCACTTCGCGCACGGTCGAGCGCGACTGGCTGAAAGCACGGACGTTCCTATCCGGCTGTCTGATGGGATGACAAACCGCCGATGAGCGTCGACTTTGCAAAACGCTGGCACGAGATCGAACCGCTGCTCGACCAGCTGTTCGAGGTGCCAGTGGCCGAACGCGCGGATTGGCTGCGCCGCCATTCCACGGACGCCAAGCTGCAGGCGCTGGTCGAACAAGCGCTGGACCACGCATCCGGCCTCGAGAAGATCGAACAGAACATCGCGCAACAGCTGCCGGCCTACGTCGAAAACCTACCCGACACACTGCCCTCCGTCGCGGGCTACCAGATCCTGCGTTTCATCGGTGCCGGCGGCATGGCCAGTGTATTCGAGGCGGTGCGCGAACTGCCCGGCGGTGCGCAGACGGTTGCGTTCAAGCTGCTGCGCATCAACGTGCACGACCCCGAGGAGCGCCGGCGTTTCCTGCGCGAGCAATACATCCTCGCGCGGCTGCAACATCCGCACATCGCGCAACTGCTCGATGCGGGATTCACCCCGACGGGCACACCCTTCCTAAGCCTCGAGTTCGTCGTCGGCGACAACCTGGTCGTGCATTGCGAACGACATGATCTTGGCATGCGCGATCGCCTCGCCCTGTTCATCGATGTCTGCGCGGCGGTGGAGCACGCGCATCGCAACCTGATCGTGCATCGGGATCTGAAGCCGGGCAACGTGCTCGTCAGCGCAGACGGTTGCGTCAAGCTCGTCGATTTCGGCATCGCCAAGCTGCTGACCGGCGAAGGCGACGAAACGCGCACCGAAGCGCGCCGTCTGACCCGCGTATACGCCGCGCCCGAACAATTCAACGGCGGCACGGTGACGACCGCGATCGATGTCTATGCACTGGGCGTGCTGCTGGCCGAGCTGCTTGGCGGCATCAGGCCGCTGCGCAGCCGCGAGCACGGTATCGATACCCAGGTGATCGAACGCGGCACCTCGGATGCGCGCCTGTTCGACGACGTGACATTGCGCCGGAAACTCGGCGGCGACCTACATGCCATCGTGAGTGAAGCGACCCAGCCCGATCCGGTTCGTCGCTATGCGACGGTCGCCGCGTTGCGTGAGGACATCGAGCGCCACCTCGAAAGCAAGCCGTTGCGCGCCCATGCGAACACGTTCGCGTATCGAACCCGCACCTTCGTGAAACGGCATGCGCTGGCCGTAACGGCCGGCACCGCGTGCGCCATGATCCTTGCCATCGCAACGATCGTCAGCCTGCACGAAGCGCGGCTGGCACAACGCGCTGCCGGCAATGCGCAGAGGCAGGCACTGGTTGCCGAAGCCCAGGCGCGACGCGCGGATGCGGTCAAGTCATTCCTCGAAGGCCTGTTCGACAGTGCATCGCCCGGACAGAAAACGAGCCAGACCACCGAGGAATTGCTCGCCCGCGGCCGCGAACAGGCCGATCGCGATTTCGCGATGCAGCCGGCATTGCGTGTGGAGATCCTCGCGTTGATCGGCGATCTCGAACGCCGCAATGGCAATCCGGAACTTGCGCAACAGCCGCTCGAAGAAGCCGCCGCGCTGGCCAAGGCGCAGTTCGGCCTGACCGATCGACGCACGCTGCACGTTGAATACCTGATCGCCAAGGAAGCCGATGCGCTTGGTCACGTCCGCGATGCGACATCGCGGCTGCAGAGCGCGGTCGATGCATTCGAAGCCGGCCCGAACCATGACTCGCAGGAAGAAGTACAGGCGCTGGCCTGGCTCGCCGGTCTCAACGAACGCATCGGCGAATCGACAAAAGCCATCGCCATCGGCGAAAAAGCGGTCGCGCTCGCGCGTCGTATCCTGCCGAACGACAGCGACGCGTTGACCGAGGCGGTACTGAATTTCGGCTGGATCCTCATGGATGCCGGTCGCGGCGATCGCGCGGAAGCACTGCTGCGCGAAGCGGTCGCACGCAAACGCAGCCAGTTCGGCGCGCAGCACGCCGACCTCGCCGACGCGATGTCGATTCTGAGCATGGCGCTGACCCAGCATGGCCACTATGGCGAGGCCGAGCGAGTCATGCGCGAGGTAGTCGACATCGACGCGAGCGCATATACGCGCCCGCATCCGCTCGCCGCTCGGCATCTAGACAATCTTGCCAATGTGCTCACACTCGAAGGCAAGCTCAGTGAGGCGAGCGCGTTCTACCTGAAGTCGATTGCGCTCGATCAGGGGCTCGCGCCGGCAGTGCCGGTCGACGAAGCGATCATCATCGGCAATCTGGCCCGCAACCGTTTCAAGCAGGGCGAGTACGCCGAAGCCGAGGCCGGCTCCCGCGACGCGATCGAGCGCGGACAGCGCATGCTGGGCGCCGACTATGCCGACAACGAACGCAGCTTCGATCGCGCGAGCCTTGCCGAAATCCTGATCGCACGCGGTCGTCTCGATGAAGCCCGGGCACTCGCCGATGCGGCGCTTGCCGACGCACAGCGACGGCATCGCGATGCACACCCGGACATCGCATTCGCACTGACCATGGAGGCCCGACTACTGGCTGCGGAGGGTCAACGCGAAAACGCCGCCGCCCGCGCCGGCGAAGCGGTCGCGATGTATGCCGCGCTGGCGCATCTCGGTTCCGACAAGGCGATTCGTGCGCGCATCCTGTACGGCGAAATTCTGCTGAGCCTGAATCGCGACACGGATGCAAAGTCACAATTCGAGGGCGCGCTGGCCGCAGCCCGGATGACCGATCCCCCATCCGCCGAACACATCGTGCGGGCTTCAATCGGTCTCGCACGGGTCGACGAAGCGCTCGGTGACAAAGTGAGCGCCAGCCGCCTTCGCGCCGAGGCCAAGGCGTCGCTCGCCGACATCCCGTTGGACCAGGGCGCCGAGCGCGACGCAGCGATCCGCCTCGTTGCCAGCGTCCCGAAAGATAGATGAGTCGCTGATACTTCAAGGCTGTCAGGCAAACGTTGGTCAATGCCCAACCAGTACAATAGATTCGCTTGCCTGGCGCAGCAGGCCAGTGCAAGCTAACAACTTCAACGGATGCCGCGCAGCGGCTTGGGAGCTGAGAATGAAGACCTTTCTTATTGCATTTCTATTGGCAGGTACAAGCACCGCTTCTATTGCATATGGTCAAAGTGCTCAGACTGCAGCGCTACCATCCATCAAAGTGATGCCGTATTCCGATGCACAGATGGATGAGATCCAACAACACATTCCCGTTAAATGCCATAGAGAAGCGATCGCTGCCAAAGCGCCCAATTTAGCCGACCCATGCATCAAGGCGCAGAATTCCTTTATCCACCAATGGAAGCAGAAATATACCGATAGCACCGTCCCTGTCGAACTATGGAACTCTTGCTACGAAACAAGCGGAGCTAAAAAAAATCGGGATATTGCCTCATGGGTTATTTGCATAAATCAAAAAGGCAGCAAAAATAGGTAATTGATAATCGTGCTCACTCGGCTCAGTATCTCAACGCGATAATGTCCGTGATTTTAATGGAAGAAACTTGAACTGGTGAGCTACAAATAGCACGTGTTCGTATTTTCAAATGCTTGAACGACCTTAATGCGAATGCACTTTTGAGTGTCTGTCAGCAGGGATGCTGGCGATTCTTCACCACCGGCAACTCCGATACTGTTCGGGGCGTCTCGAATTGGACATGCCGGCATGCGGCCTGGCCTCTCCAATCACGGCGGTCATTCACTGACTTGCGTTGGCCCGCGCGTGTATGTGTCCATCCAGGCGAATGCCTGCGTATACCAGGCGATGCTGTTCCTGGGCTTCAGATACCAGTGCCCCTCGTCGGGAAAATCCAGCAAGCGGGACGGCACACCGCGGAGCTGAAGCGTCGTGAAGATAGCGATCGCCTGCGTCGCGGGACTGCGGAAATCCTTTTCGCCGGTGCAGACGAGCATCGGCGTCTTCCATCGGCTGACGCCGTTGACGGGGTTCCACTTCTCGAATTCGTCGGGTGCTTGGAAATACGGCTGGTCGCCAAAGTCCCATTCGTCGGCGCGCAGCTCGTCGGTCTCGTAGGTCATCGCTCGCGTGTCGAATACCCCATCGTCTTCGATGAGACATTTGAATCGATCCGGCCACTGACCTTCGATCCAGTTCATCATGTAGCCGCCATAGGAGCCGCCGGCGGCACAGACTTCATGGCCATCGAGAAAAGGGAAACGTGCGATTGCCGCGGCCAGGCCGCGCTGAAGATCGATCAGCGGCTTGCCGCCCCAATCGCGATGGATCGAATCGGTAAAGGCCTGTCCATAACCAGTGCTGCCGTGAAAATCGATCGATACCACCGCAAAGCCGTGTCCCGCCCAGGCGGCGGCGTTTTGCAAATAGGACCAACCGTCGCGCTGGCTGTTCTGCGGGCCGCCATGGACGATCAAGATCACCGGCGCCTTGGCGTTCGACGCGAGGCCGGCCGGGCGCAGCACGAAGCCCGAGATGGGATCGTCCTGAGCCCCCGGGAAGGTGAAGCGCGTCGTGGCCGGCCAATCGATTCCTGCAAGCGTCGCGGCGTTGACGTCCGTCAGCTGCGTCACGCGGCGATGCGCATCCTGCAGCCAGAGATCCGGCGGCGCGACGAGGCTGTCGAGCGAATAGACGATGCCGCCCTGGGGCAGCGGCTGCACTGTGCCGACATGACCTTCTGCCGTCAGCCGCTGTACCGCGCCATCAACGACGTCGACGCGAAACAGCGGATGGTCGAGCCGCTCATCGGCGGTGACATACAGCGCCGTCGAATCGGCCGCCCAGTGCAGCTGGTCGATGGACCGATCCCAGGCTTGGGTCAGTACGCGTGTTTTGCCGCTGGCGAGGTCGCGCAGCATCAGCTGCTTGCGGTCCGAGTCATAACCCGGACGCGTGGTCGCCGCCCACGCGAGCCAATGTCCGTCAGGCGACACCGCTGGCAGCGTGTCGATCGCCTTGTTCGCGGCGGTCAGATTGACCGGCGGCGCGGACCCATCGACAGGAACCGCGAAGATATCGAAGTTGATCGACAGCGGCTCGATTCGACCGGCTTCGCGCAAGGTGAAATAAACGGTGCGACCATCGCGGCTCCAGGCGATTTCGTCGCCATCGCCAAACGGCTTCGACGGCGCGTCGCCGATCAATCCGCCTTCGATCGCCCGTCCCGCACCGATCGCACGACCGTTGGAAAGCGGAATCACGAACAACTGCGATCGCTGCCCGTCGGCCCATTGATTCCAATGTCGGACGAACAAGTGATCGTAGATGCGTGGCCCCTCCGTGTTCGCGCTACTAGGCGTGTCGGCCCTGGCCAGCGAGGTTGCACCGACCGGCCTGTTCGCCCACACCAGCATCGCATCGCATCGCGGCGAGAGCTTGAAGCCGGAAAGACTGTAATCCCCGGTCACTTGCGCAAGCACCTTGCCGTCCATCGTCGCTCGCCATACCGCGGTCGGACCCGTATCGCGCGACGACAGGAAATAGAGCGCGCCATCAGATCCGAATTGCGGGGCGCTGTCCTCGACGTCAGCACGCGCGGCGAATCGCTCGGGCGTCACGCCGTGATGCTGCAGATCGAGACGCCACAACCCCTCACGCTGACGGTTGTTTGCCACGTCCGTTTCGCGTTGCTCCCACACCAGCCAATGTCCATCCGGCGACACCGCGTTGGCTCCCACGCGCGCCAACGACACCAGATCCTGTGGCGTGAATGGCCGCGCATGGATCGACGTGACGATAGCGATGGCAAAGAACGCCGCGAATTTTGCGATACGCGTCATGCCGCGCATGCCGGCTTTCCGTTCGAGGTCACTAGCCGTTACTGCCGTTTCGATGATCGGGCGATGGGCTCGATGCGATGCCTGTCCGATGCGCAGCCGCGTCCCAATCCGAAACCCAGGCCATCGCAGTGCTCCGCGCGATGAGTGAGAAACCATCGCATGCTGCTGGTTCACGACGGCAATAATTCGATCGGGCATGAGCCGCTGCTTCGCCGCATCGAGAGCCAACCGGCTCTTGAGCCAGGCAAGGCGATATGGGTTGAACATCGGAACTCCTGCTTGCTGTGCAACCACGCTAGCAGGTTTCTGATAACTTCAATATTTATCCAAACTACATTTTCTGATTAGATTCAACTTAATGTTTACTTCCATCGACATCGAATTTTTTGCGGTTATTGCCGAATCGACTTCGCTGGCTGCCGCCGCGCGTCGGCTCGATGTGACGCCGCCAGCGGTGTCGCAGCGACTGCGCCAGTTGGAATCGAGAATCGGCGTGCGGCTGGTGGATCGCACGAGCAAGCAACTCAACCTGACTCCCGAAGGCGAGCTGCTTGTCACGCGAGGCGCCGGGGTGCTGGCTGAGATCGAAGTGATCGCGGCAGCGCTTTCGAAGAGCCGGAACAGTGTCAGTGGCCCATTGCGGGTGGCCGCGCCGTTCGGGTTCGGCCGCGCGTATGTCGCGCCGGCGATGGCGGCGATGAGACAAAAATTTCCCGATGTGGATCTCATACTCAACCTGTTCGATAACCCGCTGGGCAGCGTGCGCAGTGACAGCTGGGATGTGCTTATCCACCTCGGCGCGCCACCCGACTCCACCTTCAGGCTGCGACATCTCGCACCGAACCGGCGCCTGCTTTGTGCCACGCCCGATTATCTCGCGCAGCACGGCGATCTCGCGCATCCCGACGATCTGCGTCGGCATGTCTGCGGAGTCATCCGTGAAGACGAGAAAGATGTCAGCCTGTGGTGCTTCACTGCGAAGAATGCATCGGTGACCGTACGCATTCGACCTGCCTTTGCGAGCAACGACGGTGACGTGGTGACGGAATGGGCGCTGGCGAATCTGGGCATCGTCGAGCGCTCGGAGTGGGCAGTGGCAGATGACGTGAGCGCCGGCCGCCTGGTCGAGATTCTGCCCGATTGGCGTCTCGCCGATGCAGAAGTGGTGGCACTCCTCGGACCGCGCGAAGGGCGCGCGGTCCGCATCGACCATTTCGTCAATATTCTGAAGGAGGCGCTGACGCCGGTTCCTTGGCGATCGGGCAGTGCCACACTCGCCAAATAGAGCGCAGATCAAGTCGCTGGCGAATGACTATGTCTGACCAGCCGCACATGAGATCACGCCATCGATCTCTGCCGAGCCGCAGGTATAGATCTGCCATTGGTCTGCGAAATAAGGCTAGAGAAGGTGTCCCTGAGAAGCGCCTCTACTTTGCCCGGTATGCAACCAACCTTGAGCCGATTCTCCTAGATCTGCCAAATGGTGAAAGGCTCTATCGGCTCCTTCCAAGCAAATGTCCTACATCCCAAGTGCTCCCAGGTATTGTTCGATGCGCGCCATGCGCAAAAATTTTTCCTGGCATGTGTCGAATTCGGGATTGCCCGCTCGTCATGATAAGGAAGGCCGACCATTAGGCCCCTGAAGCTGGTCGAAGAGAGCAACAGATGCCGCAATGCCTCATTGCAATCCAACGCCCTGAAAACTGCGGCCCGCCGCCTGCCGTGCACCTGTCGAGGCGCGGACGTTTCTTGACAGCTTGCCAACTTAGCAACCAATAATTTTCACCAGGAGAGCCCGACGATGAGCATCACCATCACCGCTTTTGAACGCTCGCCCGATGGCGGCAAGGGACTGGCGCGGGACACGCGCGTTCGCTGGGCGCTTGAAGAAGCAGGCCAACCCTACGAGGTTCGCCTTGTTTCGTTCCGTGCGATGAAGGAACCCGCGCACATGAGCCTTCATCCTTTCGGCCAGATTCCGACTTATGAGGAAGGCGATCTCGCCCTGTTCGAAACAGGCGCGATCGTCTTCCATATCGCCGAGCACCATGCGGGCCTGTTGCCGGACGATGCCAATGCCAGGGCGCGGGCAATCACTTGGATGTTTGCCGCGCTCAGCAGCGTGGAGCCGCCGATCCTTGAACTCGTAACCGTCAAGTTTCTGGAAGGCGACAAGCCCTGGAGCAAGGAGCGCCTGCCTCTGGTCGTGGATCGCATCCGCCATCGGCTGGCCCAGCTTTCTGCCCGCTTGGGCGATGCCGAATGGCTCGATGGTGCGTTTAGCGCAGGGGATCTGATGATGGCGTCGGTGCTGCTCAGGCTGAGACCGTCGGGCATATTGGACGAATTTCCGAAGCTCGCCGCCTATGTCGCCCGCGCCGAAGCGCGGCCCGCATACCAGCGGGCTTTCGCCGCCCAGTGGGCGATCAATGCGGATAAGCCGCAGGTTGGCTGATGAAGTCGTGTTCTGAGCCTAAGCGGACAGCGCTGACCCATTCCAACGAAACCATGACCGACGCCTATCTTGAGGGTCATGAGGCGCCGCGAACCGAAGTTCGAACAGGCTCAAACTGATCCGATAGGAATGAAATAGGGACGGATCGATAGAGCGCAGGAATCGACCACTGCAGCTCGATGATTCAAACGTGTATTGGTCGGGGCGGCGGGATTCGAACCCACGACCCTCTGCCCCCCAGGCAGATGCGCTACCAGGCTGCGCTACGCCCCGACAGAAACGGCAACTCTTGAACTTGCAGCAGGTGAACTTGTGCAGCGGGCGATTCTAGCAGCTTGGAGCAGCGTGCCGGAAGCGAAATCGGCTCAACGACGCAGCAATGCCAAGACTTCTTCCAGCTCCATGCGGACCTGGCGAACGATCTGGTGCGAAATGCTCGCTTCCATCCGCGCCTGCGGCCCTTCCAGCCGGGCCCGTGCACCCGTGATGGTGAAGCCTTCTTCGTACAGCAACGAACGGATCTGCCGAATCATCAGCACATCATGCCGCTGGTAGTAGCGGCGGTTGCCTCGACGCTTGACGGGATTCAATGCGGGAAATTCCTGCTCCCAGTAGCGCAACACATGAGGCTTCACCCCGCACAAGTCGCTGACCTCACCGATGGTGAAGTAGCGCTTGGCCGGGATGGCCGGCAGTTCTGTGTTATTCCCTTGATCCAGCATATCCCTCGACTCGTACTTTCAGTTTCTGTCCTGGACGGAACGTTACCACTCGGCGAGCCGAAATCGGAATCTCCTCGCCGGTTTTCGGATTGCGGCCGGGCCGCTGGTTCTTCAGCCGCAGATCGAAATTGCCGAAACCAGACAATTTCACCTGCTCGCCTTTTTCCAACGCCTCGCGAACCACCTCGAAATAGGCATCGACGAATTCCTTGGCCTCGCGCTTGTTGAGGCCCACTTCAAGGAACAGGCGCTCGGCCATTTCCGCCTTGGTCAACGCCATCTCAACCTCGCCTGAGTCCTTATTAACGCAGTTTCGCCTTGCATGTTGCCTCCAACGCAGTGATCGCTTCACGTACGCAACGATCCGCGTCGTCGTCAGTAAGCGTGCGTGAAGCGTCCTGTAAAATCAAGCCCATAGCGAGACTTTTTCGGCCCGCTTCCACGCCCTGCCCGCTGTAACGATCGAACAGCCGCAGCTCGGCCAGGCGCTCGCCGAGCGCATCGCGCACTGCCTGCTGCACGCGTGCCCATGACACGTCTTCCGGTAGCTCCACCGCGATATCGCGGCGCACGGAAGGAAACCGACCGAACGGCTGCGCGTCCGGCAGGCGCCGCGCGAGCAAGGGTTCCAGGGCTACTTCCAGCACATGCACGTCGGCGGTCAAATCCAGGGCCTTGACCAGCCGCGGATGCAAAGCGCCGAGGTAACCGACTGTCACGTCATCGCGCGTGATGCGCGCGCTGCGTCCGGGATGCAGCCATGCAGGCAGATCATCCGCATGCACCGCCCAGCGCTGCGCCTCGCCGCCCCATGCAAGCAGCGCGTCAAGCTCGCCTTTCAAGTCGTAGAAATCCACCGCGCGCGCCGGCTCGCCCCATTGCTCGGCATGTGCGCTGCCACAGGCGACGATGGCCAGGCTCGGTGTCTCCAACGGTGCCGGCGATTTCTCCTGGCTCACCGTATCCTGGCGAAACACGCGGGCCTGCTCGAACAGGCGCACGCGATCCTGCTGACGTGCGCGGTTGTGCGAAAGCGCGGCGACCAGGCCAGGCAGCAGCGAAGGCCGCATCACCGCCAGGTCGGCCGACAGCGGATTGGCCAGCCTGATCAAGCCATCGTCGAAACCCCAGCGTTGCAGCGTTTCCTCGGCGAGGAAGGAGAGATTCACCGCCTCGTAGAATCCGCGCGCGGCCAGCTGCTCGCGCAGCGCCAGCTCGTTGATACGGGCTTCTGGTTCGATCGCCAGCGTCAGCGCGCCGGCCGGCGTGTGCGTGGGAATATGGTCGTAGCCGAAGATGCGCGCCACTTCCTCGATCAGGTCTTCTTCGCGCTCGATGTCGAAACGGCTGCTCGGCGCAATCACCCGCCAACCGTCGGGCAACGTTTCTACGCGCATACCTAGCGCCACGAAGATGCGCTCGACTTCGGCGTCCGCCACTTCCACGCCGAGCACGCGATGCAGGCGTGCGCGGCGCATCACCACTTCGGCCGGTTGCGGTAGCTGCGCCAGATTCTCCGCCAACAACACCGGGCCAGCGTGACCACCGGCGATCGACAACAGCAGTTCCGTGGCGCGTTCAAGCGCGCGACGCGGCAGTTCGGGATCGACACCGCGCTCGAAACGATGCGAGGCATCCGTATGCATGCCCAGCTTGCGCGCCCGCCCCATGATCGCAGCCGGCGCGAAGTGCGCTGCCTCGAGGAACACGTTGCGACTCGCTTCGGTGAAGCGCGAGGAGAAACCGCCCATCACGCCGGCCACGGCCAGCGCCTGTTGTTGGTCCGCGATCACCAGGAAGCCCGCGTCGAGCTTCGCCTCGCTGCCGTCGAGCAGCTTGAGGACCTCTCCGCTTCGGGCATGGCGCACCACAATATCGCCGTGCACCGCGTCGTTATCGAACGCGTGTAGCGGCTGGCCGAGTTCGAGCATCACGTAGTTCGTGACGTCCACCACGGCGCTGATCGGGCGCAGCCCGCTGCGCCGCAACCGCTCGGCCAGCCATAGCGGCGTGCGCGCGGCGGGATCGATGTTCTCGATGATGCGACCGAGATAGCGCGGCGCATCGGCACCGGCTTCCAGGCGGATACCGCGCGACGCAGTGCCGGTAACTGCCGCAGGCTGCTGCGCAGGCACCTTCACCGCGCTGTCGAACAAGGCCGCCACATCGTGTGCCAGGCCGACCAGGCCCAGGCAATCGGGACGATTCGGAGTGAGCTTCAGTTCGAAGCTGGCGTCGGGCAGGCCGAGATACTCGCTCAGCGATTGGCCAACGCGCGCATCGGCCGGCAGCTCGAGCAGGCCGGAAGCGTCGTTGTCGATGCCCAGCTCCTTCGCCGAGCACAGCATGCCGGACGATTCCACGCCGCGCAGCTTGGCCGCCTTGATGATCAGACCGCCGGGCAGGACTGCGCCGACGGTCGCCAGCGGCACCTTGATGCCAACGCGCGCATTCGGCGCGCCGCAGACGATCTGCAGCGATTCGCCCTTGCCCGCATCCACGGTACACACCTGCAGGCGGTCCGCTTCGGGATGTTTCACGGCGGCAACGATCTCGGCAACCACCACGCCGTCCAGCCCTTCGCCGAGCGGGGTGAGTTCTTCGACCTCGAGCCCGGCCATGGTCAGCGCATGCGCGAGCGACGCGCGGTCCGCCTTCACCTCAACCAGTTCGCGCAGCCAGTTTTCAGAAAATTTCATTGACTAGGTTCCTGCCAGCAGGATGAAGTACGCGGAATCAGGCGAATTGCTTGAGGAAGCGCAGGTCGTTCTCGAAGAATGCGCGTAGGTCGGAAACGCCGTAGCGCAGCATCGCGAAGCGCTCCACGCCCAAGCCGAAGGCGAAGCCGGTATAGCGCTCCGGGTCGATGCCGCAGTTCTTCAGCACATTCGGATGCACCATGCCGCAGCCCAGCACCTCGAGCCAGCGCGTGCTGCCATCCTCCATTTCCCAGCGGATATCGACTTCCGCCGATGGTTCGGTGAAAGGGAAATAGCTGGGCCGGAAACGCATCTCGAAGTCGCGCTCGAAGAACGCGCGCACCAGCTCGGCCAGCGTGCCTTTCAGGTCCGCGAAGCTGGACGTTTCGTCGACCAGCAGGCCTTCAATCTGGTGAAACATCGGCGAATGAGTCTGGTCCGAATCGCTGCGATAGACCTTGCCTGGCGCGATGATGCGGATCGGCGGCTGGCGGCCGGCCATCGCACGAATCTGCACCGGCGAGGTATGCGTGCGCAGCAGGCGGCCATCGCCGAAATAGAAGGTGTCGTGCATCGCGCGCGCCGGATGGTGCGGCGGGAAATTCAGCGCCTCGAAGTTGTGCCAGTCGTCCTCGATCTCGGGGCCGTCGGCGCGCTGGTAACCCAGTCGCGCGAAGATCGCCGCGATGCGTTCCAGTGCACGCGTGATCGGATGGATGCCGCCGCGCTCGCCATCGCGTCCCGGCAAGGTGATGTCGAGTTTTTCCGAGGCGAGTCGGCGATCCAGCTCGGCCTGTTCCAGCACTTGCTTACGCGCGGCCAGCGCATCGGCGAGGCGTTCCTTGACCCGGTTGACCTCCGCGCCGCGCGCCTTGCGCTCGTCCGGCGCCAACGCGCCGAGCGCCTTCAACGCAGCGGTGATCGCACCGTTCTTGCCGAGCAGCGCCACGCGCACGGCGTCGAGCATCTCCAACGTGGCCGCCTGCTCGATGTCGCGCAGCGAGGCGTCGATATTCTCCACCGTCTCCATCGACTTCACCTTTATCGGCTTTATTGATCGGAACGCAGCTGGCGCTCCAACGAAAACGGGGAGGAGACCAGAGCCTCCTCCCCGCTTGATTCATGTCACTCGTCGTGGCGCGTCGCGCCGGACGTTCAAGCGGCCAGACTGGCCTTGGCCTTTTCGGCGATGACACCAAACGCCTGGATGTCATGCACGGCGATATCGGCCAACACTTTGCGGTCGACCGTGATGCCGGCCTTGGCAAGGCCGTTGATCAGGCGGCTGTAGGACAGACCGAACTGACGAGCGGCGGCATTGATACGCACGATCCACAGCGCGCGGAACTGACGCTTGCGCTGCTTGCGGCCGATATAGGCGTACTGACCGGCCTTGATGACAGCCTGGTTGGCGACGCGGAAGACCTTGCGACGGGCGTTGTAATACCCCTTTGCGCGGCCGATGATTTTCTTATGACGACGACGGGCGGTAACGCCACGCTTTACACGAGCCATGGTTCAGTCCTCCGCCTTAGAGATACGGCAACATGCGGGCTACACTCTTCGTGTCGCACGCTTTGACGTGGTTGGTCGCACGCAGACCGCGCTTACGCTTGGTCGACTTCTTGGTCAGGATGTGCGACTTGAAGGCGTGACCGGCCTTGAACTTGCCCGATGCGGTTTTGCGAAAACGCTTCGCAGCCGCCCGGTTGGTCTTGATCTTGGGCATGGGGATGCTCCCTCTATGGTGCGCGCCAACGTAGCGGCGGCCCCGGTTTCTGACTGATCTGGCGGTGGCTCATCCCGCAGGATTCATCCACGCTTTCCGTCCTGCCGCGATCGGTGCACGACCCTTCCGGCGGGTCGAACCGGCGATTATACGGAGGACGCAGAGGTAATACCAGCCTGCGCAAGCCGCAGCGGGTCGATGAAGTACCAACGGCAAAGCGGCGGCTCGAGGCCGCCGCTTACCAATCACTTCTTCTTGGGGCCGATCATCATGACCATCTGGCGGCCTTCCAGCCGCGGGAAGGACTCGATCTGGCCGTTCTCGCCGACGTCTTCCTGGATCTTCTTGGCCAGGTTCTGGCCCAGGTCCTGGTGCGACATCTCGCGACCGCGGAAGCGGATGGTGACCTTGACCTTGTCGCCTTCCTCGAGGAAGCGAAGCATGTTGCGCAGCTTGATCTGGTAGTCGCCCACGTCGGTAACCGGACGGAACTTCACCTCCTTGATCTCGACCTGCTTCTGCTTCTTCTTGGCGGCCTGCGCCTTCTTCTGCGCCTCGAACTTGAACTTGCCGTAGTCCATGATGCGGCAGACCGGCGGATCGCCGTTCGGCTGGATCTCGACCAGGTCCATGCCCGCTTCCTGCGCCAGCGCCAGCGCCTCGTCGCGGGTGAGAATACCTAGCTGTTCCGCATCCGCGCCGATCACGCGAACACGCGGAACGCGGATTTCCAGGTTACGGCGATTGCCTTTATTGTCGGTCGTGGCGATACCACTATCCTCCAGAAGAATGAATCACATGGCGACCGTCGATGCGCCTCAGCGCAGCGTTTCGGTCTCGAGTCGTTCAATGAAAGCGGCCAGCGGCATGCTGCCCAGATCTTCCCCCGAACGCGTACGCACAGAAACCGTCCCGGTTTCCTTCTCGCGATCACCGACCACCAGCAGGTAGGGAACTTTCTGCATCGTATGTTCGCGGATTTTATATCCGACCTTCTCGTTGCGCAAATCGGACTGCGCGCGGAAACCTTTATCGACAAGGGTTTGCGTCACTTCGCGGACATAATCGGCCTGCGCGTCGGTGATGTTGAACACCTGGGCCTGCACCGGCGCCAGCCAGGCGGGCAGCAAACCGGCGTGGTGCTCGATCAGGATGCCGATGAAACGCTCCATCGAGCCGACGATGGCCCGGTGCAGCATAACCGGGTGCTGGCGCTGGCTGTGCTCATCCACATACTCGGCGCCAAGGCGCTCGGGCATCATGAAATCGACCTGCATGGTGCCGACCTGCCAGGCGCGGCCGATCGAATCCTTCAGGTGATACTCGATCTTCGGCGCGTAGAAGGCGCCCTCGCCCGGCAGCTCCTCCCATTCGACCCCGGCGGCACGCAACGCGCGGCGCAGCATTTCCTCGGTACGGTCCCAGAATTCGTCGGAGCCGATGCGCTTCTCTGGCCGCAGGGCGAGCTTGATCGCCAGATCGGTGAAGCCGAAATCCGCATAGACCTTCATCGCCTGCAGGTGGAAGGCGGTGACTTCCGCCTCGACCTGATCGGGCGTGCAGAAGATGTGGCCGTCGTCCTGGGTGAAGGCGCGCACGCGCATGATGCCGTGCAGCGCGCCGGACGGCTCGTTGCGATGGCAGCCGCCGAACTCGCCATAGCGGATCGGCAGCTCGCGATAGCTGTGCAGGCCGGTGTTGAACACCTGCACGTGGCCGGGGCAGTTCATCGGCTTCAGAGCGTAGGTGTGCTTTTCCGACTCGGTGAAGAACATGTTCTCGGCATA